>Ga0209438_1000220_pt1 | contig 16391 bp, 17 predicted proteins | sample GraSoi_2013_20cm_FD_185825 | JGI IMG/M metagenome (GOLD analysis project Ga0209438, IMG submission 185825) | Grasslands soil microbial communities from the Angelo Coastal Reserve, California, USA - Sample 9_17_2013_20cm (SPAdes) (version 2) | ecosystem: Environmental > Terrestrial > Soil >...
CCCTATGGCCGCCCCGTGATCGGCTGGCGCCAGGAAATCGAGAAGCTTGACCGCGAAGATGCGCTGGCGTTCTACAAGCGCTTTTATGCGCCGAACAACGCGATCCTGGTGATTGCCGGCGATGTCGAAGCCAAGGATGTTCGCCCCCTGGTGGAGCGAACGTTCAGCGACGTCGCGGCACAGCCCGCGATACCCGCGCAGCGCCTCCGGCCACAGGAGCCGGTGCCCGCGGCGCCCCGCACCGTGACGCTGTCCGACCCCAGGGTCGAACAAAGCAGCGTGCGGCGCTTTTATCTGGTTCCGTCCTCCAACACCGCCGCAGCAGGAGAAAGCCCGGCACTCGACGTGCTCGCGCAACTGATGGGCAACGGCAACAACTCGTATCTTTATCGCGCGCTGGTGGTCGACCGCCCGCTCGCGGTCAGCGCCGGCGCCGGATATCAGGGCACCTCGCTCGATGCGACACAGTTCATGATCTCGGCCGCACCGAAACCCGGCGTCGAGTTCGCTCAGGTCGAGCAGGTGATCGACGACGTGATATCAGATCTCGGACAAAACACGGTGCGCGCCGAGGACCTCGAGCGCGTCAAGACCCAGCTGATCGCCGAGGCAATCTACGCCCAGGACAATCAGGCGACGCTGGCGCGCTGGTATGGCGGTGCGCTCACCACCGGCTTGAATATCGACGACATCAGAAGCTGGCCGGATCGCATTCGCGCCGTCACCGCCGAACAGGTCCGTGACGCCGCGCAGAAATGGCTCGACAAGAAACGCTCGGTGACCGGCTATCTGATCAAGGACGCCACGCCGAAACGCGAGGAGAAGCGTTCGTGATCTATGTCCGGACCTGCACGCGGCGCGTTGCATTGATTTTTGCGGCCTGCCTGGCGATCACGCCATTGCTGTCGACCCCATCGCACGCCGCGGCAAAGATCCAGCATCTGATCTCACCCGGCGGCATCGAGGCATGGTTCGTGCAGGATGCCACCGTGCCGCTGATCGCGATGGAGTTTGCCTTCGGCGGCGGCGCGTCACAGGACCCGGCCGACAAGCCAGGTGTCAGCAATATGGTCGCCAGTCTGATCGATGAAGGCTCGGGCGATCTGGATTCCAACACCTACCATGAGCGGCTCGACCGCCGCGCCATCGAACTTAATTTCAGCTCGGCACGCGATACGTTCCGCGGCTCGCTGCGTATGCTGAAGGATAACAAGGATGAGGCCTTCGAACTGCTGCGGACTGCGCTGACATCGCCGCATTTCGACAGCACCGATGTCGAGCGCATTCGCGCGCAGATCATCTCCGGTCTGCGGCGCGACACCTCCAATCCGACCGCGATTGCCAGCCGCAAGTTCCTGGAAGCCCTGTTTGGCGACCACCCCTATGGCCGGCAGGCCAACGGCACCCTGGACAGCATTCCGAAAATCGACGTCGCCGACATGAAGGACTACGTCCGCCGCGTGCTCGCCAAGGACACGCTGAGGATTGCCGTGGTCGGCGATGTCGACCCGGTCACGCTCGGCAAAATGCTCGACCAGACGTTCGGCGGGTTGCCGGCCAAGGCCAGCCTCACGCCGGTCGCCGACATCGAAGCCGCGAAGCCCCCGCGGCGCGAGTTTATTCCGCTCGACGTGCCGCAGACCGTGGTGACGTTCGGCGGCCCCGGCATCAAGCGCCACGATCCGAATTTCATGGCCGGCTATGTCGTGAACCACATTCTCGGCGGCGGAGGACTGTCGTCGCGGCTTTATCACGAAGTCCGCGAGAAGCGCGGTCTCGCCTATTCGGTCTCTGAATCGCTGCTGTGGATGGATCACTCCGCGATATTCTACGGAAATACCGGAACCCGTGCCGACCGCGCCGGCGAGACCGTCGCCGCCATCGACAAGGAAATCCGCCGCATGGCCGAGGATGGCCCGACCCAGCAGGAACTGGACGAGGCCAAGTCCTATCTGAAGGGCTCGCAAATGCTGGCGCTGGATACCTCGTCGAAGCTGGCGTCGGCGCTGCTGCAATATCAGTTGGACAAGCTTCCCATCGATTACATCGAGAAGCGCAACGCCATCGTCGACGCGGTGACCCTCGACGAGGCCAAAAAGGCCGCCCGGCGACTGTGGGGGCAAGGCCTTGTTACCGTGATCGTCGGCCGCGCCCCGCAAGCCACCGCCCAGCCCGCGGCCGCAACCCCGCCCGCAGCGAACTAGCATCGCACGTCCGCGCATCGTGTCCCGGACGCGGTGCAGCGCCGCTTGGCGGTGTGCCGCAGAGCCGGGACCCACGGCTTCTCTTGCGGCAATGGACCCCGGATCAGCAGCGCACCACGCCGCAAGGGCGGCGCGCTACGCCGCATCCGGGGAACGCGTCCTTCAGCGCCGCCAACAAAACCGCTATCCTGCGCTTTGCCCGATTCCCGTCAGGGATCATCCCGGCCTCCGGTGACGCCATGCTGCGGATTTCCCGCGACCTTACGATCGACGAGAATGACATCGAGATCAGTTTCGTCCGCGCCTCCGGCCCGGGCGGGCAGAACGTCAACAAGCTCTCGACCGCCGCCCAACTGCGTTTCGACACCCGCCGGATCACGCTGCCGGCCGACGCCGAAGCACGGCTCAACCGGCTGGCCGGCCAGCGCATGACCAAAGACGGCGTGATCGTGATTCATGCGCAGCGTTTTCGCACCCAGGAGCGCAACCGCGCCGACGCCATCGACCGTCTGCTCGAATTGCTGCGTGCGGCCGCAGTGCGGCCGACGCCACGTCGCGCGACCAAACCGACACTGGGTTCAAAGACGCGCCGGCTCGAAGGCAAAAAACGCCGCAGCGACATCAAGGCAAAGCGCGGCTTGAGTGGATTCGACGATTGAGCAGGTTCCGAAACTGCGACGAACGGACAAGCCAGCCGTATGCCTAAAAAAAACTCCGGTCGCCCCGCGACCGGAGTTTGGTTTTTGAAAACGGAACCAGTGTCGAAGGATCGGCGCCCTAGATCATGATCCGATTAGATTAATCGGATCATGATCTCATCCTTTGTTTGAGCATGATCTTTTCGGAAAACCCGGTACACACTTTTCCGGATCATGCTCTAGTTGCGTTTGGCCCCGGCCGCGGGATCGCCAACCGCACCGGCGGTGCCCTTAGGCGCTCCGCTACCGGCCCCTACAGTACCTTTCGCGCCGGCCTTCGCGCGGGCGCCGGCCTTTTCTCCGGGCGCGCCCGGCTGCGCATTAAATTCCTCGTCGCCGCTACCCGACGCCCCGCCCTGCATATTGCTCCTGCTCTGCGCGCCGCCGCGGATCTGGGTGTCGGATGAGGCGCCTTGCGCCAACACGGGGCCGGCAAGCATGGCCGACAATGCAAACGCGATCGCTGAGGTTTTCACTAACTTCATCCACTTCTCCTGGGTTAATTCGCGATGAACGGTTCGGCTATTCCACGCGCCGTCCGCCGGTACCGGACCAGCCCATCGCACAGACCAAACGTGTCACGCACGGCGCATTCACCATGCAAGCCGCGCCGTGTGGTCATCGTGCAGGAATTTCAAGGTAATTTCGCGAAACCTTGGCCACGGACTGTCCTCATATGCGGCAGCCCGAAACGACGGCGTTTTGTTCCACCATAAAACAGCCCGCTACTACCACCGCTTGTTCGCGGCGACCTAAGCTCGATCCGCGCCAACGGAAATATCCATGAGACAACGACGTGCGGCACTGGTCATGGCACTAGCATTTTGCAGCGCGGTATCGATTGGCGGCGTCGCCTCGGCGCAAATACCCTTGCCGGCTGCAAAGCCAGCCGACGGGGCCGCGCTTTTCAAACAGCAATGCGCGCTGTGCCACACCACCAACGCCTCCGATCCGCCGCGGCAAGGACCGACCCTGTTCAATATCGTCGGACGCGAAGCCGGGACGGCCGAGGGATTTCGTTATTCGGCAGGTTTTGCCAATGCGAAATTCAAATGGGACGAGCAGAAGCTCGACGAGTGGCTGGTCAATCCGCAAGCGATGATCCCCGGCGCGATCATGCCCTACCGGCAGGCCAGATCCGAACTCCGCGTGGCGATCGTGAACTATCTCAAGGAGTTGCACTGAATGGCAAAGCCGGTTCACGCGATGATTCGCGTTCTCGATGAAGCGAGGTCGCTTCACTTCTACGCGCGCGCTTTCGGGCTCGAAGTGGCCGACCATCTCAAATTTCCGGACTTTGCTCTGATCTATCTTCGTCATCCGTCGTCGCCATTCGAGGTCGAGCTGACGGTGAATTTCGATCGCAAAGAGCCCTACGACCTGGGCGACGGATACGGCCACATCGCCGTCGTGGTCGACGATCTCGATGCCGAACACGCCCGCTTCGAGCGCGACAAGCTCTCGCCCGGGCCGCTGCGCGATTTCAAGCATGATGGCGCGACACTGGCGCGCTTTTTCTTCGTCTCCGATCCCGACGGCTACAAGATCGAGGTAATTCAGAAAGGTGGCCGCTTCGGTTAATGCAATCAACAAAAACGTTTTCAATGGAGGATACCCATGAGAGAAGTTGATCGTCGAGGCAAATACAGCCGCCGAATCTTTCTGCAGGGTGCTGCGAGCGCGGTTCCGGTCGTCGCTGTCGCGGCGAGCGCCGGCATCGGCATTGAGGATGCGTGGGCCGCCGATGCGACCACGCTGACACCGGCGACGCTGAAAACGCTGGTCAAGGTCGCGCGCGATATCTATCCGCACGACATGCTGGTCGACAGCTACTACATCACGGCGATCAAGCCGTGGGACGCCAAGGCGGCGAAGGATCCCGCCGTCAAGGCGCTGCTTGAAGACGGCGTTCGACGTCTCGATCAGGACGCGCAGGATAAGCACAAGGTTGCCTACGTTCAGGTGCCGTGGGAGGCCGACCGCGTCGTGCTGCTGCAGGGCATCGAGCAGACCGACTTTTTCAAGAAGGTTCGCTCCGATCTTGTTGTCTCTCTCTACAACCAGGAAGAGGTGTGGCCGAAGTTCGGGTACGAGGGCTCGTCCGCCGAGCATGGTGGCTACATCAAGCGCGGCTTCAACGACATCGATTGGCTGCCGAAAGTCTGAAGGTTTCGAGCAAAAATCCGGTTGGGAGGACATATCATGGCGAAATTCGATCTGAACGATGATGGCGTGGTCGTAATTGTCGGCTCCGGTGCCGGCGGCGGCACATTGGGTAACGAGCTCGCGCAGAAGGGCGTCAAGGTGGTGATCCTTGAGGCCGGGCCGCGCGTCGAGCTGCAGGATTTCATCAACAACGAGTGGGAGAGCTTCACGCAACTGGCGTGGACGGACATGCGAACGACATCAGGCAACTGGCGCGTGGCCAAGGATTTCGCCAACCTGCCGGCGTGGATTGTCAAATCGGTCGGCGGCTCGACCGTGCACTGGGCCGGCGCGTCATTGCGGTTTGACGAGCATGAATTTCGAATCAAGAGCGCTTACGGCAACGTGCCAAACACCAATCTGCTGGATTGGCCGATCACGCTGGCCGAAATGGAGCCCTGGTACGCCAAGGCCGAAGACAGGATGGGCGTCACCCGCACCAACAACATCCCGGGATTGCCGGGCAACAACAACTTCAAGGTGATGGAAGCCGGCGCAAAGAAGCTCGGCTACAAGGAAGTCCACACCGGACGGATGGCGATCAACAGCGAGCCGCGCGACGGCCGCGGCCCATGCCAGCAAATCGGGTTTTGTTTCCAGGGCTGCAAGTCGGGCGCGAAGTGGTCGACGCTTTATTCGGAAATCCCGAAGGGCGAAGCCACCGGCAACCTAGAAGTTCGTCCGGCCAGCATGGCGCTCAAGATCGAGCACGATGCATCGGGCAAGGTCACAGGCGTCGTCTATGCCGACGAAGCCGGCAAGACGCAGCGTCAGAAGGCGCGCGTTGTTGCCGTCGCCGGCAACTCGATCGAGAGCCCCCGGCTCCTGCTCAACAGTGCGTCCAGCACATTCCCCGACGGCCTTGCCAACAGCTCCGGTCAGGTCGGCCGCAACTATATGCGTCACATGACCGGCAGCGTCTATGCGGTGTTCGACAAGTCGGTCCACATGTATCGTGGCACCACCATGGCCGGCATCATCCGCGATGAGGCGAAAAACGATCCGTCACGTGGCTTCCTGGGCGGCTATGAGATGGAAACCCTGTCGCTTGGGTTGCCCTTCATGGCGGCTTTCCTCAATCCGGGCGCGTGGGGACGCTCGTTCACGTCGGCGATGGAAGGGTATCCACGCATGGCAGGGATGTGGCTGGTCGGCGAGGACATGCCGCAGGAGACCAACCGCGTCACGCTCGACCCGAAAGCCAAGGATAAGTTCGGCCTGCCGGTTGCCAGCGTCCACTACGACGATCACCCCAACGACGTCGCCATGCGCGATCACGCCTACAAACGGGGTGCCGCGGTTTACGAGGCGGTTGGCGCGACAGTGACCTATCCGACCACACCCTATCCAAGTACCCATAACATGGGCACCAACCGGATGAGTGCCAAGCCGAGGGACGGTGTCGTGAACAAATTCGGCCAGACCCACGATATCAAGAATTTGTTCGTCTCGGATGGCAGCCAGTTCACCAGCGGCGCGGCCTGCAATCCGACGCTCACCATCGTGGCGCTTGCCGTCAGGCAGGCGGATCATATCGCCGGCGCCATGCAGCGAAAGGAAATCTAGCACGGCTTCTGTTTGAACGCCGCGGTCCAATCTTGGATGCGCCAAGTGGCGCATCCGGGATGCATCACCCGGTGCATCCGGGATGGCCGCGTTGAATCAGCCGATGCTTGCGGTTATTCGGCCGCGACAAGCCTTGGTGCTGTGCCGTCATGAAAATCAGGCACGACCGCTACGGCTTTCGACCGATAGATCAGGCACGAACAGCGCAGCAGCGAGGCGAAATTGTGCACTTCGCCGCAATGATCGAGAACCTCGCTGTGAAGACAGGACAGGAATTTCGCAAGACTCATGTCCTGCTTGCTCGCGATCTCTTCAAGCGTGTCCCAGAACGCCATTTCGAGCCGGATCGATGTGCAATGGCCAACGATGCGAAGCGACCTGGTCTGCGATTCATAGTCCCGTTGCGGCTGGTGAGCGAACAGCTGGCACATAGGTATCCTCCCGATCTTTCTTTATAGCTTTTCTAAACGATATACCGGGTCGGCACCGGTGCCAACGTTTCCGTCATCGGCCAGCACGGCATTGCAACAACGGGCTGGCTCCATCCCTTTGCTCAGTTAAGCTTTTTTGAGGCATCGATTTCCGCCCTGGGCGGACTCAACGATCGAGAACCTGCCGCCGGCTCCATTGCTGCCTTGCGGTTTCGAACAGGCCGATGGTCCAGCAGATCGGGCAGCCGCGAAACGCCAGCAGCGCCAGCGCCCCTGACGCGAGCGAACCCCAGGGATGGGTTTCGGCAATGGCCAGGGCGTACCCCAGTGCGGCAATTCCGATGGCGCCACGCAGGATATGCTCGGAGAGCGTGTTGCTTGCAAACATGATTTTGACTCGCAGGGTTAGACTGCGTTGTCGGCGTCAGTCGCGGACCAGATATTCGCGGATCAGCATCCGCGCGCGGTGAATGCGGGCCTTGACGCTCTCGCGGGTCAGCCCGAGGGCCTCGGCGATTTCGTCGATCGAGAACTCCTCGATATCGCGCAGCAGGATCACCTCGCGATAATGCTCGGGCAGCGACTGGATGGCGCGGGAGAGATCAATGCGAAGGTCTTCGGGCCGCAGATGCGCCAGTCGCGCTTCCGCCCCATCAACCGGAATTTCCGGAATCCCCACCGACATGCGCAGCAGGCGAAGGCAGGCGCGCCTTGCGACCGCGAATATCCACGCCGAGAACGAGGTCACCGCCCGCAGCGTTCCGACGCGCCGGTAGAGCAGCAGCAGCGTTTCCTGCACGGCGTCGTCGATGTCAGCCGCCCGGCAATTGCGCGCGGCATAGCGCCGGACATCGGGCTGGGCCGCAGATATCAACGACACCAGGGCTTTCTCGTCGCCGCCACGCGCGGCTTCGATCAGCCCGGGGTCGCAGCGCCCGGTTCTGGTCAAGGACATCATGGCGACGGTAGTGTTCGACCGGCCATCGCGCACATCGGGCAAAATCCGAAAAATCCGGTCATCACGGTCACAACTCCGGCACCGGCGATCAGATACCCGATCGGCATGCCGGGAAGGCCAACAAGCCCGCACGCGACCATCGCCGCACCGCCGAGGACCCGCGCAACGCGCTCCCAAGCTGGCAAATTCTTTCGATAAAACATAGCGACTCCTTTGATTTTCGCGAGAGAACTCGAACGTTCTCGTCTGATAGAGCCGCCCCGCCGGGATTTCGGTTCGCGGGCCGGCATTCTTTTTCAATGGGCAATTGGAGTCCCATCCGGCCCCCTGCTCGCCTACAATGCCGCTTCGGTCACGAATCGACTTAAAAGACGCTCCCATGCCCGTCCGCCAGCTTCCCGAACAGGTCGTCAACCGCATCGCCGCCGGCGAAGTGGTCGAGCGTCCGGCGAGCGTGGTCAAGGAACTGGTGGAGAACGCCATCGATGCCGGCGCCAGCCGGATCGACATCTTCACCGATGGCGGCGGCCGGCGGCGGATCGGGATCACCGATGATGGCGACGGCATGACGTCAGGCGATCTGGCGCTGGCGGTGGATCGCCATGCCACCTCGAAGCTCGACGACGAGGACCTGTTGCGAATCCGCACCCTGGGGTTTCGCGGCGAGGCCCTGCCCTCGATCGGTGCGGTGGCGAAGCTCGGCATCACCACACGCCACGCCACCGAGCCGCATGCCTGGTCGCTATCCGTCGAAGGCGGCGAGAAATCGGCCATCATGCCGGCGGCCTTGTCGCAAGGCACCCGCGTCGAAGTCAGCGATCTGTTCTATGCGACGCCGGCGCGCCTGAAGTTTCTCAAGACCGATCGCACCGAGGCCGAAGCGATCCGCGAGGTGGTACGCCGCCTCGCGATGGCGCGGCCTGACGTTGCCTTCACGCTGTCCGGCGAGGAACGCGCGCCCGTCACCTGGGCGGCAGCCCTCCCCGGCGCTGCCGGCCGGCTCACCCGGCTCGGCGATATCCTGGGAAGCGATTTTCGCGGCAGCGCCATCGAGGTGCGCAGCGAGCGCGAAGGCGTGGTGGTCGAAGGCTTTGCCGCCGCCCCCTCGCTGACCCGCGCCAATGCCCTCGGGCAGTATCTGTTCGTCAATGGCCGCCCGGTGCGCGACAAGCTGATGATCGGCGCGGTGCGCGCGGCCTATTCCGACTATCTGCCGCGTGACCGCCATCCGGTGGTGGCGCTGTTCGTGACGCTCGATTCCGCTGAGGTCGATGCCAATGTGCATCCCGCCAAGACCGAGGTCCGGTTCCGCAATGCCGGCCTGGTGCGCGCGCTGATCGTGCATGCGCTGAAAGACGGCCTCGCCCGCGAAGGCAAGCGCACCGCGGCCAACAGCGATGGCGCGGCGCTTGCTTCGTTCCGCCCGTCATTCGCGCCGCGCGCCAATTGGGACTGGCGGCGTTCGCCGGCCTATCCGACCGGACCGCTGCCCTCGTTTGACGGCTCGGCGGTATCAGCCTTTGCCGAACCCGGCCAGGCCGCGTTCGACGTCGGCACGCCGACGGCGGATGTGCGTTTTCAGGAAACCCCGTCAGCCGATCTGCTCGACCGCCCGCTGGGTGCGGCGCGAACGCAAATTCATGAGACCTATATCGTGTCGCAAACCCGCGACGGCCTTGTTGTGGTCGACCAGCACGCCGCGCATGAGCGCATCGTCTATGAAAAGCTGAAGGCGTCATTGGCGCGCAACGGCGTGCAGCGGCAGATTCTGCTGATTCCGGAGATCGTCGAACTCGACGAAGCCACCGTGGAGCGGCTGATCGCGCGAGCCGAGGAGCTGGCCTCGTTCGGACTTGCGATCGAATCCTTCGGCCCCGGCGCGGTCGCGGTGCGCGAGACGCCGTCGCTGCTCGGCAAGACCAATGCCGCGTCGTTGCTGCGCGATCTCGCCGAGCACATGGCGGAATGGGATGAAGCCTTGCCGCTGGAACGCCGCCTGATGCATGTCGCGGCCACCATGGCCTGCCACGGCTCGGTGCGCGCCGGCCGCCGCCTCAAGCCGGAGGAAATGAACGCGCTGCTGCGCGAGATGGAAGACACCCCGAATTCCGGACAGTGCAATCACGGCCGGCCGACCTATGTGGAATTGAAGCTCGCGGATATCGAGAAATTGTTCGGGAGAAGATAAAAGCGAGGCGCTTCGGCGTTCTCCGTCGTCATCGTCCGCGAAAGCGGACGATCCAGTACTCCGCGCCGTTCGAGATAGATCTTCGACGCCTCGGAATACTGGATGCCCCGCTTTCGCGGGGCATGACGGTTTATGATGGGGTTACCGCCCTCAAAAACACAAACTCCGTATCGTCGTACACCCGCCGCTCCAGCTCCTCGAAACCGTCAGGCGCCGCAAATTCGGCCGCCTTGGCCTCCTCGACCACCAGCAGCGCAGCCGGCGTCAACCAGCCGCCATCGCGCAGCGAGGCCAGCGCCTTCTCGGCCAGTTTTTTTGCGTAGGGCGGATCGAGAAACACCAGCGAGAACGGCTCGACCGGATGCGCCGGGCCAAGATTGCCGGCGTCGCGGCGAAACACTTTTGTCACGCCGCCCAGGCCCAGCGATTCGACATTGTTGCGCAACAGCGCGCGCGCCTCGGCGCCGTTATCGACGAACAGCGCGAACGCCGCACCGCGCGAGATCGCTTCGATGCCGAGCGCACCGGTGCCGGCGAACAGGTCGAGCACGCGCGCATCTTGAATCGGATCGTCATAGGCATGGATCAGGATGTTGAACAGCGACTCGCGCAAGCGGTCCGCGGTGGGACGGATGTCGCGCGACGACGGCGACGCCAGGTTGCGGCCCTTCAATCGCCCGCCGACGACGCGCATTAGAGAAACGCGTCGTGCCCGGGCTTGTCCCGGGCATCCACGTCTTTGCGGCGGTTCAACAAGAAAGACGTGGATGGCCGGGCATAGGCGAGCGGAAGCGACGCCGTCCTTCGGACGGCTATGCCCGGCCATGACGGCTTCTTGGGAGTTGGCAATATTATTCCAACCATCGAACCCTACTCGTCCCGCGGCTTCAGATCGCGCTTGCCGTGATAGCCGCGCTGCGGACGCCGCGGCGGGCCGTAGCCGCCGGCCTCGGCTTCGTTGCGCGCACGCGCTTCGTCGCTGCCGGTACGCTGCACCAGCACGCGGCGGCCCTTGCGGTCGGAGATCAGGCCGCTCTTGCCGGCCGGCTTGAAGGGCTTCTTCTCGCGCGGCGCGTCGGTCTCGTCTTCGTCCGATTTTGCCTGCGGCTCGCCATGCACCGGACGCGCGAAATCCGCACCCGCGAGTGCTGCCACCTTGTCGCCGAGCTGCTCGCGCAGCACCCGGGTCTTGACCTCCTCGACCTCGCCTTCGGCGAGTTCGCCCAATTGAAACGGACCGTAGGAGATCCGGATCAGCCGGTTCACTTCGAGGCCGAGATGCGCCAGCACGTTGCGGACTTCACGGTTCTTGCCTTCGCGGATCGCGAACACCAGCCAGACATTGGCGCCCTGGTCGCGCTCCAGCGTCGCATCGATCGGACCGTATTTGACGCCGTCGACCTCGACACCCTTTTTCAGTTCATCGAGCTGGCCTTGCGTGACCTCGCCATGGGCGCGGACGCGATAGCGCCGCAGCCAGCCGGTATCGGGCAGCTCGAGCACGCGCGCCAGCCCGCCGTCATTGGTCAACAGCAGCAGGCCTTCGGTGTTGAAATCGAGCCGGCCGATGCTGATCAGCCGCGGCAGGCCTTCCGGCAGATTGTCGAACACCGTCGGCCGTCCTTCGGGATCGGCATGGGTGGTCATCAACCCGCGCGGCTTGTGAAACATGAACAGCCGGGTGCGCTCGCGCGGCGGCAACGGCTTGCCGTCGACCGTGATGACATCGTTGGCGGTGACATCGAGCGCCGGCGAATTGATGACGCGGCCGTTGACCGTGACGCGGCCCTGCACGATCCATTCCTCGGCGTCGCGGCGCGAGGCAAGACCTGCCCGCGACACCACCTTGGCGATGCGCTCGCCGGATTTCTTTGCGCGCGGAGGCCGCGGCGGACGCCGCTCGTCCGGCTTGCGCTCGCGGTACTCGCCGCGGCCGCCGAACGCCGGACGTTTTACAAAGACCTTGCTGTCGTCTTCGTTGTCGCGGCGGGGCCGATCGGCGGATCGATCGGAGGATTGCGCATCGCTGCGCGGATGTTCCTGCCAGGAACTGCCGCCTTCGCGTGGACGATCAAACTTCGGCCGCTCGCGAAACGGCCGATCACCCTGGGGACGATCCTCGCGCGGGCGCGAAAAACGCGGGCGCCCGTCGCCGCCGCGGTCCTCACGCGGTTTGTCGAAGCGAGGCTTGTCAAAGCGAGGCTTGTCAAAGTTTCTGGCGCCGTCGCGGGGAGGACGCGAATTGCGGCCGGCATGGTCAGGCGAACTGGCGTCGCGCTTCTGCCACGGCTTTGCATCGCCGCGGTCGGAACCGCGATCCCCCCGGTCGCCCTTGCGATCCGGCGCGCCGCGCGAGAATTTCTTGTCGCCGCCGAATTTTCGCTCAGGACGATCGCCGCGGGGACGGTCGCCATCCTTGCGAAAACCTTCGCCGCGCGGCGTGTAGGGGCGCTTTTCGCCGCCGCGGTCGTCGCCGCGAGGACGATCATCCCGGTTGAAGCGCTGCGGACGATCGGCAAACGGCCGATCGCCGCGAGGACGCGGCGAGTCCCCATAATCGCGACGCGGCGCGTCACCATCGCGGCGCGGCGGAGGACCTTCGCGTTTGCCGGCATAGGGTTTGCCCGGGCCCGAATACGGCTTCTTGCCATAGGATTTGCCGCCGTCGGACTTGGCGGCATAGGACTTGCCAGCGTAGGACTTGGCGGCGTAGGGCCGCTTCTCGCCGTCGCTCTTGCCGGCGAAATCGCGCTTGGCGAATTTCTTGTCGGGCCCGCGCGCCGCGCCGGAGCGGCCTTTGCCGCCGGATGGCCGATCACGCCGGCCGCGCGAGGAAGCGCTGTTTTTATCGTTATCGCGGGGCATGAATGGTCTCGTTTCGGGTGCAGATGAAATGGCAATCAGATTGATGCGGATCGGCTGGCACAACGATAACGGGCGCGCTCTCCGCTCGAGGCGCATTGTCACGCAAAACCGGTATCCACTTTTGCTGAATGCTCTTCTAGTAGCAGACTTTTCACGAAGAGACGAGACATGAGCGCACCATCTTTCATGGATTTGGCGCTGAAAGCGGCCCAAAACGCCGGAAAAGCCGGCGAAGTGCCGATCGGATGCGTGATCGTGCTTAACGGCGAGGTCATCGCCACAGCCGGAAACCGCACCCTGACCGACCGCGATCCCACCGCGCACGCCGAGATTCTCGCGATCCGGCAAGCTGCCGAGGTCGTCGGCAGCGAGCGGCTGGTCGATTGCGACCTCTACGTCACGCTGGAGCCGTGCACGATGTGCGCGGCGGCGATCTCGTTTGCGCGGATCCGGCGACTGTATTACGGCGCACCCGATCCCAAGGGCGGCGCCGTGGACTCCGGCGTGCGGTTCTTCGCATCAAACACCTGCCATCACGTGCCGGAGGTCTATTCCGCGGTCGGTGAAAGCGAAGCGGCGACGCTGCTGCGGGAATTTTTCAAGGCACGACGGTAGTTTGATCTTCACCTCTCCCGCTTGCGGGGGAGGTCGACGCGCGAAGCGCGGCGGGTGGGGGAAATTCTATCCCCTCGACGAGCGCGTTCTGCGGAAGCACCCCCACCCCAACCCTCCCCCGCTTGCGGGGGAGGTCGACGCGCGAAGCGCGGCGGGTGGGGGAAATTCTATCCCCTCGACGAGCGCGTTCTGCGGAAGCACCCCCACCCCAACCCTCCCCCGCAAGCGGGAGAGGGAGCGCGCCTCCCTTGCGGCGGAAGGAGACACTCAAGCCGCGAAAAACTCGCTCAGCGCCCTCGCCGTCGCGTCCGGATTTTCCTCGGTCAGGAAATGACCGGAATCAACCGGCGCGCCCGAGACATTGGTCGCCCAGGTCTTCCAGGTGTCGAGCGGCGTGGCCGCGGCACTGGCGATGCCGGCATCGCCCCACAGCGCCAGCATCGGGATCGTGATCTTTTTCCCGGCGTCGCGATCCACCTTGTCGATCTCGAAATCGGCATAGGCGCCGGCGCGATAATCCTCGCACATCGCGTGCACCCTTGAAGGATCGCGGAACGCGGCAAGGTAATGCTCCAGCGCGCGCGGGTCGATCGCGTCGAGATTTTTCGCCTTGGTCTGGCTCGCCATCTTCTGGCGCAGGAAGAAATCCGGGTTGCCGCCGATCAAGGTTTCCGGCAGCGGAAACGGCTGCGCCAGAAAGGTCCAATGATAGATCTTCAGCGCATAGAGCCGGTTCATGCCTTCCCAGTAATCATAGGTCGGCAGGATATCCAGCACGGCGAGTTGCGACAGCCGGCCGGGATGATCGAGCGCCAGACGATAGGCGACACGCCCGCCGCGATCATGCCCGGCAGCTGCAAAATGAGCATGGCCGAGCTGCTCCATCGCCTCGATCATCGTCCGCGCCATCGCGCGCTTGGTGTAGGGCGTATGCTCCTTGTCGCTCTCCGGCATATCCGACCAGCCGTAACCCGGCAGGTCCGCGACGATCAGCGTGAACTTGTCGGCAAGCCGCGGCGCGACGCGATGCCACATCACATGGGTTTCGGAAAAGCCGTGCAGCAACAGCAGCGGCGGTCCCTTGCCGCCGACGCGGGCGAAAATGCGCCCGGATCTGGTGTTGATCCATTTGGAAGCGTAGCCGGGAAACAGGTCGGCGAGATCGGGCATGGGTTTGGCACTCCTTCGCCGCCAAACCTGCCGTCATTCCTTGAAGCGGGGACGAGACGATGGTTCGCGCTTTAAACTTTGTTTGTCGTTGCCGCTGGCACCTCGCAGATATATGCCATCCGACAAGCCTGACCAACAACAAACCCGAACGAGGAAACTTGCCATGTCGATCGATTTCGAAGTCCCGGCCGAGGCCAAGGCGATCCGTGAAAAAGTCCGCCAGTGGGTGCACGACGAATGTATCCCGGCGGAAAAGGAACTCGACACCAAGCCGCTCGAGGAAGTGCTGGGCAAACTGCGCAAGAAGGCTCGCGCGCAGGGCCTGTGGTGCCCGTTCGTGCCGAAGGAATATGGCGGCATGGGGCTGGGCCCGCTCGCCAACGCGCTGGTGCAGATGGAGCTCGGTGAAAGCATGCTCGGCGCGCTGTCGATGAACACGCAGGGGCCCGACGATGCCTCGATGATGACCATCCTCGCGCATGGCACGGAACATCAGAAGGAAAAGTTCCTCAAACCGCTGTTGAACGGCGACAAGCGCATCTGCTTCTCGATGACGGAAAAGGCGGCGGGCGCCGACGCCACCGGCATGCAAACCACCGCCGTGAAGGACGGCAACGAGAATTACATCCTCAACGGCGAGAAGTGGTTCTCGTCATCGGCGAGCGTCGCCGACATGGCGCTGGTGATGGCCAAGACCGATCCGAACGCGCCGCGCCACAAGCAGTATTCGACCTTCATCGTCGAACTGCCGAACCCCGGCTACAAGATCAAGCGCAACATCAAGAACATGGCAATCGAGGGCCCGCACGCCGACGTGATCCACGGCGGTCATTCCGAAATCGAAATCAAGGATCTCAAGATTCCCGCCGACAACCTGCTCGGCGGCGAAGGCAACGGCTTCAATATGGGGCAGCACCGCCTCGCTTACGGCAGGCTTCGCCACGGCATGCACAACGTTGCAAAGGCCCAGCGCGCGCTCGACATGGCGGTGGCGCACGTGACCAAACGTTCGACCTTCGGGGTGCTGCTCGCCGACCGCCAGGCGGTGCAGTTCATGCTCGCCGAATGCGCCAGCCAGCTTTACATCGGGCGGCTGATGCTGCTGCACATCGCCTACAAGGCGGAAAAAGGCATGGACCTGACGCAGGAAAACTCGATCGCCAAGGTGTATCTTGCGCACATGGTCCACAAGGTGATCGACACCGCGATCCAGCTGCACGGCGCGCTCGGCTTCAGTCAGGATCTGCCGCTGGCGAAATGGTACACCCAGGTCCGCTCGCAGCGGCTGGTCGACGGCCCCGACGAAGTCCACAAGTGGAAGGTCGGCCGCAACGTCATCAAGGCGTTCCGCGAGCACGGCACCACGGCGTCCGCTGCGGGCGGCGATTTGATTTGACTTTCACTGGTCATTCCGGGGCGCATCGAAGATGCGAACCCGGAATCCCGAGATTGTTTAGCACCTGAAAGCCTCATCTCGGGATTCCGGGTTCG
>Ga0209438_1000221_pt1 | contig 16386 bp, 14 predicted proteins | sample GraSoi_2013_20cm_FD_185825 | JGI IMG/M metagenome (GOLD analysis project Ga0209438, IMG submission 185825) | Grasslands soil microbial communities from the Angelo Coastal Reserve, California, USA - Sample 9_17_2013_20cm (SPAdes) (version 2) | ecosystem: Environmental > Terrestrial > Soil >...
GAATAGGGTGCGGGGAGGGCTGCTGCAATGCGGAAGCCCGGTCAGCCCGCCGCGAGGATTTTTGCCGTCGTAATCAGTTGACCTGCGTGCCGCGTCGAGTGCTCGGCCGCGTGAAACAGCAGGCCGAGGACGTTCGACGGCAGCTGTTCCCGCCCGACGCCGCGGAAGTCGAGCAGCTGCGTGCGGGGCGTCCGGCGCAGCTGTTCGAGCGCGCGATCGATCCGGGCCTGTGTATCGGTGACCAGATCGGCAAGGGGCGCGGGCGGGTCGCCGGGCTCGCCTTCGACCCGCAACGCCGCCTTCTGCTCATCGCTCAGCCGTTCACCGCGTGCGTAGGTGAACAGGCGGTCGAGCGCGGCGCCGAGATGACGTACGTGGAAGCCGATCGATGCGGCACCGCCGGGCCGCTGCCAGACGTGCTCGGCACGAACGCTCGCGACGAGCTCGCCGATGTCCTCTCGCGCCTGGACGAGCGCATGGGCGACGGGCATCAGCATCGGATCGATGCCTTCCATCGGTCCGCGCATCCAGGCTTCCGGCTGGGTCGTGGTGGACATGAGCGCAAGTGTAACTTGCGCGCGCCGCGTGCATGTCGCTTGCATGGAGCGGGTGAACATCGACGCCTTGATCGGCCGAGGTGTTCCCATGGACCAACGGATGCGGATTCGACCAACTCCAACGCCGATTGCGACCGCGGTGGCCCGCGTCGCCCGCAGGACCGTGCAGCAAATCGTGCGGCGCGCCGTTCCCGCGCTCGCCGATTTCGCGGTCGTCTTCGTTGTGACCGGGCGCTCGATTATCGGCATCGCGGCGGCGCACGGGACTCCGGCCGGGAACAAACTGCTCCGGGACCTGAAGCGCGTCTATCGCGTTCGCACCGACGATCTCCGGAGCACCGTGGCGCAGGTCGTCCGCACGGGACGCCCGGCGCTGCGCCGCAGCATCGTGCACGAAGGCCCGCCGCACGCGGCGCGGGGAAGCGTGGCGGACCTGCACTACCGCCTGGCGTGCCGGTCGGCGCTCGTGCTCCCGATCAGCGTGGGCGGGACGGTGACCGGGGCGGTGAGCCTCTGTTACGCTTCGTCGGGGCGGAACTACGCGCCGTCGGATATTCCCGGCGGTCGCCGCGTCGCGCGCGACATCGAGCACGCCGCCCTGCCGCCGCTGCCACATGGCGCACACCGATTACGTGCCGCAACTGGCGACCCTCGTCGACCGGCCACCGTCCGGCGACGAGTGGCTGCACGAAATTAAGTACGACGGCTACCGCATCGGCGCACGCGTCCGCAAGGGACGCGTCTCGCTCTACACGCGCAACGGCAACGACTGGACCGCGTCGTTCCCGGACATCGCCGACGCCGTCGGCGCGTTGCGCCTCGACGATGCGCTGATCGACGGCGAGGCGGCGGTCATGCTCGCCGACGGACGCACCAGCTTCCAGGCGATGCAGAACGCCGGCGACGCCGCCAGTCGCGGGACGCTCGTCTACTTCGTCTTCGACCTCCTGCGGCTGAACGGCGCGTCGCTCGAGACGCTGCCGCTCGAGGAGCGGAAGACGCGGCTGAAAAAACTGGTCGGGGCGAAGAAGACCGGACGCATCCGGTTCTCGGAACACATCGAGGGGAGCGGCCAGAAGTTCTTCGACCACGCGTGCCGGGCGGGGCTCGAAGGCATCGTGTCGAAGCGGCGCGACCAGCCCTACCGCGCCGGCCGGCACGGCGGCTGGCTGAAGACCAAGTGCACCAGGCGGCAGGAGTTCGTCATCGGCGGCTTTACCGATCCCGAAGGGATGCGCGCCGGCCTCGGCGCGCTGCTCATCGGCTATTACGACGGCGACAGGCTCGTCTTCAGCGGCAAGGTCGGCACCGGCTTCACGCACAAGATGGCGCTCGACCTGCGCGCGACGCTGGATCGCATCGAGCAGAAGACGTCGCCGTTCACGCCGCCCCCGCCAGGGTCGCTGGGGCGCAACGCGCACTGGGTCAAGCCCGACCTGGTGTGCGAGGTGGTCTTCACGGAATGGACCACCGACGGGAAGATCCGGCATCCGTCGTTCCAGGGACTGCGCAAGGACAAAAAGCCGAAACAGGTGACGCGGGAAAAGCCGGCGGGAGATAGCTCTGGGCGCCGCCGGCGCGGCGGCGCGTCCGCATCAAGGAGAAGACGAAGACCGGCGAGTACCTGATCGCCGACGACATCCGAAACTCATCCGCGCGGTTGGCGGTCGCGGCGCATAATGTGGCCATGGACCGCTACGACGCGACCCGGGACCCGAAGAATCCACCCAACAGCGTGACGCGGCCGCCCGTTGCCAGCGCCGTGTTGATGGCGTTTGTCGGGTCGCTCGTCGCGTTCTTTCTGCTGGTGGGCGTCGCGCTGTTGTTCTGGACCGTTGCGCATCCGCGGCCGGCGTTCCTGGAGGAGCGCGAACGCGCCGTCGGCGCGTCCGGCTACTACTCGACGGAGGGTGGCCACAACCCGATCCGCCGGCCGCCGAGCACGCGCGACGAGCTGAAGTACAGGGGACTTCTTACGCCGCCGAGCGCACCGCGAGGCCGCTAAGGGTCACGGTCGCGCCGTTCATCAGGCCCGCCCACAGGTCGAGCGCCCCTGCTCCGTCGGACCACTCGGCGAACCGGGGCGCTATCCCGCGATGCTGCAGCGACATGATGGTCGCGTGCGGCACGACCAGCGTCGGCGCGCCGTCACGGTCGGCAATCACGCACGCGACGTCGCTGGCTCTCGCGACGATGGGGAGGTTGGCGGACGACCGGGGCGCCTCCCGCAACGCGGCCGTCATGTCCACGGCGCGGTAGCGCACCTCGGTGCCCTCACTCTTTTCCTCGAACGACACACCGCGGGGCCACTGCACGCCGCTGGTCGCGTCGCCATCCATCAGGGTGTACATTCCGCCGGCTTTCAGGATGCCGAGGAGCAGGATCGCCGTGTCAGCGGAGCGTGGCAGGCACACCGTGGCGATGCCGCCGCGGTGGAAACCGTGTGCAATCAGATGCCGCGCGACGGCGTTGGCCCGCTGGTTGAGCTCTCGATAGCTGAGCGTTATCTCCGCGTCGGCGATGGCAGTGGCGTCGCCAGATCTGGCAGCCTGCGCCTCGATAATTCGATGAACGGCCATTTCCATTCCGGGTCTGCCCTCATTCGGCTGCCTGAGTTCCACTTGCAGCCTCCCGCCCGACAATGGGGCAAACGTGCGGCCAATCCCCCTACGCCGCCGTGCGGCTCCGGCCGCACGATTCCGTCGGGGCTCCGGCGACTTCTCGTTACCTCCACCGAAAAATCCGCAGCGCCAGCGCAAATCCCCCGATGCCCCAGGCACCCAGCACGGCCAATTCGCCCCCGACGCCCCGCAGCGGCGACCCCTCGAGCACGATGCTGCGCAGCGCATTGTTGAGCGCGGTCAGCGGCAGCGCCTGGATGGCGGGCTGCATCGCCTCGGGAAAATTGGACGACGAGAAGAACACGCCGCTCAGGATCCACATCGGCACCATCGCGAAATTCATCAGCCCCGAGATCGCCTCGAACGTCCGCGCGCGGCTCGCGAGCAGCAGCCCGAGGCTGCCGAACGCCAGCGCGCCGACCAGGCACACGACCGACAGCGACAGCAGCGAGCCGCGAATCGGCATGCCGAGCACGAAGACGCCGAAGAGCAGCGGCACGGAGACTTCGGGCGCAAGCAGGACCAGCCGGCCGCCGACCTGCGCCAGGAGGTACTCGCTCTTGCGCATCGGGCTCGCGACAAGCCGCTTGAGCAGCTTGCGCATCCGCGACTGCACGATCGAGAACCCGATGCCCCACATGCTGGTCCCCATGATCGTCAGGCCGACGATGCCGGGGATGAGCCAGTCCACGTAGCGCGATCCCGCGATCTGCATGGGCTCTTCACGCGCCGACCACGGATCGCTGCGGCCCGACGCCTGCTTGAGCGCATTGTCGACGAGCAGCCGCGCGACACGGCTCTCGTCGCGCGCCGGGTCGAACCGGTACACCGGCGGCTCGGTCGGCACGATCAGGAGATGCACCTCTCCTTCGCGAAGCGCGCGCGCCTCGTCGCCGGCCGGGATGTCGCGAACGGTCACGCCGGGCGCGTGCGCGAGCGTGCCCCGAATCGCCGCGGCGTGAACGCCCGGCTCGATGCCGACGACGGCAGGCTTGCTGCCGCTTCCGGGGAACGCCACCGCCATCGTCACCGACATGATCATCGGAAAGATGAACGTCCAGAAGACGGCTTCGGGCTCGCGGCCAAACTCGCGCAGCCGAGCGAGCGCCAGCTCGATCAGCGGATGCGATGCCCCGCCGCGATCAATCGTCTCGTAAATGCCTCCCCGTGAGCGCAACGAACACGTCCTCGAGCGTCCCCTGGGTCGTGACGACGCGCGGGGCGCCAAGCGACGAGATCAGCTCGCGCGGCGCCCCCTGGGCGATGACCTTGCCGTGATCGACAATCGCCACCCGGTCACACAGCGTCTCCGCTTCGTCCATATAGTGCGTCGTCAGCAGGATCGTGCCGCCCTGCTGGCGGAAGTGCTTCAGCAGCTCCCATAACTGGCGGCGCGACTGCGGATCGAGACCGGTGGTCGGCTCGTCCATGAAGAGCAGATCGGGGTCGCCCGCAAGCGCACAGGCAACGGCCAGCCGCTGCTTCTGGCCGCCCGACAGCTTCCCGACCCAGCTGCGGCGCTTCGATTCGAGCTCGACGATCCGCAGCAGCTCGTCGATCGTGCGGCCACGATGGTAGAAGGAGCGGAACAGCCGGAGCGTTTCCTCGACCGTCAGCTTGTCGGCGAGCTGCGTCTCCTGGAGCTGGACGCCGAGCCGCTGCCGCAGCTCGCGCTCGTGCCCCTTCCACGTGAGCCCGAGAATCTCCACCTCGCCGGCGTCGGGCTCGAGCAGCCCTTCGAGAATTTCGATCGTCGTCGTCTTCCCAGCGCCGTTCGGTCCGAGCAGCCCGAAGCACTCGCCGCGGGAGACGCTGAAGGACAGCCCGTCCACCGCGACGACATCACCGTAGCGTTTGACCAGATTGGTACACCGGACGCCGACCACTTCGCTGATTCTGGTAATTCGAAATGCAAAATGCAAAATGCCGCCGCGTCAGGGGCGCGCATCTCGCCGTTTCCGCTGATTGTGTCGTCCTGTGCATTTCAATTTCGAATTTTGGATTTTGGGATTTGAATTACACTGATCTGCCTGTGTCTACGGTACTTATCGCCGCACCGGAGCATCTGCAGACGCTGAAGGAACGCGAGGATTTCGCCGGCGCGCAGACGTTTTCCGACGCGGAGGCGCTGCGCGCGCTCGAGGTGATCACGCGCAAGCGGCCCGACGTCGTCGCGCTCGAGCGGATGTTCGCGGCGACCACGCGCGGGGCGGCGCTCATCAACCGCATCAAGGCCGACCCGAAGCTGTCCTCGTGCGAGATCCGGATCGTCGCACACGACAGCGCCTATTCACGCGTCCCCGCCGGCGCTCCACCGGCGGCGGCCAGCGAAGGATCCGCCGTGGCGGTCGCGGCCCCGCCCGCCCCGGCCGCGGCCCCGCTCGATCAGCGCGGCACGCGCCGCGCCCCGCGGTTCAAGATCGTCGACGGTGTCGAGGTGATGGTGGATGGGAACGCCGCGACCCTCATCGACATGTCCGCGGTCGGGGCGCAGGTCGTCTCGGTGACCATCCTGAGGCCCAACCAGCGCGTCCGCATGTCGATTGTTGACGGCAAGAAGCCGCTCCGCTTCAGCGCCGGCGTCGCGTGGGCGTCGTTCGAGCTCGCCAAGTCAGGCCCCCGCTACCGCGCCGGCATCGAGTTCTTCGACGCGGAGGCGGAGACGGTCCAGAAATTCTGCGAATCGAAGAAGAAATAGCGGCCAACCTTCGCGTCGAATTCCGCTACGCCAGCTGTTTCGAGAACCAGCTCTGGATGATCGTGTCGTCGCGGACGATCGTCTCGTTGCGATCGGAGCCGGTGGAAATGATCGCGCAGGGCACGCCGCTGACCTCTTCCAGCCGCTTGATGTAGCGCTGCGCCTCGGACGGCAGCGAGGCGAAGCGCGTCTCGCCGCGCGTGGCGGCGCTCCAGCCGGGCATCGTCTCGTAGACCGGCTCCGCGCTCGCGAGCGCCCGGAGGTCCGCGGGGAACTCGGTGAGCGTGCCCCGGGGCGTCCGGTAGCCCGTGCAGATGCGCACGTCCGGCAGGCCGTCGAGCACGTCGAGCTTGGTGAGCGCGATGGCGTCGAGGCCGTTGACGCGCGCCGAGTAGCGGACGACGACGGCGTCGTACCAGCCGCAGCGGCGCGGCCGGCCGGTTGACGCGCCGTATTCCTGGCCGCCTTCACGCAGCCGCTCGGCGAGCTCGCCGGACAGCTCCGTCGGCAGCGGTCCCTCGCCGACGCGCGTCGTATACGCCTTCGCCACGCCCAGGACGCCGCTGATGGCGCTCGGCGGCACGCCAAGCCCGGTGCAGACGCCGCCAATCGACGCGTTCGACGAGGTGACGAACGGATAGGTGCCGTGATCGATGTCGAGCAGCGTCGCCTGCGCGCCTTCGAACATGACGCTGCGGTCTTCCGCGCGCAGCTTCGCCAGGAACAGCGAGACGTCGCCGACCCACGGGCGAAGCCGCTCGCCGAACATCACCATCTGGTCGAACAGCGGCTTCCAGTCGAGCGTCGATTCCTTGATGATCTGGTTGCGCGCGTGCACGTTCTCGCGGATTTCCTGCGCCAGCGCGTCCCGGTCGCCGAGCAGGTCGCACATGCGGATGCCGCGGCGGCCGATCTTGTCCTCGTAGGCCGGGCCGATGCCGCGGGAGGTCGTGCCGATCTTCCGCTCGCCGCGGCGCGCTTCCGACAGCACGTCGAGCTCGCGGTGGTACGGCAGGATGACGTGAGCCTTCTCGCTGATGAGGAGCCGTCCGCCGACCTCCACCCCCATCCGCGCCAGCTCGTCCACTTCCTTGAAGAGCGCCTGCGGATCGACCACCACGCCGTTGCCGATGATGCAGGTGACGCCCGGGTGCAGGATGCCCGACGGGATGAGATGGAGGACGAACTTGGTGCCCTTCACGTACACCGTGTGCCCCGCGTTGTGGCCGCCCTGGTAGCGCGCCACCGCCGAGAAGTGCGGGGTCAGCATGTCGACGATCTTGCCCTTGCCCTCGTCGCCCCACTGCGCGCCCAGCACCGCGATGTTCATGGACATGCAGGGTATATCGTAATACGGGGCTTCGGCGAAACGTTCCGCACCACCCCGACATCAAGACAATGAAATGATCGAATTAGATGGGACTTCCCTGACGCTGGATCACCTCGTTGCCATCGCGTACGACGGCGAGACGATCGGACTGACTGATGCCGCGCGCCAGCGCGTGCGCGCGGCGCGGGCCGTCGTCGACCGCTTCGCGCAGCGCGACGAGCCGACCTACGGCATCAACACCGGCTTCGGCAAGTTCGCGGAAGTCCGCATCCCGCCAGACTCGCTCGGGACGCTGCAGGTGAACCTGCTCCGCAGCCACGCCGCCGGCGTCGGCGATCCGCTCCCCGTGCCCGTCGTCCGCGCGACGATGGCGCTGCGGGCGAACGTGCTGGCGAAGGGGTTCTCGGGCATCCGGCTCGAGACGCTGGAGCGGCTCATCGACGCGCTGAACCGCGGCGTTCACCCGCACGTGCCGTCGCGTGGATCGGTTGGCGCGAGCGGCGACCTGGCGCCGCTGGCGCACCTCGCGCTGGTGCTCATCGGGGAGGGCGAGGCCCTCGTGAGCCACGAACACACGCAGGGTTCTTCGCGTGCGTCGTGGACGCCGCAAGGCGTTCGTGGTTATCAGTCCGGCGCCGCGGCGCTTCGGGAGGCGGGGCTCGAACCGATCGTGCTTGCGCCGAAGGAGGGGCTGGCGCTGATCAACGGCACGCAACCGTCAACCGCACTGCTGGGGCTCGCGGTGGCGGGGGCCGAGCGCCTCGCGCGCGCGGCCGATGTCGCCGCCGCGATGAGCATCGACGGCCTCCAGGGGTCGAGCAAGCCGTTCGATCGGCGGATTCACGACGCGCGCGGCTTTCCCGGCCAGTCGATTTCGGCCGGAAACCTCGTCGAACTGCTCGCCGGCAGCGGCATCAACGCCGCCCACGCCAACTGCGGGCGTGTCCAGGACGCCTACTCGATGCGCTGCGCCGCCCAGGTCCACGGCGCCGCGCGCGACGCGTTCGCCTTCGCCCGCCGCACCTTCGACGTCGAGGCCAACGCCGCGACCGACAACCCGATGGTCTTCGCCGACACGGACGAGATCGTGTCCGGCGGCAACTTCCACGGCGCGCCGGTGGCACTTGCGTCGGATGTCCTCTGTCTTGGCCTCGTGCAGTTCGCGACGATCAGCGAGCGCCGCAGCGAACGGCTGGTGAACCCGGCGCTGAGCGGCCTGCCGGCGTTCCTCACGCGGCACGGCGGGCTGCAGTCGGGACTGATGATGGCGCAGGTGACGGCGGCCGCACTGACGTCGGAGCTGAAGGTGCTCGCGCATCCCGCGGGCGCCGACACGATCCCGACCTCCGGCAACGCGGAGGATCACGTGAGCATGAGCATGAGCGCGGGGCTGAAGGCCGCGCAGGCGCTCGAGCTGGCGCGCGCGGTGATCGCGATCGAATTTCTGTGCGCGTGCCAGGCGATCGATCTGCTCGCACCGCTGCGCACGTCGCCCGCGCTGGAGCGCGCGCATGATTTCATTCGCGCGCAGGTGCCCGCGCTCGACGCGGACCGTTCGACGTCGCGCGATCTCGCGACGATTACGGAACTGATTGCGGGCGGCGAGATCGAACGCGCGTGCGCGACGAATGTCAATTGAAAATTTTTTTTGAAATTCAATTGACAACGGGTCGCGCGGATTTTACTTTCCTTACTTCGCGCCTGCGCCACTCGCACTCGCATCCACATTGGGCTTCATGGCAATCGGCACGCGCATCATCAGAGCTCCTCACGGCACGGCGTTGTCCTGCAAGGGATGGGCGCAGGAAGCCGCGCTGCGAATGCTGATGAACAACCTCGATCCCGATGTGGCCGAGCGTCCCGACGATCTCGTCGTCTACGGCGGCTCCGGCAAAGCGGCGCGCGACTGGCGTTCGTTCGACGCGATCGTCGCGTCGCTGCGCGCGCTCGAACACGACGAGACGCTGCTCGTGCAGTCGGGCAAGCCGGTTGCGGTGTTCCGCACACACGCGGGTGCCCCGCGTGTCCTCATTGCGAACGCGTTGCTCGTCCCCGCCTGGGCCACGTGGGAAAACTTCCGCGATCTCGAGCACCGCGGCCTGACGATGTACGGCCAGATGACCGCCGGCAGCTGGATTTACATCGGATCCCAGGGGATTTTGCAGGGAACGTACGAGACGTTGGCCGCCGCCGCGCGGCGCCATTTTGCCGGCACATTGAGCGGCCGCGTCGTCGTCACCGCCGGCCTCGGCGGCATGGGCGGCGCGCAGCCGCTCGCCGCGACGATGAACGGCGCCGCCGCGCTCGTCGTCGAAGTGGACCGCTCGCGCATCGAGCGGCGGCTCGCGACGAAGTACCTCGACGAGTGGACCAGCGATCTCGACGACGCGCTCACCCGGATCGATCGCTGGCGGCGCGAGCGCGTCGCGCGATCGATCGCGCTCGAAGCCAACGCCGCCGACGTGCTGCCCGAGCTCGTGCGGCGGGGTGTTACGCCCGACCTGTTGACGGACCAGACGTCGGCGCACGACGCGCTCAACGGGTACGTTCCGCACGGCATGTCACTTGCTGAGGCCGCGTCGCTCCGAGAGCGCCACCCCGATGACTACATCGCGCGCGCGATGCAGTCGATGGCACGTCACGTGGAAGCGATGCTCGCGCTCAAGCAGCGCGGCGCGGTCACCTTCGACTACGGCAACAACATCCGCATGCAGGCGCAGCGCGCCGGCGTGAAAAACGCGTTTGACATTCCGGGCTTCGTGCCGGAATATGTGCGTCCTCTGTTCTGTGAAGGCAAGGGTCCGTTCCGCTGGGCCGCGCTCTCCGGAGATCCCGAAGACATTCACGTGACCGACGCGCTCGCGCTCGACATGTTTGCCGACGATCCTGCGCTCGTGCGATGGATTCGCATGGCGCGCGAACGCGTGGCGTTCCAGGGATTGCCCGCGCGCATCTGCTGGCTCGGCTACGGCGATCGCGCGCGCTTCGGGTTGAAGATCAACGAGCTCGTGCGCGCCGGCGTCCTCAAGGCGCCGATCGCGATCGGCCGCGACCATCTCGATACCGGATCGGTCGCCTCGCCGTACCGCGAGACCGAAGGCATGCGCGACGGCAGCGACGCGATCGCGGACTGGCCGGTGCTCAACGCGCTGCTCAACGCGTCGGCCGGTGCGACGTGGGTGTCGGTGCACCACGGCGGCGGCGTCGGCATCGGCTACTCGCTGCACGCCGGCATGGTTATCGTGGCGGACGGCTCGACGGAGGCCGACGCCAGGCTCGAGCGCGTGCTCACGTGCGACCCCGGGATAGGGGTGGCGCGGCACGCGGACGCCGGCTACGCCGAGGCCATCGCCACGGCGAGCTCGCGAGGCATCCGGCTGCCGATGCGGCCGCAGTAAGGGCTGCCCGCGGGCGGCCCGACGAGGGCCGTCTAAAGGCGGCCCCTGCAACAACTTATCCGGTTCCGCCATAAGGAGCCGGCAGAGGGAGTTTCGGAATGGCGGGTCAACAAAATGGGTTCGACCGACGGGTGCTGGGCGCGCTGGAAGCGGCCCCTTCGCGCATCCCCGTCGTCCTCGGCGGCTGCGGAACCGGGCGCACCGTGCTGTTGAAGCGGCTGCGCGAGCGGACGGGCCGCACCGCGGCGCAGTACATAGATGTGGAGCGCTGCGCCACGACACCGGAGCGGTTTCTCCAGGCGGTGGTCGGCGCGTCGCCGTTCCCCGCCAACGGCGCGGACCGCCAGCCCGCGACCGCGCGGGAAGCGTTCGACATGCTGCTCGCCTTCTTCGATGCCGCGCGCGCGCCGGGCGGCGAGCCGTGCATGTTCCTCCTCGACGAAGTGCTCGAGCTCCGCACGTTCGAGAGCTTCCCCGGCCTGCGCCACGTGCTGCGCGACCTGCTCGAAGCGCTCGCGGCCAGCGCGAACCGCTTCGTGCTGACGACGCGCTACCTCGCGCGCGCGCACCGGCTGCTGCGCGACACGACGTCGCGCTTCGAGGTGATTCACATCCCCGCGCTCACGTCTGCCGACGTCACCGACTTCCTCGCGCCGGCCTTCGACGGCTACGAGCAGATGCCGACCGACGATCGCGACTACCTGGGGCGCGCGGTGCAGGCGCTCACCGACGGCCGCGCGGTGTACGTCCGCGCGATCGGCGACACGATGGCGCACATGGGCCGCGGCGCCGACCCGGTGAGCGCGCTCACGGCGCTGCTCTCGCCCGACGGCGCGCTGAACCACTGGTGCCGCTTCTGCTACGAGCTGCGCCTCCATCGCGCGCGCGGCTACGGCGCGCTGAAGGGCATCCTCGACGTGCTCGCGGAAGCGGAGCCGCTCACGCTCACCGAGATCTCGCACCGGCTGCATCGCACGCCCGGCTCGACGAAGGACTACTTGTCGTGGCTGGAAGACGTGGACCTGGTCACGTCGCGGCAGAAGCGCTACAGCTTCACCGACCCGGTGCTCCGGCTCTGGGTGCGCCTGCACTGCCATCCCGTGCCGCCGGCCGAGGAAGACGTCGCGCGCGAGGTCCAGCGGTACGCGCTCTCGCGTCTGCCGAGGCCCGAGGCCGCGCCCGCACTCGCCTATGCCGGCGTGGATGCGACGGCCGACGAGCGGAAAAGCTGGGGAATCATCGAGATTGATTAGGCGGGTCTAAAGACCCGCCTCTACACCGCGTAGAGGCGGACCTTCAGCTACATCGCGTAGAGGCGGACCTTCAGGTCCGCCTAGGCGAGTCTTTCGAGCGCCAGCCGCGCAGCCTCCTGCTCGGCTTCCTTCTTGGCTTTGCCGCTGGCGGCGCCCAGCACTTCTCCGCCCACGACCACCTCCACGCTGAAGACCTTCCGGTGGTCGGGGCCTGCCTCGCCGGCGATGCGGTATTCCGGCAGCGGACGGCCGAGCGCCTGGACGCGCTCCTGCAGCGCCGACTTGTAGTCCTGGCCGACGAAGTTCCGCTCGGCGCCGGCATCGATCGCGTCCTTCAGCTCGCGGCGCAGGAACGTTTCCGCCGCGTCGATGCCGCCGTCGAGATAGATGGCGGCGATCAGCGCCTCGTAGGCGTCCGCGAGCAGCGCCTGCTTGAAGCGGCCGCCGGTCTTTTCCTCGCCCCGCCCGAGAATGAGGTGGTCGCCGAGCTGCATGTCCTCGGCCTGGCGCGCCAGCGCCTGCGTCGAGACGATCGACGCCTTGATCTTCGACTTCTGCCCTTCGTCGTAGTTCGGGTACTGCCGGAAGAGCGCGTCGGCGACGACGAGGCCGAGCACGGCGTCGCCGAGGAACTCGAGCGACTCGTTGTCGAAGACGCCGCCCGAGACGTCCTCGGCCGCGCGTGACTTGTGCGTCAGCGCGTGCTCCAGCAGCCCGCGATCCTTGAAGCGGTACTCGATGCGCGTCTCGATGTCGCCGAACTCGTCCCGCAGGCGTACCACGCGCGCGCCGACGTCCTCGCGGTGGCTCTCGATGATGCGCCGGGCATCGTCGGCCGCGTCCTCGGGTACGGCGATGCGCACCTCGCCGAGCGGGCTCATCGACATCGGCAGGATCGCCTGCGGGTTGCCGGTGATGCGGAACGCGTGAATCCCGTGGCTGTCGAGCAGCGCGAGGACGACGCTGGCTTCGATGTCGGACGTGGTCGAGAAGACGACGGCGGGCGGCATTCGCGTGATTATGGACCCGCCCTACACCGCCCCTACGCCCACATTGTCCATTTTCAGCAGGACGAACGTGAGGTCGTCCTGCAGCCCGGTATCGCCGACAAACGCCCGGATGTCGCGCAGGATGCGCTCGCGCAGCTCCTCGAACGGCAGGTCGCCGTGCTCGGCCACGAGCGCCGCCAGGCGCTCCTCGCCGAACAGATCTCCGTCCGCGTTCATCGCGTCGGTGACGCCATCGGTGAACAGCAGCACCACGTCGCCCATGCCGAGCGGCAGCGTCACCTCCTCGAGCAGGCTGTTGAACCGCTCGCCGCTGTCTATTTTCAGTCCGAGCACGAGGCCGTCGGGTATCTGCACCTGCACCCGCCTGCCACCCAGCTCCTGCCACCCGCTGCCGACTGGCCCCTGCCCCCTGCCCCCTGATCCCGGCAGGTAGATCAGCGGACAATGCCCCGCGCGCGCGTAGGTCAGCGTCCGCGCGCACGGATCGACGACCGCATACGTCATCGTGATGAAGCTGCGCGCGTCCAGGTGCTGCGCGATGATGCGGTTGGCGTCGATCAGCAGCTCGCGCGGCGACGAGTGCAGCTGGCTGAGCGAGAGCATCAACCCTTTCAGCTCCGCCATGTAGAGCGCGGCGGAGGTCCCCTTCCCCGCCACGTCGGCGATCAGGATGCCGACACGCCGGTCGCCGAGCGGCAGGTAGTCGTAGTAGTCGCCGCCCACCTCGCGCGCCGGCTCGCAGTGCGCGGTCACCGACAGGCCGTGCATCGTCAGCGGCCCCTGCGGCAGCAGCGACATCTGGATCTGCCGCGCGATGCGAAGCTCCTGCTCGAGGCGCTCCTTTTCCGCCTTCTCGTGCAGCAGGTCCTCGATGCTGGCGGTCATCGAGTTGAACGAGTCGGCGAGATCGCCGAGCTGATCGGCGCTGCTGACGGAGATGCGATGCGAGAAGTCGCCGCGCCGCACGTGATCGGTGCCGGTCGCCAGCTCGTGCACCGCGCCCGTAATCGAGCGCGCCAGCGACAATCCCGTCATGAACGCCACCGTCTGGATGATGAGGAAGAGCGCCGCGACGACCATCAGCAGGATGAGCAGCAGCTGGCCGACGCTGTAGTTGCCGATCTGCGTCAGCGGCGTCGCGGAGATGCGCCCGTAGATGCCGGTGACGTTCAGGCCGATCGCGATGACGACGTTGCCCATCCGGCCCGACGTCCAGTCGCTGTAGTCGAGGAACGTCATCCACGTCAGCGGCTCGCGCGTCGCGGGCGCCGAGGAGTCCTCCTCGATCGCGCGCCCCATGACCGGCACGACGTCGGTGGCGGTCATGCCGAGCGTCGAGATGTCGCCGAGCTCGATGCCGGTGTCGTTCTGGATCTGCAGCCCGGTGGCCGCGGTCACGGGCACGTCGACGATGACCGCGTAGCGCGGGATGGCGTCGGCCGGCAGCGCCACGGCGCGCACCGCGAGGTGCGTGCGCCACAACGGGTTCTCGCGAATCGCCGCGGCGCCCGTCGGCGGCGCCTGGTACGCGATGAGCCCCGCGTAGCCCTCGCACATCACCCAGTCGGGCAGCGCGGTCGGCGCGTCGAGGTGCGCCCACGCTCCGCTGAGCAGCGGCCGGCTCACGGTTCGTCCCGGCGTCGCGTTCGCCGGCCCGCACGTCCTCATCGTCGGGACGACGACGATCGACGCGCCGTGGTACCGCGCGGACGCCGCCTCCTGCCGCCGCGTCAGCACCTCGTCGAAGGTGGGATCGTCCGCCGCCTGCGCGAGCTCGATCGTGGTCGCCTCGGCGAGGAAGCGCGTCTCGTCGACGAGCGAATTGACGCGCGACTGCACGAGGTACGAGCTCACGTTGAAGAACAGGAGCAGGCCGCAGAGGAGAAAGAAGACGACGATGAGCAGGATCGGGACGAACCCGATGAAGATGTAGGAGAGCGTCAGCTTGCGGCGCACGCGCCACAGAAAGCCCACGCTCGTATGGTACGCTGTCGTCCCGTGAAGCTGCGTGAAACGGCCAGATTCAGCACCATTTGCATCCACGCCGGCCAGGTCCCCGATCCGTCGACAGGCGCCATCATCACCCCGATCTACCAGACGTCGACCTACGTCCAGGAGGCGCTGGGCCGGCACAAGGGCTACGAGTACGCCCGCACGCAGAACCCGACGCGCGCCGCGCTCGAAGCCAACATCGCCGCCATCGAGGGCGGCAAGGCGGCGTTCGCCTTCGCGTCCGGCATGGCCGCCGAGGGCGCGGTCATGACGCTGCTCCAGTCCGGCGATCACGTCGTCGTCACCGATAACACCTACGGCGGCACCTACCGGCTGTTCGAGCGCGTGCTGCGGCGGTATCAGCTCGACTTCACCTACGTCGATTCGTCGAAGACCGGCGACATCGCGAGCGCGATCCGGCCCGACACCAAGCTGCTGTTTCTCGAGACGCCGACCAACCCGACGCTGCGGCTGACCGACCTCGCGGCGGCCTGCGAGGTGGCGCACCAGCGGAACGTGGTCGTGGCGGTCGACAACACGTTCGCGAGCCCGTACGTCCAGCGGCCGATCGACTTCGGCGCCGACCTCGTCATCCACAGCACGACGAAGTTCCTCAACGGCCACAGCGACAGCGTGGGCGGCGTCGTCGTCGCCACGCGCGACGACCACATCGAGTGGCTCAGGTTCGTGCAGAACGCCGAGGGCGCCATCCTCGGGCCGATGGACGCGTGGCTCGTGCTGCGCGGCACCAAGACGCTCCCCATCCGCATGGAGCGGCACAACGCCAACGCGATGGCGCTCGCCGAATTCCTCGCGTCACACCCGAAGGTGACGCAGGTGCACTATCCCGGCCTGCCGGCGCACCCGCAGCATGCGCTCGCGAAGAAGCAGATGCGCGGCTTCGGCGGGCTGATTTCCTTTGCGCTCGGCTCGCTGGAACGCGCACGGACGCTGCTCAACAGCGTCCGCCTGATGGCGCTCGCGGAAAGTCTCGGCGGCGTCGAGACGCTCATCAGCCATCCCGCCACCATGACGCACGCGTCGGTGCCGCCGGAGCGGCGTCAGCAGATCGGCATCACCGACGACCTGGTGCGCGTGTCGGTCGGCATCGAGGACATCGACGATCTGAAGGACGATCTCTCGTCCGCCCTCTCGGCAGTGTAGGCCGGGTCCTTTCGGACCCGCCACATCTATGGATCTCATTCAGAATTTTTTTCATACCGTCTACAACGTCCCCGAGTTGATCCGCTTCGTCGGCCAGTTCGGCCTGCCGCTGATCATCTTCGCGGAGACGGGACTGCTGATCGGCTTCTTCCTGCCGGGCGACTCGCTGCTCATCACGGCGGGACTGTTCGCGGCGCGCGGCGACCTGAGCCTGCCGCTGCTGATCGTCACGCTCATCCCCGCGGCGATCCTCGGCAACGCGACCGGCTACCAGATTGGGAAGCGGACCGGGAAGACGCTCTACAGCCGGCCCGACTCGTTGCTGTTCCGCCGCGAGCACCTGAAGATGACGCACGAGTACTA
>Ga0209438_1000222_pt1 | contig 16342 bp, 27 predicted proteins | sample GraSoi_2013_20cm_FD_185825 | JGI IMG/M metagenome (GOLD analysis project Ga0209438, IMG submission 185825) | Grasslands soil microbial communities from the Angelo Coastal Reserve, California, USA - Sample 9_17_2013_20cm (SPAdes) (version 2) | ecosystem: Environmental > Terrestrial > Soil >...
TATTGGGGTATGCCCCGGCGGTTTGACTGGCCGACCCCCTACTGTTTTGTTTTGGGCTTAGGGTCTGGTTGTGTGTTGCGAATGGTAATGAGATCTTTTTGTGCTTTTGTTTCTTATCTTCTCTTGGTTGTTTGTGTTTTGGTGAGTGTGGCTTTTTTTACTCTTTTAGAGCGTAGGGTTTTGGGCTATGTTCAGATTCGTAGGGGTCCCAATAGGGTTGGGGTTTTGGGTATCCCTCAGCCTTTTGCTGATGCTATTAGGCTTTTTGTTAGGGAGAGAAGGAGTCCTTTATTGGCTAACTATTACCCCTATTATTTTTGCCCTATTCTGTCTTTGTTTATTGCCTTGCTTGTTTGGGGGGTTTTTCCTTTTCATACGATGGTTGTTGGATTTGAGTTAGGAATCTTGTTCTTTTTATGTTGTATGAGTTTGGGGGTTTATTCAGTTTTGGGGGCTGGTTGGTCTTCTAACTCTAGGTATGCCTTACTGGGGGGGCTTCGTTCAGTTGCGCAGACTATTTCTTATGAGGTTAGTTTGGCTCTTATCTTATTGTCTTTTGTGTTTTTAATTGAGGGGTATGATTTGTGTTTGTTTTTTGATTATCAGTTCAGCTTATGGTTCATGTTTATTTCCTTTCCTTTAATATTGGCTTGGTTTGCTTCATGTATGGCGGAAACTAATCGTACCCCCTTTGATTTTGCTGAGGGGGAGTCTGAGCTTGTTTCTGGGTTTAATGTTGAGTATGGTAGTGGGGGGTTTGCGTTGATCTTTATGGCTGAATATGCTAGTATTTTGTTTATGGGCATGTTGTTTGTTGTTATCTTTCTTGGTGGTCTTATAGTTGATTTGTGGTTTTATTTTAGGGTAGTGTTTGTTTCTTTTGCTTTTATTTGGGTACGTGGTACCCTTCCTCGTTTTCGTTATGATAGGCTTATAATGTTGGCTTGGAGGGAGTTTTTGCCTCTCTCTTTAAATTATCTTTTTTTCTTTATTGGTCTCAGGTTGTTGTTTTATGTTGTAATTTTGTTGTATTCAATTTTTAGGTAAAACCCCTAGAGTGATAATTCTCTTTCTTTTACTTTCAAGGTAATTGCTTGTTAAGCTAAGGGGTTATGTTATTTTATCCCATCAGTTTAGTGTTATTGGGGCTATGGTATAGTACATGAAGTATATTACGGTTAGGATTTGACCTGTGAGAAGGTATGGCTCTTCTACTGGGCGCGCCCCAATTCATGTTAATAGTAGAACTGTTGAGACAAATGATCAGAATATTATTTGGTTAATAGGGTAGAATTGTAGTCCTCGGAGTTTGCTTGTGTTAGTTATTGGTAGGGTTATCAGAATCAGGATTGACATTACTAGGGCAATTACTCCTCCTAGCTTATTAGGGATTGATCGTAGGATTGCGTAGGCGAATAGGAAGTACCATTCTGGTTGGATGTGTACTGGGGTAACTAGGGGGTTGGCAGGGATGAAGTTTTCTGGGTCCCCTAGTATGTAGGGGTCTATTAGTGTTAGTATTAGTATGAGTATTATTGTTACTATGGCTCCTAGTATATCCTTGAATGAGAAGTATGGGTGGAATGGGATTTTATCTGAGTCTCTGTTGATTCCAATGGGGTTGTTTGATCCTGTTTCGTGTAGGAAGATTAGGTGGGCGATCACTATTGCTATTACGATAAATGGTAGGATGAAGTGGAATGCGAAGAATCGTGTTAGAGTTGCATTGTCTACGGCGAACCCCCCTCATACTCATTCTACTAGTATTTTTCCTAGGTAGGGCACTGCTGATAGTAGGTTTGTGATTACTGTTGCCCCCCAGAATGACATTTGCCCTCAGGGGAGTACGTATCCTATGAATGCTGTTATTATTACTAGGAGGAATAGGATCACTCCAATGTTTCATGTTTCTGTGAATAGGAAGGATGAGTAGTATATTCCCCGTCCGATGTGTAGGTAGAGACATACGAAGAACATTGATGCCCCGTTGGCGTGGAGTGTTCGGATTAGTCATCCGTTGTTTACGTCTCGGCAAATGTGTACTACTCTGGTGAAGGCTGTGTCGATGTGTGAAGTGTAGTGTATGGCTAGGAATAGTCCTGTTAGGATTTGAACAATAAGACATAGTCCTAGGAGCGATCCGAAGTTTCATCATGTTGAGATGTTTGAGGGTGAGGGGAGATCTACTAGGGAGTCGTTTACTAGTTTGATTAGTGGGTGTGACTTTCGTATTGGGGTTGCCATTACTTTTTTAGTCGTAGGGGGCCTATTCATATGTTGGTGATCTTTACTACTACGATAAGTGTTAGGAATAGGTATGTGATGATCAGTGTTGTGATTACTGAGACGGTTGGTCTGTAGATTTTTGTGATTGTTGTTTTTCTTGATGGGTGTAGGTCTCTGGGGGAGGATTCGATTAGTGTGTAGTTTATTGATAGTGCTGTTGTGTCTATGGCTGTGATGATAATTAGTGTTGATAGTAGTATTGTGATGGCTGCTCATGGCGAGGTTAGTGAGAATATTTCGTTTGGGGTTAGGCTTGCTATGTAGATAAATAGTACTATTATTCCTCCCATGAAGATTATGAAAAGTACGTATGAGAATCAGAATGATTTTATGGTTACCCCTGTTAGTGTTGCAATTAGGGTTCTTTGTACTAGTAGTGTTATTCCTATTGCTATTGGGTGGTTGAGTCTTATGAACACTATGGATGTGATTATTGATAGTCTTATGATTAGTGGTATTATTGTAATTTCAGGGGGTAGTTTAATTTAAAACATTAGTTTTGGGGACTTAAGATGTGCTTAGCTCTCCTGAGTGATCTAGGACAATTAGTCAGTTCTGGTTTACAAGACCAGTGTTTTTATTAAACTACTAAAACTAATGGCTTTGGTTTGGTTTTCAGTTCCCTTGTTTGTGTTGGTGAGTGGTCTTTGGGTTGTGGTTGTTAGGCATAGGCATTTGTTAGTGGTTCTCTTGGGTCTTGAGCAGATGGTTGTTGGTGGGTTTTCCCTTATCCTCTTTCTGTTGGTTTGTTTTGACATAGAGGCTTATTTTAGTGTTATGTTCTTAACTTTTGCTGTTTGTGAGGGTAGTCTTGGTCTTTCTGTGTTGGTGGCCCTTTCGCGTAGCTTTGGTAGTGATTATTTTAGTTCTTTTAGTGTGTTGCAATGTTAAAGTGTGTGTTTTATCTTCTTTTTTTGATTCCTCTTTGTTTTCTTCGTAAGGGTTGATGAATGGTTCAAGTATTTTTGTTTTTCTTGGTTTTTCTTTTGTCCTTTGTTGTTTTCCTTAGTGGGTATTATTGTAATTTTAGTTACTTTTTCGCTCTTGATAATTTGAGTGCTTTTTTGGTTCTTTTAAGAGTCTGGGTTGGGGCTTTGATGGTCACTGCTAGTGAGGGGGTTTATCGCTCGGGCTACTTTAGTGTTTGATTTCTTTTTTTGGTGGTAGTGTTAGTTTTGTTTTTGGTGTTGGCCTTTATGAGTGTTGATTTATTGTTGTTTTATGTGTTCTTTGAGTCTTCATTGATTCCTACGTTATTGTTGATTTTTGGTTGGGGGTATCAGCCCGAGCGTTTGCAGGCTGGGTGTTATTTGTTGTTTTATACCCTTCTTGCCTCTTTGCCTATGTTGGTGGGTGTTTTGTACTTTATGATTTTGGGTGGGAGATTGTATTTTCCCTTTCTGTCCGTGGGTGGGTGTTGTGATGGTTTGTCTTTTTGTTGGTATATTTCTATGATGTTGGCCTTCTTAGTTAGGATGCCTATGTTCTTAGTTCACCTTTGGCTTCCTAGGGCTCATGTTGAGGCCCCTATTGCTGGTTCTATGGTCTTGGCTGGTATTCTACTTAAGCTTGGTGGTTATGGAATTATACGTGTATTGTTTTTGTTTTCTACTGAGCATTTATGGTTTTCTTGGCTTTGGGTGAGAATTAGTCTTGTTGGGGGGGTAGTGGTTAGTTTGGTTTGTCTTCGTCAGTCTGATCTTAGGTCATTGATTGCCTATTCTTCAGTTGTACATATGGGTTTGGTATTGGGTGGGCTTATGACTTTGAGTTTTTGAGGTTTTAGAGGTGCTTTTGTGGTTATATTGGGGCATGGTCTTTGTTCTTCTGGTCTGTTCTGTCTTGCTAATGTTAGATATGAACGTGTTGGTAGTCGTAGAATGGTTATTGGTAGGGGAATGTTGAGTTTTATACCCGGAGTTACTTTGTGGTGGTTTTTGCTTGGTGTTTGTAATATAGCTTCCCCCCCCTCCTTGAATTTGATAGGGGAGATTCTTTTAATGGGTTCTTTAGTGGGGTGGAGCTGGGTTTGTATTCCAGCATTGGCTCTTGTGTCTTCTTTTAGTGCTTGCTATACGTTGTATATGTATTCTTCTTCTCAGCACGGTAGGTTTTACTCTGGTGTTTTTTCCTCCTATGGTGGTGTGTTACGTGAGTATTTGGTGTTTTTCCTTCACTGGTTGCCTTTGAATGTTCTTATCCTTAGGGGGGACTTCCTTCTAGTTTACTATAGTAGTTTATGAAGAATTTAGGTTTGTGGGACCTGAGGTGAGTTATTTCCTTTAGTTATGTTGTTTGGTGTCTCTGTTTGTTTTATTAGTATGGTCTTTTTGTTGGTTTTTGGTGTCTCTTCTGTCTTGGTGGGTATATTTCTTCTTATGTTTGACATTAGTTTGTTTTTGGACTGGGAGATCTTTTGTATTAATGGTAGTTCTGTAACTATGACGTTTCTCTTTGATTGGATATCGTTGATCTTTTTGGGTTTTGTGATGTTTATCTCTTCTATAGTAATTATGTATAGCGAGGGGTATATGATGGGGGATGTTCATATTGTTCGGTTTATTTTAGTGGTTCTTTTGTTTGTTGTTTCCATAGGTCTGATGATTCTCAGTCCTAATCTTATTAGAATTTTATTGGGGTGGGATGGTCTTGGTTTGGTTTCTTACTGTTTGGTAATTTATTATCAGAATCCTCGTTCGGGGGGTGCTGGTATGTTAACTGCTTTATCTAACCGTGTGGGCGACGTGGCTTTGTTATTAGGTATTTGCTTGGCTTCAAGTTGGGGGAGATGGGAGTTTCTCTTCTATTTGGATTTGGTTGGTAGGGACTTGGTCTTCTTTTCTATTACAGGCCTTGTTGTGTTGGCTGCTTTTACTAGGAGTGCTCAGATGCCCTTTTCTGCTTGGCTCCCGGCTGCTATGGCAGCCCCTACTCCTGTTTCGGCTTTGGTTCACTCGTCTACTTTGGTTACTGCTGGTGTTTATCTTCTTATTCGCTTTAGTCCCGCTGTTATGGGGGGCGTATACCAGACTTTGTTGTTATTTATTTCTGGTCTAACTATGTTTATGGCTGGTTTGGGAGCAAATTTTGAGAATGACTTGAAGAGGATCATTGCTCTTTCTACTCTTAGTCAGTTGGGGGTGATGCTTTTTTCTTTGTCTATTGGTTTGGTGGGTGTGGCCTATTTTCATCTTCTTACTCATGCTTTCTTTAAGTCACTTTTGTTCCTTTGTGCTGGTGTTGTAATTCATAATGTTAGGGATTTTCAGGACGTTCGAGCTATGGGGGGGCTCAGAGTCTATCTTCCTGTGACTATTTCTTGCTTTAATGTTTCTAACTTGGCTTTGTGTGGCATGCCTTTTTTGGCTGGCTTTTATTCTAGGGATCTTATTCTGGAAGTGTGTTCAATGGGGTTGATCAACAGCTTTAGTTTCTTTTTGGTTGTTTTCTCAACGGGCCTTACTGTTTGTTATTCTTTCCGTTTGTCGTATGTTTCCATGTTTGGGGATTATAATGTTGGTAGCTGTTCTTCTGTTAGAGATGAGGTTTCTATTATAACTTGGCCTATGATCGGTCTTATGACGATGGCGGTCTTGGGGGGTGCTTTGTTGTCTTGGGTCTTATTTCCTTCTCCGGTTGTGGTTTGTCTGCCTCTTTGGTTGAGGGTGTGGGCTTTGGTTGTTAGATTTATGGGTGCTGTTCTCGGTCTTTTCCTTTCTATGGTTAGTGTATTAGGGCAGCGCTCTAGGTATTTGGTTTCCTATTCTTTTAGAAGATTCTCTGGTAGAATGTGATTTATGCCTGGTATTAGAACTCGGGGGGTTATTCCCCCCTTTCTTAGGGGTGGAGAGGTTTATAATCATGTTGGGGATTTTGGTTGGAGTGAGCACCTTGGGGCCCAGGGTATTTATTCTTCTTTGGCTGGCTCCTCTGTTGTAATTCAGTTCGTTCAGAATAATTTGCTTAGGTTTTATCTCTTTACTTTGGTGGTTTGGTTATTGTTGTTGGTTGCCTTGTATTTTCATAGTTTATTTAGAGCGTAGCATTGAAGATGCTGAGGAGCCTTATGTGCTGTTAATATACCTTTAAAATTTTGTTTAGCTGTACATTGAAAATGTACTGTGTTACTTACACCATAATGGTAGGGCATAGACGGAGTTAAACCGCAATTACGTAAGTTAGCGGCTTACGCTTGATCCTCACGCCCTTTCTCTTGGGGATTGGTCCCAGTCTTATCATTAACAGTGATATGCTATTTAGCTTCAAGGGAGAGTAGGGACTTATGTCATGTTCTCAGGCCGAGGCTGAGCGCGAACTTCGCTTCCTACTTGTGAGGAAAACCTTAATGGTGTCTCCCAGATGCAACCCGGTTGTTATTCTTAACTATATCCCCATGATGTTCAGTCTAGTGAGCCCTGATTCCACTCGTGGATTAGTCCTGCTATGAGGATTATGATAAAAACTGTTCTCACTACTGCTCAGGAGTGGGGGGATGTTTGTGGTAGGATTACAGTTATTGGGAGCAGGAGTGTGATTTCTACGTCAAATACTAGGAAGATAACGGCGATTAGGAAGAATTGTAGGGAGAACGGGGTTCGGGCTGAGGCCCTGGGGTCAAACCCGCACTCGAATGGGGAGGGCTTTTCTCGGTCTAGTCTTGATTTTTTTGACAGTAGTGAGGCAATTATTATTACTGCTGTGGATAGGATTATACATAGTGTTGTTATTGTTAGTACCTTGATTATTATATGTTCCTTTTCGGTCTTTTTGATTGGAAGTCAAATGTACATTTATACTAAGCATATAGCTACCTCATCAGTAGATTGAGATGAATAGGAATAGTCATACTACGTCTACAAAGTGTCAGTATCAGGCTGCTGCTTCAAATCCGAAGTGATGATTTGGTGAGAAGTGGTTTATTCTATGTCGGAGAGTGCATACTGCTAGGAATGTAGTACCGATGATTACATGCAGTCCATGGAATCCTGTTGCTACGAAGAATGTTGATCCATACACTGAGTCTGCGATGGTAAATGGGGATTCTCAGTATTCGAAGGCTTGTAGGGCGGTGAAGTATATCCCTAGTATTACTGTGAGGATTAATCCTTGTAGGGCTTGTGTGTGGTTGGCTTGTGTTAAGCTGTGGTGGGCTCATGTTACTGTTACTCCTGATGCTAGTAGGATGGATGTGTTTAGAAGGGGAATTTGAAATGGGTTAAATGGTGTAATTCCTGTTGGGGGTCATTGTATACCAATTTCTACAGTTGGTGCTAGTCTTCTGTGGAAGAATGCTCAGAAGAAGGAGAAGAAGAATAGTACTTCGGACACGATGAATAGGATTATCCCCCATCGTAGTCCCAGGATTACTTTTTGTGTGTGAATTCCCTGGAAGGTTCCCTCTCGTGTGACGTCCCGTCACCATTGTATTATGGTTAGGGAGATAATGGTGATTCCTAATAGCATCAGGGATGGTGTCTGTTGGTGGAATCACTTTACTAGTCCTGTAGTTATGATCATTGCTCCCAGGGCTCCGGTGAGGGGTCATGGGCTTTGTTCTACTAGGTGGTATGGGTGGAATCCGTGTTTTTTCATTGGTTAGATTTCTCCAGCATATATAGCACATAGTGATGCGAATACGAATGGTTGAATTACAGCTACTGCAAGTTCTAGTGTGAGAAGAGCAATTATCATTATTATTAGTACTGTTAGTATTGTTGTGTTAATATTGGGGGCGATTCTTCTTATTAGGACAATTAGTAAGTGTCCAGCGATTATGTTGGCTGCTAACCGGACGGCCAGGGTGCCTGGGCGAATGATGTTTCTTACTGTTTCGATGCATACTATGAATGGTATTAGGGCTGGGGGAGTACCTTGGGGTACTAAGTGGGCGAATATGTGTTGAGTGTGATTTATTCATCCGTATAGTATGCATCTTATTCACATGGGTAGGGCTAGTGTTAGTGTCATAGTTAGGTGGCTGGTTCTGGTGAAGATATAGGGTAGGAGCCCTAAGGTGTTTCTATATATGATTAGTGTAAATAGTGAGATGATTACCAGTGGGGTTCTTGGGTTTGAGTTTGGTCCTAGAAGTGTTTTGAACTCCTTGCTTAGTGCTAGTATTACTCTTCTTCATAGTATTATTTGTCGTGAGGGTACTAGTCAGTATATTAGTGGGAGGAATATTATCCCCATAACTATTCTTGTTCAGTTTAGGGGGAGTCCTATTGTGCTTGATGATGGGTCGAATACGGAGAATAGGTTAGTTATCACTTTCAGGTTTTTGATGGTGTTCTTGATGTGTGGGTTTTGGTTATGTGTGGGTTTTTAATAGTTGTGAAGAATCCTATTACGTTAAATGATAGTAAGGCCCCTCATGTTATTGTGAGTAGGATTGTTCATAGTATTGGTCTGGTTTGTGGTATTGAGTGATACAGTGATGTTATTTAAGTCTGACAAGCTTATGTTATATATTAACTAATCTCTCCAACAGGAGTAGGCGCTCTACTATAAAATGGTTTAAGAGACCATTGCTTTCTTTTCAGCCACCTGGTGATTGGGCGGTGGTGGTTCATTGTAGGAATTCTTGAGTTCTTACCCCCTCTAAAACAATTGGTATGAAGCTGTGGTTTGCTCCGCAGATTTCTGAGCACTGCCCGAAGTATAACCCTGGTCGGTTGATGAATGTTCTGGTTTGGTTCAAGCGTCCTGGTACGGCGTCTACCTTAATTCCCATTGATGGTATTGCTCATGAATGTAGTACGTCAGCTGCAGTGATTAGGATTCGAATTTGTGAGTTGATTGGGAGTACTGTTCGGTTATCTACGTCTAGTAGGCGGAATCCGTCTGGTTCTAGGTCTTGTATGGGGATTATATATGAGTCAAACTCTAGTTGGTTGAAATCAGAGTACTCATATGATCAGTATCATTGATGCCCGATCGCCTTTAGGGTTATAGAAGGGGCATTTACTTCGTCTATTAGGTATAGGAGTTGTAGTGAGGGTAGGGCGATAAATACTAGAATCACGGCTGGGAATACTGTTCAGATTATCTCAATGGTTTGTCCCTCTAGTAGGTACCGGTTGGTGTTTTTATTAAAGAATATTGATGATAGTATGTATCCTACTATTGTGGTGATTATTACTACTACTATTATAATGTGGTCGTGAAAGAAGATTAACTGCTCTATTAGTGGGGAGGCCCCGTCCTGGAAGCCTGTCTGTGCTCAGTTTGCCACTTCTATAGAAATTTGACTTTATGTTTGAAGCTTAAGTTCAATGCACTTTTCTGCCACAATAGATTACTTTCTTCTGACTAAAGGTAGTTCTATATAATTGTGGTCTGCTGGGGGAAGGGCGTGCTGTCATTCTAGTGATGAGGGCAGGTTTAGTGTGAATAGTACTTCTCGTTGTCTCATGAAGCCTTCTAGGAGGATGAAGATCATTCCTAAGATTGCGATAAATGAGATAGTTGACCCTACTGATGATATGATGTTTCATGGGGTGTATGCGTCTGGGAAGTCTGAGTACCGTCGTGGTATCCCTCTTAGTCCTAAGAAGTGTTGCGGGAAGAATGTTAGATTTACTCCTACGAATATTACGGAGAATTGAATCTTTAATCATCGTGGGTTTAGTGTTACTCCTGAGAATAGGGGGAATCAGTGTGTGAATCCTCCTATAATGGCGAACACCGCTCCTATTGATAGTACATAGTGGAAGTGGGCTACAACATAGTAGGTGTCGTGTATGGCAATATCGATTGATGAGTTTGCCAGTACTACTCCGGTCAGTCCGCCTACAGTGAATAGAAATACAAAGCCTAGTGCCCATAAGACTGATGGGCTGTAGTTTATTTGGGACCCGTGGAGGGTCCCTATTCAGCTAAAGATCTTGATTCCGGTGGGTACAGCAATAATCATTGTGGCAGCCGTGAAGTAGGCTCGGGTGTCTACGTCTATTCCTACTGTGAATATGTGGTGTGCTCATACTACAAACCCTAGGATCCCAATGGCTAGCATGGCATAGATTATTCCCAGTGTGCCGAATGTTTCCTTTTTCCCTCTTTCTTGGCTAATGATGTGTGAGATTATCCCGAAACCAGGTAGGATTAGGATGTATACTTCGGGGTGCCCAAAGAATCAGAATAGGTGTTGGTACAGGATTGGGTCGCCCCCTCCTGCTGGATCGAAGAATGATGTATTTAGGTTTCGGTCTGTTAGTAGTATTGTAATTGCTCCTGCTAATACGGGGAGGGATAATAGTAGTAGTACTGCTGTAATAAGTACTGCCCAGACGAATAGGGGCATTCGTTCTATGGTTATTCCTTGTGTGCGTATGTTGATTACTGTTGTGATGAAGTTGATTGCTCCTAGGATTGATGATGCACCTGCCAAGTGAAGGGAGAAGATGGTCAGGTCTACCGATGAGCCTGAATGGGCGATATTAGATGCTAGGGGGGGGTAAACAGTTCATCCTGTTCCTGCACCATTTTCTACCATTCTACCAGCTAGAAGGAGTGTTAAGGAGGGGGGTAGTAGTCAGAATCTTATGTTGTTTAGACGTGGAAAGGCCATGTCGGGCGCTCCTAGTATTAGGGGTACTAGTCAGTTTCCAAATCCTCCAATTATAATTGGCATAACTATGAAGAAAATCATAATGAAGGCATGAGCTGTAACGATTACGTTATAGATTTGATCATCTCCGATGAGGCTTCCTGGTTGTCCTAGTTCGGCTCGAATGATCATACTTAGGGCGGTTCCTAGTATTGCTGATCATGCCCCTAGGATGAGATATATAGTACCAATATCTTTGTGATTTGTTGAGTACAGCCACCGTTTCGTTAAGGTGGCTGAAATTTAAGCGTTAGATTGTAAATTTAATAATGGTTTATACCTCTTATCGGCCCTTTAGTTTAATGAGAATGATAGATTGCAAGTCTGTAGGTGCTTTTGCTAGGGCTTAAGACTTAAAAGGTCTTCTTTCTTTGGTAGCTTTGAAGGGTACTAGTTTGGTTAACTTAAAGTCTTATATCGGTCACAGTGTGGGGATTATAAGTAGTCCTGTTGCTGAGATTATCGCTATTATTGTTTCCTTACCAAGGTTGGGGGCTATTGTGGATTTTATTCTTCACTTTTGGTTTATTTGTGTTGTCATGAGGGCTGCGAACGTTAGTCGTAGGTAGTAGTATAAGTTGGTTAAGGCTGCGCAGATAAGTAGGAGTGTAGTAATAGGTCTGTTGGTTATGATGATTTGGATTGCTATTCATTTAGGTAAGAACCCCAGGAATGGGGGTAGTCCCCCCAATGATAGGAGATTGGTTCTTAGGGCATATTTGGTCATAGTTCTTATGTTTTTATTGTGGAAATACTGTGCGATGTGGAATGTATTGGTCTTATTTAAGGATCTGGCCACGGTGACTGAAAGCAAGGAATAGATCACTATATATATTAGTCAGAACGTTTCTCTGCTTATTATTGAGGCTAGTATTCATCCCATGTGTCCAATTGATGAATATGCTATTAGTTTACGCAGAAGGGTTTGATTTACTCCTCCCACGGCCCCCACTGCTCCCGATAGTAGGGCACTTGTGGTCATTATTTGTGTGCTATCCGTATATGAGATCAGGGCTAGTGGGGCTACCTTTTGTCATGTTATTAGTAATATGCAATTGTTCCATCTTAAGCCTTCTATTACTCCGGGGAACCAGAAGTGTATTGGGGCAGCTCCGGCTTTTAGGAGTAGTGCTAAAACTAGGGGGGTTTTTAACACTCATGAGAAGAAGATGGTTGATGCCATAGTAGATGCTATGGCGATTGTGATGATTATTACTGATCCTACTGCCTGTACGATAAAGTACTTAATTGAGGATTCAGTTGTCCGCTGATTAATTCTCTTAGAAATTAGGGGGATGAAGGAAAGTATATTGATTTCTAATCCTATTCAAGCCCCTATTCACGTTGAGGATGAGATTCTTATACTTGTTCCTCTTACTAGTGTTAGGAGGAAGAGTATCTGTGAAGGTTTGGGGGTCATTAGAAGAGAGAGGTGCCTCTATCAGTGGGGTATGAGCCCATTAGCTTGGATAGCTTACCCTTCTATATTCTGGTGTAAAGCGCACATTGGCTTTTGATGCCTCAGGAAGTGGTGTAATTCCATTGTATATAATGAAGGCAGTTATGCGTGGTTTATTCTATCACAATAATCCTTTACTCAGGCACTTCATTTAATGAAACTTTTATAGCCCTGGGTCGGCTTCTTTGGTTGTAGTTCACTCCCTTGGTTGTTGGCTTGTACTCGAACAGCTGAATTGGGGTAGATTTGCCTGAGAGTATATATATGTATATTATATAATTAAATATCTAATAGAATTAGTATTTAACATAAGGATAAAGAATATTCATTATAACATGTCTTATTTGTTTCTACATATAATTAACTTGAACTTCTACTTATAGGAATTAATAATATGTATATTATAGTATACATATATATATATATATAGTGTATTGTACCACCATATAAACATGCATATATGGTATAAGTATTAATATAATAGGACATTGTAATCAGTATAGTTAAGGCATAGGACTCATCTATATGTATATATTAGTATACTATAATAGTAAATTAGATGAGTAAACAAACATTTATTAGGAGTATGAGTCATAGGAGATGCTCCTCTCTGGAAGAGGAGGAGCATCTCCTATGACTCAATCTATGTGGAAAAAATAACCTAGGGGATAGGATCTATTCTTTCTCCCCCATCGGTATGCTACTCTTGTTCAAGTAAAGGTATTGTTATATAGATATAAGGTATAGTATAGATGCTAATAGGGTCTTTTTACGTAATCGCCTATTGACACTATATGGGCATAGGGATATATATATTAATACATATAGTTTGGTGTATTTTGTAGGGGGGTGTACATTGGTTTTAAACCTTTAAGTGGTAAAAAGTCAGGAGTAAAGTTAGATTTTCTTAACTATGTATTATACGTTGCTTAATTGGGGTGGAATGGGTGTGATTAGCCTATTGTATTGGGAGTGGCGTTCCTATTTGGGTAGGGTATGTGTTAGGTTAGTTACCTTGCTGGGCTTTTGTACCAATTAAGATCATCTTTGTGGTCTTGGCGTGGCGGAAAGGGCATTTTCGTTGTGGGGAGAGTGGCAGGGGGGAATTTCATCGCTCATAGGGGGGAACCGTGAGTGGGGTGGGTTCTTGTCCGGACAATAGGGAGATAAGAGATTTTTAGTATGTCTTGGTGTGCTTGTTAGGGGGATTACAGTATCTTGGAATTTGGAGGTGGTAAAAAAGTCAGGAGTAAAGTTAGATTTTCTTAACTATGTATTATACGTTGCTTAATTGGGGTGGAATGGGTGTGATTAGCCTATTGTATTGGGAGTGGCGTTCCTATTTGGGTAGGGTATGTGTTAGGTTAGTTACCTTGCTGGGCTTTTGTACCAATTAAGATCATCTTTGTGGTCTTGGCGTGGCGGAAAGGGCATTTTCGTTGTGGGGAGAGTGGCAGGGGGGAATTTCATCGCTCATAGGGGGGAACCGTGAGTGGGGTGGGTTCTTGTCCGGACAATAGGGAGATAAGAGATTTTTAGTATGTCTTGGTGTGCTTGTTAGGGGGATTACAGTATCTTGGAATTTGGAGGTGGTAAAAAAGTGAGAAATAAAGTTTGATTCTTGCTTATTGACTGGCTGTTCTTCTATTTCACATGTGGGTTATTCTTAATGAAGGGTTTGCAGTGTTTGATATTATTTATTAAGGTAACTTAGAGTTAGTTATGGTTCAGAGCCGGCCTAATTCGTGCCAGCCGCCGCGGTTATACGGTGGGCTCTAGTCAGTGTTTTCGGGTTGTGGGTTATTTTGATCTGTTTTGGTTTTTAAGTGGGGCTTTTAAGGTGAAATTTTTGGCTCCTTTCAATCATGTTGGATTTTCTTTTATCTTTTAAAGTGGGCTATAGACCAGGATTAGATACCCTGTTATTCCATTTTGTTCCTGGGTAGTAAAAGCTATTGTCTTTAAACCTATAGAATTTGGCGGCTCCTTAGTCCTTTTAGAGGAACTTGCCCTATAATCGATAGTCCACGATTTATGATACCTTCCCTTGTGTTCAGTTTGTATACCGCCGTCGTTGTTTACTTCTGGAGTTATGTTTGCTTAATGGTACTTCCTCTGTATGACAGGTCAAGGTGCAGCTTATGGGGTGGTAGAGGTGAGTTACATTGGTGTTATCTATACGGATATAATTCTGTGATGTTTTGTTAAAGGTGGATTTAATAGTAATTTCTTCAATTTTGTGGTGATGAATTTGGCTCTAAGGTGTGTACATATCGCCCGTCGCTCTCGCTCTAAGGTGAGATAAGTCGTAACATAGTAAAGGTACTGGAAAGTGTCTCTAGGAGCAAGGTGTAGTCTAATAGACATCTCATTTACGTTGAGGGGATTCTGTTCAGTCAGACGGCTTGAGGTTGTTCCTTGCTTGGGTTGTGTGTTAAGTGTTATTCTGAGAAGTATCTTTGTGTTGCGTATAGGTATAGATTTAATTTTAAGGCTATAGTGGATTAGTACAGTAGTGGGATGGTGAAATATGTTAAATTTTACCGTGTAGTAGTAGTTTTTTGTTGTACCTTTTGTATCAGGGGCTAGTGAGTTTTATTGTGTATTTACGGTTCCCGAAACTAGGAGAGTTAAGGTAGTGTGTATTTTTATGTTGCATAATGGTGTATAACTTACCTTAGGGGTGATATTCTATTCGTTTTTAGTGATATCTGGTTATCTGGGAAATTAGTTTAATTTATCTTGAATGGGGATTATCACTACTATAGTGTAGTTTGTGTTTAAGAAACCTTATTAGGGATTACCCTAATAAGGTATTGGATAATGATATATTTCTTTATGTTTTTCTAGGCTTAGAAGTAGCCACGGAGTTAAGTGTGTTTTAGCTTATTATTTTTTATATGATTTATTTTCATTTCTTTTTATACTGGGTTTTAATCATGAATTGTTTATGGTTATTTTAATGCTAGCATTAGTAGGTTTGTTTGGGTGGATGTATTTATAGTTTCATTTTGTTAGAAGGAATTCGGCAATGATAGTCCCGCCTGTTTATCAAAAACATGTCTTCTTGTTTAATGAGAGGTCTGACCTGCCCACTGAGGTTTGAAGGGCTGCAGTAATTTGACTGTACAAAGGTAGCATAATCAATAGTCTTTTAAATGGAGGCTGGTATGAACGGTTTGACGAGGGCTATACTGTCTCTTTACTGGGACTGAATTTAACTTAGTGGTTAAAAGGCTACTATTCTTTTGAGGGACGATAAGACCCTATAGAGCTTTACATTAGGGCTGTGTTAGGTTTGTTGTGTTTGGCTGGGGCGGCTAGGAGAGAGGGGGATCTTTCTTTTTTTATTTAATGATATTTATTTGTTTTGATCCGTTAGTAGCGATTTTAAGTCTAAGTTACCTTAGGGATAACAGCGTAATCTTACTTGAGAGTTCTTATTGACAGTAAGGGTTGCGACCTCGATGTTGGGTTAAGATTCCTTCACGGTGTAGCAGTTGTGGTAGGAAGTCTGTTCGACTTTTAAAATCTTACATGATCTGAGTTCAGACCGGTGTGAGCCAGGTTGGTTTCTATCTTCATTGTAGGAGGCTCTCTTCTAGTACGAAAGGGACGGAGAGGGGGGATATTCTTTATTATTGATTTATATTACTACTTTGGCAGATAAGTGCCTTAGATTTAGAATTTAATTATGTATTTAATACAGGTAGTATTGGGCGTTAACCCTATTGGGGGTATGCCCCGGCGGTTTGACTGGCCGACCCCCAACTGAGGTTGGTGAGATAGAGGGGAATTCCTTAATCTTTCGGAGAGGGAGCTGGGGTCCTAAGGACCCCCCAGCTCCCTCTGAGGCGTTAACCCCTATTGGGGGTATGCCCCGGCGGTTTGACTGGCCGACCCCCAACTGAGGTTGGTGAGATAGAGGGGAATTCCTTAATCTTTCGGAGAGGGAGCTGGGGTCCTAAGGACCCCCCAGCTCCCTCTGA
>Ga0209438_1000226_pt1 | contig 16233 bp, 18 predicted proteins | sample GraSoi_2013_20cm_FD_185825 | JGI IMG/M metagenome (GOLD analysis project Ga0209438, IMG submission 185825) | Grasslands soil microbial communities from the Angelo Coastal Reserve, California, USA - Sample 9_17_2013_20cm (SPAdes) (version 2) | ecosystem: Environmental > Terrestrial > Soil >...
GGTGTGAGAGCGGCGCACGACCTCGAGCGCCTCGTCCAGCTTGCCGCGCTCGGCGAGCTCGAGCGCGTGCTCGGCGGGGCCGACGTCGCCCTGCCGCCACCAGAAGCCGAGGCGCTCGACCACCACGGCCAGGGCCACCACAGAGCAGATCACCAGCGGGATCATCACGGGCCCGCCCTTGGCGAGCGTCTGGATCAGAGAGCCGATGTGAAACACGACGGGTCCCTCGCTGCCGGCTGAGGGCCGGCTCTGGTGGCTCGCTGCCCGGGCGGGAATGCCCCTCGGTTGGCTGGCTGGGGTGAACGGGTTACTTGGTCAGGATCAGCTTGTCGGCCTTGGTGATGTGCAACCGGTACTCCTGCCCCCGGTGCACGATGACGATCTCACGACGTCCCCGGAACAGCTCCGTGCTCGCGATCCGCGCGCTCGCGCGCGTGCCCGTGACCTCGCGCGCGATGGGAGCCTCGCCGGGGTCGTCGATCACGTATCCTCCTCCTTGATCTGCTGGGAGAGATAGTGCGGCTCTCCCACCTGCCGGATCAGCTCCATCTGCTCCTCGATCCAATCGATGTGCCCCTCTTCGGCGGTCAGGATCTCTTCCACGAGATCGCGGGTGCCGTTGTCGCCCAGCCCGCGGCACAGCTCCACCCCCGCGTTCAGCGCGGCCACCGCGGCGCGCTCCAGGTCGAGATCCAGCCGGAGCTGCTCGGGCACCGTCTGCCCGACGTTCACCTTGCCGAGCCGCTGCACGTTGGGCACGCCTTCGAGATAGAGGATCCGCTCGATGAGGCGGTCGGCGTGGCGCATCTCACCGATCGATTCTTCGCGCAGCTTCTTCCACAGGCGCTTGTAGCCCCAGTTCTCGCACATCCGCGCGTGGATGAAGTACTGGTTGATGGCGGTCAGCTCCGCCGTGAGGATGTCGTTGAGCAGGCTCACCACCTGGTCGTGCCCCTTCATAGATGCCCCCCGTGAGGACGTTAGTGGACTGTTGGCGCCCACTATAGTGCCTCTCGCGGGCCCGCTCTACCAGCGCGTCCAGGAGGTCGCCGCACGCGCCGCAGTCGCCCCCGGCGCCGCACGCGCGCTCGATCTGGGCGATGGAGCACGCGCCGTCCGCGATGACCGCCTCGACGGTGCGGTCCGAGACGCCGCGGCAGAGGCAGAGGATCATTCGGGTACCTTTCCCTTCGCTCTTAGGGTCCTGCTATGACAATGGTTAGGTATACCTAAGCATACCCGGGCTGTCAACGAAGAATTTTCCCGGCCGGATTGCCCGGTCCGGCCAGCCGGATTACCATCGCGGGCGATCCAATCACCCGCTGCCCCTGGGAGGCGTCACGATGCGCATGCGAGAGACCGCGAGCTGGCTCCGGAGATTCGCCCTCATGCTCGCCCTAGCCTTGGCGCCCGCCGCCCCGGCCCTGGCCGACGAGACCTGCCAGTCCCCCTTCCTGCCCAAGGTGACCGGCCAGGAAGACTACCTCTACGTGTGGACCCTCGGGGTGAAGGGGGTCGCGGACGGCAACGACAGCATGGTCACGGTGGACGTGAACCCGGCCTCCGGCAGCTACGGCAAGATCGTCCACCGGGCCCCGGTGCCCGGCCAGCACGAGGCGCACCACGCGGGCTTCACCGACGACCGGCGGTTCCTGTGGGCGGGCGGCCTCGACACCAGCCAGATCTTCATCTTCGACGTGGCCTCGAACCCGGCCCAGCCGAAGCTGGTGAAGACGATCAAGACCTTCGTGAAGGATACCGGTGGTCTGGTGGGGCCCCACACGTTCTACGCGCTGCCGGGGCGGATGCTGATCACCGCGCTCTCCAACGCCCAGGACGGGGGCGGCCGGACTGGGCTCGCCGAGTACACCAACGACGGCAAGTTCATCCGGACGATCTGGATGCCCAAGGAGGCGGTCTACGGCTACGATGTGCGGGTCAACGCCAACCTGAACCGCATGCTCACATCGTCCTTCGCGGGCAAGAAGAACTACATGCGGCCGATCGGGGAGCTCCTCAAGGACGGCGAGGCCATGAAGCAGTTCGGCTCCTCCGTCATCGTCTGGGACTTCCACGCGCGCAAGCCGCTGCAGGTGCTCACGATTCCGGGGGCGCCGCTCGAGCTCCGGTGGGCGCTGCTCCCGAATCACGCGTACGCCTTCACCGCCACCGCGCTCACCGGGCAGCTCGTCCTGATCCACCAGCAGCCGGACGGTACGTGGGCGCACAAGAACATCGCGGAGATCGGCGCCACCATCCCGGTGGACATCAGCATCGCCCCCGACGACAGCAAGATCTACGTCAACTCCTACGGGGACGGCACCCTGCGCGTTTACGACGTGACCAATCCGCACGAGGCCAAGCTGATCCACCAGGTGAAGCTCGGGGAGCAGGCCAACATGGTGTCGACCTCGTGGGACGGCCGGCGGGTGTACTCGACCAGCTCGCTGCTCTCGCAGTGGGACAAGCCCGGCGATCAGTGGCTCAAGGGCATGGCCTGGGAGGACGGCAAGCTGGTGGCCAAGTTCACCACCGACTTCAACGGGGTCGGGCGCGCCCACATCATGAACTTCGGGAGCAAGTCCCGGTAGCGCCCGTGCGCGTCGCGCTGGGTCCCATCGCGCTCGCCGCCCTCGTGGCCGCGGGCGCGCTGGGGCCGGCCGCGGTGTCGGCCCACTCGACCGGGCCCGCGCTCCCGGACGAGTTCATCCAGGGCGCGTTCACTCCCGCGTTCACCCCGCCCCCGCCCGGGAGCTACGAGCTGCCCGCGATCAAGCGGGTGGGCGCGTTCACGCTGCGCGACCCCGCGGGGCGGGTGGTGGACACCCGGTCGGTGATGGCGGGCAAGATCGCGGTGGTGAGCTTCATCTACACCGCGTGCCCGGACCGCATGGGGTGCCCGCTCGCGAGCCAGACCCTGCGGGATCTGCAGGACCGGCTCCGCGAGACCGGCCTCGCGCGGCAGACCGCGCTCGTCTCGATCAGCTTCGATCCCGAGCGCGACCACCCCGCCGAGCTCGCGAAGTACGCGCAGGTCTACGACGCCGATCCCGCGCTCTGGCGCTTCCTGACCGCGCCGTCCGGCCGCGTGCTGGACGCGGTGCTGGCGAGCTACGGGCAGGACCGGACGCCCGAGCGCGACGACCACGGCCGGCCCACCGGGCGGATCCGGCACGTGCTCAAGGTCTTCCTGGTGGACCGCGCCGGGTTCATCCGCAACGTCTACAGCGCGGGCTTCCTGGTCCCCGAGCTGGTGCTCAACGACATCCGCACCGTGCTGGGCGAGGAGCGGGCGCGCTAGAGGACGTGGAGCAGGGGACGGGCGCGGAGCGACGCCTCGTCCCAGAAGCCGGTCGCGCGCAGCTCGTCGAGGGTCTTGGCCGCGTCGTCGCCGCGCATGACCGCGAGCGTCTCGCCCCCCGGGAAGAACCCGCCGAACGCCATGCGCCCGCCGCCCCGGGCTTCGATCAGCGCGAAGGACGCCATCTCCACGTCCGGCGCCACGCCTTCCACGAGCGTGACCCGGCGCGAGCCGTCGGTCACCAGCGGAGCCAGCTCCCACGGCTCCAGGAACTGGGCGAAGCTCCTCGGCGTGTAGTTCGCCCACACCCCGCCGGTGACGTAGGGGTCCTCCTCCACCAGGCGGCGCACGTCGTCGGGCTGCTGGACGCGATAGAAGACGTCGGCGCCGCGGCCGTCCGGCGAGGGCCCCCCGCCGATGACCAGCCCCTGCGACCGGAGGCCCATGAGCCGCTCGAGATGCGCCTTGCGGTGGGGCTCGCGCTTCTGCAGGTAGTCGTCCCCGGTCTGCACCGCGACGTGGTAGACGATCACGGCGTCACCCAGCCGCCCGCGAACGGGATGACCTGGCCGATGAAGAAGTCGGCGTCCTCCGAGGCGAGGTAGACCGCGAGCCGGGCCGACTCCTCGCTGCGCGCGAGCCGGCCCGCCGGGATGTTCTTGACCATGCGGGCGAGCCGCACCGGATCGCCGGTGAGGGCGGGCGGGAAGTAGGTCGGGTTCTCGACGTAGTTCTGGGCGATCGCGTTGACCTGGATGCCCGCGCCCGCCACCTCGCGGCCGACCGCCTTGGTGAGGCCGTTCACACCGGCCCGGGCCGCGGTGTAGGCCGCGTAGTTCGGGAGGCCGGGGAACGCAGCGGCCGAGGACATGTTGATGATCTTGCCGCGCCCGGCCGGCCGCATCACCCGGAGCGCGGCGCGCAGGCAGAAGAACGGCTCGTCGAGCAGGCGGGCCATCATCTCGCGCCACGCCGCGTCGGTGATGTCCTCCACCGGGCTGCCGGAGGGCGGGTGCGCGTTGTTGTTCACGAGGATGTCGAGCCGGCCGAAGCGCGCGAGCACCGCCTCCACCGCGCGCTCCGCTTCCCCCGACCGGCTCAGATCGCCGGTGAGCGGCAGCACGTCGCGGTCGAGCCGCTCCGCGATGAGCGCGTAGGGCTTGATCGCCGCCTCGTCGCGATCGTGGAGCGCCACCGAGGCGCCCTCGCGGCAGAACTCCTCGGTGATGGCGGGGCCCATGAAGGCGCTCACGTTGGTGATGAGGGCGATCTTCCCGGTCAGCTTCATGGGCCGGTGACCTTCATGGCCCCGAGCCTACTCGGGGCTTCGCGGCCGCGCAAGGCCGTGGTAACGTGAGGGCGCGGGCAAGGAGGTGCCGTGGCCGTGGCAGAGCAGCTCCTCGAGTCGTTCAGGGCCCGCTACCAGTTTCCGCTCGACGATTTCCAGCTTCGGGCCGTCGCGGCGATCCTCGGCGGCAAATCGGTGATCGTGTCCGCGCCCACCGGCTCGGGCAAGACCCTGGTGGCCGAGTTCGCCATCCACTCGGCGCTCCACCGCGGCCGCCGCATCGCCTACACCACCCCGCTCAAGGCGCTCTCCAACCAGAAGTACGCCGACTTCGTCCGCCAGTGGGGCGCCGAGCAGGTCGGCATCCTCACCGGCGACGTCAAGGTGAACGCGCGCGCGCCGGTGGTGGTGATGACCACCGAGATCCTGCGCAACATGTTCTACTCGGGCGGTCTCGAGGGCCTCGACACGGTGGTGCTCGACGAGTGCCACTACATGGGCGACGAGGGGCGGGGGACGGTGTGGGAGGAGATCATCGTCAACTGCCCGAAGGACGTGGCCCTCGTCGCCCTGTCCGCCACCGTGCGCAACGTGGACGAGATCGCGGACTGGATCAGCCTGGTGCACCGGCCCATCGTGGCGATCACCCATCCGCACCGGCCGGTGCCGCTGCAGTACCTCGTGGCGGACCTCTCCGGCGAGATCCACACCTACGACGCGGTCCGCCACGGCAAGGTGCGCCTGCTCGGGGAGGAGCGCGACGGCGGCTACAACGACCGCGGGCGCTGGTACACCCGCCGGGTGGTGGATCCCACCGTGATGCTCGACGAGCTCGAGAGCCGCGGCTGGCTGCCCGCCATCTACTTCATCTTCAGCCGCGCGGGCTGCGAGCGGGCCATGGAGACGGTCCTCGCGGAGGGCAAGCCGCTGCTCACCCGCGAGCAGCAGCGCCAGGTGGACGAGGCGATCCGCGAGCAGGTCACCGAGAATCCGACGATCGCGGAGTCGCCGCTCAACCAGACCATCTTCCAGGCGCTCGGCATGGGGGTGGGCCTCCACCACGCGGGCATCCTGCCCACCGTGAAGCGCTTCATCGAGCTGCTCTTCGAGCGCGGTCTCTGCAAGGTGGTCTTCGCCACCGAGACGATGTCGCTCGGCATCCACATGCCGGCCAAGAGCGTGATGCTGCAGTCGCTGACCAAGCGCACCGACCGGGGCTTCCGCAGCCTCACCCACAACGAGCTGACCCAGATGGCGGGGCGGGCGGGCCGGCGCGGCATCGACCCGGAGGGCAAGTGCGTGATGGCCCTCGACGTGCGCGACGGCCTCGACGACATGAAGCGGGTGGTGAACGGGCCGCCCGAGCCCATCGCGAGCCAGTTCAAGCTGGGCTACGGCTCGGTGGCGCTGCTGCTCTCGACCGGCAACGACCTCGCGACGATCCGGCGCATCGTGGAGTCTTCCTTCGGCCAGTACCAGAACATGAAGCGCATCAAGTCGCTCGAGACCGACGTGGCGAGTCTCGAGATGGCGATGGCCGACGGCCGCGGCTTCGACGCCCCCTGCGGCGACTTCGCGCGTATCGGCCGCTACCGCGAGGTCCGCTCCGAGGTCGAGGTGGCGCGGATGGCGCGCGGCCGGGGCGGGCGGCGGGGCCGCGCCGCCGCGGACGCGGAGCCCGGGCGCCTCACCCTGGTGCGGCGGAAGAGCGGGGCCAGCCTCGGGCTCATCGTGGGGGTGGACCGGCGGCGCCATCGCGACCTCATCCAGGTGCTGCTGGCCCACGGCGGCACCGTGCAGATGAAGGAAGGCAACGTGAAGCGCGTGTTCTGGCAGACGCCGCCCCTGCACGTGCCGCGCGACTGGGAGCACCGCACCCGCGGGCTCACCGAGCAGATGGCGCGCCTGTCGGTGCCCGACATGATCGAGCGCGAGAAGAGCCACGGCCCGGAGGGCGCCCTCGCCGCGATCGAGTGCCACCGCTGCCCATGGGGCTCGCAGAGCCGGTGCGAGCAGGCCTGGAAGGGCCTCGACGGGGTGGAGCGCCAGCTCGCCCAGAAACGGGAGATGCTCGACGCTTTCCGCAACGCGTACTGGCAGGAGTTCCTGCGCGTGGTCGAGGTGCTCGAGCGCTTCGCGGCGGTGCAGGACGCCAAGCTCCTGGCCAAGGGCCAGCTCATCGCGGGGCTCCGGCACGACAATGAGCTGCTGGTGGCCGAGGTGGTGGACCGCGGCATCCTCGCCGACACCACGCTCGCGGAGGCGGCCGCGCTCTGCTCGGGGCTCATCGAGGAGTCGCGCTCCGGGGACGCGGCGGTGGCGCGGCTCTTCCTCAAGAAGCGGCCCAAGATCAAGCGCAAGCTGCAGGAGATGGAGTCCGTCGCCAACACCGTCCTCGAGGTCCAGCGGCGCCACGGACTGCCGATGCCGGTCTCCATCTCCACCGGTTTCATGCCGTCGGTCTTCCGGTGGGCCTCCGGCGAGGACGACTGGTCCGGCATCGTGGAAGAGTCCTTCGGGGGGCACGAGGGGGACCTGATCCGCGCCCTGCGGCGGCTCATCGACGTGCTGCGCCAGCTCGCGGAGTCGCCCGAGGTCCAGCCGGCCCTGGCCGGCCTGCTGAGCCGGGCGTCCCGGGTCATCGATCGGGGGATCGTGCTGGAGTCCGCCCTGATTTGAGGGGTTGACGGTCCCGGGTATATATAATGGGGACTGGCATGAGCCGACTGACTCGTACCTCCTTCCGGCTGGCCGCCGCCGCGCTCCTGACCACCGCCTGCGCGGCCACCGAGCCCGTGCTCGAGCGGACCACCAAGGGGCCGAGCGCCGAGGAGTTCTTCATCACCCAGTCGTTCGCGGTCAACGGCCGGGCGCCCAACTTCGACGAGAAGCGCGTCTGGCAAGACCAGATGGACGAGAAAGTCTTCAAGTATCTCCGCGAGCACCCGGAGCTCGAGAACACCTCGCGCTACAGCGAGTTCCGCTTCTGGCGCCAGGTGACCACCGGCAGCACCCCCGGCGAGGTGAAGGTCCTGCTGGGCGAGCCCCGCGAGCGGACCATCGACTCCGCCCTGATGGCCTCGCTCGGCGAGCAGCACTGGCAGGCCGTCCGGACCACCGCGAAGGAAGCCTGGGTGTACCCGCTCGGCTGGGTCGTCTTCTTCGACGACAAGGGCGTGGTGGACCTGCTCCGCCGCGTCTCGCCCCTCGACGTCAACGACTAGCTGCGTGCTACACTTGGGCGTCTTTTCGACGACGCCCATGCCGAGTGCCGCCCTCACGTGGATCGAGCCGGGAGCGAGCGCCACCTTCATCTGGCACGGCGCGGCGGCGTCCCGGCCCGGCGGCGGCCGCCTCTACGTGGTGTCGGGGCCCATCCTGGAGCAGCCCCCCGCCTCGCCCTACTTCATCCTCGCCGCGGAAGAGGACGGCGACTTCGCGACGCGGCTCTACCGCGGGCAGGTCGCGCTCCCCGAGCTGCGGGTCTTTCTCTCGCGCTGCCGGGTCACCCGCGGCGCCCTGGTGGACGACCAGCAGTACGTCGCCACGGATGAGGAGCTGCCGGTCCTCACGGTGCTCGACGACTGGCGCGACCGGCCGGGGCCGCCCGCGCTGCCGTACCTCGACGACATCAACGCGTTCATGCCCGCCGCCGCCCCGCTCTACGTGACCGCGGAGGCCCACGCGGCCGCGCAGCGGGAGCCGGAGCGGTTCGGCACCGCGTGGGTCTGCGACGAGTGCGGCGAGGCCGAGGACGCGGGGGTCTTCCTCTGGACCGCGCACCGGGGGCCGCGGGTGCGCGTCTGCTTCCTCATCCACAACGACGCCGGGGTGTGGACCTGCCGGCTCCACCCGTTCGAGTTCGCGAAGGAGACCCCATGATCCGCTCCACGCTCTCCGTGACCAAGCACACCCCGAGCGCGCGCGCCCTCGTGGCCGCCGAGCACCCGCTCGGGGCCGAGGTCGGCGCGGGCATCCTGGCCCGCGGCGGCAACGCGGTGGACGCGGCGGTCGCGACCGCGTTCGCGATGACGGTGGTGGAGCCCTTCATGTCCTCGGTGGCGGGCGGCGGCACCATGCTCGTGCACCTGGCCAAGCGCGGCGAGACGGTCGCGCTCGACTTCAACGTGCAGGCCCCCGCGGCCTGCCACGAGAGCTGCTACGAGCTGGGGGAGGGGGTGGCCCAGGCGCTCTTCCCGTGGCGGCGCGTGGTGGGTGACGCCAACAACTTCGGCCCGAAGTCGGTGGCGATCCCGGGCTCGGTGGCCGGGCTCACCCTCGCGCTCGAGCGCTTCGGCACGATGGACCTGGCCGACGTCATGGCTCCCGCGATCGCGCTGGCCGAGAAGGGCTTCGAGGTGGACTGGTACGTCACCCTCTCCCTCGCGCCCCACTGCGACGAACTCGCGGTCTTCCCGGAGACCGCGCGCACCTACCTGCGCGAGGGCCACTACGTGCACCGCCCGGCCTCGCTCGCCCCCGCCGACGTGCTGCGCCAGCCCGACCTCGCACGCAGCCTGCGCCTCATCGCCAAGGACGGGCCGGACGCGTTCTATCGCGGCGCGATCGCCCAGGCCATCGACGAGGAGATGCGGAGAACCGGCGGCTTCCTGCGCGCGACCGATCTCGCGGGCTACGCCCCGCGCGTGCTCGAGCCCCTGATGACGAAGTACCGCCGGCTCGATCTCGCGTTCTCTCCCGGCGCCACCGGCGGGCCGACCGCGGTCGAGATGCTGAACATCCTCGCCCGGTTCCCCGCCGCGAAGGTCGGCTACGAGACGGCGGGCGGGCTGCACCTGCGCGCGGAGGCGGTGCGCTACGCGTTCCTCGATCGGCTGCGCCACCTGGGCGATCCGCTCGCGGTGCGCGTGCCCTGGCGGGGGCTCGCCTCGAGCGAGCACGCCCGGGAGATGGCCGCGGGCCTCCGGGCCGCCGGCCCGCGCAGCGACGCCAAGCTGCCGGACGCGTGGGCCCACGACGCGGCGGTGGGCGGTCTCGGGCGCGGCGCGACCGCGGCGGCGAAGGGCCGGCGACGGCTCCCCACCGACGGCAGCGACTGCACCACCCACGTCTGCGCGGTGGACCGCCAGCGCAACATGGTCTCGCTGACCAATACCGCGGTCTCGTTCATGGGCTCGCGCATCGTGGTGCCGGGCACCGGGATCCTGCTCCAGAACGGCATGCTCTGGTTCGACCCGGAGCCGGGGCGCGCCAACTCGGTCGCGGCGGGCAAGCGGCCGGTGGTGAACATGGTGCCCGCGCTCGGCTTCCGGCAGGGCGAGCCCTACTTCACGGTGGGCGCGCCGGGCGGGCGCAAGATCGTCTCGGCCATCCCGCAGGTGATCGCCAACCTCGCGGACCAGGGCGACGGTCCGCAGGCCGCCATCGAGGCTCCGCGCGTGCACACCGAGGGCGGGGAGCTCTGGGTGGACGATCGGGTGGGCGAGCGGTCCCTCGCCGCGCTCCGGAAGATGGGCCACGCGGTGGTCCCGAAGCACCAGGCCTACGGCACCATCTACTTCGCGCGGCCGGTCGCGATCCGGATCGGCCGGCGCGGCCTCGAGGCGGGCCTCGATCATCTCAACGCGGCCGCGGCGGCGGGGATCTAGCGCCATGGCCGAGGTCAGCCTCACCGCCGCGTTCTCCACCGTGCCCGCGCCCGAGCAGGAGGCGATCAAGCGGCTGCTCACCGAGACCATCGAGCAGCTCGCCCAGGAGGATCGGACCTTCTCCCGCGCGCGCGTGGTGTTCACCGAGTCGGACGAGCGGTGCGGGCTCACCGCCGAGCTCGACGGGGTGAAGAAGGAAGGGGTGCCGCTGTCGATCGACATCGAGCAGCTGGAAGACGCCCAGACCGGCGCGGGCGCCCGCGCGCAGCTCAAGGAAGCCCTCCGGCTCTACTTCCGGCGGGTGATGGGGAAGTGACCGACGCGGGCGTGTTGCTCTTCGTCCACGGCGGCGGGACGTTCACGATCGCCGACGGGGTGCAGCCGCCCAAGGCGGGCTCGCTGCTCTTCTGCCGCCACCTGCCGGTGCGCGTGGGCGATCGGGTGCTCGAGATCGGCACCGGCATCGGGCTGGCCGCGGTGCTGGCCGCGCGCGCGGGAGCGCGGGTGGTCGCCACCGACGTGGTGGACGCGGCGGTGCGCTGCGCGCGCGCGAACGCGGTGGTCAACGGAGTGGCGGATCGCGTGGAGGTGCTCCTGGGCGACGGCTTCGCGCCGGTGCGCGGGCGGGTCTTCGACCTCATCTGCACGAGCCCGCCCCAGATGCCGACGCCGGCCGACCGCGAGCGCGGTGACGCGGCCGCGGCGGCCGACAACGGCGGGCGGGACGGCTGGGCCCTGCTCGACCGGGTGATCGCGGGCGCCCCCGCGCACCTGGCGCCGGGCGGCCGGCTCGTGTTCACCCTGTTCGGCTTCCTCGGGGTCAAGGCCGCGCTCGCCAAGCTGCACGACGCGGGGTTCGAGCCGGCGATCCTGGGCCAGGAGACGCAGGCGTTTCCCCGCATCGGCTACGAGCGGCTCGAGCACATCCGCGCGCTCGACTCCGAGGCCACCCTGCCCCGGAGCGGGTGGCCCGCCACCGTCGAGCGCTACGTGATCCAGGGCATCCGGACGGAGGAGCCATCGCGATGAAGACCGCCCGCAGTCTCATCGTCAACGCCGACGACTACGGCCTCACCGCGGGGGTGAGCCGCGGCATCCTCGACTCGCACCGGCGCGGGATCGTGACGAGCACGACCCTGCTCGTGAACCGGCCGGTGGACCCCGCGCTCATCGAGCAGCTCAAGGCCTCGGGGATGGGGGTGGGGCTGCACATGAACCTGACGCTGGGGCCCCCGGTGGCGCCCGCGAAGCGGGTGGCCTCGCTCCTGGACGGCGAGGGGAAGTTCACCCGCGACGCGCGCGAGGCCGCGAAGCGCGCCCGGCCGGACGAGGCGCGCATCGAGCTCGGGATGCAGATCGACGAGTTCCGGAAGATCATGGGGCGGTTCCCCACGCATCTGGACTCGCACCACCACGTCGGCCGGCAGGAGCCGATCCTGGAGCTGGTGCTGGACTTCGCGCGCGCCATCCGGGTGCCGGTGCGGACGCAGGACGCGGAGGTGCGGGCCGCCGCGCGGAAGCTCGCGCTCAAGACGCCGGATCACTTCATGGGGGAGTCGGGCCCGGACGCGTACTGGTCGTCCGAGCGCGTGCTCGCGCACCTGCGCGAGCTGCCGGGCGGCGTGACCGAGTTCATGACCCATCCCGGCTACTTCGACGACGACCTCGCCTACAGCCGCTACGGGCGCCAGCGCGACGTCGAGCTGGCCGGCCTCACCGATCCGGAGGCGCGCGCCCTCGTCGAGCGCGAGGGGATCCGGCTCATTCACTTCGGAAACCTGTAGGGCGCGTGGCCCCCGAGGTCGTGATCGGGGTGGACGTGGGCGGGACGACGGTGGCCGCGGGCCTCGTCGACCCCGACGGGCGCGTCCTCGAGCATCACCAGGTACCGACCCACGCGCGCGGACCGGGCACCGCGCTCGAGACGATCGGCGAGCTGCTCGATCGCCTCGGCGAGCGCGCGCGGGCCCGCGGTGTCACCGTCACCGGGGTCGGCCTCGGCGTGCCCGGCATCATCGATGCCGAGCGCGGCGCGGTGGGCGTGGACATCCACTACGCGCCCGAGCTGGCCCGGGCTTCCCTCGGCGCCATGCTGCGCGAGCGCGTGGGCGTGCCCGTCTTCGTGGACAACGACGTGAACGCGCTCGCGCTGGCCGAGTGGACCTGGGGCGCCGGGCGCGGGGCGCGGTCGCTCGTCATGCTGGCGCTCGGCACCGGAGTCGGGGGCGGCATCATCGTCGATGGGCGCCTGCATCGCGGGCACGCCGGATTCGGCGGCGAGCTCGGCCACGTGCCGATCGACTTCGACGGGCCGCCCTGCGTCTGCGGCGGGCGCGGGTGCCTCAAGGCCTACGTGTCGGGCACCGACATCGCGCTGCGCGCCGGCGAGCGGCTCGGCCGCCCGGTGAGCGCGGCCGAGGTCTTCCGTCTCGCGGCCGAGGGCGACGCGGCGGCGGACGCCATCGTGGAGGCGGCGTGCGCCGCCCTCGGGGCGGGGCTGAGCATCATCGTGAACGGGCTCAACCCGGAGCGCGTGCTGCTGGCGGGCAGCGTGGCCAAGTCGCTCCGGCCCCTCGAAGCGCGGGTGCGCGCGGCGCTCGCGCGCTACGCCTTCGCGGAGGCCCTCCGGGCCACCCACCTGGAGATCCTGGCCCTCGACAAGGACGCGACGGTGCGGGGCGGCGCCGCGCTCGTGCACTACGAAACCCGGCGACGGAAGATGACGACGTCATGAGGGCGATACACGTTTCGCCGCTGATGCGGAACGCCTGACGCTGGCACACCGCTTGCTCCTCTAGCTCCCTGGCCTCGTCCAGGGGCCGCTTCGGTGCGGATTCGGACACGTCTGACACCGATGGTGACGGAGGAGCGACATGGACCCGACCGGCAGTCCTTTCCGCCGTCCGCCTCCGCGGCCGCCGTTCCGGCCGCGCCGGAGCGGATTCGGCCCAGTTCCCGCGGCGCCCCTGACCGCGTCTCCGCCGCGGAGCGTCCCGCGCGTGGGCGGGCGGAGCCGGGCCGTCCCCCGTGATTCACGCGCGCGCGCGCTCCGGCTCGGCGCGGTCGCCTTCTACCTGGCGGCCGCGCTCGTGGCGCTCGACGCCGCGCTCTCGCTCGCCTCGCACGACCCGGGCGTGATCATCGGGCTCGGGCTGACCCGGTGGCTGGCCGGCTCGGTCCCCGGCGCCTGGGTGGCGGTGCCGTTCGTGGCCGCGTTCACCGTTCTGGGCGTTCTCGCCCAGCGCGGGCGGCTCGGGGCCTTCGCGATCGGCGCCGGGGTCTACGCGCTCGACGGCCTGATCGTCCTCGCCGCCCACGACTGGGCGGGCGTGGCGATCCACACGGTCGTGCTCGTGATGATCGTGCGGGGTCTGGACGCGGGGCGCCGGTCCTTCTAGCCGCCCGGACCTACTTGGTGCGGGCGGGCACCTTCGGCGCGGGGACCTTGACGTCGGGCGCCCGCTTGACGAGGGGATCGAGAATCTTCGCGAGGCGCGCCTCGTCGGTCCGGCCGTGGACGCGCGCCACCATCTCGCCGCGCTTGTTGATGACCACCGTGTAGGGTGTGCCCCGGAAGCCGAAGCGGTTGGCGATCTTCAGGCGCGGATCGAGCCCGGCCGGGTAGGTCGCCTTGTTGACCTCGAGGAAGTGGCGCGCGTCGGCTTCCGTGTCCTGTACCTGCACGCTCACCAGCTCGACCCCGCTCGCCCGGTATTTCTTGTAGACCCGCTCGAACATCGCGGCCTCCTGGTTGCACACCTTGCACCACGAGGCCTGGAAGCGCACGACCAGCACCTGCTTGCCGAGCTGCGCCCGCGAGTCGAAATGGCCGGACCCGTCGAGCAGGGTGACGGTGAACGCGGGGGCCGCCGGCGCGGCCGCGGCGGGCCCGGCCGCGAGCAGGAGCGCGCCCAGGATGAGGGCCAGCCGCATCAGATCGGTCCGAAGCCCGGCGTGGGCGCGGGCGGCGGGGTGGGCCGGCGGAACGCCGACTTCGAGTCGAGCATCTGCCGGATCGTGTTCACCAGGTCGGCGGCCCGGAACGGCTTGGAGATCAGCGGCCGTCCGGAGCCCTTGACCGCGGCGGTGGCGTAGCCCGACATGAGCACGACCTTCGTGGACGGGCTGCACCCCTCGATGCGCTTGGCCAGCTCGAGGCCGCTCATGATCGGCATCACCACGTCGGTGAGCAGCAGGTGAATGGGCTGCGCCTCCGCGATGCGGCGCGCCTCGAACGGATCGCCGGTGTCGATCACCGCGTAGCCATTCATGGTCAGCACCTCGCGCACGAGGGCGCGGACCTCGGGCTCATCGTCCACGACGAGAATGGTCTGTTGCGTGGTTTCCTCGCTGGGCTCGGGCACCGTGCTCTCTCTCCTCCGGCATGGGCCTGCGCTGCAGGGCGGTGCCAGGGCCAGTTGATTGTAACCTACCGTTTTTGCGTGAGCGGTCCACCTTTCTCGCCGGCGCCGCCCGTAACTTTTTCCGGATGGCCGGGTCGTTCCGCGGCGCCGGGGAGGCCGTCGAATCTCGGCGGGCGATTCACCGCTCGGCTGCTAGAGTTTCCGCATGCGGTCAACCGCCGGATCGCGCGACGTGGCGTCGAAGCGAATGCTCAGGAGATATCTGACGACCGGTAAAGTAGGTGAAATGCTTGAGGTTTCCCCGGCCGCCATCAAGAAGTGGATCCAGCAGGGGAAGCTCGCCGCGTTCCGGACTCCCGGCGGGCACTTCCGGATCCTCGCGGATGAGTTCGAGCGCTTCCAGAAGACCCACGGTTTCGGGGCGGGCGCCGGCGAGCCGCCGCGGGTGCTCGTGGTCGACGATCAGAGCGAGGTGGCCGAGGCGCTGGTCGCGTCGCTGCGCGCATACGACCCCCGAGCCCGGATGGAAACCGCGGCGAACGGCTTCGAAGGTCTCCTCAAGGTCGGCACCTTCCGTCCGGACGTCCTGCTGCTCGACCTCGGCATGCCGGGTATGGACGGGTTCGAGGTCTGCCGCCAGATCAAGCGCGATCCGCTCATCCGCGACACCCGGGTCGTGATCATGACCGCGCGCTCGCTCGACGCGGAGCCGCGCGCGACGGAGGCGGGCGCCGACGGGATCCTGCTCAAGCCCCTCGAGACCGCCGCGGTCCACCGGCTCCTGATCCGTCTGCTCGGTGCGCGGCGCTGAGCGCGCCCCTCCCGCGCCGCGCGCCGCGCTCAATTGCGGGTCCGCTCGACCGCGTGTCATAATCCCGGCCATGAGCGACCTCGAGCACGAGCTGCGTCGCCGCGTCGAAGGCGACGTTCGCTTCGACCACTACTCCCGCCTGCTCTACTCGACGGACGCCTCGATGTACCAGATGGAGCCGATGGGCGTCGTGATCCCGCGTCACGCCGACGACGTGCAGGCCGCGATCGAGGTCGCGAACAAGCTCGGCGCGCCGCTCCTGCCCCGCGGCGGCGGCACCTCGCTGACCGGGCAGACCGTCAATCACGCGGTGGTGCTCGACTTCTCGCGCCACATGGGGGACGTGCTCGAGGTCAACCGCGAGGAGCTGTGGGCGCGGGTGCAGCCCGGGCTCGTGCAGGATGAGCTGAATCACCACGTGCGGTCCATGGGTCTGCTCTTCGGGCCCGACACCTCCACCTCGAACCGCGCCACCATCGGCGGCATGCTCGGCAACAACTCGGGGGGCTCCCACTCCATCGCCTACGGACTCACCGTCGAGCACGTCATCGAGATGACCACGATCCTCGCCGACGGCAGCCGCGCGGTATTCGGGGAGGTGACGCCCGCGCAGTTCGCGGCCAAGACGCGCCTGCCCGGGCTGGAGGGGCAGATCTACCGGGAGATCGACCGGATCCGGACGCGGTACGACGCGGAGATCCGCACGAAGTACCCGCGGCACTGGCGCCGCGTTTGCGGCTACAACCTGGACGAGCTGGTGAAGGACCGGCCGCTCAACATGGCGCGGCTCATCGTGGGCTCGGAGGGCACCTTCCTCACGGTGGTCGAGGCGAGGATGCGCCTGGTCAAGAAGCCGAAGG
>Ga0209438_1000227_pt1 | contig 16225 bp, 12 predicted proteins | sample GraSoi_2013_20cm_FD_185825 | JGI IMG/M metagenome (GOLD analysis project Ga0209438, IMG submission 185825) | Grasslands soil microbial communities from the Angelo Coastal Reserve, California, USA - Sample 9_17_2013_20cm (SPAdes) (version 2) | ecosystem: Environmental > Terrestrial > Soil >...
CCAGATAACGCAGCCGCTCGGTCCATGGCGCCACCGCGGATGCGACCACCCAGGAGTCCTCGCAGCTTCGCCCCGTCGGCAGCAGCACGCCGAAATAGCCGAGCTGATCCGCAGCCTGCGCGATCTGGCGCAGATAGTTGAAGTTGACCTCGCGTCCGCCGGTGGTGGTGCCGAGATAGCGGCCGTCGCCATGGGTCGGCAGGAACCAGAGAATATTGGCGTTCGATGACGGATGGATACTCATGTGCCGGGCCTCCGCGCCGCGTCGGAAATCTTGATTTGTTTCGGCAGCAGGCCGAGCGCGAAGAAGGTGTCTGCGACCTGCTGCTGATCGGCGATCACGCTGTCGGTGATCGGCTTGATGCCATAGGACTGTCGCTTCAGGGCCACTTCGACGACATCAACCGGAAGCCCGATCGCGGGCGCGAGCTGGTTGGCGACGGCATGGATGTCCCCCTTGGCCCAGTCATCGACCTCGCGAAGCTCGGCGAGTACCAGATCGACAATCCCTGAATCGCTCAGCAGGAATTTCTTCGAAGAGAAATAGAACTGGTAGTTCGACACGACGCCGGTGCCGTCGGCCAGGGTCCGCGCGCCGGTGGCGGCTTCGGCGGCGGCCTGGAACGGATCCCAGATCACCCAGGCATCGACCGCGCCGCGCTCGAACGCCGCGCGGGCGTCCGCCGGCGCGAGAAATACCGGCTCTACTTCCGAATATTTGACGCCGGCCTTTTCCAGCGCCTTCACCAGCAGGTAGTGAACATTGGAGCCCTTGTTCAGCGCCACCTTCTTGCCCCGGAGTTCGGCCACCGAAGTCAGCTTGCTATCCTTCGGCACCAGGATGGCCTCGCCTTGCGGCGCCGGCGGCTCATGGGCGACATACTGGATCGGTGCGCCCGCAGCCTGCGCGAAGATCGGCGGCGCCTCGCCGGTGTTGCCGAAATCGATCGCCCCGACATTGAGCGCTTCGAGCAGCGGCGGACCGGACGGAAACTCTGTCCACACCACCCTGTAGCCGGCGGCCTTCAATTTATCCTCCAGCGTGCCTTTGCTCTTGAGCAGCACCAGCTTGCCGTATTTTTGAAAGCCGATACGGACCACCTTGTCTTGGCCGTAGGAAGCGCTGACCGCGGCAGCGACGATGCCGATCGACAGCACGGCGCTCGTGATCCAGCGTCGAACAAAACGCTTCATGTTGCGTCCTCTTGAGTTGAGTTTTAAGGGTTCAGGTATGGGCGGGCCGCCAGACGATGTCGCGAACCACGACCGGTTTTGGAATGAGGCCAAGCTCGAAGAAGCGATCGGCCACACCCTGCTGGGTTGCGACGATGTCATCGGCGATCGGGCCAACGGCAAAGGACGAACGGTTGGCGGCGACGGTCTGGATGTCCAAGGCAACGCCGGTGACGGCGCTCAGCGATTTTGCCACCTCGTCGCGGTGCGCCTCCGCCCACTTGGCGGTCGAGGACGTCACATCGATGATCTGCTGCAGGACAGGCCCGTGGCTTTTGGCGAAATCGCGGTTGGCGATATAGAACGAATTGGTCTTGGTGATCTCGGAGGCGTTGACGAGGACACGGCCGTTCTGCTTGGTTTCGCCGATCGCGAAATACGGATCCCAGATCGCCCATGCATCGATGCTGCCGTTGGCGAAAGCCGGGCCAGCATCCGGCGGCGTCAGATAGACCGGCGTGATGTCGGCGTAGGTCAGACCGGCTTTTTCGAGGGTCTGCACGACGATGTTATGGGCGCTGGAGCCCTTGGTGAAACCGACGCGCTTGCCCTTCAAATCCCCGATACTGCGGATCGGGGAATTGCCGGGAACGAGAATGCCCTGCCCGTTGGTGATCGGCTGACCGGCGGCATAGACAATGGCGGCACCCGCCGACTGCGCGAAGATCGGCGGTGAATCGCCGACCGCGCCATAGTCGACGCTGCCGACGTTCATCGCCTCCAGCATCGGTGGCCCCGAGGAGAATTCGACCCACTTCACCGCGATCCCCTGGGGCGCGAAATGTTTCTCGAGCGTGGCCTGTTGCCGCGCGATCACCAGCACGCCGTTCTTCTGATAGCCGATGCGGATTTCCTTGACCGCCGTTTGCGCCCGCGCCTGCCGCGACAGCGCAGCAATCGCCGCGGTTCCAACGGCCAGCTGCAAGAATTCCCGGCGCTTCATGGCGATCTCCTGACAAGAATGCCGCAACTTCGCGCGATCATTCGATGTCAGGATGATGGTGACGCTTTGGAAGAGTGTCGAGTGCTCTGCAAAAATAGCAATGACGACACTGCACAGAGGGCGCGAGGCGATGTGTTTATTGCCGATTCATGATCTGCCGCGGCTCATTTTTCTTGACGCTCGCGGCGTAACAAATTTGTTAATCCTGGAACAGGCAATGTGGCACCAAGGTGATTATAAAAGCATCATCTGCAGCGCCGATGCGATCCATCAGAATATTTTTCCATCTTTGCGCATGGCAGCGTGATTTTCGAACTGGCGCCGCCGCCTGGAAGACGTGAAGCGCGATGCCCATCCTCCAGCAACGTTCGCAAGGCGCGCAATAACCACGCCCTGCAAACCTGACAGGTCCTGCGGAACGATATCAATCGGTACGGCTGCCAACAATATTCTCCGCTGACGCTTGTCCATGCTGAGTCAGCGGCCGGTTGCCGGCCAGCGCGCGCAGCAGCACGTAAAACATCGGCGTGAAGAAAATGCCGAATGCCGTCACCCCGATCATGCCGGAAAACACCGCGACGCCCATCGCGTGGCGCATCTCCGATCCCGCGCCAGTGGAAATCACCAGCGGCACCACGCCCATGATGAAGGCGAGCGAGGTCATCAAAATGGGGCGTAGCCGTAGCCGGCTGGCTTCGATGGCGGCTTGAACCGGCGTGCGTCCGGCGAATTCCAGTTCGCGCGCGAACTCCACGATCAGAATGGCGTTCTTGGCCGACAATCCCACCAATACGATCAGGCCGATCTGCGTGAAGACATTGTTGTCGCCCTTCGTCAGCCAGACGCCTGACATCGCGGCCAGCAATCCCATGGGCACGATCATGATGATCGACAATGGCAAGGTCAGGCTCTCGTATTGCGCCGCCAGCACCAGGAATACCAGAAGCAGCGCCACCGGAAACACCACCAGCGATGAGTTTCCGGCGATGATTTCCTGATAGGTCAGGTCGGTCCATTCGAAGGCAATGCCTTTCGGAAAGGTCTCCGCCGCGATCTTCTGCACGACGGCCTGCGCCTGCCCGGTCGAGTAACCGGGCGCCGCGCCGCCATTGAGGTCCGCGGTGAGAAAGCCGTTGTAGCGCATGGCGCGCTCCGGTCCCGCACTTTCCTTGATCTTCAGCAGCGCCGACAGCGGCACCATCTCGCCGGTGTCGGAACGAACCTTGAGCAGTCCAACGTCGTCGGCACGGGCACGGAATTTCGCGTCCGCCTGCACGCGCACGGAATAGGTGCGGCCAAATTTGTTGAAATCGTTGACGTACAGCGAGCCGAGATAGATCTGCATGGTATCGAACACGCTGGTCACGGGCACGCTGAGCTGCCGCGCCTTGGTGCGATCGATATCGGCGTAGAGCTGCGGCACGTTGACCTGATAGCTCGAGAACAGCCCGGCCAGTTGCGGCGCTGCCGAGGCTTTGGCGATGAACGCCTTGGTCGCGTCGTTGAGCGCGTCATAACCGAGGCCCGCGCGATCTTCGATCTGCAGTTTGAACCCGCCGATGGTGCCGAGGCCGGCGACCGGCGGCGGCGGAAACATCGCAATGAAGGCTTCCTGGATCGCTGCGAACTTGCCGTTGAGCTGCTTGGCGATGGCCCCGGCACTCAAGCTCGCATCCTTGCGCTCGTCGAACGGCTTCAGCGTGACGAACACGATTCCCGAATTCGAACTGTTGGTGAAGCCGTTGATCGAAAGTCCCGGAAACGCGACGGCGCTTTCGATGCCCGGCAATTTCAGCGCGATATCGCCCATGCGCCGGATCACTTCTTCGGTCCGGTCGAGCGTGGCGCCATCGGGAAGCTGCGCGAAACCAACGAGATATTGCTTGTCCTGGCCGGGCACGAATCCGCCGGGCACGGCTTTGAACAGACCATAGGTGACGCCGATCAGCGTGACATAGGCGACCATCACCACGGCCCGCCGCGAAATCACACGCTTGACGCCGCCGCTATAGGCGTCCGAACTGCGATGGAAGGCCCGGTTGAAACGCCGGAAGAACCAGCCGAGCAACCGGTCCATGCCGCGGGTCAAGGCATCTTTTGGCGCGTCATGGGATTTCAGCAGCAACGCCGCCAAGGCGGGCGACAGCGTCAACGAATTGAACGCGGAGATCACCGTCGAGATCGCCACCGTGAGCGCGAACTGTTTGTAGAACTGGCCGGTCAGCCCGGTGATGAATGCCAGCGGCACGAACACCGCTATCAGCACCAGCGCGATCGCGATGATCGGACCGGTAACTTCCTGCATCGCCTGATACGCGGCATCCTTCGGCGACAGGCCCTGCTCGATGTTGCGCTCGACGTTCTCGACCACCACGATGGCGTCATCGACCACGATGCCGATGGCAAGCACCAGTCCGAACAGCGTCAGCGCGTTGATGGAGAAACCAAAGATATGCATCACCGCGAAGGTGCCGATGATGGAAACCGGCACCGCGATCAGCGGAATGATCGACGCTCTCCATGTCTGCAGGAACAAGATGACGACCAGCACCACCAGCGCCACCGCTTCCAGCAGCGTATGCGCGACCGCTTCGATGGATGCGCGAACGAATTGCGTCGGATCGTAGACGATGCTGTAATCCATGCCGTCGGGCATGTTCTGCTTCAGCTCGACCATCATCTTGCGGACGTTGTCCGAAATCTGGATCGCATTGGAGCCCGGTGACTGGAAGATCGGAACCGCAACCGCGGATTTGTTGTCCAGCAGGGAACGCAGCGAATAGTCCGCCGCACCAAGTTCGATCCGGGCGATGTCGCGCAGCCGGGTGACTTCGCCGTTGGTGCCGTTCTCGACGATGATCTCGCCGAATTCCTCCTCGGTCCGCAGCCGTCCCTGCGCATTGATGGAGAGCTGCAGATCGAGCCCGACCTCGCTTGGCGATGCGCCGACCACGCCGGCTGCCGCCTGCACGTTCTGCGCCCGGATTTCACGCACCACATCGGACGCCGAAAGGCCGCGCTCGGCGACCTTCTGCGGATCCAGCCAGATGCGCATCGAATAATCGCCGGAGCCGAACAGCTGCACCTGACCGACGCCTTCAATGCGCGCCAGCCGATCCTTGACGTTCAGCACGGCGTAATTGCGCAGATACGTCATGTCGTAGCGCCCGTTCGGCGACAGCAAATGCACCACCATGGTAAGGTCAGGCGCGCTCTTGATCGTGGTGATGCCGAGCGTGCGAACCTCCGCGGGCAATCTCGGTTCGGCCTGCGCCACCCGGTTCTGCACCAGCTGCTGCGCCTTGTCCGGATCCGTCCCCAGTCGGAACGTGACGTTGAGCGTCATCAGTCCGTCGGTGGTGGCCTGGCTGCTCATGTAGAGCATGCCCTCGACCCCGTTGATCTGCTCTTCGATGGGCGTCGATACCGTTTCGGCGATGACCTTGGGATTGGCTCCCGGATATTGCGCGCGCACCACGACCGTCGGCGGCGCCACTTCCGGGTATTCGGAGATCGGCAGCGCCGGCAGCGACAGCAGTCCCGCCACGAAGATCAGGGTCGACAGCACGCCCGCGAAGATCGGCCTATCGATGAAAAATCTGGAGAAGTTCATGACCTGTCTCGTCGGTTTTTCGGGTTACAGAGCGCAATCGTCCCGGCGCGGTCGATCGTGATCGACTTCGCTGATCCGTTGCCGTGGTTCAGAATCGTATCGGCCGGTCCTTTCCGCGGGCTTTGCGGAAAAGGATTTTGTCAGGTTGCCCTAGCGCTGCGCCACCTCGGTTGCGGTTTGGGTCGCGGAGACGGAATCCATTGCAACGTCCTGGGGCGCAACGACTGCTCCGGGCCGAACGCGCTGTAATCCCTTGACGACGATCCGTTCACCGGGATGGAGACCGCTGGTCACCACGCGCATTCCGTCGATCGAGACTCCGAGCGCCACCTCCCGGTATTCAGCCTTGCTGTCCTTGTCGACGACCATCACGAATTTCTTGTTTTGGTCGGTGCCGACAGCGCGTTCGCTGATCAACAGCGCCGGCTCGGCCTTGGGCTGTCCCATCAACAGCCGGGCGAACTGGCCGGGCATCAGGCGGCCGTCGGCGTTATCGAACACCGCCCGCACCCGCACCGTACCGCTGCGCGCATCGACTTGGTTATCGATCAACTGCATGCGTCCCTTGTAGGGCGTGCCCTCCGACGTGCCGGTGCCCATCTGCACCGGGATGCGTCCGATTTCCGACGGCGTCGATTCGTCCGCGAGCGTCTTCAACGCGCGTGTCACCACCTGCTCGTCGGCATTGAAGCTGGCATAGATCGGATTGATCGACACCAGCGTCGTCAGCACCGGCGCGCCGGGTCCTGCGGCGATCAGATTGCCCACGGTGATTTCAAGCTTTCCCACCCGGCCTGCGACCGGCGCGCGCACTTCCGTGTAACCGAGATTGAGCCGCGCGGTCTGCAGGGTGGCTTCTGCCGCCTTCAGATTGGCTTCCGCTTCGCTGTAGGCGTTGACGCGACCGTCGAAGTCCCGCTGTGAAATCGTGCGCGAATCCGACAGCTGCTGGCCGCGCTCGAAATCACTCTTGGTCAGGACGAGGCGAGCCTTGGCCGCGGCCACCTGGCCCTCGGCGCGCGCAACATCCGCCGCGTAAAGGGACGGGTCGATCAGGATCAACAGGTCGCCCTGTTTGACCAGCGCGCCTTCACGAAAATGAATTTCCTGAATGGCGCCCGCGACGCGGGAGCGGATTTCGACCCGCTCGACCGCCTCCAGCCGGCCGGAAAACTCGTCCCACGGCACGGTCTCGCGGGGCACGACCACCGACACTGAAACCGGCAGAGCGGCCGGCGCCGCAACGGCTGTCTCGGCCTGGGCGCTTCCGGTTCGATCGTTGTGGAAGCTCATCCCGCCGGCCATGGCCAATACCGCGAGCGCGACCCCTGCGCCAGCCAAGCCTCTGTTTTTAGCGATATTTTTCATCGATACCCAATCCGGAAGGAAGTTCGAGGCTGCGAAACCCCGACTTGAACAGGCTGGATCGGTACGCCGACCCAGCCGTTACGCTGCATCGCACACATTCGTAACGTCCGGTATAGATGGGCCATCGACATCAGCTGTCAAGCCACTTATCTAACGAAAGGTACAAAACTAAAGGAGGACCCATCATGGCCATGGGACGTCCCCGTGAATTCGATGTCGACAAGGCCCTCGACCTCGCGCTTCAGGTGTTCTGGCGCAAAGGCTACGAAGGCGCGTCGATGGCGGACCTGACCGAGACCATGGGGATCACCAAACCCAGCCTTTATTCCGCGTTCGGCAACAAGGAAGAGCTGTTTCGCAAGGCGCTGGATCGATATGTCGACGGACCCGGCGGTTACGTACAGGTTGCGCTCGGAAAGCCGGCCGCACGCGCGGTCGTTGAACACCTGCTTTATGGGGCTGCGGACGCCGTCACCGATCCGGATCATCCGCCGGGATGCCTTGCGGTGCAGGGGGCGCTGTCCTGCGGCGATGCCGCCGAATCCATCAAACAGGAATTGATGTCGCGACGCGCCAACGGCGAGGAAGATTTACGCAAACGCTTCGACCGCGCCATCGCCGAGGGCGATTTGCCGGCAGGATCTGACGCGGCCGATCTCGCGCGCTATATCTCCGCGATTTTGCAAGGCATGGCGGTTCAGGCGGCAGGCGGGACCAGCCGCGAACAATTGCGCAAGATCGCCGAGATGGCGTTGCGAACATGGCCGCCGACCGCAAGCGCGGCGCTGGTCTGACTTTAGACGAGTTCGCACACTCCGCATAAGCTTCGATGGCACGCCCGGCGGAAACGCCAATCCGGCAACAGGCCTGTAGCGAAAATAGTGCGCTTCATGCCGCCGCAACTCCTTTGGCGGCACCGCGCTCGGCGATCAGCTTGCGCGTCAACGGAATCAGTTCGCGGCCATATTCGATGGCATCGATCAGCGGATCAAAGCCGCGGATCAGGAAATGGCTGACACCCAGATCGTAATAGTCGCCGAAGACTTCGGCGACCTGCTCGGGCGTTCCGACTAGCGCAGTGGTGTTGCTGTTGGCGCCGGTGAGTTTTGCCATTTCGGTCCAGAGGCGCTTGTCGATGCGGGTGCCCTGCTCGGCGAGTTCAAGCAGCCGCCGCGCACCCGCGGTCGCATGACCGTCCGCCGGTTTGCGATAGCCGGTCTTGTCCTGCAGGGCCGTTGCCCGCGCCAGAATCTCCTCGGCCTTGGCCCAGGCCTTTTCCTCGGTGTCGGCCAGAATGGGGCGAACCGACAGACTGAATCGCGGGGTCGGCCGGCCGTGCTTGGCGGCAGCCACCCGAACCCGCGACGTCACATCGCGCACCTGGGCATAGGATTCGCCCCATAGCGCGAAGGTGTCGGCATGCTTGCCCGCCACCTCGATCGCAGCATCGGAGCCACCACCGACGAAGGTATAGATGCCGCCAGCTTGATAGGGCTTGATCTGGGAAAAGCCTTTCTCGACCTTGTAGTATTTGCCGTTGTAGTCGAACGGTTTTTCACTGGTCCATTCGGCGCGGACAATATCGAGGAATTCGTCGGTGCGTGCGTAACGCTCGTCCTTGTCATCGAGCGTGTTACCGTCCTGGCGCAGCTCCGTGGCGTTGCCTCCGGTGATGACGTGCAGCGAGACGCGGCCGCCCGAAAGCTGGTCGATGGTTGCGAGCTGGCGCGCAAGCAGCGTCGGCGCGGTAAAGCCCGGCCGCTGCGCGATCATGACCTTGAGCTTCTTGGTGACGCTGAGCACGTGCTGGCCGACCTGCAGCGCGTCCGGGATCGTCGAATGAAACGCCAACAGTGCCCGGTCGAAACCGGCCAGTTCATGCGCCTTTGCCACCGTCTCGATGTAGGGCACGTCGAGAACCGGACCGGTCCGCACGATGGTTTCGGATGAATTATTGTTGGTGATGAATCCGATGAATTCCACTGACATTGGCAGTTCCTCCAGATTATTTCAAATGCCCAGCGCCAGGCGCCCGGCGTTGACACGTGTTGCGTCGTCCTGAGGCGTATGAACGCGCCCGCACAGCACATCACGATAGTACCTTTCGAGCGGGTTGGCACGCGTCAGACCGTGATTGCTGGTAAGCGATAGCGCATCCTCGACAACCGCGACCGCGTTATTGGTGACCGTGAGCTTGACGATGTTGGATTCGGACGCGCTCAACAGCACGCCGTCGTCGTAATCTCCGGCGAAGCTTTCGATCAGGCGCGCGTTGACCGCCAGACGCGCCTCGATGCCGCCGACGATCTCCTGCGCCCGTGGCAGCGTGGCAAGCGGCGCGCCGAGGTTGGACGGCACCCGGGTTTTCAGAAATTCGATCAGCCAGTCGCGCGCGGCACGGGCAACGCCGTCATAAATCGCGGCCACGAAAATCGCATGGACCGTCGCCTGGGTGAAATCGGGTACCAGCCACTCGTCGGGTTTGCGAACATCGATTTCGTGGTCGAGAGGGAACAAGACGTCGTCGAATAGGATGTCATGGCTGCCGCTGGCGCGCAGCCCGAGATGGTCCCAGGTCTCGACGATACGCGTTCCCGGCAATCCTGCCGGAACGAGAAACAGCCCGACGCGCACAGTCGGCTCGTCGGTTCGCGCCCAAACCGCATACCATTTCAGGATCGGCGCCCCCGTCGAATAGATCTTTCGTCCAGAGAGCCGCCATCCCGTCGCGGTCTTTCGCGCGATGGTCGCCGGCAGACCGCCGCGCGAGGGCGAGCCGAGATCAGGCTCGACCCGCAAGGCGTTGATCAGCGCCACGCCTTCGACGGTTTCGCGGGCCAGCTTGCGCGCCAGACGGCCCGGCCAGCGCGTGCTCCTGGCCATTACCAGATGCTGAATATAATGCATCGACAGCACCAGCGCCGTCGATGGATCGGCTTTTCCGAAGATGTTGATGATGCGCGCCGCATCGAGCGCGCCGGCGCCCGAGCCGCCGAGCGCCGTCGGCACGGTCAGCGCCAGTAATCCCATCTCGGACAGCCGGTCGAAATTCTCGAACGGAAAACTCGCCTCACGATCATGCAGCGCGGCGCTCGCGGCAAATTCGGAAGCAAGCAGGTTTGCACGGTCGAAGATGGTCGGAGTTGCGTCCTTGGGAAGTTCTTTGCGAATGGAATTGCCCTGCGCGCTCACCATGTGGCGTCCAATCCAAGCAGCCCCAGAATATTCCGGCGCAGTTCCGCCAGTTGGGGATCGCCCCGGTGCCGGGGATAGGGACGATCGACCGCGATGTCGGCCTTGATGCGCGCGGGACGGTCGCTGAACACGATCACGCGGTTGGCCAGAAACACCGCCTCCTCCACATCGTGGGTCACCAACAGTGTGGTGAATCCGCTGCGTTGCCAAAGCGAGGCGATTTCCGCCTGCATCGTGATGCGCGTCAGCGAGTCGAGCTTGCCGAGGGGTTCGTCGAGAATGAGTATCCTGGGGTCGTTGACCAGCGCCCGCGCCAGCGCAACCCGCTGCGCCATGCCGCCGGACAGCTGATGCGGATAGGCATTGCGAAATGTCGAGAGCCCGACGAGGTCGATAGCCGCATCGACGCGGTGTCGCTGGCTCTTCAGGATCCCCTGGGCTTCGAGCCCAAGCGCGACGTTGTCCCACACCGTTCGCCATGGAAACAATGTCGGGTCCTGAAACACCACGACCCGCGAAGGAAACGGCCCCGTGATCGGATCGCCGTCTTCGCGCAAGCTGCCCGACCGCGGCGGTTCAAGCCCCGCGACCAGCCGCAGCAAGGTCGATTTCCCGCACCCGGACGGCCCCAGCAATGCGACGAATTCACCCGGCTTCACGCCGAAGCTGATGTCGTCCAGCACGGGAAGGATGGCGCCATCGATGTCGAACGCATGGCTGACGGCGTCAACATCCAGCGACGCTCCAACCGTGGCCGGCGGAGCGCGCTCAGCAATCGCGCGCGCTACCATTTCACGACGCCTTTCTGCCAGACCAGCAGCCGGTCGCGCGTCCTGAACAGCAGCGTGATCGCCCCCGAGCACAGCAGCGACATCACGATCAGCGCGGCATACATGTTCGAATAAGCCGCCCAGCCCTGGGCCCACTGCAGATACCAGCCGAGACCCGCCTTGACGCCGATCATTTCGGCGACGACGAGGACGGCGAACGACGACCCGAGGCCCATGAACAGGCCGACGAAGACGTGCGGCAGCGCCGCGGGGATAGCGACCTTCAGCACCAGGAACGACGGCCTGGCGCCAAGCGTTCGCGCCACGTCGTAATAGGCATTGCTGACGCTCGCCACGCCGGACCAGGTCAGCACCGTGACCGGAAATCCCGTCGCGAGCGCAATCAGGAAAGTGCTCGCGCTCCAGTTCGACGGAAAGGTGAAGAACGCAAACGGAAGCCATGCCGTTGCCGGAAGCGGTCCGATGAATCGCAATACTGGATGCACCCAGTAGCCGACGCTGCGCGACCATCCGATCGATACGCCGGTCAGGAAACCGGCCGCCGCCCCGATCGCGTAACCGCCGAGCTGAAGTTTGACGGAGGCAAAAACACTATCCAGCAGTTTTGGCAGATCGTCGGTATATACTTCGATGATCGCCTGTGGCGGCGGAAAGAACGGCAGCGACAGCCACGCGAATTTTGCGGTCGCGACCTCCCACAGGGTCAGGAACAACCCGAGCGCCAGCAACCATGGCGTACGCGCTTGCAGTCCCGCCCCAAAGCGGCCGAGCCATTTGCCGCTTGCGGTCGCGGCAATGATGCCGCCGGCGATGATAAACGCAGCGATCGCCAGTGCATGGGTACGCGACCAATCGCTCAAATCTTCCCACAACAGGCATGAGAGCCCGAAGCCGACCCACGCCAGGCTCGCGAATACGCCGGTTCCGCTGGCCAGCAACGATGTGGGCAGCGACAGCGGACGGCCTGCAAACGCCGCGCCCTCCTCCACCGATTGCGGCAGCGCGACCGTCTTAGACGCCGAATACGTCGACATAAATCCGCTCCGCAAATTTCGCTGTGTCGGTGCTCGGCTTGAAGACGGAGACGAGCTTCAGATCGTCCGCATAGGCCTTCAGCTCCTGCTTGAGCACGGCCCCTACCGGGTGGTGATGATGGGTGTGATACCGAACCATCGCCTGCAGATCTTGCAAGCTCGCGGTCTTGGGCGCGTAGGGCTGGAACGATGCCGCGGCCTTGTCCGGGTTCTGCGAAGTGAACATGGCTGCATCGAGCAGCGCTTGCGTGATCGCACGCGCGACCTGGGGCTCCTCGCGCACCAGACTGCCGCGCAATCCAACGATGCAGCAGGTCTTGTCCTTGTATTCGCCGTCCAGATTGGAGGCGACCTCCTTATAGGCGCTGTCCTTCAGCCAGAGATACGCGATTGGATCCGAAGCAAGGAACGCCTGGACTTCGCCCTTCTGGACGGCGAGCTGCAGCAGATTTCCCGGATAGGCCCGCCAATCGACGTCCTTGTTGGGATCGATGCCCTGCCTGGCGAGCTGGATCGAAAAGAAATTCTTGTCCGGTCCGCCGAGATCGCCGACTGCGACGATTTTGCCCTTGAGGTCGGCAAGCTTATCGACGCCCGAATTGGTGCGCGACAGAACGCGCATGCAGCCGCCATGGGTGCCGGCGGCGATCTTGACATCAAAACCCTGCTCGAGCGGCTTCAGCCGGCGCAAAGCCATGCCGAGGCCGGCATCGGTTTTGCCGGTCGCAATGGCTTCCAGCAACTGGTCGGTCGAGCCGCTGTAGTTGACCAACTCGACGTCGAGATTCTGCTTCTGGAAGAATCCATGATCGATGGCGACGGGAAGCGGCGCGAGGCAGACTGCGCCAGCATTCCAGGACAATTTCAGTTTCCGTGGCGCACCGGTGAGCGGCGCGGCATCGGAGGAGGTCTTGCAGATCGGAAATTCCGAGAAATCGATGTTCGGCGCCGCCGCGCGGAACGGAAAGGCTTGCGCGCCGAACACGCCTATCGGTGCCGCAAACGCCGCCGCGGCTCCGGCGCGCAATAAGGCCCGGCGGTCCAGCAACGCTTTGTCCTGCTTCGCATCTCTCGACATCTGTTTCTCCTGCTTTCGGGCGGCATAGTGCTGCCGTCGGCGCAACGCGATGACGCTGCGGCCCGCTACGTTCCACATCGGGGATCGGTGAATTCGATTCAGTCTCGGCGGGATTTCAGATCTCGCTCCGCTAAAATCATAAGCAAATGATGCGCGGCAGCATCGCAATCGTCAATGAAATGGAATTTTGAATGTGAAAGCGAACGGAGAGATTATCTCCACGATCATATCGTGGCGCGGTGAAACGGTTTTTGCCCGGCTAACAAATATGCATCACGCCAGCTTCGATTCGATACCGATCGCGTCGAGGTCATTCGTGCTTGGCAGCAGACAACCTCCATCGCATCCCGAATAGCGAGACGATCATTGCTCTCGCGCTGAAATATTCAGTCAGCCATTTCATTGACTGCCATCCGGTTGCTCGTAGGCTTTGCGCATCGTCGATCGATTCAAGTAAAGCAGCAACTCAAATCAGAGAGTAACGAGCATGAATATTATCAAGCCCGAATCCGAAATACGCGCACGCCTCCGTCGTGTCGGTGCGACGCTGTTCGGGGCGGCACTGGGATTCGCGATCACCGCATCGACGCTGGCCGCTGACGCCGTGACGCTTCGTGTTGGCGACCAGAAAGGTGGCAATCGCTCCCTGCTCGAGATCGCGGGACTGACGAAGGATCTTCCTTGCAGAATCGAATGGTCGGAGTTTCCCGCGGCAGCGCCGATTCTCGAAGCGCTCAACGCTGGCGCGCTCGACGTCGGCTACACCGGCGAATTGGCTTTCCTGACAGTGTATGCCGCCGGTGCGCCGATCAAAGCCATCGGAGGCACCCGCGCCGCTGCCAAAACGCAGGCCATTCTGGTTCGCCAGGATTCGCCGATCAAGTCGGCCGCCGATCTGAAGGGCAAGCGACTGGCCGGAACGCGCGGGGGCTGGGGTCAGTTCCTGATCGACGCCACGCTGGAGAAGGCGGGACATAAGATCGACGACGCGACATTCGCGCCACTTGGTCCGGTCGATGCCAAGATAGCACTCGTGGCCGGCTCAATCGACGGATGGGCGGTCTGGGAGCCCTACGTGTCCTATGCCACACTCAAGGACAATGCGCGGGTTATTGCAAACGGCGAAGGTCTCACACCTACCATCACGTTCCTGGTTGCCTCCGACCAGGCGATCGCCACCAAGCGGGCCGCCGTGCAGGACCTGGTGCAACGACTGAACAAGGCGCGGCTATGGTCGCTGGACCACTTGCCCGAATATGCAGGGAACACCGCCGAGTTGACCAAGCTGCCGGAAGACGTGTTGCTCAGCGCCTATACGGCGCAGCGGACCAGCCCGATCGTCATTGACGAAAGCATTGTCAAGGAGGTTCAGGAGGCCGCTGACCGTGCCACCCGGTATGGCATCCTTTCCAAGACGCTCGATGTCAGCAAGGCCGTGGATCGCAGCTTTACCGCCGCGTCAGCCGGCTCCAATTAACGCGACATTTCGCAATCGAACAAAAAACAAGGGCCGACGTCAGACGCCGGCCCTTCTCGCAGGGTTTAGTTCGCGTGAAACACCAGCGTGCGCAATTCAATGCTCTCGCGCGGCGGGGCATCGGGAGGCGTAGTGGGATCAGCAAAGGCGCTATGGGGCGCAAATCGGGCGCGTCCGTCGGTTTTGGAATCAAAGCATTTCAGCAGCAGGATTTCGTCAGCCGTCATCCTCGGCACATAGAACCAGCGATGATCGGGATTGTATTTCACGGAATAGGTTTCTCCCACGCGATGAGGATAGACCAGATCGGAAGCCACCAGTTCATTGGCCTTTACCGTGCGGGCATCGCAGACCGCTAAAGGCGAGTCCAGCAATGGACCTCGAATCGGTCGCCACAGATTGATGATCTGTACCCCGCCCTTCAGCAGTTCTTCGGCCTCGTCCGGAATGAGATCGCGAACGCGCTGCGGACCTGACTTCTCGGTGTGGTCGACATGCACGCGCGCCACGGGTTGACGCGGGCTGCCGTCGCGAACGTCAGCCGCCCCTTGAACGCGTTTGCGGACGGTATGGCGCCGGTCGCCGCCTTGATCAGCCGCTCAGCCTCCGGATAGTAGACGCTTCTGACTTCGTCTTCGTCGTAGAAATCCTTTACCGAACTGTTTTGCCGAACCAGGGCAAACCCCTCACGGTCGAGCGATACGGTATCGCCGATCGGACGAATGTCATGAATGGGCACGCTGTGCGGCTCGGGCACGATGTTCGACTTGGGCTCGCCGGATGGCGGCTCAAAGGTATAGGTCCGCGGTCTGTCGAGAGGAGGCGCCAGATAGTTGAGATCGGCCGTCACAAACGACAATGCCGCGATCTTTTCGTTTTGCAGTCCCATGTTCTTCTCCCGCTTCGTTAACTGCTGCCATGCTTTGTTAAAAAGGTTCCTTGAATGGCCGCAGATCCAGCTCGTGCGTCCAGGCGGATCGGTGCTGGCGATGAAGCTGCCAGTAGGCTTCCGCGATCGCATCGATGTTCAGCAGTCCATCGGCGCCGCGTTCGATCCTGAGCTGCGGCGCGGCGGTATTCAGCTTTTCACCATCGATGCCGCCGTCGATGACGACATGCGCCACGTGAATCCCCAGCGGGCCGAATTCGCGTGCCATCGATTGCGCCAGTGAGCGAAGGCCGGCCTTGGCGGACGCGAATGCGGTGAAAGGCGCTTTTCCGCGCAGACTCGCTGTGGCGCCCGTAAAAATGATGCTGCCTTCGCCTGACGGCCCCAGCCGCCGGGTCGCTTCCCGTCCCACCAGAAATCCGCCGAAGGTCGCTACACGCCAGGTCCGCTCAAAGAGTTCAGCCGGCATGGTGCGGAAGTCGTGGCGAACGTTGTTGCCTGCGTTGAACACCACGAGATCGACGACGTGGCCGGAGGCCTGGGCGAAATCGAATAGCGCCGCCACGTCGGACTCGATCGTGGCGTCGGCGGTGAAGGCCTCGGC
>Ga0209438_1000229_pt1 | contig 16160 bp, 14 predicted proteins | sample GraSoi_2013_20cm_FD_185825 | JGI IMG/M metagenome (GOLD analysis project Ga0209438, IMG submission 185825) | Grasslands soil microbial communities from the Angelo Coastal Reserve, California, USA - Sample 9_17_2013_20cm (SPAdes) (version 2) | ecosystem: Environmental > Terrestrial > Soil >...
CGAGCTCGGCTTCATTCCGCGGACCGGCGTCAACGAGACGAACGTGAACGTCAACCGGACGCTGCGACCGAACTGGCTTCCCCGTACGGTTCGCGAACTGATGCCCCATTGGGTACTCGTGCAGTCCAACCGCGCTGACGGGCGCGGGCTCGACCTGCGCCAGCAGGACTTCCACTTCGCGATCAATTTTGCGAACGGCTCGTTCCTCGAGCCAGGCGCGAACACCAACCTCGAGGTCATCCGCACCCCATTCACGTTGAACGGACCTCGCGGCGCGAAGATCCCCGACGGCCGGTACGAGTACACGGAGTACTTCGTCACGTACCGGGCGAACGACGCGTCCCGTGCCTCGATGGGCGTGCGCTATTCGATCGGCAAGTTCTACGGGGGGTACAAGCGCGGCTACGCGGTCGGCCCGACGTTCCGGCCCAACGAGAAGCTCAACGCATCGCTCACGATGCAGCTGAACGACATCTCGCTGCCGACCGGATCATACCTGTCGACCCTGGCGACCAGCCGGCTGAATTACAACTTCAACACGAAGGTGTTCGTGAACGCGCTGCTGCAGTACAACACCGACTCGCACCAGCTCAGCTCGAACATCCGGTTCAACATCATCCACCGGCCGCTGAGCGACTTCTTCTTCGTCTACAACGAGCACCGCGACGAGCACACAGGGCTGCTCCAGGACCGCTCGCTGATTGCGAAGATGACGTATATGGTGGCTTTCTAGAAATCCCAAATCCCAAATCCCAAATCCCAAGAAATCCCAACTGGCCCTTTGGGGTTTGGAATTTGGGATTTGGGATTTGGGATTTTTACAACGCGCCGCTCGGTTGCAGGCGCCCTGTATTCCACCAGTCCACGACCTGATTTTTCAGCTTCGCCGCGCCGAAGAGCGCGATCGCGAACACCGCGTACGCCGCGAACGCCTGGCCGAGCGTCAGCGTCTTGTGAATCGGACCGCTCAGGACGCCGTAGGCGAGCTCCACGTGAATCCAGTAGACGAAGAGTGAAGCCTGGCCGAACTCCTGGAGCACGGAGCGCCCGGTCCACAAGGCGTTCCACGCGTAGGCGACCGGCAGCGACAGGATGAGAATCCCCGCCCGCAGGAAGAAGAACGTCGGCGAGGTCGTCCAGAACGACGAGTCGCGATAGAGAGCCGGCAGAAACGACGCGGCGTAGCCGCCGGCGGCGACGAGGAGTCCGATGACGGCCATCGCGACGTTGATACGGCGCTCCACCTCGGGCGATCTCGCGGTGTCGAGCCAGAGGCCGATGGCCACGCCTGCAAGCAGGAATCCGGACCACGGAAACAGCGTGAACGTCCCGCGCCCCGGAATCGGCCGGATGTACCACTCGATCGGATCGGGCAGCGGCGATATCAGCGGCGTCGCGCGAACGATGGGCGTGACCATCGCCACGGCCACGGTGGCCGCGACCATCCATGCGACGCGGTCCCATCGCGTGCGGCCGGCGCTCCAGAGCAGCGCCGCGGCGAGCATCGACAGGCCCATGATGTTCAGGATGTCCACCTTCAGCATCGCCTGCACGGGGTCGCCGCCGCTGATCAGCCACGACTGCAGCCGGAAGAGAAACGCGAGGCCGAAGATCTGCAGCGCGCGGCGCCGCGCCAGCGCCGCCGTCTCGGTCGCGCTGTTCCCGCGCCGCAGCCGTGAGGCGGCGGCGAGCGCGAGCGCGATGCCCGCGAGAAAGAGGAAGGCGGGCGCGGCGAAGCCGGCGACGATCATCGCCCAGCCGTACGTGCTGTTGTGGCGAGCGTCGAGGCGCGTCCACGCATCGAGCGTGTGGGCCTCGATCATGATGAGGACGGAGACGCCGCGGAGCCAGTCGAGGTACCCGCGCCTCCCGGCCCCGGCCACGGGGGTCATGGGGTGATGTGGAAGTCGGTCGAGAACGCGATGTCCTGGCGGAACGAGTGGAGGACGGAGCAGTACTTCTCGCGCGAGAGCGCAATCGCGCGATCGACGGCTTCGGGCGGCACGGCGCCCTGGATATCGAACCGGAGCGAGACCTCGACGAAGCGCCGCGGAGGCTGCTCGGCGCGCGCGCCGGTGAAGGTGACGTGAAACGCCGTCAGCGGATGGCGCCCCTTGCGAATGATGTCCACGACGTCAGCCGCCATGCAGCCGGCGAGCGCGACCGCAAGGTGCTCCATCGGCGACGCCCCCTGCTTGCCGTCGCCGTCGACCGTCGTCGTGCTCCGGCCGCTCGACGCGTCGAAGCGAAGCTCGCCAGACCACACCAGCTCGGCGACAAGCGGCGGTCTGGCGTCGGCCATCAGGCGTGCATCAGCGCGCGGCGGCGGTGTGCGGCGGCTGTCCGGCCTTCTGCGTGGCGCCGCCCGTCAGCCCCTTGAACGCGAGCCAGCCCGCGGGCAGCAGCAGGAGCGCGTAGGTCAGCGCGTGTCCGAACGCGCTGTCGGGACCCCACGACTCGGTCGCTTCGTGAATGGGCTCGCTGAGCGACCCGATCATGTTCTGCTCGGACATCTCGTGCACGCCGGCAATCAGCAGCTGCACGACGAACACGAACAGGAAGATCGCGGTCACCTGGAAGAACAGGCCAAGGTTCACCCGGTGGCCGTAGCGCGACCAGAGCGAGGCGAGCGCCGCGGCGCCGACGAGGCCGAGCGCCGCGCCCGCGACCAGGTTCAGCGTCTCCTTCAACTGCAGCAGGAGCAGCGCCGTTTCGATGCCTTCACGCGAGACCATCAGCACCGTGAAGAGGAAGACGCCGGCAAACGCGGCCGCCCCGGCGCGCGCGCTGGACGAGGCGAGACGCCCCTCGATATCTCCCTTCATCCGCCGCCCGGCGCGCCACATGTGGACGACCATCCACGTGACGGACACGGCCGCGACGATCGCGAGCGGCCCCTCGAGCAATTCCTGGTTCGCCGCGTTGTACAGCAGGTACCCGCCGACGGCGCTGATGGCCAGCGCCGCGCCGATTCCCACGTGCACCGCCCGCGTCAGTTCCGTCCGCCCGGACTTCCGCAGGTAGGCGAGGCTGATGGCGACAATCAGGAAGGCTTCGAGACCTTCCCGCAGGGTGATGACAAAGGCCTGTAGCATGGCTGTGCTTTCAGAAATGAGATTGAGTCGCAGGAAAAGTCTAATCCGACCAGATAGGTCGGATCAAGCGGGATTGAAGATTAGGGGATCGGGGGATCCCCGATCCCTATCGGGATCCGGTCGGCCCCACCGTCCAGAGGAAAATCGGCCGATCGCTGACCTTGATCTGCTGCTGCGGCTTCCAGGAGCCCAGGTCGAACGCGTGTGAGACGATGCGCGTCCCCGGCTTCAATTCCTTCATCAGCTTTGGCGCGAGCCGCGAGTTCACGGTGGGCGACAGATAAATAGTGACGACCGTCGCGGGACTGATGTCCGCGGTGAAGAGGTCTTCCTGCCGGAACGTCACCTTGTCGGCGACGTTCTCGGCGCGCGCCCTCGCGGTCGCTTCGCGCACGCGCTCCGGGTCGATGTCGATGCCGACGCCGCGCGCGCCGTACATTTTGGCGGCCGCAATCAGGATGCGGCCGTCACCCGAGCCGAGGTCGTACACGACATCGGACGAGGTGACCCTGGCGAGCCTCAGCATGGCGTCCACCACGGCGGGCGGCGTCGGTACGAAGACGACATCGGGCTCGCGGTGCGACGGCTGTTGCGCCGCGTTGGGCGCGGCGGCCACGAAGGTCAGCAGAAGAGCGGCGACGAAGGCGCGAAAGGTCATGCGCATCCCCCAATCCTTGATGTTACCGCCCCTCGACTTCGTTATGCTCAGGCCATGGCCGTGATCGTCCAGAAATACGGCGGCAGCAGCGTCGCGGACGTGGACAAGCTCAGGCGTGTCGCCGAGCGCGTGATGCGGACGCGCGCCCAGGGGCACAGCGTCGTGGTCGTCGTCTCCGCGATGGGCGACACCACCGACGAGCTGCTGGCGATGGCGAAGATGGTCTCGCCGAACCCGCAGCGGCGCGAGCTCGACATGCTGCTGTCGGCCGGCGAGCGCATCTCCATGGCGCTGCTGTCGCTCGCGATTCACGAGCTCGGCGGCGACGCGATCAGCTTCACCGGCAGCCAGTCCGGCATCATCACCAACGATCGCCACGTCGACGCGCGGATCATCGAGGTGCGCCCGTTCCGCGTGCAGGACGAGCTCGCGCGCGGAAAGATTGTCGTCGTCGCCGGCTACCAGGGCGTGTCGTACCGGAAGGAAGTGACGACGCTCGGCCGCGGCGGAAGCGACACGACCGCGGTCGCGATGGCCGCGGCGCTCGACGCGGAGTACTGCGAGATCTGCTCCGACGTGGACGGCGTCTACTCCGCCGACCCGCGCGTGGTTCCCGCGGCGCGTCGCATCGGCACGCTGTCGTACGAGGAGACGCAGGAGATGGCGGAGGCCGGCGCGAAGGTGCTCAACGCGCAGGCGGTGGAGTTCGCGAAGGAAAAGGGGATCGCGATCTACGCTCGCGCGACGTCCGGCCCGCTGCCGGGCATCGACGCCTCGATTGATGGCACGGTCGTTCGCAAGTCGCCGCCCCGCATGCCCGGCACCGTCGCCGGCGTCGCGAGCGAGACGGACGTCATCGTCCTCCAGGCCGACGCGAAGCCGTCGGAGGTCCTCGCCCTGCTCGACGAGCGCAGCGTCGCGGGCAAGCAGCTGCACGTGTTCGACAACCGCGTGGACATGGTCATCTCGCGCGAGAACCTGCACGACGAGCCCCGCCTCCGCGCCGGGCTCGAGTCGCGCTTCAGCGGGCAGGCCCGGCTGATCGACGGCCTGGCGGCCGTCAGCGCGGTGGGCGCGGGAATCAACGCGAGCTACGCGAACGTGCGCACCGGCTCGGCGCTGCTCGAGCAGACGGGGATCGCGCCCGCGATGATCTCGACCTCCTCGTTCAGAATCACCTGGATGGTCCCGCGCGACCGTACGAAAGAGGCCGTGCAGGCGCTGCACCACCGGTTCATCGAGTCGGCGCAGCCGCTCCTTCCCTGACGTGCCGCACGCCGACGCCACGCGCGATCTCGAAGCGCTCGTCCAGTCGCGGCATCCCATCGTCACGATCGACACGGTCGAGGAAGAACGTGTCGGCAACCTGCTGCAGGCCGTCGCGGCCACGCTGCACATGCCGCTCTTCACGTGGACGGTCACGCACGGCCTCCAGCGGGTCGGCGGGGAAGGCGCCATCTACGGCACCGCGAACCCGCAGACGCTCGTGCGGCATCTCGCGACGCTGACGGTCCGCGGCATCTTCCACCTGAAGGATCTGCACGTCCACCTGAAGGACGCGACGGTCATCCGCGGGCTGCGCGACACGGCGCAGGCGTTCCTGAGCACGGGCTCGACGGCGGTGCTGTCGGGAGCATCGATTCACCTTCCGGGTGAGCTGGCGCGCGAGGCGATCCCGTTCGTGCTGCACCTGCCGGATCACGACGAGCTGCAGCTGGTCGTGCAGCAGATCCTGCGCTCGTTGAAGCGGCAGCACGAGATCACCGTGACGCTCGGGCCCGACGGCATGGAGTCGCTGCTGCAGGCGCTGTCCGGGCTGACCCTGAACCAGGCGCGCCAGGCGGTGGCGTGGGCCGTGCTCGACGACAACGCGCTGACCGCGCAGGACATCCCTCGACTGCTGCGGCGCAAGGGCGAGGCGGTGCGGGACGAGGGGCTCCTCGAGTTCTACCCGCCCGAGGACAACACGTTCGAGCTCGGGGGCTTCGATCGCCTGAAGACGTGGCTCGAACGGGCGCGCGTCGGCTTCACGAGCGAGGCCCGGGCGATCGGGCTTCCCGCTCCGCGCGGCATCCTGATCGTCGGCGTGCAGGGATGCGGAAAGTCGCTGGCGGCCAAGGCCATCGCCCGCGCGTGGAAACAGCCGCTCCTCAAGCTCGACGCGGCGCGGCTGTACGACAAGTACGTCGGCGAGTCGGAAAAGAACCTGCGGAAGGCGCTCGACTTCGCGGAAGCCATTGCGCCGAGCATCCTGTGGGTCGACGAGATCGAGAAAGGCTTCGCCGCCGGCGGCGAAGCGGACTCGGGGCTCTCGCAGCGCATCCTCGGATCGTTTCTGACGTGGCTGCAGGAGCACGAGGCGCCGGTGTTCGTCGCCGCGACCGCGAACGACGTGCTCTCACTGCCGCCGGAACTGCTGCGTAAAGGGCGCTTCGACGAGATCTTCTTCGTCGATCTGCCCGGAACGGCGGAGCGTGAAGCGATCTTCCGCATTCACCTGGCGCTGCGGCATCAGGATTCGGCGGCGTTCGACCTCGCCGCGCTGACCGCCGCCAGCGAAGGGTTCTCGGGCGCGGAAATCGAACAGGCGGTTACCGCGGGGTTGTACCGGGCGCTGCACGACCGTCAGCCGCTGACGACCGCGATGCTGTGCGAGGAGATGCGGGGAACGCGGCCGCTGTCGGTCTCCCGGAGGGAAGACGTCGAGCGGCTGCGTGAGATGGCGCGCGGGCGGTTTGTACCGGTTTGAGGAAAATCCCAAATCCCAAATCCCAAATCCCGAATCCCAAGGCGACCGCGGGAGTTCGGGAGTTGGGAGTTCGGAGTTTTACTGCGACGCCGAGGCGAGCGAACGCGACGGCTTCGAGGCGTACGGGTTCAGGTTCAGCGCGTTGACGATGTCGGTGATCGCCTTCTGCGCGCGGACGCTGTTGCCCGCCTCGTCCAGCGGGGGCGAGACGACGGCGATGCCGAACTTGCCCGGCGCCACCGCGATGATGCCGCCGCCGACGCCGCTCTTGGCTGGCAGGCCGGTGTGATACAGCCACTTGCCTGAGTCGTCGTAGAGACCCGCGGTCGCCATCACCGCGAGCACGTAGGGCACGTTCGCGGTGCCGATCGCCTGCTTACCGGTGATCGGATTGCGGCCGCCGAACGCCAGCGTCGCCGCCATCGTCGCCAGGTCCTTCGCCGTCACGCCGACCGAACACTGCCGCGTGTAGAGGTCGGTGGCCTGCCCCGGGTTCTGCTTGATGTACCCGTAGGCGTGCATCAGCATCCCGATCGCCTGGTTGCGCTGGTTGCTGTCGGACTCCGACTTGTAGACGTCCTGGAGCACGTTCAGCGAACGGCCCGCGAAGTCGTTGTAGGTGCCGATGATCTTCGTCCAGATCGCGTCAGAGGTCGGCCCCTGCACCATGCTCGTCGCCGCGATGGCGCCCGGGTTGACGAGCGGATTCATCTCGGGGCCGCCGGCGAGCTTGTACGCCTGCTCGACGGCGACGATCGAGTTGAACTTCATGCCGGTCGCATCGACGCCGATCGTCTTCTCGATCGCCTCGGGGCCCTGCTCCTCGATGACCCGCGCCATCGTGAACACCTTCGAGATCGACTGGATGGAGACCTCGGTGTTGACGTCTCCCGCCGTGAAGACCTTGCCTTCGCGGTTGATCACCGCGATGCCGAACATTTTCGGATCGACGTGCGCAAGCGCCGGGATGTAGTCCGCGTTCTTCCCTTCCTGCAGGTTCTTGTATTTCGAAAACGCCGCCGACACGACCGACTGGACGTCGGTCTGAGCGCCGTTCTGGGCGCTGCCCGGTAGCGTCGCCGCGCCGATCGCAATCGCGACGACGGCGACGCGAGCGAGCCCGCGCGGTGCCAATGCCTTCATGGCTGACCTCCTACCTTGTACGAGAAGCTGTACTTGAACGAGAACTGGATGCGGTAGTCGTCCGACCGGAACCCGTCCGAGTTGTTGTCGCGGCGCCCCCACTGGAACTCGCTGCCGACCATCACGTTCTCCACCGGGTAATAGAGGACGTTGCCGAGCGCGTACTGACCGAGCCTGAAGTCGCTTGGCTTCTGGGCGTTGCTCATCGAGATGCGCTCGCGCGAGTAGCCGGCGCTGCTCGTCCACTTCTCGCTCCACGTCCGGTCGTAGAACGCCATCAGGCCGAGCACGGGCAGCAGTTCGCCAAGCACCGGTGTCCGCAGGTTGAGGAAGTTGGTCCGGATGCCGACGTCGACCGGTGCGTCGTTCATGTAGTTCTCGACGCCCTCTCCGTACACCGCGCCCAGGTGGAGCGTGTCCTTGCCGAACTTCAGGTTCGAGGTCGTGTTGACGCCCCAGCCGGTCCCGCGGCCGCTCAGGTCGAACTGATCGTTGAGCGTGTCGTCCCATTCGATCTCACGCCAGATCGCCGCGACCTGCACGTGACCCCAGCCACGCGTGGCGCGGTAGTGCGTCGACAGATCCGGCGCCGGGAAATGCCCCTGCACGTTCTGCAGCGCGATGCGGTCCGCGAAGACGCCCGCGTCACCGCTGGCGCCGGGGCGCTCGGCCGCGAACACCAGCTCGTTCGCGCCCCGGACCGGCGTGTACCGGAACTGCACGTTCTTGAAATAGACCATCCCGTTCGGGCCCCAGTACTCGATGGTGTTGGGGAAGGTCGAGCCGTCCATGAACGGGCTGTCGGTCTGCCCGGCGCCGAAGTGTCCGAACTCGCCCCACACGTCCCGCAGGCGGAACGTCGTCTGGCCCGCGTCCGCGCCGACGCCAAACAGGTCGAACTCGAACGTCGTCTTCAGATCGCCGAGCGTGGTGGGTGTCGTCGTCTTGACGCCCAGCCGGCTTTGCCGGAAGCCCGCGAAGTTGTGGCCGTCCTGGCCGAACTCGTGCTCGAACGACGGCAGCCTGGTGGGACGCAGCACGTCGTACCAGTCCGGGTTGTTCTGCTCCTGCTGGAAGCCCATGTCGAGCATGGCGAAGCCGTAGATGTCGATGGACGGCCTGGGCTGGGGCGCCGGCGCCTGTGCCGCCGCGTCCGCCGGTGCGGCGGCAGCCGGGGCCGCCGTCGCTCCATCCGGCGCGGGCGCCGTGGCGTCAGTGCCCTCCTGCGCGCGTGCATCCGACGCGGCGCCGCACACGAGCACCGCCATGGCGAGGGGCGCCAGCGTTCGTAGGACGAGTTGATTTCTGATCATTGCAGCGTCTCCTTCAGGTGGATCTGTTCCCATGCGCGAACCCTGCGCCTGGCCTCGTCGAACAGGCGCTCGTAGTTCTTCTTCCTCACCATCTCGCTCGCGTCAGGGGTGAGACGCGCAAAGAGCGGGGTGTACGTGTCGTAGACGGCGAGGTACCGCGCCTGATCGGTCGGCGCGACCTCGTCGGTGCCGAAGAGAAATCGATCCGGGTGCCGGTTGATCGCCGCCGCGGTTGCCTCGACCGTCTCGGGGGTTGCGACGACGTACTTCGCCGTCTCGCTCCAGGAGAGATCGATGTAGACGTGCGAGAGCGCCGGATTCGAGATCAGGCGCTCGACGATGTCGAGCTGGTGGGCGACAGGCCGCACGACGCGACCCAGCCCCGCATGCGCCCAGATGATCGTCGTCTGCGGGTGGCGCAGGAAGAGATCGCGCAGCTGAACCAGCTGATACGGCTCCTGGCCCTTTTTGGGAAACGGCACGTCGGCGTCGTTGTGGAGGATGACCACGAGACCCGCCTCGGCGGCGAAGTCGAGAATCCGGTCGAGCGCGGGGTTGGTGAGGCTCGCGGTCTCGCCGGCAATCTTCGCGGAGACGAACTCCTTGTGGATGGTGAACTCGCCGATCCCGGAGAAGACCCCTGGGAACGTCGTCAGCACGCGGCGGATGTGATCGGCCGCGTACATGTCCGCCGGGTTGAAGCCGGTGATCATCGGATCGAAGCGCGCGCGCTCGGAGGGCGACAACGACCGGTACGCCATCGCGATGTACGCGTCGGTGAACGAGTAGTAGTAGAGCGGCGCGTCCGTCTGCAGGTAGTAGGTCGGCGCGAACGTCCCGGTATTGCCGTACGACCACTGCTGCTGCAGCGGGATGCCGAAGAGCGCCACGCGTCCCACCTTGTTGCCCATCAGTTTCAGAAACGCGTGGATGTCGGTCCCTTCCTGGACGTAGTTGGTCAGGTGCAGGTGCGAGTCGTTGACGACGTACTGCGTCGGCGGCGCGGCCGCGAGCACGGCGCAGCACGCCAGCATCATCACGAGGCGGCCGATGAGACGTCGCAGCATCTGCATCGCGTGCCTTCAGAAGAAGAACGAGAAGGCCGACGACAGCGTCGTTCCCTTCTGGCCGCCGACGTAGAAACCGAACAGGCTGCTCTGCGCGGACCGATCGACTTCGATCACCTGCGTGTTGAACCGGACGTTCCTGGTGTTGGCCGGGTAGTAGTTCAAGCCCTGGATGTACTCGTGGCTGGTGCCGAACCCGGCGCCCTTGTCGCCGTAGATCCACGACGTCGCGCCGTAGAGCTCGAGCTTCTTCGGGATTGGATAGAACGCGCCCTGCGCGTAGAAGCCGCTGTCGTAAATAGAGCTCACCGGCACCGGACCGTCGGCATCGAAGTCGGACAGCCAGCGGCTGTAGATCTCGGTCTGCAGGAAGATGCCGCGATACTTCAGCCCTGCGTCGGTGGACACACCTCGGACGGTCGCGAAGTTGACGGTGACGTCCGGCGCGAGCGAACCGGTGCTGAAGAGCAGCAGGCTGTCGGCCAGCTTGACCTGGTAATTGTCGGCGGCGGGATTCGAGTTCTGATTGAAGCGGTTCTCACGGCTCCGATACGCGGACACGCCGAACCGCGTGGCGACCTTCTCGTGGTGCTCCCAGTCGTCGAACGAACCGTTGGGCCCGAACTCCTTCGTCGTCGGCATCCACCAGACGGTGGCGCCGGTGGCAATGTCACGCGTCAACTGCTTGGCCGTGAATCCAAGCTGGCTGAGGCTGTTGCCGGCGGCGACCGAATACCAGAAGCCGGGCGTGAGCTCCCCGTTCACCCAGGCGGTGCCGGTGAAACCGGGGCGGAAGAACTCGTCCGCGAGCACGCGATCGTGGGCGAGCCAGAACGGATGGGAACCCATCACCGATCGGCTGCCCCCGATGGTGTTGATGCCGGCGTACGCGTTGAACTTGGGGTGGAACTGGTAGCCCGCAAACCCATACAGCGTGGTCTGGTTGGTCGACAGCACGCTCCACACGGTGACCTGGTAGCGAATCTTCGGGTCGAACAGCCAGCCCCTGAAATGGAGCATCGCGCGGTGGAACTGGATGTCGTTCCGCGGATCGATCACGTTCGTGTTGCCGAGGTGATCGACGAAGGTCTGCGTGGCCGGCAGCTGGTTGATGTAGCGGATGACCGCGTAGCCGCTCAGCGTCATCTCGCCGAACTCGGTGCGGCCGATCAGAAACCCCGAACCGGTCGCATCGAGCGCGCCCCACGTCGACCGCTCGGTCTCGCCCTCTCCCTGAGCAGCCGGAACCGCCGCCGCGCCGCCCGCGGTGGCGGGCGCCGCCCCGGCGTCCGTCGGCGCTGCCTCAGCGCCGGCCGGCGCTGTCCCGTCATCCTGCGCACGCGCCGGGATGGGCACGAGCAAGGTGATGACGAGCAATGCGAGGTAGCGGTGGGTCAGGTAGAGCCGGGCCAGCATGCCGCGGCCGATCGTGCACGCGGCGCGCCCGGGGCCGGCCGCGCCGTCACGGCGCGGCGCAACTCGTTGTCAGCGTGGCGATTGCGAGGTGAGTGCGACCGGCGGCGATGGCGCCGCCGCCCGGCGCCGGCTCTCAGCGCGCTGGCCGGCTCTCAGTCGACTGTGAGCGTCGCCTTCCGCGCGCGCGGGCCGCTCGGCGGCGGTGATGATTCGCACGATGGCGTTGGCGAGGTCCTCGGGAAAACAGGGCTTGGGCAGCAGCTCGGTAAAGCCGGCGGCCATCGCGATGGCGCGCTCGTACGACAGCACCGAGGCGGTCAGCGCGACCACCGGCACCTGCGCGAGCGAAGGCTCTTTCTGCAGCTGCGCGAGCACCTCGACGCCGTTCATCCGGTTCATCCGCAGCTCGAGGAGGATGATGTCCGGGATGCACATGCGCGCCAGGCCGAGCGACGCTTCGGCGTCGGAGCAGGCGATGACGCGAAATCCGAGCGTCCGGAGGTACTCGGCGTACATCTCGCGGTTGTCGGTGTAGTTGTCAACGAGAAGGACGAGCGGTCGGTCAGGCGGCATGTCGTGTCTCGATGCGTGCATGGGAGGGAGGCGGTGTCGCGGGCGCGCGCGGCGGCGGCTCGCCGATGGTCCATCCCGTTGTCTCGTGGCCGCAGGCGATGCACCGCAGCGACATCCGGTGATTGCCGAACTGCAGGAGCGTTTCGTGGCCGCGGACCGAGCAGACGGCCCACCGAAGCCTTTGCGCCACCCATTGACATCCGATTGTCATCTCACTGCTCCTGATCGCGATGTCGGGCTCGACGGCGGTGTGCTCCCCCTCGGTGGCCATGACCGATCACCCCGCCGTCTCACCCGGCGCCGCACGAGCTTGCAAGCGGCACGCCCGGACGTGCAGTTTCACGCAGTGATTTACCTATCCGCGCAGTGGCGCTGGTGTTACACCGTGCAATCGATCGCGCGCGCACGCGGCGCCGTGGCGCACGTCAACAACGCGTTGTGAGACGCGTTACTACGGGTCGTGATCGATGGTGGGCTCGGTCGATTCGATCGATGCTGCGGTCGTGGCTCCGAACAGATCGAATTCGATGACGATGTCGTCCTTGATGCGCACGAGACCGCCCGCGAAGGTGAGAGGAGGGATCCCGAAGTCGCTCGCGTGCACCGTCGCGCGGCCGTGATAGTGCTCCGGCGTGCCGTCGAAGTCGAAGACCAGCTGCTGCGCGACGCCATGGAGCTCCAGCGTGCCGGCCGCGCGGTACTGGCCCGGCGCCGCCTCGGTGACCTCCCCGGCGGTGAAGTGCATCTCCGGATAGGACGCCACGTCGAGGACGCGCGGACTGCGTAGCGCCTCCTCGACGTCGCGGCGAACCCGCGCGGACACCTCCGGATCCGAAAACGTGACCCCGCCGGTGTGCACGAGGATGTCCACGTTCCGGTGCTCGACGTCCACCACGCTGCTCACGACGGGCGCCACGATGGCGTAGTCGGCCCCGTGCGAAAACAGCCCCTTCCTGTGCACGTGCATCGTCAGCGTGGATGCCCGCATGTCGGCGGCGTGCGCATGGGAGCCGCCCAGGATCAGTGCCGCGATGGTCAGTGGATGAAGGACGCGCATGATGATCACTCCTGCTGATACGGCGCCCGCGGATGCCCGGCGGACGGCCCAGCGGTCTGCTGCTGCCAGAGGCGCCGGATGCGCCGCACGAACCGGCGGGGCCGCTCCGTGTAGATGCGGACGCCGAGCAGTTCCGCGTGGCGCCGCAGCAGCCGTTGATACCGGGCGACGACGCGCAGGCAGAGCGCGGTCTCCTCACGCGGCAGATCGACGTCGGTGACGAGCACGTCGCGCAGGAGGATCACGTTGTGATACTCCCCGAGGACGCCGTCGAGCGCCTCGATGCGCCGCTCGTAGCCGACCAGGTGATAGCCGCACCGGCCTTCGAGCAGCCGCACGTGAAACCAGTGATCCTTGACGTAGCGCCGCCAGGTGTGGAAATGCGACGGCTTCGGCTTCGACCAGGCGACGATCATCATCCGGCGCGCCCGGCGGTAGCTCTCCTCGAGGCCCGGCCCGATGGCGCGGAAGCCCTGGGCGCTCATGTGCCAGTGCTTGATGCGCTTGCGCTCGCTGCGCAGCGTGCCGGCGGCGACCTCGAGGATGCCGCGCTCGGTCGCCTCGCGATCCGCCCGCGCCCCGTGCCGGATGACGCCCTTCCGGGCGGCCTCTATCGTCCGCGGCGGGAGCGCCTTCCCATAGCGGCGTGCGAGCTCGTCGAGCGTCTCGATGATGCCGCGGCCGTCGGCGACAGGCGCGAGCATGTGCGCCACGGTCCGCAGGTCGTCATCCACCGACCGGTAGGCCTTGTCGAGCACGGGCCGGACGAGGCGAATGATGGCCCGTATCTTCTTGACCCGCCGCCGTGCGTCGTGGACCGCTTCGTCACTCTGCGGATCGCCGACGGTGTGCAGCTCGGAGACAGCGACCTCGAGCTGCCGCAGCACGATGCGCCGGACCTCGGTAGCCACCGGCGCCCCTTTTTTCAGACGGAATGCCACCCAACGCCCTCCTCACGATGCCCGCGAGAACCGGCCCACGCCTGCGAGACGGGCGATCCCGATTGCCAGCAGCGGCCCCACGGCCGTCGCGAGCGCACCAATCGTCAACTGCGCCAGCAGCGGACCCGTGTAGAGGATCCCGCTGGCGAAGAAGAGCGCGAAAGTAAACCCCGTCGACGCCGCGTACGCGGCGACGACGAGCTGCCGCCAGCCAATCCGCCGCGGCAGGTGCCATCCGGCCGCCACGGCCAGGCCGATGGCCGCCAGGATGCCCGCCGGGCGACCGACGAGCGCCGCCAGCATCAGGGCCCACGTGCCGGTGTCGTATCCCTTCAGGATGACGCCGGCGTTGACGAGGCCGAACAGGAAGAGGACCACCTGCACGAGCGTGTTCCACTCGTGCTCGAAGTGGTGAACCGCGTCGTCGTCGGGCGGGTCGGCCAGCAGATCGAGCTTCCGCGGCTCGTGCGGCAGGAACGGCACGATCGGCACCAGCGCGAAGGCGGGATGCAGGCCGTCCCTGAAGAACGCCAGCCACGACAACGGCCCGCAGATGGCCAGGTACGGCCAGAACGCGCGGACCTTCAGCGTCCTCATCGCGCCGGCCAGGCCGAGCGCGACCAATAGGAGCGCGGCGCCGCCTTCCGGCGCGGCGACCGCCGGACGCCAGACGGCGACGACCAGCATGCCGAAAAGATCCGTGGCGATGCCGAGCAGCAGCACGAACGGAAGGATGCCGCTGCGCGGCATGATCGCCTTGAGCACGTAATAGGCCGCCGCGATGTCGATGGCGCAGGCAATCGGCCAGCCCGTCGAGAGGATCGCCTCGTAGCGGCCGTTCACGTAGGCCAGGTACGTGCCGGCGCTCCCGGCGATGCCGCCGGCCGCGGCGATGAGCGGCAGCGTCCATCGCCGCCATGAATGCAGCGCGCCCCCCTCCATCGTCGCTTCGACGATCTCCTGCATGATGAGGCCGACAAACAGCGCCATGCCGATTTCGTTCACCCCGAACGAGAGCGACTGGGCCAGGCGGAAGTACGGCTCGGGCACGGTGTTGGCCCACACGAGCGCGATCGCCACCCCCAGCGGGAGGCCGAGGAACCGGTTCACCGGGCGGTGAACCGCGTGCGTCGCGTGCTGCCGATGGTGGTGACGGTGCAGCGCGACGTGATGCGCGGCGGCCACGTGGTTTCTCATTGCGTGGCCCTCGTCTGGTTGGCCTGGCGGCGGATCACGCCGGAGTCGACGGTCGTCCCCGAGCGCGAGACCGTTTCGAAGAACAGTTCGTCGCCGGCCACTTCGACCAGCATGAAGGCGTTGTCCTGGTCGAAATAGGCAGCCGTCATTCCCGACGGGTGCGTGTCGCCCCGCCGCAGCTCGCCGCCCGAGCCGGCGACGAAGTACGCAATGCCCTTCTGCGGCTTGATTCGCTCGTAGATGTGGTCGTGCCCCGAGAACACGACGTTGACGCCGTGCTTGACGAGCAACGGCTCGAGCGTGACGCGGAGCGACACGTCGGACCCGTGACGGCCGGCGTCCGAGTACAGCGGATGGTGGAAGTAGCAGATCTTCCAGTCCTCGCGCGCCCGGCCCAGCGCCTCGTCCAGCCACGAGCGCTGCTGCGGGTCGAGCACGTTGCTGTCGAGGACGAAGAAGCGGACGTTCTTCTTCACGTAGGAGAAGTAGCGCTCCCCGCCCATGTTGAAGCCCTTGTAGAAGCGGTTGTTCTGGTTGTCGTGGTTGCCGAGCGACGCGTAGAACAGCACGCCGGCCTGCAGGAGCGCCGCGTACGGGCGCTCGAACTTGGTGACGAAGTCCTGCGGGTCCTGCCGCCCGTACATGTTGTCGCCGAGCATCAGCACCATGTCGAAGGGAAACTTCGCGCGCGACGCGGCCATCTGCTGTCCGACGTCGTATTCGGTCTTGTCGCCGTTGCCGTTGTCGCCGATGACCGCGAACTTCAGCGAGTCGGAGCGAGCGGGTAGCCCCTCGACGCTGCTCGGGGCAGGCCCCTCGACCTGGCTCGGGGCAGGCCCCGCGACCCGGCTCGGGACAGGTCCCTGGAGCGCGGGGTTCTGCGCCGCGGGGGCGAAGCCCCCCGCGGAGAGCAGGACGGCGAGAACGACGACTGCTCGGCGCATCTCCTCA
>Ga0209438_1000230_pt1 | contig 16132 bp, 12 predicted proteins | sample GraSoi_2013_20cm_FD_185825 | JGI IMG/M metagenome (GOLD analysis project Ga0209438, IMG submission 185825) | Grasslands soil microbial communities from the Angelo Coastal Reserve, California, USA - Sample 9_17_2013_20cm (SPAdes) (version 2) | ecosystem: Environmental > Terrestrial > Soil >...
AATGGCGAACTACGCACGAAGACGGTGCCGGGCGTCGGGACGACGTCGTACACATACGATGCGCTTGGCAATCTGGTCACGGTCGTGCTGCCGAGTGGGACGCGAATTGATTATGTGGTTGATGGGCAGAATCGGCGAGTTGGACGGAAAGTGAATGGAGTGTTGGTCCAAGCGTGGCTCTATCAGGACCAGTTAAACCCGATTGCTGAGCTCGATGGCAATGGGAATGTAGTGAGCCGGTTCGTTTACGCGACCCATCGAAATCGACTTGCTTATCTTATCAAGGGGGGCACGATCTACCGGGTCCTTGTCGATCATATCGGCAGCGTACGGCTGGTCGTTGATGCCACTACGGGAGCAGTGGTGCAGAGAATCGATTATGACGAGTGGGGGAACGTCCTAGCGAACACGAACCCTGGATTCCAACCTCTTTCGTTCGCGGGTGGGATCACCGATGATTCCACGAAACTCGTGAGATTCGGCGCCCGTGACTACGACCCCTCCCTCGGCCGGTGGGTCGGGAAGGATCCCATCGGCTTCCGCGGCTCAGAAACAAATCTGTATGTGTACGCGTCGAACGATCCCGGGAATACCGTGGATCCCACCGGGCTCCAGGTGGTGTGCACGTGGGAACAATCCAGTGGTTCTCTGTTGTGCGATAACTGGACAACTGGCGAGGATGGAGTAGTCGACGCTGGGGGATGGGCTGGGCAAGGTGAGGGTTTCAACAACCCCTTTGCAGAAGGACAAAAGGGAATCGGGCCGCTGCCGCAGGGTTTCTACGATCTCGGCCAGCCCGAACACACACATCTAGGAAATCCGTCGTTTCCGCTGATTCCGTGGCCGGAAACAAGAGACTACATAGAGAGCCTGGGACGCGATCCCGATAGTTTCATCCTTCACGCATGGAATCCGAAGCGGTTGTTGCTGTCATCCGAAGGTTGCCCTATCGTCAGTTTGCAGTCGCGTCTCGAATTGGCTAGCGAACTCGAGAAGGCCGGGGGCGTTGGGATTCTGGTGGTGGTTCCCGGTCCCGACGAGCCGAACCAGTGATCATGTGTGTGCGAGCCTACAAGAGGCAACCTACCATCACCCTTTTGATGGAAGTCCTATGAGCTCGAATCTATTGCGCACAATTCCTCTGGCTTGCTTGACGTCGGTCTCTTTAATGTCGTCAGGCTGTACTCCGTCTTCCGGCGGTTCTCAGTCCTCAGGCCGTCCTCAGTCGTCAGGCGTTAGTCAAGAGAAATGGGCACCTCCGCCTATCCCCGGTGAGAAGATCGTTGCGGCGGCAACGGTGAAGGCAGACCTCGCCACAGAGCTGCAAATCGGATCTGAGCGAATCGTGCTGGAGGAGACCCTCCTCGATTCTGTGAAGCGCCGGCTCAACGCCGGACCAATTGGCGAGATTGGCGAGGCTGCGTCGCATCTGACCTGGCTATGCTTGAGTGGTGGTTCCGGTCAGCAGCAGTGGATGCTGTGGCTCGAATCCGGCGAAATGGGAGGTGGCAGTGTCGAGGGGTTCCATCTCCTCTCGGTGTCCCCTGGTACACAGGTTGACCATCGTTGCGCGCGCGCCGTTCCAGACGTGAAGGTGACCGTGTCCGAAGGGCTCGCTCTGGATGCGGCCGACAGCACGCTTCGGCGAGCGCTCGGTGAGCCATCTGCAGCGGCTGGTGACACCGTGATATTCCTGTACGTTCGTGAGCCCCCGCGAAAGGACGCCGTGGAGAGCCGAGTCTCCGTTGTGTTGAACAGAAGGCGAGTTGTTCAGATCGCCGCGTGGAGGTCCTCGGCTTTCTGATCATTGCCTACCCGTGATTCAAGGGAAACGGCAATACCGGGCTAAAATAGCCGGCGTCTGGCTGCTGCTAGTGCACGCCGCGGCTTGCAGTGATCGGGGGGCCGTTCGGCAGCAGCCCAACATGCCGCTCCCTGCGCAGGCGGTGTACGACGGAAAGACTGCGACGGGGAGAGGCCGGCTGATCTACCTCGACTTCGAGCGTGGACAGGGCGTTCGCTATGCTCCGCTGAGCAACTACGGCTGTGTGACGTTCGCCGGGATTCGATGGGGAGCGTCTCTTGGTTCTTTACCATCCGCGGAGATACGGAGCGCTTTGCTGGGACACTCACGCCGACAGGAATGAGTGGTGTCGTCACCCTCACTCGGGGGTCAACCGGCAGAGTACGACGTGATGAGGTTCGGCTAGAGCAAGCGTCGCTCCCCGCGAACGCCGCCGCGGATACGGTGTCGGACATCTTTGCGAACATCAGCTACATCCAGAGGGCTGGCGACCTCACCGGCGCAGAAATCATCGTTCTCAAGTTCGGTGCGGATTCAATGGTGTTCCTCACGATGTACGAAGGTACGCCTGACGGACCGTGGGCAATGACCGATGTGACGTGGGCTGGTGACGCCCTAGGCGGCGCTACTGTGCTTCCGCGTCCCGCATCCAGCTGACTCGCGACAAGGATGGGCTGCGTGGTCCTTGGGGGGAGGTTCTGAAGAGACAACGTGAGGGCCTCAGGGGCCTCTTGCTTGTACGACCTCACACCGGTTGCAGCGAGGCCCACTGAGGATAGACTGCCCTGTGAGGCCGTGCGGATTTGGGGGCTCGACGGAGGACCCATTTCATTGAATCCCACTGCCCCTTGCGTTTCGTATTGGTCGCCTGCCTGATCATGGGCTGCGGCGCGGGCTCAGACCGTGGCAACAGGACCACACGCTCGGACTCGTTACAACTACAGCAACGGTGGACACCACAAAGGGTGGTGAGCCAACGGTTCGCAGCGAGACACTGGTCAAGTTCTCGATTCGATGCGGCAGTATTTACCGGACTTGGTCTCGTCTTGATTCCTAGCCTGGCAGCCACGATTTGTGCGAGAGGACAGATGGGTCCAGGTTTGACGTTTGTTCAAACTACTTCCCTGGCAATCGCGGCCGCGCCCTTATCCACGCTTCTGATGTTGGTCATGAGTTCGCTAATCTTCGGCGAGGGTCCGTAGGGGAGCCCGCCTGCCTACCATCAGAACTCATTCGGTCGTCTGTCTGCTCTGTCTCCTTACAGCGACGACGGCTTGCGGCTCCCGCGAGAGTGTAGGCGGTATCGCTGTCCAGAACGCCTCTGGCCGCTCTGGCGCTTACTACATTCCCGCTGGATCTCGCTCGCGCCCACGTCCTCTCTCGGTCATCCTGCACGGGTCGGGCGGTTCGGGAACCAACGTCATTCCAATCTTCCGCGACCTTGCCAAGACGCGCCATTTTGCGATCGTAGCGCCCGACTCACGGCAGCTCCCCTCCGCTGGATTCACGTGGGAAGTTGGCGACAAGCAAGGAGATGTGACCCCGGATCTCACCCACATAGTGAACTGCCTCGACTGGGTCCGATCGCACACCAATCTTGTCGTCGATGACGCGCATGTGCTCATTGCGGGGTTCTCCGGCGGCGGCAGCAGCGCCCCTTACATCGCGAGCAATCGCCCCGGGTTCACGCACGCGGCCGTGTTGCATGGCGGCGTATTCCCCGGCGGCATCGGCCCGCGACGGATCCCCATGTGGTTCTCGACAGGCGAACAGGATCGGTACCGGCCGGTCGCGCTCGTTCAAGAAGCTGCAACGTCGCTCACGAACCTCGGTTTCACCGACGTTACCTTCCGTAGTTACCCGGGCGGTCACGACCTGAGCGACGTTGAGCTGCGTGATCTGATCAACTGGTGGCTCGGTCCGTAACACTACGGATTCCCCCCTCCGTAACAATTCGGATTTCGTCCTTTCTGTCGTAGCGCGATCTCCAGAAGACCGATTCTCCCCTTCTTCTGGAGTGGCCCATGCGGTTGTCCCGGGGCAGCGCCCACGTCGTCCTTCCGGTCGCGATCATCGTTGTCGCGCTCGTCGCCACCGCCGTTACCGCCGCCGCCGCCCGGACCGGGTGACACCGCGATCGTCCACGGGCCACGTCGCTACGACGCAGCGATCGGCAGTCCGAACACGATTCAGAACTTCGTAGATTCGATTCCGGTCGTCATGCACGCGTACAACCGCTACGTGATCCGCGTGAAGAACGGCAATCCGGACGGGACGCAGCGAGTGCAGCGCGCCGTGGTCGGGACGGACAGTATCACCGTTTCGATCGCAGAGAAGACATTCGAGATCGCCGTGAAGCCAGCGACACTGCTCAATCTGGCGATCCGAGGCCAAGCGACGGCCGGTCATCTCACCGTCGAGCTCCTCGAAATCTACGGAGGCAATTTCGCGATCTTCGGGACGGAGCGGTTCACCCGTACCAACAGCAATTCCGACGTCGTGTTCACGCGCACATTCACGCGAGGAGCGAACGCCGGCGCACCGTTCTTTCTTTGGATCCTTAACGCGTCTAACTCGGGCCAGCGCTTGGCTGGCGTGATCGTCAACCTCAACGCGGACACGGTGGTGGGACCCGCTCCACGCTTCCCGAATCTCACGACCAGCACGCTGATGTTGATGGTGAAGGTCTCACCGGTATCCGGTTCCAACACGCTGGTCATCAGGCTGCCGAAGAACCAGGCCGGCTATATCGACCTCACGATCCTGGCGACGGACATCACGCGGCCGACGCTCACGATTACGGTGCCCTCACCGAACTTTATTACGCGATTCGACACCGTGACGGCACGCGGCACGGTCACCGATCAGTCTCCCGCTCGGGTTAGCGTGAACGGCGCGTTGGCCACGATGTCGGGCAACACCTTCAGCAAGGTCGTGTCGCTTCCCGAAGGGCACGTGGTGCTGAACTTCTCAGCCGTTGATGCGGCGGGAAATCACACCGACTCGACACGCGGCGGCATTTCCGATCGCACGCCACCGGTGTGGCAGGTGCTCACTCCAACGCGAAGCGATGGATTCATCACGAATCAGAATCCGCTGATCGTTTCCGGCACCGCCAGCGACAACCTGACTGCCGTAACCATGATGATTAACGGGATCCCCGTACCAGTGAACTCCGGTTCGTTCTCGACATCCGTGCCGCTGGTCGAAGGGCAGAACACCTTCGACGTGGGCGCGCAGGACGAAGCCGGGAATGGAGCGACCCTAGTCGAGCTGTTTTTGGGCATTCTCGATACGCAGCGACCGACGTTGACCGTGAGCGCGCCAGCGGACAGCGCAACTGTGTCGACGCCGTCGGTGACGGTGACGGGGACAGCAAGTGACGCGATGCTGAAGGACGTCAAAGTGAACGGCGTCGCGACGACGGTCACCAATGGTGCCTTTACTAAGGAAGTGGATCTGGCGGTGGGCCAGAACACGATCGTCGTGATCGCCACAGACTCCGCCACCAACGCGGATACGGTCAGACGTACGGTGTTCAGGAGTAACCTGCCGCCCGATCCGGCGACGGTGGCCAGCGCGATCGACCCGACGGTGACGACGACGGTGTATTCGTCCACCGCTTTCCTCTATTCAGGGGCGAATCCGATTCAAACCGGCGTAACGGCTGGCACGATCAATCCCGTCCGGGCGGCGGTTCTGCGCGGTCGGGTGCTCGATCGCAATGGGCAAGCGCTGGGAGGCATCCGAATCCACATCCTCGGTCATTCGGAATACGGACAGACGCTCAGCCGCGCCGACGGACGATTCGATCTCGCCGTCAACGGCGGGGAGGCGCTCACGGTCGCGTACACCGGCAATGGGGTCCTGGAGGTGCAGCGCAACGTCGACGTGCCGTGGCAGGATTTCGTCCCTGTGGACGACGTTCGCATGGTCGCAGTCGATCCTGCTGTGACGGCGATCGACTTCTCGGCTCCGGTCCAGGTGGCGCGCGGCACAGCCGTCACCGATGGTGATGGGACACGCCGGGCGACGTTGCTGTTCAAGCAGGGCACGCAGGCGACGCTGGTGATGCCGGATGGCAGCCAGCAACCGCTGGCGAGCATCAACGTCCGCGCGACGGAATTCACGGTCGGCTCGAAGGGCGCGCAGGCGATGCCAGCCCCGCTCCCACCCGCGAGCGCGTACACGTATGCCGCCGAGTTCAGCGCGGACACGGCGATTGCGGTCGGCGCCAGGGAAGTTCGCTTCAGTCAACCGGTCCCGTTCTACCTCGAGAATTTCCTGGGTTTCCCGGTCGGGATGGCGATGCCTATGGGATTCTACGATCGGTCTAAGGCGGCGTGGATGCCGTCGCAGAACGGACGGGTCGTGAAGATCGTAACTGTCACGGGGGGCTTGGCCAACTTGGACATCACGGGTGATGGCATCGCCGACGATGCGAGCTCGCTGGGAGTTGACGATGCCGAACGCGGGCGACTGGCAGCGTTGTACAGCGCAGGCCAGGAGCTGTGGCGCGTCCCCGTCACCCACTTCACGCCGTGGGATGCAAATTCGCCATCATTGGTGCCGCCCGGCGGCGGGCCGAAAATCGCTCCAATAGGCGGCGGTGGAGGCGGTGGGTGCGCCTCGTCTGTAGGTCCACCACGCGGGGAGCGGTGCCGAGGGCACCGGCAGCCTGCTCGGTGGTCCACACCGGGGAGCCCGCGAGGTTCGTGGTCGTGATGAGGATGCCAAGAAGGATAAGGACAATCCCTGTGAGCGCCCCGGTGGTTCGCTGCTCGAGTGCGAGAATCAAACACTGGGTGAGCGGATTGCTGTAACTGGTACTGGGCTGACGCTCAACTATCGAAGCGACCGGGTCGGCGGTCGCGCGGCATCACGTCAGCTCGTAATTCCCCTAAGCGGTGATACGGTTCCCCAGAGTCTTGCGGTAATCAGATTGCGCGTTCACGTGGCCGGCCAGGTTTTTGAGGACTCTTTCCCGCCGACTCCCAATCAACAGACGAGCTTTACGTGGGACGGCAAGGACGCGTATGGACGGACTGTTATCGGCATCCAACCGGTCACCGTTCTCATCCAGTACGAATATCAGAGCGTCTATCGGCAACCCGCGGCGGGTGACACAAGCTTCGGACGAGCGGGCGGCGCGTCCATCCCGGATGTGAACACTCGCGACCTGTTCACTGCCACGACAGCCCAGAAGACAACGCTTGGCCGCTGGGACGCACGCGCGCAAGGTCTTGCCGGCTGGACCCTGAACGTGCATCACGCCTACGATCCGATCGGGGGCGTGTTGTATCTCGGCGACGGATCGAAACGCAGCGCGCAAACGCTAGCTCAGACAATTGTGACGGTCGCCGGGAAAGGAAACTCAGCGTTCGCCGGTGATTCTGGACCCGCGACGCGGGCCTCGCTGTCAGCAAATGCGGTGCTGGCGGCTCCTGATGGCAGCTTCTACATCACCGACCAGACCAACCTCCGCATCCGCAAGGTCGGCCCCGACGGCATCATCAGGACCGTCGCCGGCAACGGCGTCTTCGGTTCCGGCCCGGATGGCGGACTCGCGGTGGAAACCGCCGTGAACATGTCCTACGGTCTTGGGCTTGGCTCCGACGGAGCGCTCTACATCGCGGAGTGGAACGCCAGCAAGATTCGGCGCGTTGGACTCGACGGCATTATCAGTACTGTCGCAGGCAATGGAAACTTCGGATTCTCCGGCGACGGAGGTCCCGCTACTGGGGCGACGCTTAACGCTCCCGTCGGTCTTGCATTCGGACCGGACGGCGGTTTGTACTTCTCCGACGCCCAAAACAATCGTATCCGCCGGATCAGTCCTGATGGCATCATCACGACGGTCGCGGGCAACGGCACGGCCGGCTACAGCGGCGATAACGGGCCGGCGGTTGTCGCGATGTTGAATTCGCCTCAGGGGATCGCGGTGTCGTCGCAGGGCGAGATCTTTATCGCGGACTTCAACAATGCTCGGGTTCGACGCGTCGCGCCCGATGGAACTATCTCAACGGTGGCGGGAAACGGCGACTTCGGATTCGCGGGCGATGGCGGTCCTGCGATAAGCGCGATGCTTGGTCGGCCGCGGTCTGTCAGTATCGGAGCAGACGCAACGCTCTATATCAACGACTATCCTCGCGTGCGCATTGTCACGCCCTCGGGAGTCATTCGGACAATCGCAGGATCCGGAACCTTCACCTTTGGCGGGGACGGTGGTTCCCCGACGGCGGCTGGAATCAGTCCGGCATGGGTTTCGATGGGGGCGAACGGCCTGTTGTATATCGCGGACGCCAACCGTGTTCGCGCAATTAAGCCTACGCTCCCCGCTCTGGGTGTGAGCGACATGTTGATTGCTTCTGAAGATGGCACCGAGTTCTATAGGTTCAATTCCGAGGGTCGCCATCTGAACACGCTCGATGCAGCAACTGCAGCGGTACGGTATCAGTTTGCGTACACAAGCAGCGGACTTCTTCAGAGTGTGACGGATGCGGACGGCAATGGAACAACCATTGAACGGACACCAGACGGTGCACCCACGGCGATCACCGGTCCGTTTGGGGCACGGTCAGGCCTTACGGTCGACACAACCGCGTACCTCCAGCGCGTTACCGACCCAGCAGGCCACTTCACGAAGTTGCATTACGCCGGTGGCGGACTTCTCGATACTCTGACGACGCCGCGAGGTCACATTCACAGTTTCCGCTATGATTCCCTTGCGCGACTGATCCGGGACCAGGGTCCCACAGGCGAGGATCTGGCGATAGTTCGTCAGGACTCTGCCGTCGCGAGGGAGGTACGGCTCACGACAGCAGAAGGTCGAACAACTGTCTATCATTTGGAGCCACTGACCACCGGAGGACTCCTCCGCAAGCTCACCGATCCCGCGGGCGTGCTTTCGCAAGTTCTCATAGCGAGGACAGACTCGTTCGTGACGACAGCGGGTGACGGCACAGTAAGTACTACGGTGCTTGCTCCGGATCCACGCAAAGGCCTTGCTGCTCCGCTCCTTGGACAAATCGTTACGCAGACGCCTGGCGGTCGACGCATGGTTGTTGAGGTCAAGCGAGTCGTTACGAGATCGGATAGCACCAACCCTCTCAGCCTAGTCAGTCAGACTGATTCCGTCAGTTTGAATGGAGTCTGGTCAGTAGGTAGCTATAATGCGGCCACGAGGCGACTGACCCATATCAGTCCCGAAGGTCGCCAGCGCTTTGCCACTCTCGATTCCAAAGGTCGAATCGTTGCCGCGCAAGTAGGCGGACTCGATTCGGCCATTTTCCAGTACGACACCTTTGGTCGGTTGGTTCGGCAGCAGGTGGGCGGTCGAGCCTTCACCTTTAGTTATGACAGCCGAGGACGCTTGCTTAGCACCACCGATCCGCTCGGCCGGCGTGACAGCGTTTATTACAATGACGCAGATTTCATGGTCAGACGGGTCCTGCCTGACGGACGCGCTGTACTGTTTGGCCGCGACGAGAACGGAAACATTACGAGTCTCACGCCGCCTGGCCGGCCTGCCCATGGCTTCCAGTTCACACCGTCCGACCTAAAGCAGGAATACGATCCACCCGGAATTCCGGGTTTGAAGCCCACCCGGTACTTCTACAACCGCGATCGCCAACTGGACAGTATCGTGCGTCCTGATTCTATAATTGTCCGACTCGGATACGACGCCGCGGGTCGAGGCAACACTCTCAGTTTCGATCGTGGTGCTCTGACATATCGCTATTCTCCGACGAGTGGAAACCTTGAGGGAATTCGAGCCCCGGCGGGTGATAGTATCGTATTCAGCTATGACGGTTCATTGCCGACCGCAGCCCGCTGGGTCGGAGCCGTCGCTGGACAGGTCGCGGTTTCCTACAACGACGAGATGCGAGTCGCCAGTCAGACGGTAGACGGGGCTAATACCGTAAACTTCATATACGATCGTGACGGCCTGTTGACGAAGGCCGGAGCCATCCGGTTCGGTTGGAGCGCAACAGATGGTTCGCTCGTCGCGGATACGTTGGGCCCTGTTCGAACGACATACAGCCACACGAGCCGGGGCGAGCTGGCTGGCTATCACGTTGTGCGTGGTGGATCGACGCTCTTTGGCGTTGGCTACTCGAGAGATAGCCTCGGGCGGATCCTTCAGCTCTTCGACACTACCCAGGGTGCTTCGACTCGCTGGAGCTTCGTGTATGACAGCATAGGCCGCCTCACGCAAGACAGCGTGAATGGCCAAGTCTTTCACGCCTTCACCTACGATCCAAATGGAAATCGGCTGACCTTTGCATCGTCGAACGGGACGATCAACTACACCTACGACGATCAGGACCGTTTGCTATCGGCCGGATCGACATCATACACGTACGGGTCGCACGGCGAGCTTAAGACGAAAACCGTCTCAGGCGTCACCACGACCTATTCGTATGATGCCCTGGGCAATCTCTTCACTGTACAACTCCCCGGCTCGACGACGATCGAGTACGTGATAGATGGACAAAATCGCCGCGTGGGCAAAAAGGTGAACGGAGTAATGACGCGCGCGTGGCTGTACCAGAATCAGCTCAAACCCGTTGCCGAACTTGACCCCAGCGGCGCTGTAGTCAGCAGGTTTGTGTACGGTGCCCGGAGCTCTGTTCCTGACTACGTGATCAAGAACGGAACAGCGTACCGAATCATCAGTGACCATCTTGGCAGCGTCCGTCTCGTAGTGGACACAGCAACGGGCCAGGTTGCTCAACGCCTCGACTACGATGAATGGGGGAACGTTACTCAGAATACGAATCCAGACTTCCAGCCATTTGGGTTCGCTGGCGGAGTGTGGGACGATCAGACACGACTCATACGGTTTGGAGTCCGTGACTATGATCCCAATGTCGGTCGGTGGACAGCGAAGGACCCGTTAGGTTTCGCTGGCGGTTCGCTAAACCTCTACTCATATGTCGAGTCGGACCCGGTCTCTAGAACGGACCCAACCGGCCTCGACTTCTGGGTCGCTTGGCACACCGTTGCGGGGCCGATCGTTCACACCCTTATCTGGTATCAACCTGGCGATACATTTGACCCGTCAGCAGGTGACGTCGAGACGTTTGGCGCTGGCCCTGAACTGTGTGCGCAGTTTATCCCTGTTTGTCTCAACGCGGACTATGACCGCAAGAATGATCGGAACAAGGGAAAGAAGGGCTGGGAGAAACTGAAGTTGCCGTGTGAGATGAGCGAAGAAGAGATGCTGCAACGACTCCACGAGCTTCAGGACTACTACATGGAGAATTGGAATGACGAAATGCCGTACTCGCCTGCACCCGGCGTCTGGCCGGCAGGCTACAACTCCAATTCATATGCTCACGGCTTGTCGAACGCGGCCGGGTTTGGCCAACCGACTTCAGTGCCTGGCGGAGCCGTGGGCTGGGGACAACCGGTAGACCCAGGCTTCTTCGGTCATTAAAAGGGGCACCTACTGAAGCCAGTTCACCTTTGGGCAGCGCTCGTGCTGATGTCGGGGTTTGCCTGGTTTGAGTCCAGCCTGCGACACATAGTGGTTGTTCGCTGGGGTTTGTACGTATCTCTTGCCGTCGTGTGTGGGCTAGGAGGGGTGGCGATGCAGCGGTACAACGTCGAGGAAAGGCGACGGGTGGTGCTGCTGCTACTACTCCTGGCCTGTTGGGGCCTCAGCCTCCTGTGGTCGTATGTTCTGGATCGTCGTGACTTCGGGTGGTTCCCCGAGAGCGTTTTCGCTCTCGGGCTCGTATTGATTCCGGTCGTAAGCGCGGCGATGTACAGCGGTTCCCAGATCGGTCAGGCATGGACGTTCGTTCACGTCGCCGTCTTGACGTTCGCCGCAGCACCGATCTCGAATTTTGTAGCCGTGACACTCACCGCCTTGATCACGCGCGAAGGGCCGTGACGTCGGACTCCGGAGGAACTATGCTGGAAGCAGCGTCCCGTTCCTTGCTCCTCCGTAACTCTACGGACTTCCCCCCTCCGTAACACTTCGGATTTCGCGTAGTCTCGCGGCGCGCGAGCGTGGACGCATGAAAATCCGCCTCGCACGCTCCGGCTTCACCCTGATCGAAATCCTCGTCGTCATTGTCGTCATCGCGGTACTGGCGGGCATGGTCGCGCCGAACGTCTTCAAACACGTCGGCGAAGCGAAAAACGTCACCGCGCGCTCGCAAATCGAAATGCTCGGCGCCGCGCTCGACTCCTATCGCCTCGACACCGGGCGCTATCCCACCACCAGCCAGGGCCTCGCCGCCCTGTGGAAGGCCCCCTCCAGCGATGGGCAGACGCTCCCGTGGCGCGGGCCCTACCTCCGCAAAGACGTCCCGCTCGACCCCTGGGGTCACGCTTACATCTATAAGGCACCCGGCGAGCAAAACCCGACCGGCTACGACCTCCTGTCCTACGGCGCCGATGGTCAACCCGGTGGCGACGGCGAAGCGACCGACGTCGTGAGCTGGAAGTAGCATGCCCGACTTCGCCTACCAGGCCGTGGATGTCGCGGGCCGGCGCGTGCGGGGCCGCGAGGAAGCGCCGAGCCCCCTGGCGCTCACCCGCGAGCTCGAGGCGCGTGGCCTCATCGTCATCGACGTCGGCGAAGCACCTGCCGAACGCGACAGCGGCATTCGATTCGGCCAGCGGCAGCAAGTTCTGGAGCTCACCCGCGCCGTGGCCGCACTGCTCAAGGCCGGCTTGCCGCTCGCCCGCGCGCTCGGTGCGGCCGCACACGTCGCGACCGGCGCCACCCGCGACGCCACGACGGCCGTCCGCACCCGCGTCGAACGCGGTGAGTCGGTGGCGGACGCCCTCGGCGCCTACCCCGCGCTCTTCTCTCCTTTGTATATCGGTCTGGTCCGCGCGGGCGAGCGGAGCGGTGATCTTACCGGCGCCTTCGAACGCCTCGCCGAACAGCTCGAGCGCGATGAGCGGCTGCGTGCCCGGCTATTCTCGCTGTCGATCTACCCGATCGTCCTGGCCACGGCCGGCAGCGTCGCACTCTGCGTGCTCGCCTTCTTCGTGCTGCCTCGATTCGCCGAGCTACTCCGGGGTACCGGCGCCACGCTGCCGCGCTCGACCGCCATCGTGCTCGGTGTCGCAACTGCATTGAAGCGTGGTTGGCCGGTGCTCGTTGGGTTCGCCGTCGCGCTCCCACTCGCCGTTCCGTGGCTCCGCAACACCGAGGAAGGCCGACGTCTTGCCGCGCGCGCACTCCTCGAGCTTCCGATCATCCGTGACCTGCGCCGACAAGCGCTGGGTGCCCGGGTGACACGGCTCGTCGGCGTGCTGCTCGGCGGCGGCGCGCCATTGCTCGCGGCGCTCGAGCAGGCGACCGAATGCCTCCCCGACCCGCTGGCGCGCGACGAGCTGACACGCGTCCGCACCCGCGTGAGGGAAGGCGTGTCGCTCCACACCGCGCTCGGCGAGACAGGATTCTTTCACCCGCTCCTGCCACAGCTCGTGGCCGTAGGCGAAGAGTCGGGCCGGTTACAGGACTTCCTGCTGAAAGCCGCCGAGATCTTCGAGGAGCGGACGGAGCGCGGCACGCAACGGCTCGTCACGCTGCTCGAGCCGGCCATGATTCTCACGTTCGGACTGCTCGTGGCCGTCGTCGCGCTGTCGGTGCTGCAAGCGATCTACGGCGTCAACGCCGGAGTGTACCGGTGAGTCGCGGTTTTACGCTCGTCGAGATCGTCGTGGTGCTCGCGATCCTGGGCATCACCGCTGCCGCGGTCGTCCCGGCGTTCGCGCGCATCGCTCCCGACGACGAGCTCACCCGCGCGACGCGGCGGCTGGACAACCTGATCGCGACGGCGCGGGACGCCGCGCTCGAGCGCGCGGTCGCGGTCGAGCTCGCCTTTGTCCCTGAGACCGATCGCTACTGGATCCGGCTCGGCGATGGGGTCACGCTCGATTCGGGCGTGATCACGAGCGACGGCAGCGTGCGCCTGTGGAGCTCCGCGCCCCGCCCGCGCATCCGGTTCAATGCCGTCGGCACCGTCGACGGGGACACCCTGGGACTGCTCGGCCCGAGTGGCGCAGCTGCCGTCCTCATCGATCGCTGGACCGGGAGCATTCGTGTCGACTCGCGCTGAGCACGGATTCACGATCCTCGAGGCGGTGGTCGCGCTCGCCATCGTGGGGCTCGCCGGCGTCGCGGCATTGGAAGCCGTCGGCGGGGAGATCCGTGGCATCGAGCGGGCGCGCGAGGCATACACGACCGCCGCACTGGCGCAGGACCGCGTGGCTGCGATTACCGTGCTGCCGCCCGAAGACTTGAATCCACTTCCGGACTCCCTCGGGCGCGGGACGTTCGCCGAGCCATTCACGAGCTATCGCTGGACCGCGACGCTGCGCCCCCTGTCCGGTGAACGCGACATGTATGAGTTGGCCGTCGCGATCGACGGCGATCGCGCCCACTACGCCGTGGCCACTCGGCTGTACAGGCCGCACGTGCCGGCACTGGGCTCCTCATGACGCGGCCCGCCCGCGGGATGACGCTGCTCGAGCTGATCGTCGGCATCACGGTCACCGGAGTCGCTGTGTCGGCGGGAATGGCGGCCGTGGCGGCCGACCGGCGGCGGCAGATCGAAACCGCCGGCGCAGAAACAGCGCGCGCCGCGGTGCAACGCGCGGAGATCGTGGCATGGCTCAGCGGCGCGCGCCTCACCGCCGACGAGGGCGGCCCCCTGTTCAACGGACTCGATGGCCTCGACGGCCACACGCCGTCCGACGAAGTGAGTTTTCTGACCACGGCCCCGACGCCGCTCGGCGCGGGCGAGACGATGGTGCGGTTGTATCTGGATCGCGACACCACGACGCGCGAGCGCGGCCTGGTCGCGGCATTCAGCGAGTGGCGCGGCGGGCGTAGCACGCGACTCGAGCTCGATTCCACGGTCGCGGGGATGGACATTCGGTATCTCAGCGGTTTGTTGGGGCCTCGCGCGTGGCTGCCGAGTTGGATTTCGTCGACCCTGCTCCCGGCGGCAGTCGAGATCCGCGTGATTGCGAAACCGGGAAAGCGCCTGCCGCCACTCCTCCAAATGCCGATCCTCGTTCCCCTGCGGGGCCGATGAGGGGCCGCCGCGGTTTCGCGTTGCTCGTCGCGCTCTGGCTGCTGGTGGCGCTGTCGGCGGCCGGCCTGGCGCTCGCCATCATGTCCCGCGTGCGCCGCCTTGCGGCCGCGAACTACGCCGAAGGCGTCCGCGCCCGGGCAGCGGCGGAGGGTGGGATCGAGCTGATGCGGGCCCGACTCGCAGACCGGCTGGCAAAATCGATCGACGGCCGCGATCCGTGGAGCGTCATCGATTCTCTCAGCGACACCTTGCAGCTCGATGGTGCCGAGGCAACGACCGAGTTGTACGACGTCGCAGCCGCGCTCAATCTGAACCGCGCCGACGAAGACCAGCTGCGACGCTTCTTCACCGCGCTAAGGGTCGACGCTGGCCTTGCCGACCGTCTCGCGCAGGCGATCGCCGATTGGCGCGATGCGGATGATTTTCGCCGGCCGCGGGGCGCGGAGCGGGATGAGTACCTGAAGGCCGGAGCTCCGGCGCTCCCGCGCAACGGACCATTCGAGACCGTCAGCGAGCTGCAACTCGTGCACGGAATGACGCCCCAGCTCTTCGCGGAGATACGTCCGTACCTGACGGTGCTGGGCAGCGGACAGATCAACATCAATACCGCGCCACGCCCCGTGCTGCTTTCGTTGCCGGGAATCACCGAACAGACTGCCGGCGTGCTGTTGCGAAATCGCGATCGCGGCCGTGCCCTGGCAAGCCTTGCGGACCTGGAGCGCGATCTTCCCCCCACCGCGCGGGAAGTGTTCCGCGTGCGGCTGCCCGCACTGATGTCCCTGACCACCACAGAGACACGCGAAGTAGCAGTCGTGAGCGTTGGCGCCTTACCTGGGAGCCCGGTCACCGCACGGATGACCGCGTTGCTGGTCCGCGCGCGCGACGCCGTGTTCTATGTCTGGAGTCGAACCGAGTGATTCCGTTCGGCATCGCCCTCGGGCCCGATCGGCTGGTCGCCGTCATGCCGGGCGGGAGACGCCTGGAGACGGCAGACACCGCTGATCTGCGTCAGGCATTCACCGATCTCCACAAGACGGCCGGCCTGCCGCGCGCCCGGGTGCACGTAGCGCTGCTGCCGCCCCTCGTTGACCTCCGTCGTGTGCGGCTCCCGCCGATGCGAAGCGAGGACCGCTGCCGTGTCCTGGAACGCGACGCGTCGCGCTATTTCGTCGGCGTGCGCGAGCCGCAGGTAGTCGCGATCGACGCAGCGCTCGCGGGCTGCGCGCCCGTTCGCCTCGTCGAAGAGATCGAAGCCGCC
>Ga0209438_1000234_pt1 | contig 16119 bp, 21 predicted proteins | sample GraSoi_2013_20cm_FD_185825 | JGI IMG/M metagenome (GOLD analysis project Ga0209438, IMG submission 185825) | Grasslands soil microbial communities from the Angelo Coastal Reserve, California, USA - Sample 9_17_2013_20cm (SPAdes) (version 2) | ecosystem: Environmental > Terrestrial > Soil >...
TACCCCGAGCACTACAGCATCCAGTTGGCGTGCCGCCAGGACTACCCGGCGTTTTTCGAGCGCGAGATCGTCTATCGCCGCGGCATGCGGTACCCGCCGTTCGTCGCGCTGGTCAACGGCGTCGTCCGCGGCCGGACGTTCGACGACGCGATGCAGCTGGCGCGGGAGATCGTTCGCCGCCTCGAGCCTGCCACGGCGGCTGGCACGTTCACGATTCTGGGCCCGGCGCCCGCGCCGCTCGGGCGGCTCCGCGGGGAGCATCGCGTGCAGTTCTTCCTCAAGGGGGCGCGCCGCGCCGACATGCGGACCGCGCTGATGGAGGTGGTCGCGGGGATGCCCGAGATCAGGCGGCGGCTGACGATCGATGTCGATCCGCTGAGCGTGCTGTGATGCCGGGTCCGCGCTGCGATGGCATTCGGCCGCAGCGCGGAACCCGGCCTACGTACGGACGGTGATTCGTAGGGCGGGTCCCGCCGAGCGACCATATGTAGAGCGACGTACGTAGGGCGGGTTCCGCCGAGCGACTGATTCCACGCGAAGGCGGACCCGCCTAACCGGGCTAATGCCTCCCGACCAGCGCCGCCGGTTGAATCGGCGCGGGCGTGAAGCAGAGGACGAACATCAGCAGCGCGAACGCCGCGAGCCACAGCCGGCTCGAATCGAGCGGCATCTCCTCGTCGACGACGCGTGGATGGCGCGGGCCGAAGGCGAACAGCATTGCGACCGTCAGCACCGTCCAGACGATCCACGACGTCGACACGAACGAGAGGGCGATCAGGCACGGCACCATGACGAACGTCACGGCGGTGCTGCGGCGCCCGAGCACCGCGTACGAGATGTGGCCGCCGTCGAGCTGTCCGATCGGGAACAGGTTCAGCGCGGTGGCCAGCATCCCGAACCACGCGGCAAACGCCATCGGATGCATGTTCACCGAATAGCCGTCCGGGATGTTGCCGAACGTCAGCCACTCCGCCGCCTTGAACAGCAGCGGCTCGCCGAGCTCGATGAGCTCGCCGCGGAAGTTCTCCGGAATCTTCACGACCGTCGACATGTGCATCCCCATCAGCAGCACGGGGAGGGCGACGAGGAACCCCGCGATGGGCCCCGCGATCCCGATGTCGAACAGCGCGCGCTTGCCCGGAATCGGCGCGCGAATCCGGATGAACGCGCCGAGCGTTCCGGTCAGCAGGAACGGCATCGGCAGGAAGTACGGCCGCGACGCGTCGACGCGGTAGTAGCGACAGGCGAAGTAATGCCCGAGCTCGTGACAGCCGAGGATGGCGAGGATCGACGCGCTGTACCACAGGCCGTGCAGAAAGAGGCTGCCAAGCGGAATCCGAGGCACCTCGTTGCTGAACGCCACGATGAAGCTGGCGTAGTGAAGGCCGCCGACCTGCGTCGTCGAAAAGACCGTCAACAGGAACAGGACGACGTAGCGGACCAGCGGCTCGCGCCGCAGCCGATGCGACGGCACCGGTGGGACGAGCGCCGACGGCTCTTCGGAAATCGGACGCGACGCCGAAAGATCGATATCGGGAAAGTCGGACGAAGTGCCCATACGGGGCGGCGTTTAGCCGATGTTCTGCAGGTCCTTGCCGGGCTTGAAGCGAATCGTGCGGCCCGGGGGGATGCGTACTTCCTTGCCGGTCCGCGGGTTGCGGCCAATGCCGCGCTTGCGCGGTTTCACCTGGAAGACGCCGAAGCCGCGGAGCTCAATCCGGTCGCCTCGCTGCATCGACACGCGCATCGCATCGAACACCGCGTCGACGGCTACCTCGGCCTTGACCTTGGTAATGTCGGCGATCTTCGAGACTTCGTTAACGATGTCGACCTTGATCATCCCTTAGGCGCTCCTGGTTGAGTGTAACTACTATATTTTGTGTAACTTACGCTGTCAACCCTCCCGCTAAGTGTATGCACAAATGTCGGGCTTTTCCGCCAGTTTTCGCGCGTCCGGCCGGGATGGAGCACGGCCGAGCACTCGGGGAGTATCAATGTAAAATATTGAACTTTTCGGGCGGTGAATCGTCTCGTTCGGAGGATGCTGCCGATGAATCGACTGATGTCGGGGCTGGCCGCGGCCGTTTTGTTGACGCTGGCCGTTCCGGCCGTGGCGCATCATGCCGTTCAGTCGCAGTTCGACGTGAACGGTAAGAAGCAGACCTGGACCGGGATCCTCAAGGAGGTCCGCTGGGTCAATCCGCACACGCATTTCCTCCTCGACGTGGACGCGGGGAGCGGCACGATCACCACGTGGGTGTTCGAGACCGCGGCGCCGAACGGCTTGCGCCGCGCGGGCTTCAGCCAGAAAGGCGTGTTCAAGGTCGGCGAGCCGTACACCTTCGTCGGCTACCAGGCACGCGACGGCTCACCGATGGCCTTCCTCGAGTCGCTGACCGGGCCCGACGGCAAGACAGTCAAGATCTGGTTTGGCGACCCGAACGCAAACTAATCCGCTGATCGCAGGCCGGGTCCTGCGAGTAGGCCGGGTCCTTCTGGACCCGGCGATCCGCGTGATGGTCCTCGCGGCGATCCTCCTGCTGCCTGCCCTCGCGCTCGCGCACCACGCGCTCCAATCCGAGTTCGAAATCAACAAGCCGTCGCGTCACTGGACCGGCACGCTGAAGAGCGTGCAGTGGATGAACCCGCACTCGCATTTCGTCATCGACGTCGCGGACGAGACCGGCAAGGTGACGACGTGGCGCTTCGAGACCGCGGCGCCCAACGGGCTTCGCCGCCTCGGCTTCAGCAGCAAGGGCTTCTTCGAAGTCGGCAAGACGTACGCGGTGATCGGCTATCCGGCTCGTGATGGATCGGCAATCGCCTTCGTCGAGCAGATCACGCTGCCCGACGGCCGTACCGTGCGGATCTGGTTCGGCGATCCGAACGGATCGAATTAGCAGCCACCTTCACAGTCACAAGCCACGGAGGCACGAAGCACGGAGCGAAAGAAATAAGATGTCTCCGTGACTCCGTGTCTCCGTGGCTAAAGGACCCCCTTCCGTCGTCCTCGTCGGGCGTCCCAACGTCGGCAAGTCGACGCTGTTCAACCGCATCACGGGGAAGCGGCGCGCGATCGTCACGCCGATTGCAGGGACCACGCGCGACGTGATCGCGCATCCGGCCGAGTGGCGCGGCGTGCCGTTCGAGGTGATCGACACGGGCGGCATGTTCGGCGCCAGCGAGGATCCGCTCCACCAGGTGGTGCTCGAGCGCGGCCGCCGCGCGATGCTCGCCGCCGATCTGCTCGTGCTGGTCGTGGACGGCCGCGAGGGGCTGGTGCCCGGCGATCACGAGATCGCGGAAGCCGTTCGCGCCGCCAACAAGCCAGCGCTCCTCGCCATCAACAAGACCGACGATCGCCGCGCGAAGGCGGGCGTCGTGGATTTCTACCAGCTCGGGTTCGACCCGGTGACGGAGGTATCGGCCGAGCATGGCGAGGGCGTCGGCGACCTGCTCGACGAGGTCGTGCAGCGGCTCGAGAAGCGCGAGGGATCGGCGCGCGACGAATCATCCGCGACGGACGAAGTCGCCGTGACGATCGTCGGGCGGCCCAACGCGGGCAAGTCGTCGCTCGTCAACCGGCTGGTGCGTGAGGAGCGGATGATCGTCAGCGAGATGCCCGGCACCACGCGCGACGCGGTGGACACGCTGCTCACGTGGCACCGGCGCAAGTTCCGCATCGTCGACACGGCGGGGATCAGGCGGCCCGGACGCGTCGCCAGCGGCGGCCAGGTCGAATCCGTGAGCGTGCTGCTCGCGCGCCGATCGATCGAAACCGCCGACATCGTCGTGCTCATCGTCGACGCCACGCAGGGCGCGACCGACCAGGATGCGGCGATCGCCGGGGAGGCCGACAAGGCCGGGCGCGGCGTCATCATCGTGGCCAACAAGTGGGATCTCGTGAAGGTTCGCGGCCCCGACTACGTCAAGGAATTCGACGAGGCGCTCCGGCAACAGTTGAAGTTCCTCGACTACGCGCCGATCCTCCACATCTCGGCGCTGACAGGGGAGCGCGCGCCGAAGGTGCTCGAGACGATCGATCGGATCACGATCTCGCGTCAGAAGCGCGTGAAGACGCCGGAGCTGAACAAGTTCGTGGCCGAAATCACCGCCGCGCACCCGCCGGCCAGTCCCGGGCGCGCGCACGTCCGCGTGCTGTATGCGGCGCAGACCGGCGTGGCGCCGCCGACGTTCGTCTTCTTCACCAACGTCGCGACGAAGTTTCACTTTTCGTACGAGCGGTTCCTCGTCAACCAGCTGCGCGACCGGTTCGGGTTCGAAGGCACGCCGATCCGGTTTCACGTGCGGACCCGGCGTCGCCGGGGTCCGGACGGTTCAGGAGGTTCAAGAGGTTCGCGAACCCACTGAACCCTCTGAACCCAATGAACCCGGTTATACTGGCGCGAGTGACTCCCAAGCTGTACAAAGCCGGGGACGTCTGCGAGCTGCTGCAGGTACAGGCGTACGTGCTGCGTTCCTGGGAGAAGGAGTTTCCCGGAATCGGAGTCCAGGGGAAGTCGCCGGAGAGCCCGCGGCTGTACCGGCAGAGCGACCTCGAGCACGTGCGGCGGATCAAGCAGCTCGTGTTCGGCGAAGGGCTGACGGTCGCGGGGGCGCGGCGCAAGCTCGACGCATCGGCGCCACAGGTGTCGGTGGTGTCGGAGGCCGAAGCCGCGGAGGTGCTCGACGCGCTCGGTGCGGACGTGCGGTCGCGGCTCGCGCAGGTGCGCGACGGGCTTCGCGAGCTGCAGTCGCTCCTGTCGGGCGCCCCGGGGTCGTCGAACGGTCACGCCGCGCGCACGCCGCCGAAGCGCAGCGTCGCGGCGTCGCGGAGCAAGGTCGTCAAACGCGGAGCGGCGCGCAAGGTATCGACCGTCGCCACGCGGAAGAAGGCGCAGCGGAAGAAGGTTGCGCGGTACAGGTAACCTGTTCGCTGCAGCGTCGAGAATCCAGAGTCGGGATGTAGCGCAGCCTGGTAGCGCACTTGACTGGGGGTCAAGGGGTCGCAGGTTCGAATCCTGTCATCCCGACCAACTTCTTCCTGCGGAAGAAGTTGCCTAAATCCAGGAGCGTTGGGAGAGTCAGCCTGACATGCCCTGATCTCGGGTGTGCCACCTCGTGCTTGACGCCCTCGTCGTTCCCTGTGGATCCGTTCTACGATCCACATGCACAAACCAAAACCGCGAAGACAAAAATCGCTCCCGGTCACACGTCGTCCCTCCCACCAACGCGAACCGATGACGCTTCCGCGAGACCTCCACGAGGCGGTGGAGGAAAGCCTCGACATGATGATCCGACGATGGGCGCGGAAGCTATGGCTGATCGGTGATGGTGAAGTTCGTCACCTCACCGAAAGCGAAGTCGAGTCAATGGTGAAGGCGAGCCGTCGGGCGACCGCAGGTCGGTTCTTCAGGACGAGTCGAAAACGCAGCCGTCGATGAAGCAACATCAGACGAGCCTCAAGCCAGTCGTCGTCACCCGCACGATTGATCCTGGTTCCTCTTTCTTCAGTGTCCCGATGAGATCCCAGCGCCGCAAGGCCACCAGCGGCTCCGGCAGATCGGCGTCGGCGTCGAGGAACCTATCGGTGATCTCTACCGCCCACCGGGCCCGTCCTTGCTTGACGTGGACAAGCGCCGACCCAGTCTTCGCATCGTTTTGGGGGGCGATGGTGACGGAGGCGAACCCCTCGAGAAGATACGCGCGGATCTGCTCGAGGACGATCTGCGGGTTGTCGCCGGTCATAGTCCCGATTCTGTCCTAAATAGTACGCCTGCGCGACGAAGATTGTGAGGAACGCGCACACTCAAGCCTGCACACTTTGTCTGCTCTTTAAGTAGTATTCGCGAATCGCCGCGCCGACCAGCACGTCGGCAGCAGGGTCGACGGACATGACACCAAGCGCGTTTCGCCGCATCGCCGTGGGCCTGTCCGGCGTGACTGAGCACGCACATCATGGGCATCCCGATTTTCGGGTCGGCGGTCGCATCTTCGCGACTCTCGGCTACCCGGATCGGGAGTGGGGCATGGTGAATCTCTCTCCAAACCAACAGCGGACGTGGTCCACGGAGTATCCGGCCGCGTTCGTTCCGGTCAAGGGGAAATGGGGCGAGCGGGGAAGCACGCTGGTGCGGCTCGATGCGGTGAACGAGGAGGCACTGGGCGAAGCCCTGACTCTCGCATGGCAGAACGTTGCCGCCGCGCGAAAACGGCGCTCAGCACCCTCGACGATCCCGCCGCGACGCCGTGCCTGAATGGGAGCCCTGATCAGGTCGGCGGACACGCGTTTAGCCTCTTACGGAAGCCTCGCGCCCGGACAGGCCAATCACCACCAACTGGCGGGCATGGCGGGCCATTGGCGGCAAGGGACCGTCAGAGGGTGGCTCGGCGGCGCGGGTTGGGCGGCGCGGGTCGGCTATCCCGGCTTGGTGCTCGACCCCGAGGGGCCTCTCGTCCACGTCCAGGTCTTCGAGTCGCCGGAATTGCCTCAGCATTGGACCCGACTCGATGACTTCGAGGGCAGTGACTATCGACGTGTCGTGACACAGGTGAGCACGCCAGATGGCGAAGTGGACGCATGGATCTACGTGCTGGCGGAACGGTCTGCACGAAGGCCGTAGCAACGCGACTGCGGTCGGTCAGATGGCGCCGCCGATGGTGAGGGCTTCGAACCAGAACACGATCGACATGAAAGGAAAGTATCTCGATTGCTGCAAGCCGTCGAATCGAGGTTTGGCGCTTTACTTGCCTCGGTCGCGAAATCCATCACAATGAAGCACCGGCAGTCGGGGGTACTTCGGGTAGGCGGGATCGACCGCTGACAAGCCGCAGAGATAGAACACCGACCCGCGCGACGATGTGATCCGCCGTCCGTGGAGGCAGCGCTCGCACAAGCCAGCGTCTGGTCGGGACCGATTGGCCGTTGACGAGTCGTCGTCCGGCGCGTCGCCTGAGTTCGATGCGGCCATATAGCGCGGGCGGAGTATTCCGCGTCTCCGTGAATCGTTGCACAATGTGTCGAACGGAAGAGAGGCACAGGCATCATGCTTCGGGCGTTGAGGAGATGGGTGGCGCGACTCCTTGGTCGCAGGCCGGGCGCCGAGGGTGTCCCGCCGGCAGGGGTTCGTGTTCCGCGGAACGTCAGTCCGCGCGGGCGGAGTGGAGCGGTGGCGGTGCTCGAACCACCTGAATCGATTTCTGTGAGCGCGTTGGGCAGGAGCGCGAGCCGCAGGCGCTCCTGACGCGATTGCAATCCCCTCGCGCTGCTCGCCACGGGCTGCAGCGTTCTCGGGGTCGACGGTGCCATTGCCTGGGGAGTCCTGTTTCACATGGAGCACGCCGAGCAGCGGAAGGCAATCGCCACGGTCGCGTCGGCGCTGAAACCGGGCAGCGCGACAAGGGCCAGAACATCTATTACCTCGCGCGCAAGGGCGGCGGAGCCGAATAGATCACGCGCCCTCCACGAATCGAGTAGCGGACCGCTGCGAACGCACGTACGTCGGCCGCGGGATCGCCGGCGAGAACGACGATATCGGCGTCAAGTCCCGCCGCAACGCGGCCGGCGCGCGACGCAGCGCCGAATCGTCCGGCCGGCGCGGTCGTGAGCGACGCAAGGATGTCGCGGCCGTTCATGCCGGCCTCCACGGCGCCGCGGACCGCGTCGGGCGGCATCACGACGATGGGTGGCGCCCACGTCTGCGCGTAGAGCTTGATGCCGTCCACCCCGGCGTCGAGGAGCGCGCGTGCGGCCTCGCGCGCGTCCGTCGCGCTCGCAACCTCCGGCAGCTTCACGTGCATGGCGCCGGTGATGTCCAGGACGAGATCCGGCGGAACGCCGCCCGGCGGTTCCAGGATTTCGCCCGTCGAGCGGATGCGCGGACCAGCCACCTCGCCCGACTCGATGCGATCGCGAATGCGCTTGGTGTTCTCCCACATCGAGCCCGTGTCGAACACGCTGGTGAAGCCGTAGCGCGTGAGCATCGCCTGGAGCTGCGAGGCGAGCTCGGGCGCGTCGATCCTCGCGGCGTTGGCCCACTTCCGCTCGGTGAAGTGGACGTGGCTGTTCCAGAGGCCGGCGGTGATCGTCAGTCCGCTGCAGTCGATCGTGTCGGCGCCGTTCGGGACCTGGACGGCGCCGCGCGTGCCGACGGCGGCAATCGTCCCGTCCCTGATCAGGACGACGCCGTCGCGAAGCGGCGCGGCAGCCGGGTCGGTATAGATGGTGCCGCTAACGAGCGCAAGCGTGCGGGTCTGGGCCGACGCGACGGAGCCCGACAAGGCGAGCAGCGTTGCGAGCGGGAGCAGCACGCGCGTCGCCCGCATCGCTCCTACTCGTACCTGAGGGCGGTCACCGGATCGAGCCGCGTCGCCCTCCGCGACGGCCAGAGGCAGGCTGCTATCGCGACAACAAGCAGCACGGCCACGATCGCCGTCAGCGTCGGGGGATCGGCCGTCGGAATCTGCACGAGCATGCTGCGCAGGAGCCGGCCGACGCCGAACGCGCCGGCCACGCCGAGCGTCAACCCGATCGCGAGCTGCGTCAACGCGCGCCGGAGAATGAGCCACTGGATCGATCGAGGCTCCGCGCCGAGCGCCATCCGCACGCCGATCTCCTGCGTCCGCTGCGTCACGGAGTAGGCGGTCACGGCGTAGAGTCCGACCGCCGACAGCACGAGCGCGATGAGCGCAAACGCCGTGAACATGGCCCCGAAGATCCTGTACACCCATCGGATCTGGCCAAGAAACTCGTCGAGCGTGCGGATGTTGAAGAGCGGCATGTCGGCATCGATCGCCCGCATCTCTTCCCGCAACGCGGCGGTCGCCTTCGCGGCGTCGCCGCGGGTGCGGACCAGCAGGACCGCGCCACGTCCCATCCCCGGCGACTCGATGTGCGGGACGTACGCGACGGGTTCGACTTCGACCTTGGTGACGTCGCCCTGGCGGATGTTCGGCGCGACCCCCACGACGGTCAGCCAGTCGGTCTGCGGGCCGGTCGGAAATTCTTCCGTCAGCTTGATCCGCCTGCCGATGGGATTGTCGCCGGGGAAGTACAACTCCGCCAGGCGGCGATTGACGATCACCGACTGCTGGGAGACGCCGTCGGCGTCGGTGAGCGCGCGACCGCGAATCAGGTGCGCCCCGAGCGTGTCGAAGTAGCGCGGTCCGGCACTGATCAACATGACGCCGGGGGCATGATCGCCAGGAAGCGTGCGGCCCTCGACCGCGAGCAACCGCTGCGCAGCCCCGCCGACCGGAGGGTTGCTCGCGGTCGTTGCCGATTCGATCGATCCGACCAGGGCCATCCGCTCGTCGACGCGCTTCAGGAATGCCGCACGATCGGTCCCCGTCACGTACTTGCGCGCCGGCATCAGCAGCTGCATCGTCAGCACCCGCGCCGTGTCGGCCACGCCGAGGTCCATCCGGTAGAGCACCATGAAGCTGCGCATCATGAAGCCGGCGCCGGCAAGCAGCACCAGCGTCAACGTCACCTGCGCGACGACGAGCGCGCCGGCCCAGCGGCGCGTGCGCCGGCTGCCGCCACCCGAACGGCCGCCTTCCTTCAGCACCTCGTTGAGATTCGTCTTCGAGATGTGCAGCGCCGGCATCAGCCCGAACAGGATGCCGCTCAGCACGGATACGGCCACGAAGAACGCGAGGGCACGCGGGTTCAACTGGAAGACCATCCAGTACGGCTTGCCGATGCCCTGGGTCTCGGCGTCGAACCACTTGATGCCGAGCTGCGCGAGACCGAGGCCGGCGACGCCGCTGATGAGCGAGAGCATCACGCTTTCGACCAGGAGCTGGCGCACGATGCGCCAGCGCGTGGCGCCGAGCGAGACGCGCACGCCGATTTCGCGCGCACGATCGGCGGCCTGGGCCAGGAGCAGGTTGGCGACGTTGGAGCAGGCGATCAGGAGCACGAAGGCGACGGCGCCCATCAGTGACCAGAACAACAGCTTGATGTTGCCGCCCACCACGCGATCGAGGAACAGATCCACCGTGGCTGTCAGGTCCTTGTTGGTCGTCGGATACTGGCGCGCCAGCTCGCGGGAGAGGTTCTGGAACTCGGTGCGCGCCTGCTCCAGGGTGACGCCGTCGGGCAGCTTTCCGAAGACGAACAGTTGCCGATTCCCGCGTCCCAGGTTGAGCACCGCCGGCGGCAAGTGCGCGAGCGGCAGCCATGCTTCGCTGTTGAAGGGAAATTTCATGTTCGGCGGCATGACGCCGATGATCGTCGCGTCGAGCGCCTGCACGCGGATCTTCCGGCCGAGGACCGACGGATTGCTGCCGTACCGGTTCTTCCAGACGTCGTTGCTGATGACCACGACGGGTTCAGCTCCCGGCCGGTCCTCATCCACGGTGTAGACGCGTCCGAGCACCGCGGTGCTGCCCGTGATCGCGAAGCCGTTCGCGTTCATGTAGACGCCTGTGTACTGTTCAGGCGCGCGATCGTCGCCGCTGATGGCGAGGTTGGCGCCGAAGGCGGCCGACAGCGTCGGGATGGTGCGCGTCGCGCGGCGCCAATCGTCATAGTCCTGCGACGACACGCCGAAATTGCGTGGCCGCGGATCCCGCATACCGAGGGCGACGATCCGATCGGCGCCATCGAAGGGCAGCCCCTGCAACAGCACGGCGTTGACCAGCGTGAAGACGGCGGTGTTCGCGCCGATGCCGAGGGCCAGCGCTGTCACCGCCGCGAGCGTGTACCAGCGGCGCTTCACGAGGACGCGCGCCGCAAACCGGACGTCCTGCCAGATGTCGCGCATGGCTACACCATCGCCACGACGCCTGCGTCCACGACGCGGCCGTCGAACAGGTTGATGCTGCGCTGTGCGTGCCTCGCGTAGCGCGGATCGTGCGTGACGATGCAGACCGTTGCGCCGTTCTCGTGAATCTGATGGAGCAGCTCCATGACCGATTCGCCGCTCTTCGAATCCAGGTTCCCAGTCGGTTCATCGGCGAGCAGCAGCGACGGTTCGCCGGCGATGGCGCGCGCCACCGCGACGCGCTGCTGCTGGCCGCCGGACAGCTGGCTGGGCAGATGCTTCGCACGGTGCGCCATGCCGACCGCGTCGAGCGCCCTGTTCACCCGTTCCTTGCGCTCCGGCGGCGCCATCCCGCGATAGGTCAGTGGCAGGTCGACGTTCTCGAAGACGCTGAGGTCGCCGATCAGGTTGAAGCTCTGGAAGATGAAACCGATCTCGCGGTTGCGGATGCGGGCGCGCTCGGCGACCGAGAGATCGGCGACCGGACGGCCGTTCAGGGTGTAGGAGCCCTGGGTTGGCGTGTCGAGCAGGCCGATGATCGAGAGCAGCGTGGACTTGCCGCATCCCGACGGTCCCGCAATCGACACGTAGTCGCCGCGCAATATCTCCAGGTCGACGTCCGAGAGCGCATGCGTTTCGATTTCGTCCGTGACGAATTTCTTCGTCAGCTTCTCCAGGGTCACCACGGGATGGGTCTCACCATTCATGGCGGCGGCTCCTATTGAATGTGAACGCGGTCGACCTCGTTCCAGGCGGACATGTCCGAGAGCACCACCTGGTCGCCTTCGGTGATGCCAGAGAGGATCTCGAGCGAATTGACCGAACTGCGGCCGAACTTCACCGGCACGCGTACCGCGGTGCCGTCCGGTTGCATCTTGAACAGCGTCGTGCTCGTGTTCTCGTCGCCGAAGGCCGGCCGTCCCACGTAGAGGACGCTGTCCAGGCGCTCGAGCTCGATCGTGCCGTCCACCGACAGGTCGGGACGTGACCCGGTGGGCAGCGGCCCATCAATCGCCACGTCAACGGTCACGGTGCCGTTCAGCACGGAGGGGTCGATGCGCGTGACGCGGCCGCTGACGACGCCGTTGTGCGTGTCGATGCTCGCGCGCTGGCCGATCTGCACGTCCTTCGCCTGCGTCTCGGGCACCTTGACTTCGGCCATCAGGCGCGACGGGTTGACGACGCGCGCGAGGTTGGTGCCCACCGTGACCTGCTGTCCGACGTCCACGGGGACGACCTGGAGGATGCCGGGGACGCCCGGACGAACGCGAAGCGCGTCGACCTCGCGCGCCTTCAGCGTCATGAACGCGCGCGCCTGATCCACCTGCGACTGGCGCTCGGCCATCCGCGCGCTCCTCGATTCGGCGGTGTGCGCGAGCTGCTGCTGCGCGATGCGGTTCCGGACGTCGAGCTGCTCCGCGTCGAGTTTCGACTGCTTCAAAATGAGGTCGGAGACCAGCTTCAGGGCGGACAGCTGCTCGTTCACGTCGGCCTGCATCGCGGCCTTCTTGTAGTCGGCCTCGATGGTGGCCGCGGTCGCGCGCTGCTGCAGCTCTTCGTCGTCGAGCTGGACGCGGAGGCTCGTCAGGCTCGCCTCCGCCGCCTTCAGCTTCAACTGCGCGTCCTCGAGCTCCTGCTCGAGCGAGGGGTTGCTCAGCTGCAGGATGACGGAGTCGGCGCTGACCGGCGTGCCGGGCCGCAGCACGATGCGCTCGACGCGGCCGGTCGTCGTCGCGGGAATCCAGCGGAGGTCTTCGGAGACCAGGGTGCCCTGGCCGCGCACGTCCCGCAGCATCCGGCCCCGCTTGACGACGTCGATCCAGACGGACGCGCGATCGACGGGAGGGGAGGCGGGCTGGAGGCGGACGACGGCGACGCCCGCCATCGACACGACCGCCAGCAGCACGGCGCCGATGGCCAGCCGTCGCATTCGCTTCGCCTTCGATCGGTCGGGCCGCGCAACGTCCACAGGAGCTCCCTCGAAGATGTTGGGGCTTGCCACAGACACAACGCCCGGCGAACCGGCCGGTTAACGATGCGCTATACGTCCTGGCCACGCCGGCGGTTTCACCGGGAATACCTGCTTCGGGCCAAAAGGGTTACCACGCGAGGCTTCCCGGGGTGTTTAGACACCGCGGCGGGTGATTTGGTCCGCTCTCGTTTCGCTTGACAGCGGCGGCGATCATATTCCATATAATATGAATAAATGGATCGGCAGTTCCTCACCGACTTCGAGCTGATCATCCTGCTCGCCATCCTGCGCGTCGGCGACAACGCGTATGGTGTCTCGATCGCCAACGAGATCGAGCAGACGGGCGGCAGGACGGTCCTGCTCGCCGCGATCTACACCGCCCTGGATCGGCTCGAGGGCAACGCGCTGGTGACGTCGAGCTACGGCGACCCGACGCCCGAGCGCGGCGGGCGCGCCAAGCGTTTCTTCAAGGTCACGCCGAAGGGGCTCAAGGCGGTCAAGGACACCCAGCGCTCGTTCGTCTCACTCTGGTCCGGCATTCCGCAACTGAAGGGAGGGACGGCATGACCCCGCAGACACCTCCACGACTGGCGGCCGCGCTCGTGCGGCTGACGGCCGGCGGCAACGACGCGCTGCTGGCCGGCTACGGCGTCGTCGGCCTGCTGATGGTGCCGTTCCTGATCCTGCGGCTCAGCCGAACGGGGCCGCTCGCCGAGCGGCCGATCAGCCTGTCGCTCGGTCGCTGACAGGCGGCGCGATGCGAGATCGGTCGCCGAGAGTCGCGACCGCGCTGCTGAAGCGCTTCGGTCCCCGCAACGACGCGCTCGCGGGCGACCTCCGCGAGGCCTATGCCGCCGGGAAGTCCGCCTGGTGGTATTGGGGCCAGGTCCTCAGCGTGGTCGCCACGACCAACGATCGCCTGCTGATCGTGCGCGGCGTGCTCGTCGGCTGGATCGCGCTGATCGTATTTCACCGCGTCACGCAGCCATTCAATCGAGACGTGATGGGCACGTGGCTGCTCGACTGGCTCATCGTCAATCTCGGGTCGCATCCGTTTGTGATGCTGTATGCCGTCGTGCTCTGGTACCTGCCCGTTGAATGCGCCGGCTACCTGCTGAGCGGGTGGGTCGTCGGACGGCTCCATCGTTCGTGCCGCCACCTCGCCGTGTTCGCGTTCATGACCACCGTGCTCGTACGCTCGGCGCGGAATACGACCTACCTGTTCAAGCTGTCGCAGGTCGTCGGCAGGGAGTGGGATCCCTATTTCGCAGTCCAGATGGTGCTGGGCGCGCTGCCGCTGCTGATTCTGCTCGGCGGCTCACTCAGCCGCCGCGTCGGTCCACGCGAACTGCGCCTCGGGAACTGACCCCGCGGCTGTCTGGCCGGCGACGGCGAGTCCCACCATTCGCATGAAGCCAGCCACGTCGAATGCGGAACGATTCTGCGTGCGGCTCCCGTACGCGCCGAGGATCAGCCGTCCGCCGGGCGCGACCACTCGCGCAAGCAGACCACGCACGTACTCCTCGAGGAAGGACTCCGGCACGCAGTCGCAGAGAGAGTAGACGAATGCGAACCGCCGCCGCGGCGTCCAGGACCACGCGTTGCCGACATGGAAATGATCTTCGCGACCGGGAAAGCGGGCGCGAGCGCGCTCGATGAGCGCCGGACTGATGTCGAGGCCGAACGGATCGACGCGAAGCCCGCGCTGCGTCCCCCACGCCACGAGGCATTCGAGCAGGTACCCATCGGCGCATCCGATGTCGATGAGGGTGCCTGGCCTGTTCACCGCGTCGAGGATCGGCTCGCGCTCGGCGCGCCATCGCACCTCGCCGCCACCGAAGCCGGATTGACGAATAGGATCGGAATGGGTGAGATAGGCGGCGGCGGTGGCGTCGAGGCTGGCGATGAAGTCGTCAGGCAGCTGCCGCATCACCGATGTCACAGGACACGTCGAACATGATCGAGCAGGCCTTCCTCGCGCAGTCCCGGCGTTTGCTCACCCACAGCTACCTCCCGCGAATCGAGCAGTCGGTGGAAGGGTTGACCGACGAGCAGCTCTGGTGGCGCGCCAATGCGGAGTCGAACAGCATCGGAAACCTGATTCTTCACCTGGCCGGCAACGTGCGGCAATGGATCGTCAGCGGCATCGGTGGCGCCGCTGACGAGCGCGATCGGCAGGGCGAATTCGACGCGCGCGGCCCGCTCCCGGCTCCCGACCTGCTGGCTCGCCTCAGGACGGCCGTCGAGGATGCCGACCGCGTCCTCGCCGGCATCGCACCCGCGACGTTGCTGGAGCGGCGCCGCATCCAGTCGTACGACGTCACCGTCCTCCAGGCCGTCTATACCGTCGTCGAGCACTTCTCCATGCATACCGGGCAGACGATTCTGCTCGCAAAGATGTGGAAGGGCGATCTGGGGTTCTACGCGCTGTCGCACGGGACCCCGCACCCGGCGTGGCGGGGTGGAACGGACGGCGACTGAGTCAGAGGCGGGCCAGGGCCGAGCGGAACGCGTTGTAGCGCGTGTAGCCGACCTGCCTGGCCTCACGATAGAAATGCCAGAACCGCAGCCATTTCACGGCCGGCCGTCCACGCCGGTGCGTCGTCTCAACGCGTGATGGAGGCGCCATGATGAAATCGATGCTGATCGGGGTGACGCTCGCCGCGGCGGCGGGCCCGGCGTTTGCGCAGGGCAACATCGCGCAGGGCAGCGCCCAGCGCAACTGCCTGCACGCGGGAGCCGAATCGGCCGCGGACCGCGCGCGCCGCCAGCAGGCGATCGATTACGCGATGAAGGTCAACGTCGCGGAGATGATCTACGGCATCGGGCCGCGGCAGAATCAGCACTATCGCCCGCTCGAGGAGCTCGCCACCCTGCCCGCCGTCCCCGCGGGCTTCGCGATCGAGTTCCATAATGACGACCGCGGCTATGTATTGTCGCTCAAGGACACGCGCGACGCGTGTCGTTACGCGGTCTTTACCGACCAGGACCGGCTCATCTACGAAGCGGTTCCGAAGACCGACACCGGCGGCATCGTACCGCTCGGAACCCGCTAGCTGCCGATCTTCACCGCGATGATGCCGACGATGGCGATGACGAGAATCACCGCGAGCGCGCCAACCCACGCGCCGGCCTTGAAGATGCCGCCCACGACCTCGCATCCCGGCAGGAAGACGGCGATGACGAGCAGCGCAAGCAGTTGAAGCCAGACCATGCGTCCCTCCCCGGGCGGACGGTGCAAGCATGGTGACCTGAGCCACGGAGCCCGGCGTCAGTTCGTGTCGTTTCCCTGGCCGACGGCGCGGCGGAAGTCCGAGAACGGCACGATTCGACCGTGAATGGGTGCTATCTGCGACACGTCGAGCTTCAGCCGCTGAA
>Ga0209438_1000236_pt1 | contig 16097 bp, 17 predicted proteins | sample GraSoi_2013_20cm_FD_185825 | JGI IMG/M metagenome (GOLD analysis project Ga0209438, IMG submission 185825) | Grasslands soil microbial communities from the Angelo Coastal Reserve, California, USA - Sample 9_17_2013_20cm (SPAdes) (version 2) | ecosystem: Environmental > Terrestrial > Soil >...
CGAATCGGTGCGGACCTCGATCTCGGCGACCGCGTTGTGGCCGTGTGGGTGCTTGCAGATGCCGTCGTAGTCGAGCAGGCGATGCCCGTAGCAGAAGTCGATCTTCTTGGTCACCGAGTACATAACCGTTAATGTTAGATCTGGCGGGTCTAAAAAGACCCGCCCTACACTACGATGTCATCGACGGCTGTCCTGCTTTCCGCAGGCCTCGACAGCGCGGTACTCGCCGCATTCGAGGCGCAAACGTCTCACGTTCATCCCATCTATGTGAGCGCCGGCCTCGCGTGGGAGCCGGAGGAGCTTGCGGCGCTCGACCAGTTGCTCGCGACGCCTCCGTATGCCTCGCTCGCGCCGCTCGCGCGGCTGACGTTCACCGTCCGCGACCTGTATCCGCCGACGCACTGGGCGCTGCGTGGAGAGCCGCCGGCCTTCGACACGCCGGACGAGGACGTCTACCTGACGGGACGCAACATCATCCTGGTGACGAAGGCGTCGATCTACTGCGCGCAGCACGGCATCGGGCGCATCGCGCAGGGTTCGCTCGCGCACAACCCGTTTCCGGACGCGACGCCGGAGTTTTTTGCCTCGATCGGCCGCGCGCTCTCGCTCGGCCTCGCGCACGACGTCCGCATCGACACCCCGTTCGCGCGGAAAGAAAAGTCGGACGTCATCCGGCTGGGGGTCGAGCTCGGCGTTCCCCTCGAGCTCACGCTGTCGTGCATGAATCCCCGCCTTCGCCAAGGCTACGGCGGGCAAGCTCCCGCGATAGAGCATTGCGGACTGTGCAGCAAGTGCCGCGAGCGGCGGGATGCGTTCAACGAGGCGGGGATTCCGGACCCGACACCCTACGCGGTCCAGCCGGCAAGGTAGGCGGACCTGAAGGTCCGCCTCTACGTCGGGCCGCGGGAGAAGACTTCTTCCCCGTCGATGAATGTCCGCACCACGCGGAAGCCTCGATCCAGCACGACGAGATCCGCGACGTTCCCCTCGGCGATGACGCCGAACCCCGTCAGGCCGAGCGCGCGTGCGGGCGTCGTCGAGCACATGATGGCCGCCTGCACGATCGACGCGTGGAACATCGTCACGATGTTGCGAAACGCGCGATCCATCGTCAGCGTGCTCCCCGCCAGCGTTCCGTCCTCCAGCAGCGCCGCCTGATCCGAGACCCGAATCGGGCGCCCGCCCAGCCGCGTCATCGAGCCCGGCGGCAGCCCGGCGCCCGCGGTGCCGTCGGTGATGGCCATCACGCCGTCGACGCCCTTGGCGGCGATCGCCAGCCGGCTCATCGCGGCGTGGACGTGGAAGCCGTCGCAAATCAGCTCCGCTTTCACCTCGTCGTGCGACAGGACCGCCCCCGCCAGGCCGGGGGCGCGATGCGTGATGGGCGTCATCCGGTTGAAGAGATGCGTCGCGTGCCGCGCGCCCGCGTCGATGGCCGCGACGGCCTCGTCGTAATCGGCCGCGGAGTGCCCCAGCGAGACGCGATGCCCGGCCCGGACCAGGCGCGGGATCAGCTCCAGCGCGCCGTCGATTTCGGGCGCCACGGTCACGATGCCGACATCCGCCTGGCGCGCCTCGATGATGTCGAGAATGTCGCGCCCGCTGAACTCGCCGTCGCGACGCGCGTCGGTCGGCAACCTCAGGCACGCGGCGGGCTGCGCGCCCTTGTATTCGGGGTTGATGAAGTTGCTCTCCAGGTGCGCCGGCAGCACACGCGCTGCGCCGGAGGGACGCCTGACCCGCGCGTCCGCGATCTGCTGGAGCGTGAGCGACAGCTCCGCCGGCGCGCACGCCACCGTCGTCGGACAGAACGCGGTCACGCCGTACCGTGGCAGCCGTTTCGCGATTTCCGCGAGGGCGCCCGCGCCGTCGAGCGTGTCGTGCCCCTCGATGCCGTGGACGTGAAGGTCGACGAAGCCCGGAACGACATAGCTGTCGTGGACGTCGACGACGGATGTCCCGGCCGGCGCTCCGCGCGTGCTGTCGATCGCGACGATCCGTCCCTGGTCGATGATGAGCGATGCGCTGGTGAGGATGCGGTCCGGCAGGACGATGTCGCCGCCGGCGAGGACGATCATCGCGCGATCGTGGCTGCGCGCGCTGCGCCCAGTGGACCTCCGTCGTCGCCCAGCGTCGCGGTCGCGACGGTCAGCGAATCGGCCATGCTCTTCGGAAGGCGGCGAAGCGCCTCGGCCTGCGATGGCTGCAGCAGCTGGTCCGCCGCGTCGGCGATGAGGCCGCCGAGCACGACGATGTTCGGATCCGTGATCGCGACGAGGTTCGCCACGGCCATGCCGACGTAGCGCGCCGTGTCGCGGACGACCGAGATCGAGACGCCGTCACCATTGCGCGCCGCATCGAAGATCTGCTGCACGTGGATGGCGCCCATGTCGCCACCCGCCATGTCGAGCACCCGCGAGCGGTCGCCCGACTTGATGCGCCACACCAGCCGGCGGACGATCCCGGCGGCGCCGATTTCGGCCTGGAGGGACCCTAACTTGCGGTAGTCCTCGCGCTCGACCGGGTTGAGCGCGAGCCATGCCGCCGCACCCGCCAGGCCGTGGGCGCCTTCGAAGGGCACGCCGTCGATGACGAGGCCGGAGTGCACCGTGTCGGCGGCGACGAGCGAGACCACGTGGTTCGCGTCCCGGGCGGCGCCGCGCCAGTGCTCGGCGAGCGCCACCGCGCAGCCGCGCGTGATGATGCGTGGCGGCGACGGCGCGCCCGCCGCGCCGGTAATGGCGCGGACGACCTCGTCGACGCCACCCTCGAGCGGATCGCGGACCGCGATGCCGATGGCGGTTGCGGACGCGCCGCCGAGAGCCGCGCGCACGGCCTCGACCGCCGACGATCCAGAGGTGCCGTCGTGCCTGCCGCGCCTCGTGATCGCGCCGGCGTCATCCGCGGCAACAGCCAGGACCGCGTCTTCGCGAACTTCAACTCCGAGAATCACGGCGTCGGTGGGATTGTATCCCCCGTCCAGTCGACGTGCACGTGAACCTTTCGTCCCTCGAAGGGCATGGTGCAGGCGACGAGCGACGGCTGGAAGACTTCCGTGTTGAGGCGTTTGAGGAGCGCGATGTAGCCGCGTTCCTCCGGCGCGGTGAGGATGACGACGCCGCCGCTCTGGGCGGGCGGAAACTTGCGGTCGTCGAGATAATCGCGGTCGAAGCTGATAAGCGTCCGCCGCAACTGCCGCGCGAGCCGGTAATGCTCGACGTCACGCGCGCGTCGCAGGTCGTCGTGCTCCACGACGAAGAGCGCGTCCCAGTGCAGCACCTCGCGCATGAAGCCGACCAGGCCGGCGGGGACGTTCGCGTCCACGTACACGCGTGTCTGCTCGGTCAGCCGATCGGCGTGAGGTCCCAGCTCTGACGCCAGTGTTCCCATGCTCCCGGCCTTACCTGTGTCGCTCCAAATCGGGCATCGTCTCCGTCTTCTCGTCAGGCTGTGGATGCGTGCGCGTCGCGCTCTTCGCCTCGGCGCGCAGCGCCGCGACGAGCGCGTCGCGCTTGTGCACGAGCCCTTTCCGGGTCCGGCGGCCGTACCTCGAGCCGACGACGTATTCGCAGAAGAGCGGAAACGCGATCGTCGAGTCGCAATACGCGACGACCGTGTCGGGAAGCACCCCTGGATTGACCTTCCCCCAGCTGACGGCCTCCGCCGGCGTGGCGCCCGAAAGACCGCCCCACACCACCTGGTCGGTCGTCAGCTGGATGAAGTAGTCGTTGCCTCCCTTCGGGATGCCGTAGACCTCCCACAGCGTCGGCTGCCCCTGCAGGTAGAAGTTCTTGGGCGAGCCGCCGCCGAGAATGACGCAGCCGTTCTTTCTGCCGGCGAGGATGAAGGCGCACACCTCGTTGACGTCCTTGTTCGGATCGATCATCAGGCGGCTGTCGTTCATCAGCTCGTGGTAGGCGATGTTCATGCCGATCGAGCTGTCGCCGGGCGACGAGGTATAGATCGGCACGCCGGTCGCGGCCGCGGCGGCCACGACGGAATACGCCTCGCACCCCGGCTGGCGCGCCATCAGGTCGCGTCCGAGCGCGTAGTGGAACTCCGCCGTCGACACCGGCCCGTTCATCCCCGACCGGACGAGGAAATCCCGGATGTAGGCGTCGGTCTCGAGCAGCACGCTCGACGGAAACAGCACGTCGTAGATGCGGATGACGCCCTCTTTGTACAATTCGACGTCGTTGACGAACGGCGAGCCGCGGTGCAGCGTGAAATTCAGCGCGTAATGCAGGTCGTGATAGAGGTTCGCGCCGGTGCTGATCACGACGTCGATCAGCCCGCGCTCCATCAGCTCGACGATGCAGCCGCCGAGACCCGCCGGCGTCAGTGCGCCGGCAACGGTCAGCGCAATCGTCGTATCGTGCTCCGGCAGCAGCATCTTGTCCGTGAAGATGCGGCAGGCTTCGCCCAGCCGCGCCGCGTTGAACGCCTGGAAACCCTCGTCGATCAGCGTGTGGATGTCGGCGCTGCCGCGGGGGCGGTAGTAGCGAATCGGCTTGCCGGAGAGGTAGTCCTGGCGTGTCTTGCCCGTCGACCCGGGCGCGCGGTGAGGCATAAGGCGTGGCGAGCGCGCTTGTGTCGCGGCTCGCGGCTAGCTTAGCATCCTCGCATACCGAAGCTTTATATGAGTCAGCTCGACTTTCAGTCGCCCTGGGTTATTGCAGCGGCCGTTTTCCTCGCGATCGTGGCAGGCGTGCTCGTCCTGATCTGGAGGAGAGGCCGCCCGTTCGCGGCCGGCCATGTCTTCCGCGCCAGCCGCCTCAGTTCCGGCAACCGTCTCTTCCCAACGCAGGTGCAGATCACGCCCACGGCGATCGTCCACCACACGCCGCGCTGGTTCGGCCGTTCCGAGCATTCCATCCATGTCGCGCATGTGGCTTCGGTGCGCGTGGACACGGGAGTGGTGTTCAGCGATGTCTATATTGAGACGTCCGGCGGCGCCAGCCCGGTCAGGTGCCACGGCCATCGAAAACGGGATTCGCTTGAAATGAAGCGTCTTATTGAGCAATTCCAGTCCACGTACTACCGCCAGGAACCCCGCACCCAGACACCCCCTGTGGCTCAGAACGAGACGCGCCGATAAACAGACGAGCCGCCCGCGCAACACGCACGGGCCGTTTCTGAGAATTGTGGACGAACTGACATTCACCGCACGGCGCGCTGTCGCCTCGCTTCCGAAGACTGCCGAAGCTCCGGATCTCGAGACCCGGTTCCGGAACCTCGTCCAGTCGCCGCTCCGCGCCGGACTGCTGCGCTTTCTGAGCGCGCGGCCCGAGGAAAACTTCGACGTCGAGTCCCTGATGTCGACCTTCGGGCGCCTTCGCCTGGACGTCGAGAACTGCGTCAACGAGCTGGTTGGCTTCGGCGTCGCCCAGCGCGTCTCGACGACGCCGCCGCGCTTCGGCGCCGCGCGCCCGCAGGACGAAGATTCGGCGGCGCTGCTCGACACGTTCCTGGAACGGCGCGCCGCCATCAGCACCGAGGACCAGGCGCCGTCGGTGCAGCGCTTCCGCGAGATGATCGGCCGCGACGAGAAGATGCTGATCGTGTTCGAGTGGATCCGTACCGCCGCGAAGTCCGACATCGCGGTGCTCATCCTCGGACCGACGGGATCGGGCAAGGAAGTCGTCGCGCGCATGATTCACGAGCTGAGCCGCCGCGGCACCGAGAAGTTCCAGGCGGTCAACTGCGCGGCGCTCCCCGACACGCTCTTCGAGTCGGAGATCTTCGGGTTTGAAAAGGGCGCGTTCACCGGCGCGCACGACCGCAAGCCGGGACGCCTCGAGCTGGCCGATCACGGCACGCTCTTCCTCGACGAGATCGGCGACCTGTCGCTCGTCGCCCAGGCCAAGCTGCTGCGCGTCCTCGAGGACCGCCGCTTCGAGCGCCTCGGCGGACAGAAGTCGCTGCAGGTGGACTTCCGGCTGATCTCGGCGACCAACCGGCCGCTCGATCAGTTCGTGCGCGACGCGCGGTTCCGCGAGGACCTCTACTACCGCGTCAACGCATTCTCGATCCGCCTGCCCTCGCTCCGCGAGCGCCCGGTGGACATCCCGGTGCTCGCCAACCGTTTCCTGGCGCGCTACTGCGCCAGCAACGGTCTGCCGCTCGACGCCAAGACGATGTCGGGCGAGGCGATGACGCGCCTGCAGGCGTATCCGTGGCCGGGCAACATCCGCGAGCTCGAAAGCACGGTCTCGCGCGCGGCGCTGTCGGCCCCCGGCCGGGTTATCCGCGACAACGACATCGAGTTCCTCCACGCGGGCGTCGCGATGGCGGTGACTGACGGTCCCCCGCGCCTGCCGACGCTGCGGGACTCCGAGCGCGCGCACATCGTCCGGGTGCTGGACGCCGTGTCGTGGAACAAGAAGGAAGCGGCCAGGGTGCTCGAAATCAGCCGCGGGACGCTCTATCGGAAGATCGTCGAGTACAGCCTCGAACCCGAAACGAAAACGTCCCGGAACAGAACACCCGAGTAGAACACGCTGTACCAAGTCGGAACAGGATTTCAGGGCCGCGCGGCTGTCGCCATGAAGGCCGCCCTGGCGCTAATCCTCGGCGTTTCAGCGAGTTATGAACGATTCGCTATTCGGCGTTCAGACACGGCAGAATCTTTGCGCCTCGGGCCGCGGTTATTTCCGTACCGGAGGGGGACGATGAAAGCCCGCATCACCATTATCTGGCTCCCGTAAAGGGACGCCTGAGTCCACTCGGCGCGCGCCGGGTAACGGGGGTACGGTCTTGGCAGCGTTGCCCCAATCTCTCTCACGCCTCCTCTGGGGCGCCCCCGGCTCCATCGTCCTGGTCTGCGCGGCGCTCCTAGCCTCCTGGTTCCTCTCGACATCTTCGTTCTGGCTGCTGCCCTTCGCGCTGCTCGCGTTGTACTTCGCGTTCGGCGTGTCGCGGCGCGCGAACCTGATCTCGCAGCTCCACCTCGCCACCATCGAAGCGCTGGCGCTCGCCATCGACGCCAAGGATCAGACGGCGCACAACCACATCCGCCGCGTGGAGCTGTACGCGGTCGCCCTCGCACGCGCGCTCGGCATGTCCGAGGACGACGTGCGCGGCGTGAAGACGGCGGCGCTGCTGCACGACATCGGCAAGCTCGCGGTGCCGGAACACATCCTCGCCAAGCCGGGTCCGCTCACGCCGGAGGAGTTCCAGAAAGTTCGCATCCATCCCGAGGTCGGCGCCGGCATCATCGGCCGCGTTCCGTTTCCCTATCCGGTTGCGCCGCTCATCCTCAGCCATCACGAGCGCTGGGACGGGCGCGGATACCCATCCGGCCTCCGCGGGGAGGAGATCCCGCTCGGCGCGCGCATCCTGTCGATCGTCGACTACTTCGACGCGCTGACGTCGGTGCGCCCGTACCACCAGGCGATGTCGATCGAAAGCGCGGTGGCGCTGCTGCAGCAGGAATCGGGCAAGGCGCTCGACCCGAAGGTCGTCGAGACGTTCATGCGCATCCTTCCGGCGCTCCGAGCGCAGGTCCAGCGGCTCACGACGGAGCTGCCGGCGCTGCCGTCCGCGGACCTGCCGACGTCGGTGTTCGAAGACATCGCGCTCGCGCACCGGGAAATCTACGCCCTCTACCAGATCGCGCAGACGATGGGGACGAGTCTGGGTGTCCACGAGACGATGGCGGTCATCGCGTCCAAGCTGACGGAGCTCGTGCCGTTCTCGGCGTGCGCGCTCTTCCTGTACACCGAGTCCACCGAGACGCTGCACTGCCGTTTCGCGACCGGCGTCGATGGCGAGCTGTTCGAGGGGATCGAGGTGCGCAGCGGGCAGGGGCTCGCCGGCTGGGTGGCGCGCAACCGGCGGCCGCTCGTCAACGCGCGACCCGCCGCCGACCTCGAAGCCGGCGGCTCGAGTCAGGAGACCAGGCTTCAGTCGGCGCTCGTCTGCCCGCTCATCGTCGGCGAGCGGTTCATCGGGACGCTCTCCGTGTATCACGCCGACCCGAGCTTCTATCGTGACGACCATCGGCGCTTCCTGGATCGGGTGTGCGAGCAGGCGGCGGCGGTCATCCACAACTCGACGGTGTTCGAGCAGACCCAGGAAGACTCGCTGACCGACCCGATGACGGGGCTGCCGAACACGCGGTTCATGTTCCTGCACCTCTCGCGCGAGCTGGCGCGCGCCGAACGGCTCAACGCGGAGGTCTCGCTGCTCGTCCTCGACCTCGACGACTTCAAGGAGATCAACGACACGTTCGGCCATCACATCGGCGATCGCGCGCTGCGCGAAGCCGCCACCGCGCTGCGGGCGGCCATCCGGCCGTACGACATCTGCGTCCGCTACGCGGGCGACGAGTTCATCGTGGTGCTCTCGGGCTGCGGCCGCGAGGAGGCGGAGCGCAAGCGGCTCGAGCTGCAGCAGGCGGTCGACAACGTGGAGATCGAGGTCCGGCCCGACCTGCGCATCCCGATGATGATCAGCTCCGGCGCCGCCGTGTTTCCGCACGACGGCAACGGCTACGAGGCGCTGCTCGCCAAGGCCGACAGCCGCATGTACCGCGACAAGAGCCAGCGCAAGACGGCGCGGGCGCGGCTCCGCAGCGGCGAGGCGGCCGCAGCGGCGCAGTAAACTGTGGGGGCGGTGACGCTCCTGACGGCCCCGCTCGCGCGCGTCGACGAAGCGTCGGCGCGTTCGCGCCTCCTCGCCATCGACATCGGCAGCCACACATTCGACTACCTTCCCGGCCAGGCGGTGATGATGGGGCCGCACGGCGCGGACGTCCGCCGCCCCTTTTCAATCGCCTGTTCGCCCGAGCGCGCGGCGGAGACGCACGCGCTGGAGCTGCTGATCGCGATGGAGGGCGGCTCCGAGGATCTGCGGTGGGCGAGGGCGGGCTCGCTCGTGGACATCGAGGGGCCGCTTGGGACGTTCATCTTCCCCGCGTCGCTCGACGAGTCGCGCGTGCTGTTCGTCGCCGGCGGAACGGGCATCGCACCAGTGCGCGCGATGCTCGATCACGCGCTGCGGCGCCACCCGGCCGAACAGATTTCGCTCCTCTACAGCACGCGGCGCAGCGACGAGTTCGCTTTCATCGAGGAGCTTCGCGCGCACGAGCGCGCGGGCCGCCTGGAACTGCACCAGACGGTCACGCGCGACGACAGCACGTCATGGGACGGCAGGCGCGGGCGGATTGGGCGGAGCCACTTCGAGGCCGTGCTGCACGAGCCCGCGAAGACGCTCTGTTTCGTGTGCGGGCCGCCGTCGCTCGTCAGCGAATCGGCGGCGACGTTGCTCGGGCTGGGAGTTCCCTCGACGTCAATCAGGACGGAGAGCTGGGGCGGGCCGACTTGACCACCTCTACGGGATGACCTGGAGCGCGTCCTTCACCTCGGTGACGCCATCGACCTGCCGCGCAATCGCGATCGCCTGATCGTGCTCCGCCTGGCTCTTCACCCGTCCTGACAGCGTGACGACGCCCTTGTAGGTATCGACGTCGATGCCGGTGCCGCTGACGTTCGGGTCGTTGAGCATCTGCGTCTTGACGCGCGTGGTGATCGTGGTGTCGTCGATCGTCTCGCCGATGGTCTTGCCGCAGCCGGCCACGAGCGGGGTCGCGACGAGCGCCGCCAGCACCGTCGTCTTCCAATAGCCGAGCTTCATTACGTACCCTCCGTCGATGTGGCGGGTCCAAAAGGACCCGCCCTACCCATAGCGTTCGGGTAGGCCACCCGTAGCGTTCGGGTAGGCCGGGTCCTTTCGGACCCGGCTGGCCAGAGGGTGCAATCTACATACCCGTGATGTGGAAGCCCGCGTCAACCATCAGGATTTCGCCCGTGATTCCGCGCGCCGCGTCGCTGAGGAGAAATGCGGCAGCCTCGCCGACTTCGCTCGTATCGACATTGCGCCGGAGCGGCGCCCGTTCGCGGTACACGCCCAGGATGCTGGAGAACCCACCAATGCCCATCGCGGATATCGTCTTGATTGGACCGGCCGAGACGGCGTTGACGCGGATGTTCTTCGGCCCAAGATCGGCGGCGAGATACCGTACGTTGGCTTCGAGCGCCGCCTTCGCGACACCCATGACGTTGTAGTTCGGGAACACCCGCTCGCTGCCCAAATAGGAAAGCGTGACGATGCTGCCACCGCCGCGCTTCTCCATCAGCGGCGCCGCTCCGCGGGCCAGCGCGATGAGCGAGTACGCCGAGATGTCCATCGCCAGGCGAAAACCTTCACGGGTGGTGCGAGAGAACGGCTCGGAGAGCTCTTCCTTCCTGGCGAACGCCGCGGCATGGACGACGAAGTCGAGCCCGCCGAAGTCCTGATCGAGCTTCGCGAAGACCGCGTCGATCTCCTCGTCGGATGACACGTCGCACGCGAGAATCAGCGGCGGTGACGGTAAGCCTGCCGACAGCTCGTTGACGTTCTCTTCGAAGCGCCCCTGATACGTCAGCGCCAGGCGGGCGCCGCGCTGCGCGGTCGCCTGGGCGATGGCCCACGCGATTGACCGTTTGTTGGCGACGCCGACGATGAGACCGAGCTTGCCGGTGAAGTCGCTCAACGTCCGCGTTTCCGTCCGGGACCGCGCTGCTGCCCAGGCGGACGTCCGCCGCTGCGCTGACCGCCGGACGGCCCTGGACGACCGCCGTTCTGCCGCTGGCCGCCGCCCCCGCCCTGCGGCGAGTTCTGGCGTGGGCCTCCTCCTCCGAATCGCGAGGGTCCGCTGAAGGAACCCTGCGGGCCACGCGCGCCAGCGCCCGCGCCCGCGCGACGTCCGCGGCCGTGACGCTGGCCGCCTCCGCCCCCGCCGGCGCGATTGCCGTCGAACTCGTGGCCCCCGCGTCCGCCCGGCTGGCGGACAGTGAACTCGGGAGCCTTGCGCTCGGGCACCTGTCCCTCCGGACGAGGCAGCGTTGCGCGAATCAGCCGTCGATGCACCGGCCCGTCGTCTTCGGACACGTGCTCCTCCGCGTCGGCGCCGTTCTCGCTCGCCGGCTGGTCGATGGACGCGTCGGCGTGCGCCTCGATGGGCTCGGCCTCGACAGGCACCTCTTCGACAAACGGTGCGGCGTCCGGCGTCTCTTCCTGGGTCTGTTCTGGCATGTCGGTCGGTACCGTGGGGGCGAGCGCGTCCTTCTTCCGGCGCGGCGGGGGTATGCGCGCCTGCTTGTACTCGTGGTCCGCGTCACACGTCGTGCAGCGCGTCTGCTTCACCTCGTCGTCGATCATCGCGACGACCGCGTGGTTGGTGATGCGGCGCTCCCGCGGACAGTAGTCGTCCAGAATGTCACCGAGCCGAAGCCGGCGTTGCTGCATGAACTCCCCCGGAGCCGTTCCTTTTCAGGCGGGATCAGTTTCCGCTGACAAGCTCGGGAGGACCCGGGCCTCTCAGGCGGGTGTAAAAGGCGGCGGTACGCCAGAGTTTACCCGGAATGGCCCGTTTTGGCGAGCCATTGGCGGAACTCCCGCAAGGCCGCTTGCACAGCATCCGGGTTGGTCGACTGGGGGGTCCTTTTTGCATGCACGGATTCGAGCGGCGTCGCCGCCTGCGGGGCGTCGTCGCCGAAGAAATCGCTCGCCTCCTTCCACTCCTTCAGCGTCAGGCTGCTGAAGTCACGCCCTTCCCCCAGCAATCGCCGCACCATCGCCCCGACGATTTCGTGTGCCTGCCGGAACGGCATCCCGCGAATGGCCAGGTAATCCGCCACGTCAGTGGCCAGGAGCAGCCCGGAGGCGGCGCGCCCGGCTTTCGCGGCGTCGAGCGTCAGGCGCGAGATGACGGCATGCGCCGCAGTCAGCGAGACCGCCAGCGTCCGCTCCGTGTCGAACACGGCTTCCTTGTCCTCCTGCAGGTCCTTGTTGTAGCCGCCCGGCAGCCCTTTCATCGTCGCGAGCCAGCCGGTGAGGCGTCCGATCGCGCGCCCGCTCTTGCCGCGGACCAGTTCCAGCGGGTCGGGGTTCTTCTTCTGCGGCATCATGCTGCTGCCGGTCGCCGACTCGTCGGCGAGCTCGAAGAAGCCATGCTCCTCGCCCGTGAAAATGATCAGGTCCTCGGCGATGCGGCTGAGATGCACCATCGCCAGCGACGCGGCGAACAGGAACGACGCGACGAAGTCGCGGTCGGATGACGCGTCGATGCTGTTGCGGACGACGCGCGAGAAGCCGAGGCGCGTGGCGAGCTGTGCGGTATCGACCGGATAGCTGGTGCCGGCGATGGCGCCGGAGCCGAGCGGCAGCGCGTCGGCTTCGTCACGCGCCGCGTCGAGCCGGTCCACGTCGCGGCGCAGCGCCGAGGCGTGGGCGAGGAAGAAGTGCGCGACGAGCACCGGCTGCGCGCGGCGTAGATGCGTGTACGACGGCATCAGCGCCTCGCCGGCGCGCTCCGCCTGATCGGCGCACGCCGCGACGACCTGCCTGACCGACTCCTGGAGCAGCGGAATCCGCCGCCGCAGGTAGAGGCGCAGGTCGAGCGAGACCTGCTCGTTGCGCGAGCGGCCGGTGTGGAGGCGGCGGCCCGCGTCGCCGATCCGCTCGACCAATTTGCGCTCGACGAAGCTGTGGACGTCCTCGTCGGGACCGTTGACGTACGCCGGGTCGCGGCGGCCTTCCTCGAGCATCTCCTCGAGCCCTTTGCGAATGGCGGCGGCGTCCTGCTTCGCGAGCACGCCGGCGGCCCCGAGCGCTTCCGCCCACGCGAGGCTGCCCGTCACGTCGTCTTCGAACAGCGCGCGATCGAACCCGAACGAGACGCCGAAATCGAAGGCCGCCGGATCGGGTGCGGTGTCGAAGCGGCCGGACCAGAGTGTCATGAATGGTGGGCGGAGAGCACGCGGTGCTGCCCCTTGAACAGCTCGAGGCACACCGTCGCGCCCGGCGCGCCCGAAGCCCCGGCGCCCAGCGCTTGGTGCGCCGCCTGGAAGACCACGGCGGCTGGCGCCGCGGCGATGGTCGCCACGCTCTCGATGAGCTCGGTGAGCGCCATCGGCACCCCATTGACCGAGACGGGCAGCCCGCCCTCGAACGCGATCTCGAGACGCGCCGGTTCGTTCAGCTCGGGCCTGCCCGGCGCGCGCTCCCACAACGTCGGCTGGACGCCATGGTCGACGCCGGCGTCGCCCGCATTCACGGCGATGACGCGAATGGAGCGGTCGAGGGCGTGCGCGGCGGCCTCGATCTCCGCCTGGTCGTGCTCGTCGCCGCCGTGCGCGACGATGGTGGCCCCCTCGATCAGCGCGACCTCGACGAGCGTCCTCGCCACGAGCGGCCGGGCGGACGGGGCCCGCTCGTCACGGGACGAGGCGATGCAGTGGCGGGCGAACTCGTGGCGCGCGTCGAGCACGTGCGCGCGCACGGCGCCCGCGGCGAGCGCCGCCTGGCGGACGCCCTCGAGCTCGGCCGGCTGGCCGACGTCGAGCGTCAGGGCGACGACCTCGGCGCCGAGCGCGGATGCGAGACGTGGAATCGCGGCAAGGCTGTCGGCGCTGCCGGAGCAGCCAAACACGATGCGAGTGCTCACGCTGGATGTCCCTCCCCTGTGAACCGTTCGAACCGCTTGACGAGCGCCCTCGCGCGCCGGGCATCGGGCGCGACCACGAGGACCGTATCCTCGCCGGCGACGGTACCGACCACCTCGGGCAGGTGGGCTTCGTCGATGGTCACGCAGAGCGCCTGCGCGCGCCCGAGGCCGGTCCGCAGCAGCACGAGCTGCTGGACGCGATCGACGCGCAGGAGGTACTCGGCCACCGCGCGCTGGAGCATCGTCTCCGCGGTCTTGCCGTTCGGCGCGGCCGGGCGTCCCGGCGGCTGATACGCGCCGTCGGCGCCCCCCTTGACGAGGCCGAGCTCGCGGATGTCGCGCGAGAGCGTCGCCTGCGTCACGTCGAAGCCGGCCGCGCGCATGCTGCGCCGCAGCTGCTCCTGGCTGCGCACCGGCGCGCGCTGAATGACGTCGAGGATGACCGCCTGCCTGCGCGCCTTCACGTTTTCAGAATACACCAAACCCTTGACTGATTATGCATGCGAATGTATAAATATTCTTTTGGGGGATCGACGAGGGACAATGCCCATAGCAGCCCCGGACAAGAAGACGGCCCCGGCGGCCGGCCAGCAGGCGGCCACCGGCGAGCCGGTCGCGCGCGTCGCCGTCGCCGGCGCCACCGGCTATGCCGGGCAGGAGCTCGTGCGGCTGCTCGCGCGGCATCCCGCGGTCAGGCTGACGGCGGCGATGTCGTCGGGCGCCACGAGCGCGCCGCGGCCGCTGCCGGCGCTCGCGCGCATCTGGGACCAGGCGGTCACGCCGCTCGACATCGACCAGCTCTCCTCATCCGCCGACATCGTCTTCCTCGCTCTCCCGGAGACGGCGTCGGCGGAGGTGGCCCCCAGGCTGCTCGAGCGCGGGACGCGCGTCATCGATCTGTCCGGCGCCTTCCGCATCCGCGAGGCGGCGGACCGCCAGCGCTGGTATCCGGCCACCGCGACGCTTCCGCAGGGAACGGTCTACGGGCTCCCCGAGCGCGACGCGGCGGCCATCCGGGACGCGCGGCTCGTGTCGTGCCCCGGGTGCTACCCGACCGCCGCGCTCCTGGCGCTCGAGCCGCTCTCCGACGCGGCGCTCATCGAGGGGACCGTCATCGTCGACGCGAAGTCGGGCATCTCCGGCGCCGGCAAGGCGCCGAGCGACCGCACGCATTTCTCGGAGAACCACGGGAGCGTCGCGGCCTACGGCGTCTTCTCGCATCGCCACAATGCGGAGATCGAGCAGGAGCTGAAGCGCGAGGTGACGTTCGTTCCCCATCTGGTCCCGCTCGACCGGGGCATTCTCGAGACCATCTATGTCTCGCTGAAGAAGGGGACCACTGAAGCGCAGGTCGCGAAGGCGCTCGAGGACGCGTATCGCGACGCGGCGTTCGTGCGGCTCACGGGCGCCGCGCTGCCCGAGATCAAGCACGTCGCGCACACGAACTTCTGCGACATCGGCTGGAAGGTGGACGAAGAGCGCCACCGGCTGGCGTTGATCGTGGTGCTCGACAACCTCGTCAAGGGAGCCGCAGGCCAGGCCGTGCAGAACCTGAATATCGTCCTTGGCCTCGACGAGCGGACGGGCCTGCTCTGATGGCGAGCAAGCCCCGGTTCGTGCTGAAGCTCGGCGGCGAACTGCTCGAGCAGCCCGACGACCTCGCGCGCGTCGCCACGGGGATCGCGGCGCTCGCGCAGCGCACCTCGCTGGTCGTCGTGCACGGCGGCGGACGCGAGATCGACTCCGCGCTCGCCACCGCCGGCATCCCGAAGCAGCAGGTGGACGGCCTGCGCGTCACCGACGCGCGGACGCTCGACGTCGTGGTCGCGGTGCTCGCCGGCGCGATCAACACGCGGCTGGTCGCCGCGCTGCGAAAGGCGGGCGCGCGGCCGGTCGGGCTCACCGGCGCTGACGCGTCGGTCGCGACGATGAAGCGGTCGCAGCCGGTTGCGAGCGTCGCGGGGCCCAAAGTGGACCTCGGGCTCGTCGGGTCGCCCATCAACAACGGCTCGCCGCAGCTGCTGACGGACTTGCTCGCGCGCGGCTACGTGCCGGTGGTCGCCTGCATCGGCGCCACGCGCGACGGCCAGCTGCTGAACGTCAACGCCGACACGCTCGCCGCGCACCTCGCCTCGTCCCTGGAGGCCCGGCGGCTCGTGATTGCCGGCGGCACCTCCGGCGTGCTTGACGAAGCCGGGCAGACGATTGCGCGTCTCGACTCGCGCCGCGCGGCGCGGATGATCAAGGCCGGTACGGCGAACAAGGGAATGGTCGCCAAGCTCGAAGCGTGTCGCACGGCGCTCCGCAGCGGCGTCGGCGACGTACTGATCGCCAACGGCCGCGAGGTGGCGCTCGACACGCTGGCGGCGGCAACGGGGCCGCTCGCCGGATGCACGCAGGTGGTGCGATGAACAAGTTGACGCTCGACGACATCAAGGCGCTCGAAGCGCGCCACGTGGCCACGACCTACAAGCGGCAGCCGGTCGCGTTTGTCCGCGGCAGCGGCTCGCGCCTGTACGACGTGGACGGGCGTGAATACCTCGACCTCATCTCGGGCATCGGCGTCGCGTCGCTCGGCCACGCGCATCCGGGCCTCGCCGCGGCCCTC
>Ga0209438_1000239_pt1 | contig 15955 bp, 21 predicted proteins | sample GraSoi_2013_20cm_FD_185825 | JGI IMG/M metagenome (GOLD analysis project Ga0209438, IMG submission 185825) | Grasslands soil microbial communities from the Angelo Coastal Reserve, California, USA - Sample 9_17_2013_20cm (SPAdes) (version 2) | ecosystem: Environmental > Terrestrial > Soil >...
TGGGCCTCTTCAACCAACAAAGGGAGATCCGATTATGGCAAATAGAGCAGAAGCCGCAGCACCGACCCGCCACCACCTCAACGGCTTTGCTCAGGTCATGGAAAGGATCGGTCTCGCCATCATGGGTGCGCTATGCGGGCTTTTCGTCGCAGCTATGGTAGCCAAGGCAGATATCGAGGAGATCAATTCCTTGGGAGCTCTCTTCTCCGCGGTGCTGTATGGCTCTCTCGGCTTCTATTTGGGAACTAACATTCCCTCGATGTCTTCCAGCCGTACTTTTTCCAGCACCGGCTCAGGTCCGAAGACGATAGCGCTGGCAAGCGCTATCGGCACATTCGTCGCCGCTGTCGCAGCGCTCGTCTCGGTCTATATGATCATCTTTGACGAGACTCCACCCGCCATGTGGAATGTCGGGATCGGTTCCGGGTGGGCGCTCGGCGTTCTACTGCAACTCGCCGCTGGTACAGCGGCGCGGCTTGGACAATTCAGCAGCGCCCCTGGCTAGGGCCCGGGAAGACGTCAAGCTGCATAGAGGTTACAGCTCTATCCGCTGTCGAATTCCGGATCATCCTGTCGGTCTCAAAGGTGAGACGGACAGGACGGCTCTTGCGAGAATTACCTATAGATCCCATTTATCGTACAATATTAGAGGCCTCTGGATGAAGTCTGTGGCCTCCCTATTCCGTCCATGCTTTTCACGCCATTTTGGGCCCGGCCCTCGCATATAATGGGCTTCAAGTTGATATTGGCTCACAGACCCTCCCCAAAAGGCGGTCAAAAGATTCAGCGCGACCGTACGGAATCTCGCCCGCATCGAGTTAATAGAGGGATAGCGGAAGGAATGCACACTCACCGGTGTCTCCTGTCTCTTGAGCCGGCTTCGTCCACAAGGCGCGGTCTGATTTCCGACGGGCCCTTGCCCGATCCGCCAAGTTTGCAATTGAATGAAGATAGCGATGCTATTCAGCATCCCTTTGGGATGACCGGCCCAACGATCGATTTATTCCCGCTGGGGTTTGTTTGGAACGAGAGCATCCGAGGCGCGCCTATGTTCGGACCGCTCTGCATAAATGCCGACGCTTGTCTGGCAAGATGGAACCTCGAGTTGTTTCCTAATTGCGCGGGGCGATCGAGTGACTGCTTCGCCTGACCGGGAACAGCTCATCAAAACGCACCGAATATCCGACCCCGACGATGTAACTGGGCGCATTGTGGTTGAGCCCCAGGGCGACGTGAAAATCCACCTGCTGATTTGGAGTGAGGCGGTACAGTCCGCCCCAATTCAGTAGTTGCGCGGAACTTCCATTCTGCGGGTAATCACCGACGTACTCCACAAACAGGCTCACTCTCTCGGTCACCCTCTTTTCGATCACAAATGTCGCCTCTGTGATCAGCTTGCTGGCGGGGTCAGAGGGACGAAAGAACTCGGTGAACATTCCACTCAATCCCCACCCGCTGTGCAACTCCCATGACCACGGGAATTGCAAATAGGGCTGCGCACCGGGGCCGGCTATGCTTGCTGATCCGGTTGGCAACGCCACACCAAATACCGCGGATAGATCGACTTTTCCGGGGACTGGGCTGATCTGCCACTTCAGCGCCGGTGCTACATCGGAAAAACCGGAATTTTTTGAACTGCCGACTTTTGCAAAGTACGTCGGCGTATCCACGAGAACTTCGAGACAGTTTGTAATTCCGGCGCGCAAGCGCGTATTTGTGCCGTCAATAACTCGATCGTCGCCTCGCGCGCTGAAATTGACGCCGTTCTCGATTTGCAGACTGCCCGGTGGAGTAACAACGCTGGAATTCGTGACATCAGGCCGATCGGTGTTAATTTCGTCCTTGATGCTCGGACAACTGTCCGCCTTTGCAGAGATTATACTGTGATAGACAACTAGCGTCGCTAAGATTATTGCGAGCCTGCCAACGGCTAGGGGTGCGCAAGCGAACGCAGACGCAGTTCGCGCAATGATCGAAATCGATTTGTTATCTTGCATTCAATCTCCCGCGTAAGGCAGATCGCGAGATGCGGTTTGACTTGCGGCTCCCAGATCGGGCCGGCATCGGTGATTCGCTTTAATCAGGAGGAGCCGGCCGGGACCGGCCCTCAGTTGCGAAGCGTTGTATTGACCCAGTTTTTCTTCAGAACTGGAAGCGCAAGCCAACGGTCGGATCGATCGAGGATCTCTGCAGGAAGCCGTTTGCAAGGCCATTCGACACTTGCGACCACATGATGCCGGCATAGGCGTCGAAGCGCTTCGCAAATCTGTAATCAGCGACGAAGGAAACCGCGTCCAGCTGTCCGCTGCATGCCGCAAAGGCGCTGGTTGTGCAAACACCTCCCACGTTCACAGCGCCCGACCGAAAGCTGTTCTGCTCTTCATGGTAATAGGCGACACTCAGATCGACGTCGGGCCTGACTGCATATTTCATACCACCCCAAAATACCTGAAGGACCTTATTAGTGGTAAAATTGGTGTTGTTAACTGCGCCGAGCGAATAACCGCCCGTAATGAAGCTGCCGGGCGTCAATGGATTATTCGGATTCGCGAATTGCATATGCTCATAGCCGCCATAGAGCTTGGCCGGCCCGATGCTGTATTTAGCAAGAAGCATAACGCTGGTGTTGTCGGAGACAGTTCCCGAAACAAGTCCCGCCCCTTGGTTTATACCTAGGTTGGCCGCGGTTGTGATCTGCGCGGTACTGAGGGGGGCTGAGGAAACCGCATCCGTGACGTGACTGAAGATCGCGTCGACCGACAGACCCGCATAGTCCGCGCCGATCTGCGCCTCGACGGCATTGCCTGGGGCACTAAAGGCGCCAGATCTAATCTGAGTTTCCACGGCGGCACGGAAAGCGCCTACATTCACGGAATATTTGAACGAATTGTCGAAGATGCGATTCTCGGTATCTCCCGCACCGCCGGTAGCCCCCTGGAAGCCGATCAGCGAGAAAGCGCCCGAGTTGCTCATAGGATCATAATTAACGACGCCGTCCGAAGTCAGCGCGTTTTGCCGACCGTAAGTCAGCGTTCCATATGTCGGCGAGCTAAGGCCGGCATACGCCGCCACGTTGAACGCCTGGCCGTCCTTGGCGGAATCGGCAAACGAGTTCTGTTGGCCGATCGCCAGGCCGTTGTTTTGCACAATGGACCCGAGCCCGTCGGAAAGCTTGCCGGATTGTGGATTGAATCCGGTCTGAAGATTGAATATGGCCGACAGACCGTTCGCAATCTCCTGGTTTCCCTTCAAACCGATATATGAGGAGCTCAGCGCATTCGGGCCGACGCCGAAGTAAGAACCGTTGCTGTTCTTCGAGATCAGGTAATTCAATCCCAGCCCGGCAGTGTTGCTCAGCGGGGCGCCGTGACTTTGGTACGTCACGCCCATGTCGACCAGGCCGTATAGCGTAATGCCGTGCCAGGTCAGGCTGTCATCGACCGGCGCTTTTTTGTATTCCGCCTTGTAGGCGAGGTCGGCGGCCATCGAATCCGCCGGATTCGCCGACCTTGCCGCAACGGCGGGCGGCTTTGCGGGCTGCGCTTCAAGCTTGTGCTGTCGCCATTCAAGATCTGCGATTCGTTTGGTCAGCGCCCGATTTTGCTCGCGGAGCTGTTTTGACTGCTCCTGGATGTCCGAAAGCTCACCGGCATGCGCCGCCGTTGCGACGGTGAAAACCGCCGCTGCAGATAAAATAGTCCTTTTCACGAGCGTCCCCCCAAAAATGGCGCGGCGCAAATATCCGCGACTCGACCAAGATCACGGAGCCTCAGGATGATGACCCCTGATAGCGAGACTCAGGTTCGAGTTTGGAAATTCCCAATCGAGCGAGATTTTTTTTACGCGACCGCGCGATGTCCGCGCACATCCAATCAAACACTTCAGCGCGTCCTTGTTGCTTGCCAGTAATAGGATTTCGTTTGCCTGCTTGCTACGGACCCGACGCGCGTCAGCGGTGTTCAAATTTGATTTCGCGACCGCATGTCGAAGTCGTCAGCAGGATCAACGGAGAAACAGATGAGATTCAATGAGACAACACAAATTGCGGCAGCGAGCGCAACGCAGGCGCCTCTTAGTGCCGCTTGACGGGTAACGTTTGCCGTGAAGCACCAGTAGTCGCCGCCTTTTGTGGTGACCGACCGCCGCCTTCCGGCTTATCCGCCGCCAATTCCTAAGTCTGGCACTTAGTTGACGTCGGCATTTTTGCCCAGGTCCGCTTGACTGAGGTTCGCATGGTCGTTGCCGTCAAACGACGTTCAGTCCAATCCGAACGAACAAGTCGCACATGCGGTCTCGCTTCAGACTTGTTTGAAGCTGTCTGCAAGGGTGGCAAAAAAACTAAGACGGTTGCGCAACTGATGACGATCACGGGTTTTACCCGCGTCAAGGTGCTGCAGCTTGGAGGACGACTCGCCGACCAACAGCTCGTGCATGAAACCAAGCGTGACGGTCAGACCGCCCATGCGAAAGACCGCTATCTCGCGGCCAAGGAGTCGTCTCGTTACGTCTCTTCCTATCCCAACCGGGATTAGGGATTCGGACCAAGCGGGACGGCTGGCGCTATCGCGTCGGCAAATGGCAGTGGTTCGTATGCGAGCGCGCCAACGAAACTTTCTGCGCGCGACCGGCGCGAAAGCGCCGGGCGGCTCTCTTCCTGTCGAAGCCAACAAGTTAGCGGGAATAAATCGATTGCCGGTCTGGTGTGCTGATCGACGCCTCTTTTAACGCGATACGGGCAAGATTACGCACGATCGGCTTAAATCTTCTGACTACCTTCTGCGGAGGATTGGTCAGGCAATACTGACCTGAAGCTCATTACGTGCGAGGACCAGGGTCTAAATTCAGGCGGCAATCCCGGGAATATTTTTGAAGGGAAAGCGGTCCCTAATAGTGAGGCTCAATCGTCTCTCCTACTCGTGCGGCTTAATTGTCTTTAAGGAGTGTGTCGTTATGGATGAACAGCTTGACCGAAAACAACTGCAAAGGAAACTCGAACTGTGCCGGCGACTGTCTGAAATAGCTTACGATCCCGCAACATCATCTCGGCTTGCGAAGCTGGTCGAGGAATTGGAACACAGTTTGCAGGAGGCCGAAATCCCAGCCACAGATACGGACCCAGACGCAGAGCCGATGGACCTAAGGTCCGTAGCCTAGTTGTAGGCCAAGATGTGATTATGACAATGAACGTCTCCGCAGCGACGCTGTATGTTCGCCCGCGGCGGCATCTGCCCTCCAGCCAGTCAGCACGGCTAACTTTTGGCATTTCCTGGGAATAGAGCTACTCCCGTTTCGGTCTCCTTTAAAGGCGCTGGGGCAAAACCCAAGACGAAGCGGCGACCTGATCGTCCGCCTCAATAGGTTAGTCTCGGACTAAAGGTTCCGGAGGGGGGCAATACATGAAGATCAGTCACAAACTGATAACTTTGTGCTTTGTATTCACTGTACTCGGTAGCACACTCGCGTTCGCAAGACCGATGATGCGTTCTGGAGATGGCTGTCGTTCATACAAGAGACAAACGTCAGCTTGTCATGTTCCGATATCAAAACTATGCGATGCGACTCGCGATGCGCACTGCTGCCTACCGAATTCGACTAACGATGATTGGCCGGCCGGAATGATCCTAGGTTACGAAGACTTCAGGCTGACTCTGGCTTAGCAGCTCAATGCATATAAGCATCGGCTCGCACCGAGCTTGGTTCGGATGTGGGCCCAGCGCGCGCTCACTACAGAACTTGCTCGCCAGCGCGCACTGCCCCAAACAACTCGCCCGCAGCGCGACACGACTAAGGCCTTCGGCCCGAAATTACCTCAGCCCAAGCTGCCGAACCCTTGAGCTCCAAATGTCCTCGTGAACGCCTTGCTTGAATTTCATCTCCAGCCAGCTGCTCTGATTCGCGCGGACATGGGCATATTGCCCGTTCCCCCCGTCTCCAAGGCCGCGCTCAATCATCGCAGTCGGCGCCTTCGCCCGGTGGTGCCCTCGTGGTCGCGCGCTGCAGGAATTGCGGCGCGTGATGACGCGGCTCGCGGAAGGCCGGACGCTCGGAGGGATCGCGGCCGAGCTTGGATTGCAGCTCCACCAGGTCGGTGAAGACGTCGGCCTGGCGCCTCAGTTCGTCGGCGATCATCGGAACACGGGAATTGCAAATAGGGCTGCGCTCCGCGACCGGCTAAACTGGCTGATTCAGTCGGCAATGCCACACCGCAGATAGTTCGACCTTTTCCGGGGATTGGGCTGATCTGCCACTTTAGCGCCGGGGTCCGAAAGTTCGTCGGCGTGGACCGCCGTTGCAGAGGCAAAGTTGGTCGCAGCTGATATTAGAGTCTTCTTCACGAGCGCCCCCTCCAAAAACACCGCGGCCCAAACTGTCCGCGAGTCCACCACGATCACGGAGCCTCGGATGATGACCCCCGATAGCGAGACTCTGACACTATCTAGTCGCCCCTCGTAGACCAAGCCGCCATTCGGGCTTAATCGCCGGCCTAAAATGTATATTGCTTAGGTCGATAATACATTCGTGCGCAAAGACGACGACAGCTTGAACGCGGTTCATAAATCCCGAAGCACCGGCGCAGAGGTTCGCTTCAGACCACCCGTGGCTCGTGGTTTGAAAAAATTTGAAACATTATTCGCGTGCTCGGGAATATCAGAAATCAGATGCGAGTCATTCTATTAGAGGACCCGCGCACATCCGCACTGGGTCAAGGTGGAAGGACTCGAGGACGACTAACTTCAAACTTCTTAGCCTGGCTGCGATTCTGTCCGGGGTGACCGCAACCCCGGGAACTGCACAAGAAGCTATCCAGGATCTCGGTGTACAGGCTTTTTATCAGAGCTTGGGTGTCGGAGTTCGGATCAATCGAACTGGCATTCCGGAAATGAACGGCAAACCTCTCGCGCTCAAACATCGAGCCGGCTTTAACAATCATCGCATCTCTTCGGCTATCTCAAGATTTTGCGTCGTTCCCGGTCCCGCTACACGACCATGACATGAAATTTCCAATTAATGTACGACGACCGGTCGGGCGTTGAAGCCTTTTCTTCGACGGTTTGTTCGGAACATCAAGTTGCCCGAGCTGAAGCTGCAAAGTCTGAAGGCCGGGATTATGCACATGACTGAGCTCAATCGCGCGTCGCTTGCCAAATTTGTTCGCAGCGTCGGCGTCCGGCAGATCCGTCTGGCTTGTGGGCTGGTTCTGTTCGTCTACTTGCTAAGCCATTTCATCAACCATGCGCTCGGCAATATTTCGATGGATGCCCTTGCCACGGGTGTCAGATATCACACCGCCTTCTGGAAGAGTTTGCCAATCGCGACGGTGTTTTATGCCGCGGCAGCCGCCCATGCCGGCCTCGGGATTTGGGCGCTTTACCAGCGCCGTCAATTTCACTGGAAAGCGATCGAGCCGATACAACTTGTACTAGGTCTAAGTATCCCTGCCCTCATCATCACCCATCTTGCCGGTGTGCGGATTGACGACGTGCTGTTCCAGCATCAAAAACTCTATCCGCAGGTGTTTTACTCGTACTGGATGGTATGGCCATACAAGATGTGGCTGATGTTCGTTGTTCTGATCGTATCTTGGGTTCACGCCTGCATTGGACTGTATTTCTGGCTTCGCATAAAGGCGTTCTTCGAGAAGGCGGCGCCGTTTCTGCTGGCGGCAGCGGTGCTCATTCCGACGCTTGCCATGCTCGGCCTCTATCAAGGCGGACGAAGGGTCGTGCATGACAGCGGCACCGCGCAATGGAAAGCGGATAATCTCTCCCGACGTCAGGTCGGGACCGCTGCGGAGCAGGACATCATCGACAGCATCGTCGATTATTTTCTGATTGGATATGTCGGCCTGATCGGATTTGTTTTGATCGCTCGCGGCGTGCGCACGTTGAATGAGCGCCGCGGCGGCATGATCAATCTGTCGTACGGCAACGGCAGGACGGTTCGCGTGCCGAAAGGCCTAAGCGTGCTCGAAGCCAGCCTGCGCAATAACGTGCCGCACGCCAGCATTTGCGGCGGTCGCGCTCGGTGCTCTACCTGTCGAATTCGTGTGATAGGCGATTGCAATTCGCTGCCGGCGCCGTCAAAGCGAGAAGCCTTCGTGCTCGATCGTGTGGGCGCCGGTGGCGATCCGGCAATTCGCCTCGCCTGCCAATTGCGTCCGAACACTGATCTGTCTTTCTTCCAGATTTTTGTGCCCCATGTTACAGCGGCTTCTCTCCGAAACACGGGTTCTGTCCGCATTGGTCAGGAACGTTATCTTGTCAGTATGTTCGTGGACATGCGCGGATCAACCACACTTGCGGAGCAGCGATTGCCGTTCGATACCGTATTCATTGTCAACCGGTTCCTAAGCGCAGTCTCCCAGGCGGTGATCGAATGCGGCGGGCAACCGAACCAATTTGTCGGGGATGGGGAATTGGCCCTATTCGGGCTCAACACCAACCCGCAAACCGCCTGCCGGCAGGCCCTTCAGGCAGCAGCGCTGATTGCTACGAATATCGATGAGTTGAATCGATTTCTAAGCCACGACTTGCTCGAGCCGATCCGTTTCGGGATCGGCATCCATGGCGGCGAAGTGATCATCGGCGACATCGGTTATCGCGATCACCAGGTGTTCACCGCACTTGGAGACGCCGTCAACGTGGCTGCGCGCCTGCAGGACATGACGAAGGGCCTCGAATGCGAGGTCATTCTGTCAGAGGAGGTTTACAAGACAGCGGGTCTACCGGTTAACTTGTTGCCAGAGCAAGAACTTCCGATCCGCGGACGCGCCGAGCCTATGATTGTTCGCGTCGTTGCAAATGCAAAGACGCTATCCTCACCGATCAGCATCGTTGCCTAGGAAGATCGCTGCAGGCATTCTCGGGGCTAAATCGTGCCAAGAACGGGTTTTGCACTTTCGGAATCGGAACACCGGCCGTCCCTGCAAATTGTTCGTTTGCGATCGCGACTGTTTGAGCACAACTCGATCGAGCAAGGCTGCCGTGCGTGCTGCTATTTTTACGATTGGACCGGATTCTGGGTTGGCGGCCACGTAGCGTACGGCGGAGGCAGCTTTGACGAATCATCATCGCCCTTTTAAAAAACTGGTCAATGCGGCGCCATCCATACAGCGGCCTTTCAGGCTTCTGAGGCTGGATCAGAGGCGCCAGTTTGAAAAAGCGACAACTATTCGGGGCAGAACCCTACTAATAAAGAGCCGTTCACAGAAATTGACCGAACAAGTGCAAATTTCGACGAACTCGCTCTATCGGTTCGGCACTCTGCCGAATACCGAGCGCGCCAATGAAAATCACCCCGCTCACACCGACCAATATTCGGCCTCCCGCAGACTATGTTCTAATTCGCCAATCAGCTTCGCAAGTCTTATCGAAGTCGTAGGATCAGATGCTGCCCCCGACAGTCGCCGGCACAGTTCTCATCTCCGTGAACCTGGAAGACCGACTTGGCGATGTCGGGACCGATTATCGTGATTATCTGCGTGGGCAGCTCACGAATCGTGGGAGCCTTAACAGCGCCCACATCCGTGGCACTCTCGGGCCGGTGGAGGAGCCCTCTACAGCATCATATCCGGACACATTCACGGCAGCATTCTGGCCGTCGATCAAGCCGACCTGTTTGAGGCCTTGGAGGACTGCAGAGACGAACGACGCCAAAGAGGCTGGCAAAGCGGTGCTGAGAAAGCCATCGACCGGACCTGTGGCGCTGTCTGTGTCCTGTAAGAGGCAACGCGACCGCCCCGCCGAGAATAATGATGGAGGTACGTCGCCGCATATACTCGCGCCTCATGTAACGAACATCCCTTTTGTGATCGATGAATTGTATTCACGCGAATGTTAGGTCGTCGATACCGATGCTTATCCCAGCAAGCGAAGTTCGTCGAAATAAATCGATCGTCTGTCCAGTCTCTTGATCGATGCGGATAGCAAAGCCATCTCATCGACTCTGTGGCTCGGCAATCGCAGGAAGCTAAATCCGCAATCCTAAGGAGCCAAGTGGTATTGGCTTTTCCTATCCAATGGAGAAATTGAATGACTAAGCTTAAACTTCTATCGGCTGCGCTGATCGCTTCCGCCATGCTCGCAACTCCCGCTATGGCTCGCGAGAGCCATGTAACCTCGCGGCACCTCGCACAGGACGCCAATGCGAGCGCCTCCTCCACCGCCCGTTATATTGACGGCCGTGTCTGCATTCCAGCGCCGCGCGTCGGCGCATTTGCTACAGCGCCCTGGGGCGGGAACAATGTCCCTTGCGAACCTGCGCTGGGTTATTGATCCATCCGCGTCACAAACCGGCCTAGCAGTTCGCTCCTGCCACGCAACAAATCCGAATCGATTTCGGTTCGGACCGAGCGCTAACGTGGCTCCACTCGAAGAGGTCGGGCTGGAAACGAGATTCCGTCAGTCCGACTTCTTTTATGGCGCTTCCTGCTTTACGTCCAAGACGATGAAGATCAACGTACTTCGTTTATGAAAATTGCGAACGACCGACTGAATCACGGTAGGACGCAGGGCTAGGGCTCCAAAATTTTTAATGTGTGACTTGTTCGAACGCGATGCCCGCAACCGCCCATCTTGATTCCGGGCTGTGAAACACTTTGGCACGCGAGCCCATTGTGAAAATGTCAGAGCCGCACGGGGGCATCCTGACAAGCTGTTTTATGCGTTTGAACACGATTTTTTTCCTTGTGCCGGTGTAAGCTGAAGGAAAGTCACCGCATAAACTCGGAGATTTTTGGCCAGCATACTGTGAGCTGGAGCAAGTTCGCAGGGCGGTTCACCGCACCTCCCCGGCCCAGAATCCGAACTGAAAGCTCTCAACTTACTCTATATCAGCCGCGATGCTCTGTTTGCGTGAAACGGCCGCTTTGCGCCAAAAGCTGTCGATCGTCAGATCTGGCCGCAGCCAAGCGCAATTCGCGGGGATTACGCAGACCGTTAAGACCGGGAGTACCAAATCGTCGGAGATTGCAAGCTAGCGTAGGAAATAGTGGGAAAGCGTAGCGGAGGAGCGACTAGAGCCCCTGTGTGTACCGAAAACTTAAGCGCGGGCGTAGTGGTGGTGAAGTCCGCCCAGGATGGCGCGTGAACTGATCACACCGGTTCACTGAACCGAGCGAGAAACCGGCGCGTCCTTGTGCAAAGACCGATGCGTTCTGACGCTGTTGTAGTAGGCGGCGTAAGATTTCAGAGTTCGGCGCAAATGAGCCTCGCCCAGGACAATGACGTGGTCCAAGCACTCGCGCCGGATCGATCCGATCAGCCGTTCGGCAAAGCCGTTCTGCCAGGGCGAGGCTGGTGCGGTAGGCTTGTCCCGGATGCCCATGGCGCGCAATCGGCGCGTGACGACGCTGCCATAGATCCGGTCGCGATCGCGGATGAGGTAGTGCGGAGCCTCATCCCAAGGAAATGCTTCCGTTATTTGACATGCAACCCATTCAGCGGTCGGATTTGCTGTGACGTTGATCCAGACGAGGTCTCTGCGGTCGAGCCGGACGATGACGAAGGCATAGAGCAGGTCGAAACCGATAGTTGGAACAACGAACAGGGCCATGGCGGCAATGTCCGGCGCGTGGTTGCGCAAGAAAGTTCGCCATCCCTGGCTGGGCGGCCCGCGTCGCTTGACCATGTACTTGGCGACGCTCGACTGCGCGACTTCAAGCCCGAGCTTGAGCAGTTCGCCGTGGATGCGTGGCGCGCCCCAAAGCGGACTTTCGATGCTCATCCGCCGGATCAATCCGCGCAGTTCCGTGTCGATCGGCGGTCGTCCTCCCCGTGGGCGCGACTTCCAACGCCAGTAGCAACGAAAGCCGGTCCGGTGCCAACGCACGAGCGTCTCGGGCTGGATGATTGTGAGAACCCGCAGGATTGATGGAAACCAACGATACAGCTGGATAAGGAACCAGCGATCATTGTTCGTGACCCGGACGCGACCATGCAGGCTACGCCTCAAGACAATCAACTGGTGTCGAAGCACCGCGTTCTCAGCTTCAAGCCGCAAGTTCGACTTGAATGGCGAGGCCAGAACGGCCAGAGCGAAACAGAGCAGCCCGATCATTCCGCCAGCTTAGGTGATTCCATCGCGTCATCAACTCGGATAAGGTTTTCGGTACACACAGCGGATCAAACGGTGGCCGCGACGCCAGTACGCATCCAAGGCCATGGGAATCCCAACAAGGACTCTTACGTCGGCATCAATCCACTAGGTACAGTTCGCTCTAATTCATTGGTTAGCCCGGCGCCTCGAAACCTGCAACCAGGCCGCTATGAGTAAACCGCGTTCAATTCCAGCAAACGCAACCCCGATTCTTGCGGTTGGTCGAGCAATATTCCGGGGCTATGGCGCCACGTCCGCTTTCCCTGATAGCAACTGACGAACGGGACACCGCGCCAGAAACGGCAATGACCAAGCATTTGATGCAGACTCTCTTGCTGGGTCGGCGGAACATGGCGGGGCACCCATCTTCGCGCGCATTGGCATGTTGAGAGCGCTGAAACCGACGCGTCCAGCGGGAGCTTAACTCATCGGACAAAGACGCGCATTGGGGCAGCGATAGTCGAAGCGAAGACGCACCATGAGACTCATTCACAGCCTTTTGCTATCAGCTATTTGTGAAGTCGCCGAGACGGCCCGCACCGAAATCTAAACTTCAATTTAATGGTCTCGGCGGGTTGCGAACCCACATTAGCTGCATACGCATTCGGAGCTTCCCGATGGCACCGAGCGACCGGCCACGAAACCATTATGTCGGGCTGATGAAGCGGTCGTGAAACAAACGCCGGCTATCAGACATTCCCAATAGTAAACCAAGGGTGAGTCAAAATGATTGAAGCAGTCACGGCAGTTCTAGCTCTGTTTAGCGCTGGCATTTTTTTGGCTCACGCGGTCGACGCTTATCGCGCGCCATAGGCGGCACGACGTGCGACGATTTCCGGATGACACGCGCGTCGTGCCTAACCACTTCTTCCTAAACACAAGTCCGAGGCGTGGTCGAATCGACCCACGATTCGTGGCGCAAACCAGCCTGCACGCAGGCGAGACAGATGCCAAAGGCGCTTGCCGAGCATGGCAAGCTGTTTAGCTAAACGGCATCCGCAGCGCCCACTGATCGGTTCGCCTGGGCCTTCCGAGCTTGAACGTCCCGCAGGCGGCCCCACCATGCGCAGCGCGCTATGCCGAGACGGCGCACCGAATAAACTCCAATTTAATGGGTGTCGGCGAATTGCGAACCTATATCAGATGCATGCCCATCGGCGATCAACCGTCACGTTGATCGCGTGTACGAGGGAGTCTCGGCATGAAAAAGCTTTCCGTTCTTTGCGTCGCCCTTTGCGTTAGCCTTTCGACCACCGCCGCGTTTGCCCGGGGCGGCGGCATGGGATCGCATCAGATGTCCGCAACTGGCGGCGTCTTTGGCACCAGCGCAGCTGCGCCTGGCACCAACTCGTTGGGCACGGCGCTTTCGTCATCCGGCATCGGCCATGGCCCCATGAAAGGGCCGCTGCTTGGCACCGATCCCGCCATCGACCGTGAAGAAGCAAAGGTCGATAAAATGATAGGGTCGATTTGCCGGGGCTGTTGATCAGGGAGCCCGGCTAAGCACCGCAATTGACTGTCCCCACGGCTCTTCCTCCGGATGCAGCATAGGGCGTGATGTCGCGCTGCATCGTCAGCTTGATCATGTGCACCGGCGGCGCGTATCGCCCCTTCTTGCACCAACGGCATTTCAGAGCCGCTTGCAGTTTCAAGATCGCCGTGGTTCGCGCCCCACTAGCGTACCTCCGCCAATCAATTCAGGGATGGCCACCATGCCAGGCCTGTGGACGGCGCGATTTGACTCAACCAAGCCGCCGAGCGCGCCCAAATGCGCAGCTGCTATCGCCGGAACATGAATCTAATCGCGCCCGGAGAGCGTTCGAGAGCCATCTATCGCGTGCCAAATGGATGACGGAGCATGGTTACCCGCTCCTGCTACGTGGTGGCGCTTCCGCTTAAAGCCACGCAGCGAGTAATCGGCTATTGGCCCACACAAGAGAGCACCGCCTTACGTGGGCGACGTTTTTGTCGTATCTGTTGGTGGCACTTCGCCATCAAGCCAATCTTGCTCGTTGGCCAACGCCAGCCACGCTGCTTCCATTCGCTTGGCATCCGACTGCTTCATAGCTTCCTCCTGTTGCGACGGACATAGGAGGCGAGCAGGTGTTTACAACGCAGTGTTTGATGATACTTTCTCCACGCTGATGAATGGCTGTTCAGCTCGGTGCATTTCACTTCCCTGAAAGCTGGCTCGAGGTGCGCGATCTGGCGGATGTGACCATCGTCCCTGGCGTCGCCGATTAACGCTTCTCTGCCGTCGGATAGACAAGCGATTGATCCTCGATTTCCTGCACCGGAAGTTTATGCACGCCCGCCATCGCGTGCAGTTCCTGCAACGGCGGCATGGCCGCGGCCGTCAGCTCGATCGACGGAGATTGCAACCACAGCACAGTCGTGGCAGCCGCCAACAGGGCAACAACGGCGATCACGAAAATCATCGGACGCATCATGGGAAGTCTCCATGCCATAAAGCAGCGGGCCGGTCCGAAAGTTTTGCAAAGAATTCGGGCAAAAGGGGGACGGTTCGTCGTTCCGCGCCGCGCAGACGTGCGGCACTAAATTCGCGCGCTGGGTTCGGCAAATGCGGCCGACGCCGGCTCCTGTACCAGACTGTCGAGAACGACAGCGGCTCCGACAGCAATAATGCCGACGACAAAGCATGCGACCATGAACGTACGCATCGTATTTTCTCCTGTTTCTCACAACCATCCAGCCCATTTTCCGAACGCAGCGATCCTATTCACGCCGAGAGGGCGAAGGCCTCCGTTTCAACGTCGATGAACGTTCGCCCCAGCGAGCCCACGCGAGCGTAAAAGTCAGCCGATTTGACGTTCTCCAGATCGACAAAGAAGCGCCTGATCCAGCGAGCCAGATGCTTCTCAAAGAACTCGCGATCGGCTCCGGGCGGCACCGCAAGATCTCCGCCGATCAGACTTGCCATGATTTCACAGAGAATGGCGACGTGATCCTCGGGCTCCGAATGCCCGCGGTCCCTTTCAATGCCGAGATGATGAAAGGTTTCGCGCAACCGCGCCAGCGGGCGTCCGTAGAGCGAGCCCGTCAAATAATGCGATGCATACGGCAGCAGCGCGCCCTGCCCGAGCCCGGCGAACAAATCAAAATACTCACGCGCCGCGCTTGCCTCATCGGCTCGGGCCGCGGCCTCCGCGAGATCAGCGTGTGCGGCGCCGAGCAGGCTTGCGTCGCCGCGCAGCAAGGCCAGCCGTTCAATCATTTCGCTATCGGGGCTGCGCGAAAGCAGGATCGCCAGAAGCGCATACTCCTGCGCACGGGCGCGATCGATCTCGTCGACGACGCCATGGTAAGAAATGTGAGATTTGGACTCCTGCATGTCCAATCCTACCGCGGCAAAGCGCTGCCGTGCGAACGATGTCGTGGAAGCTCATCCATCGCATTTTCTTCGGCGAAACGATCGTTGCTGGCTGCCGCACCCTCTCCGTCGCCAGGCGGCGAACCGTCAAACGCTTGCTGCGACTTGTCATCGGGAGCGACGGGCTCATCGCAGGTTTCAGCAGGTAACGACTGCTCCACGGATACCGGCATTTCCGAGATAATGCTGGCGAGTTTGTCGTTCCGGCCAAGCGCCTGGGCCAAAAGAGCCGCCAAATTGTCGCTTTCCACCAGAGGACCGAAGCCGGGTATCGAGTCCGGGTCGTTGAAATCCCACTGGTTCTCGGCGATGCCGATGAAGTCGCGGATGGCCGGATCGCTCGCCCAGGCCTGGCGCAATGCGGCCCGCGTCAATTCGGCGGGCACGCGGCTTTGCAAAAAGCCGCGGATGTCGGTGTTGCCGGGGATCGTTTCAATCGATGGCAGACTGGACGGATCAAAGGGATCG
>Ga0209438_1000243_pt1 | contig 15757 bp, 18 predicted proteins | sample GraSoi_2013_20cm_FD_185825 | JGI IMG/M metagenome (GOLD analysis project Ga0209438, IMG submission 185825) | Grasslands soil microbial communities from the Angelo Coastal Reserve, California, USA - Sample 9_17_2013_20cm (SPAdes) (version 2) | ecosystem: Environmental > Terrestrial > Soil >...
TATCACGGTCAACGGCCCGCCGAACCAGTCGCCTTCGGTGTCGCTGACCGCGCCGGCCAACGGCGCGACGTTCACCGCGCCGGCATCGATCACCGTGTCGGCTACGGCGAGCGACACCGACGGCACGATTGCCAGGGTGGACTTCTTCGCGGGGACAACGCTGATCGGGAGCGATACGACGAGCCCGTACAGCATCACGTGGAACAACGTGCCGGCCGGCAGCTACTCGCTGACCGCGGCTGCCACGGATAACGGCGGCGCGACGACCACGTCAGCGGCGCGCACCGTGACGGTCGCCGCTCCGCCTCCGCCGCCGCCCGGCGCGCACGCGCTGTTTGCGGCGTCGGCGGACCACGACACGCTGGTGACGCGGTACGTGCTGGACATCTTCGCGTCGGGAGCCAACCCGAACACCGCGACGCCGATCGCGTCGCAGGACCTCGGCAAGCCGGCGGTCGTCAACGGCGACTGCAACGCGGACATCTCCGCGAGCTACAACTCGCTGGCGGCCGGGTCCTATATCGCGACGGTGAGCGCGGTGGGAAGCGGCGGATCGTCGCGGAGCGCGGCGACCCCGTTCACGAAGTAGCGGCGCCTCGACGAACCTACGGCATCGACGGCGACGGCGACAACGCCGCCGTCGGTGCCGGCGGGATGATGAACCACGCGACGAGATACGCGACCACGCCGAAGACGACCGCGCCGACCACGACCGACACGACGACCCAGGCGACGCGCATGATCGTCGGGTCCACCTCGAAATACTCGGCGAGCCCACCGCAGACGCCGGCGATCCGCTTGTCGGCGCGCGAGCGCATCAGCCGCGTCTTCGGCGCCGCCGCCGCGGTTGCGGCGTCGGCGCGCGGCATGATGAGCCAGGCCGCGAGGTAGGCGATGACTCCGAGCACGATGGCGCCCGGCCAGATGGACAGCACGACCCACGCGGCCCGGACCAGCGCCACGTCGGCGTCGAAGTAGTCCGCCAGTCCTGCGCAGACGCCCCCGATCTTCCCTTCCTCGGGCCGGCGCGTCAGGCGCCGCTTCGGGCCAGTTCCTGCGAATTCACTCATCGCTCTCTCCATTTACCCTGCAATACGGGCCGGACGCGGCGAAGGTTTCAGTGCGGTAGACTGGCTCCTTCGACGTCCGGTCGAACGCACGGAGGACATCGATGGCCACTACGCACACCTACGAAGAGCTCAGGAAGAAGACGGTTGCAGAACTCAGGGACATCGCGAAGGGGTTGGACCACGACGCGGTGCAGGGCTTCACGCAGATGAACAAGGACCACCTGCTGCCGGCTCTCTGCACGGCGCTCGGCATCGAGCACGGCCATCATCACGTCGAGGCCGGGTTCGACAAGTCGAAGATCAAGGCGCGCATGAAGACGCTGCACGCGGAACGCGCCAAGGCGCTCGGGGCGCACGACTCGAAGAAGCTCAAGGTGGTCCGCGGCGAGCTGCATACGCTGAACCATCGGCTGCGCGCGCACATGGTCTAGTCCGGCGGCGCGGGGACGAGCCCGCCGAGGATGTCTTTGAGCCGGCGCTCGACCTCGTTACGAAGGCCCCGGCGGACGGCCGCGCCGGCGTCAATCGTGACGCGGGGGGCATCCAGCGTCCCGTCGATGACCGCGGGCAGCAGCGCGCGATTGCCTTCGCGCGTGTAGCGGGCCAGGTCGGTTCCGGCCTGCGCCGAGAGCGCCTCCGACAGCGAGAGATCCATGTGGCCGTCCAGCGCCTTGGTCGGAATGGTCAGCGTGCCCTGCCCCACGAGATCGACGTCGGGCGAGTGCAGCGACAACGCGGAGGCCGCGAGGACCTGGTGCACGAGGGCGAACGTCGCGTCGATGCGATCGAAGGTGTCGCTCGATGCGGCTGCATCCGCCCCGGGCCTGCCGAAGAACAGCACGACGCTTCGCACGAGGCCAAGACGCCTCAGGACGCCGTTGGCAATCGTGACCTTCCCCTCCCCCGCCGCCGCCGCGACAGCGTCGCCAAGCGTGGCGCCGCGGCCGTTGAACGTCCCCGTGCCGGAGAGGCGGCCGCTGATCGTGTCGGGCACGTCGCCGAACGCGGCGAGCTGCGCGACGTCCACGTCGTTGACCTGCGCCCGCACGGTCGCGCGCAGCGCGCCGACTTCCGAGTCGATGTCGAGCGCCCCCTGATACCTGCCGCCGAACAACTGGAAACTGGCCGGCGACAGCGTGATGCGGTTCCCCTGCGCCACGAGCGTCGTCGCGAATTGCCGGACGTCCACGCCGCTCGCCCGCGCGGTCTCCGCGCTGACGCGCGCGACGATGCGACCGGGAAGGAGCGTCGTGGTCGCCGGCGCGCGCTTCGGCGTCCGCGGCGCGAATGCGTCGGCGAGCGCGATGAGATCGTCCACGTCGACGTGGCCGGCCTTGACCTGCAGCTGCGCGTCGACCCGCGGCGACAGCTGGACGAGGCCGCTGGCCTCGAGCGCCGTCGTTCCCGAAGCCGCGGTAAAGCGCTCGAGGTTCAGGTGCGCGCTCGACAGCGACGAGTCCGCCGAGACCTTGATCTCGCGGCCGCGGCTTGCCACCGTGATGTTCCGCAGCGTAATCGCGCGGATCGAGACGAGCTGCACGACGGCGGTTGCCGGCGCCGGCGTGGGAGCGCCCTGGCCCGGCGCAGGCATCGTGAACGCCAGCGGCATGTCGATGCGGCTGTCGGACACGGAGACCTCCGCGTCCTCGATGCGGCGCGACCACAGCGGCTTCAGCCCGGCTGACACCTGCACCTCGGCGAGCATGACGCGCGCCGGATCGCCGGCGCGCACGTCGCGAAGCGTGATCATGGGCCGCGGGAACACGTGCGCCTCCGCCTTGCCGATCGTGACGCGCTGGCCGAGCCACTTCGTCGCCTGGCTCTCGAGCGCGCGGCGCACGCCGTCGCCGCTGACGAACCAGTACATCGCCGCCGCCATCGCGACGACGAGCACCAGGATGACGCCGAGAGCCAGGAGGATGAGGCGCCGCGTCATGAAACAATTAGACTCCGGTTTCTTTCCGAGTGCCCGAGCTTCCTGACATCCTGCTCTATCTCCGTGCGCTCGAGCCGAGAATCGTCGGCAGACGCGTGACGGCGGTGCGGCTCGCCAGCCCGTTTCTGCTGCGATCGGTCGATCCGCCGCTCTCGGCCGTCGAAGGCCGGACCATTGTCGGCCTGCGGCGCCTGGGCAAGCGGGTCGTGGTCGAAGCGGAAGGCAAGCTGTTCCTGATCTTTCACCTGATGATCGCGGGTCGCTTCCGGTGGAAGCCGCCGCGCACGGCGATTCCGGGCAAGGTGGGCCTCTTCGCGCTCGACTTCGAGCATGGCACGCTGATCCTGACCGAAGCGGGGTCCAAGCGGCAGGCGTCCCTGTACGTCGTCGAGGGCGAGCCTGCGCTGGCGCGCCACGATCCGGGCGGACTCGAGGTGATGGAGGCCAACCTCCCGTCCTTCGCCGAAGCGCTCCGGCGCGACAACCACACCCTGAAGCGGGCGCTCACGGACCCTCACCTGTTCAGCGGGATCGGCAACGCCTATTCGGACGAGATCCTGCACGCCGCGCGGATGTCTCCGTTCAAGCAAACCGGCAACATGACCGACGACGAAGTGCAGCGGTTGTACGAAGCCGTGCGGCTGACGCTTGCTCAATGGACCGCGCGGCTGCAGCGCGAGACCGGCGACGACTTCCCGGACAAGGTGACGGCCTTCAGGGAAGAGATGGCGGTTCACGGCCGTTATCGGCAGCCATGTCCTGACTGCGGCGCGCCCGTCCAGCGCGTCGTCTATGCGGCCAACGAAGCGAACTACTGCGCCAATTGCCAGACCGGAGGACGACTGCTCGCGGATCGATCGCTCTCGCGGCTCCTGAAGGACGACTGGCCACGAACGCTCGAGGAGTTGGAACGTAAGCGGGGCGGGTGAAGCGAGGTGCGTACACCCTTGTACGGAGGGCCGGTGCGGCGCGAACGTGGACCCGGCGTTATAGGGCTGGCAGGGTGTAGGCGCAACTCTGATACCAATAAGCCCACGCATCGCGAGAATGAGTGCAGATCTGCATGCAATATCGCGTCGTCGCTACCGATGCGTCCTCGGCGCAGCGGCAGCTGCTGTGGGATTTGTGCTATCGCGTCACCGGCGCCGTCGAAGACGCGGACACGCTGGTGCGCGACTCCAGCACTCACCTGGTCCGCTCGGTGGCGGCGCCTGCGATAGAGGCGCTGCGTACGCGCAAGCGGCGGCAGTACGTCGGCTCCTGGCTGCCGGCGCCGGTTGAAACCGGCAACGCGGCATCCGCCGGTCCGCGGCCCGATGGCGCTGGCGGCATCCGGTACGACATGGTCGAGAGCGGAACGATGGCGTTCCTCAGGGCGCTCGAGCCGCTCGACGCTCGCGAACGCCTCGTCTTCGTGATGAGCGACGCGTTCGGCTTCCAGCCGCAGGAAACAGCGGCGACCCTCGATTTCACCGCCGCGACGACCCGGACGCTCCTGCAGGGCGCCCGGCGGAAGATGGATGCCTACGATTCGAGCCACGTGCCGCCGACGCCCGGCGTGCAAGCGCACACGATGGATTCGCTTCGCGATTGCCTCTGGCATCTTCAGCGGCTGGACACCGGGCGGCTCGAAAAGACGCTCGCGGCGGACGCACAGGCGATCTTCGACAGCGGCGGCGAGTTCGTCGCGCCGCCAGGCATCATCGTCGGCGCGGCAACCATCGCGAAGCTGCTGACGAAGTTCGTCGAAGGCACCGGATCGATCAGCCTGACGTACCGGATGCTGAACGGAATGCCGGCGGCGATTGCCCAGTCGCCGCCGCGCCCGCGCTGGGCGAAGCGCATGGTCATCAGGGTGGAGCTCCGTGAAGACCTCGTCTCCGCGGTGCAGGTGATCATGGCGACCCCGAAGCTGGCTGCGGTCCGGTTCGATCCGATCTGACGCGGGAAGGTCACGGGTTACCGGTTACAGGCAGGAAGGAACCCCTGTAACCTGTTCCCTGTGGCCGTCCGTCTCACTGTCCTCGCGTGCCTGGCGATGCTGGCGCCGCGCCCCGCGCTCGCGCAGGATCTCAATGAATTGCGCTGGGGCGGCGACGCCGAGGGTGGCGCGCCGTATGTCGAGGCCGATCCGGCGGACCCTTCCCGCGTCGTCGGCTTCGACGTCGAGGTCGCGCAGTTGCTCGCCGCGGGACTCGGGCGTACGCCTCGATTCGTCCAGGTCGGCTTCACGAGCATCGACGCGTCGGCCGCGCGCGGCGACTTCGACGTCGGCCTCAGCGGCATCGAGGACAGCGCGGCCCGCCGTTCGCGGCTCGCGGTGACGATTCCGTATTACGAGTTTCGCGAGGTGCTGACCGTCCGTTCGGCGGACGCGGGCACGTATCGCTCGCTCGGCGACCTGCGCGGCCGGCGCGTCGCCACGCTCGGCGCGACGCTCGCGTACGACATGCTGGTCGACGCACAGGCGCGCGACGGCATCGTGCCGGTCACCTACGAAGACGACGTCCATCCGTACAGCGACCTCGTGATTGGCCGGGTGGACGCGGTCGTCCTCGACGCGATCCTCGCGCAGCGCGGCGTGCGGAGAAACGCGGGGCTGACGAGCCAGCCGGCGCCGCTCGCGGTCGGGCATTACGTTGGCATCCTCGCGCCGGGGGCGGCCGCGCTGCGCGACCGGATGAACGTCGTCCTTCGCGACGCCATGAGGGACGGACGCCTTGAGGCGATTCTCCAGCGATGGGACGTGTGGAACGACGATCAGCCGCGTCTCTACGCCCGCGTGCTCGCCGACGCGTCGCCGTATCCGGTCGACGCGTCGAGCCTGTCGGCCTCCTCGGACGCGGCGCGGGCCGTGTCAGGTCAGGGGACGCTGGATGCCGCGCGCCGCTACCTGCCCGCGCTGCTCCGCGCGGCGCTGATCACGATCGTGCTGTCGTGCCTGTCGATGGCGCTCGCGATTGCGGTGGGCGGGCTCATCGCGAGCGGCCGCGTCTACGGCGCGGCGCCGGTGCGCATCGCGCTCACCGGGTACGTCGAGATCGTCCGCGGAACGCCGCTCCTCCTGCAGCTGTTCGTGCTCTATTTCGGGCTTGCCGCGTTCATCCAGCTGCCCGCCTTCGTCGCGGCGCTTCTCGGCCTGGGTCTCAACTACGCGGCGTACGAGAGCGAGATCTACCGCGGTGCGCTCGAGGCGGTGCCGCCCGGCCAGCTCGAATCCGCACGAACTCTCGGCTTCTCGGAGCGGCAGATCCTCGTGCTCGTCCGCGCGCCGCAGGCGTTCCGGCTCGCGCTCGCGCCGATGACCAACGACTTCGTCGCGCTGCTGAAGGACAGCTCCCTTGTCTCGGTCATCACCGTCGTGGAGCTCACCAAGGAGACGTCGATCTTCGCGGCCAACATCGGCAGCTGGGTGCTGCCGGGCATCATGTGCGCGGCCATCTACCTGGCGATGTCGCTGCCGCTGGCGCGCGTCGCGCGCCGCATCGAGCGCGGGTGGCGGCACGCATGAGCGTTCTCGACGTGCAATCGCTCGATGTTCGCCGCGGTGGACGGCCAATCGTGGCCGGCGTCTCGTTTGCCGCGTCGGCCGGCGAAATCGTCGCGCTGATGGGTGCGTCGGGCGCCGGGAAGAGCACGATCCTCCGCGCAATCGCGGGACTCGATCCGATTGTCGCCGGCAGCGTGGCGATACCGCGTCCCGTCGGCATGGTCTTCCAGTTCCATCACCTGTTCGCGAACATGACCGCGCACAAGAACGTGTGGCTGGCGCCGGTGCACGTCTTCAGGCGTCCGCGCGCCGAGGCCGAACAGCGCGCGCGGGAGCTGCTGGTCTCGCTCGGCGTCGGAGACCGGGCGTCCGCGATGCCTCACGAGCTTTCGGGGGGCGAGGCGCAGCGCGTCGCCATCGCGCGCGCGCTCGCGATCGAGCCCAGGGTGCTGTTGATGGACGAGCCGACCGCCTCGCTCGATCCCGCCCGGCGCGGCGACCTGGCGGCTACGCTGCGGAGGCTGGCGGATGAAGGACGGACGATTGTCGTCGCGACGCATGACGCCGAGTTCGCGCGCGCCTGTGCGCACCGCGTGCTGAGCGTCGAAGGCGGCCGACTGCGTGGTGTATCGTAGAGAGCGTTCGGATTCCCGAACGTCGAACCCCGAACCCCGAACCCACGGATCCCGCATCCCGGATCCCGGATCCCGGCCTGCATCCATGCTAGAGACCGACGCCATTTACATCGAGCGTGACACCGACCGCAAAATCCGGCATCGAAACAAGCTCTATTACCGGTTCAATCACTGGCCGATCTGGATTTTCGTCTTCTTCATCGCGCCCGGACCGCTGACCTTCGACCTGTTCGAGCGCGGCTTCGATCGACGGCTCGCGACGTGGCTGGCCGTCGTGCTCGCCGGAACGGCGATTGCCGGCCTGCGCGGCCGTCTCCCCGGGTGCGAGCCGCGGCCGTACATCATCCGCTTCACCGAGGATCGCCCGAACCCGCTCTATCGGCGCGTCTGCTACACGATTGCGTGGGGCGAAGTCGTCGCGTTCGCGTCGCTCAACATCGCGGGGCTCGTCTGGGCGATCGTCACGGGCATGTGGCGGCTGAAGCAGATGTACGCGGCCGCGTACTTTCCGATCGCCGGCACGATCTGGCTGCTCGGCGCGCTGGGACGCCTGCCGCGCGTGAAGGCGTCGACACAGGGCGAAGGACACGAGCGCCGCTATTTCTACGGATCGGTCTGGGCCGTCGCGTGCGCGCAGCCGGTTCTCTGGCTGTTGTGGAAGGTCCTGCCCGAAACGCGCGGCACTGATGCGCTGAAGCTTGTGGTCTTCATCGCCGTGCTCGGCGTGGTCGGTTATCTGTCGCGGCTCGGCCTGCTTCCTCGCACTCGCCCGATCGTCCCTGGCGAGCTCGCGGTGTCCGATTGATGGAAGGCCACGAGGGGTGGGACGAATACGCGCCCTTCTATGACTGGGAGAACGCGCGGACCCTCGGCCGGCGTGACGTTCCGTTCTGGCGGACGCTGGCGCTGCGGTCGGAGGGCCCGGTCCTCGAGCTCGGCTGCGGGACCGGCCGCATCGCCATTCCGCTGGCGCGCGCCGGCGTGTCGCTTGTCGGCATCGATCGATCCGATGCGATGCTCGCGAGGGCGCGGGAGCGGATCAGGCGCGGCCGCCTCGGGTCGCGCGCGCGGCTCCTTCGCGGCGACATCCGCTCGCTTCCGTTCCGTCCGTCGACGTTTCCGCTCGTCATCGCGCCGTACGGCGTGCTGCAGTCGCTGCTGCGCGAACGCGACCTGGCCGACACGCTGCGGGCAGTGGCGTGCGTGCTCAAGCCGCGCGCGACGTTCGGCATCGAGCTGGTCGCGGATCTGCCGTCCTGGGACGAGTACCAAAAGCGCGTGAGCCTGTCGGGGTGGCGCGGCGGACGGCGGGGTGCGCACGTGACGCTCGTCGAAACCGTGCGGCAGGATCGCACGCGCCACCTGACGATCTTCGACCAGCAGTTCATCGAGCGCCGCGGCGAGCGGCGGCGGACGCACGCCTTTTCGCTGACGTTTCGGACGCTCTCCGTGCCGCAGATGACGCGGCGGCTCGAAAAGACCGGCTTTGAAATCTCGGCGCTGCTGGGCGATTATCGCGGCGGGCAGTGGGATCCGCGTGCGGACGTCTGGATGATTCTGGCGCGCCGGTGCTAGAATCAGCGGTCGCTTTTCCCTCGTTTTTTCTGGAGTTTCCGCATGTCTGGCCATTCGAAGTGGCACACGATCAAGCACAAGAAGGGGGCCGCGGACGCCAAGCGCGGCAAGGTCTTCACCCGCATCATCAAGGAGTTGACGGTTGCCGCCCGCAACGGAGGTGGCGACGTCAACATGAACCCGCGGCTCCGGACGATCGTCGCCGACGCGAAGGCGCAGAACATGCCTCGCGAGAACATCGATCGGGCGATCCGGCGCGGGACGGGTGAAGAGCCCGGCGTCTCCTACGAAGACGTGATGTACGAAGGCTACGGCCCCGGCGGCGTGGCGATCCTGATCGAGACCCTCACCGACAACAAGAACCGCACGGTCGGTGAGATCCGCCACATGCTCGGCAAGCACGCCGGCAACCTCGCGGCCGAGAACAGCGTCGCGTGGATGTTCCACCGCAAGGGGCAGATCGTCATCGAGAAGGGGAAGGCCGACGAGGAGAAGCTCCTCACGGCTGCGCTCGACGCGGGCGCCGACGACATGAACGACGACGAGAGCGGGTGGGAAATCGTCTGCGCGCCCGAGAACTTCGAGAAGGTGCGCGACGCGGTGAAGGGGATCGGCGTCGAGCCGGCCAGTGCCGAAGTCGCGATGATCCCGCAGAACTACGTCAAGCTGACCGGCAAGGAAGCGCAGCAGATGCTTCGCCTGATGGAAGCCATCGAAGAGCATGACGACGTGCAGCACGTCTGGGCGAACTTCGACATCGAAGAGAAGGAGATCGAGGCCTCCCTCGCGTGAGAATCTTCGGCATCGATCCCGGCTCCGAGCGCACCGGCTACGGATGCGTGGAGTCGGATGGACGCCGTCACGTCCTCGTCGCCTGCGGCGCGATTGCGGCGCCGCCCGGCGACACGTTCCCCCACCGCCTGGCGCGCATTCATACGGAACTCTCCACCCTGCTGGCCTCGTGCCGTCCTGACTGCGTCGCCATCGAAAACCTGTTTCACGCGAACAACGTTCGCAGCGCGCTGAAGCTCGGCCACGCGCGCGGCGTGGCCATGCTGGCGGCGGTCGAAGCCGGCTGCGAGGTGGTCGAGTACACGCCGGCCGAGATCAAGCGCGCCGTTGCCGGCTACGGCCGCGCGGAGAAGCAGCAGATCGGGCAGATGGTGAAGCTGCTGCTGGGTCTGACGGTGGCGCCGTCGCCGCACGACGCGGCCGATGCGCTGGCCGTCGCGATTTGCCATCTGCATTCGATGGCACCGGCCGGGATCAGGGATCCGGGATCGGCGATCCGAAACCGGAGCGGATCCCGGATCCCGGATCCCGAATCCCGGAAGGCGCCGCGGAGCTGGCGCCAGTACCGTCCTCCGGCCAACGGATGATCGCGTTCCTCCGGGGCCGGGTTCTCGACAAGCATCCAAACCGAATCGTGGTTGACGTCAACGGCGTCGGGTACGAGCTGTACGTTCCGCTCTCGACGTATTACGACGTCGGCGACGCGGGGACGGACATCTCGCTGCGCGTGCACACGCACGTGCGCGAGGACGCGCTGCAGCTCTTCGGCTTCCTCACGCCCCTCGAGCAGCAGCTCTTCGAGCGGTTGATCGCGATCAGCGGCATCGGCCCGAAGCTGGCGATCGCCGTGCTCTCGGGCATCGACAGCCGCGAGCTCGTCGTGTCGGTGCAGCGCGCGGACGTCGCCCGCCTGACGCGGATTCCCGGCATCGGCAAGAAGACCGCCGAGCGCATCGTGCTCGAGCTGAAGGATCGTCTCGCCGACCTCGCCGCATCGGATGCCGGCGCGAGCGTGGACGCGCCTTCCGGCGATCGACTGCGCGACGACCTCGTCTCCGCGCTCGAGAACCTGGGCTATCATCGGCCGCTGGCCGAAAAAGCTGCGGATGCGGCGCGCGCGCGCAACGGCAGCGCCGCCTTCGAGGACGCGTTGAAGAGCGCGCTGCGCGAGCTGATGCGATGAACGACCCTTCGACCCCTCGAGAATCCCGCCTGGTCACCGCGGGGCGCGTCGACGAAGACGCGCAGTACGAGGCGGGGCTCCGCCCGCGATTGCTCGACGAGTACATCGGCCAGGATCGCATCCGCGACAACCTTGAGGTGTCGATCGCAGCGGCGCGCGGACGCAAGGAGGCGCTCGATCACGTCCTCCTGTACGGCCCGCCGGGGCTCGGCAAGACGACGCTCGCGTACGTGATCGGCAACGAGCTCGGCGTGGCGGTGCGGGCGACGGCGGGGCCCGTGATCGAAAGGGCCGGCGACCTCGTCGCGATGCTCACGAACCTCCAGGAGCACGAGGTGCTCTTCATCGACGAAGTGCACCGGCTGGCGCCGGCCATCGAGGAGATTCTCTACCCGGCGATGGAAGACTACGAGGTGGACATCGTCATCGGCCAGGGGCCGAGCGCGAGGTCGGTGAAGGTGCCGCTGCAGAAGTTCACGCTGATTGGCGCGACCACCCGCGCGGGCCTGCTGACGGCGCCGCTCCGCGCGCGCTTCGGCATCGTCCACCGGCTGGACTTCTACACCGACGGCGACATCGAGGAGATCGTCCGCCGCTCGGCGCGCATCCTCGGCGTGCCGACCGACGAGGCCGCCGCGCTCGAGATTGCGCGGCGGTCGCGGGGCACCCCGCGCATCGCCAACCGTCTCCTGCGCCGCGTACGCGACTACGCGCAGGTACGCGCCGACGGCCGCATCAGCGGCGAGGTCGCATGCGCGGCCATGAAGCTCCTCGAGGTCGACGATCATGGCTTCGACGAGGTGGACCGCAAGCTGCTGCGGACCATCATCGACAAGTTCAGCGGCGGGCCCGTGGGGGTGAACTCCATTGCCGCCGCCATCAACGAAGAAAAGGACGCGATCGAGGACATCTACGAGCCGTTCCTGATCCAGGCCGGCTTTCTCGACCGCACGCCGCGCGGCCGTGTCGCCACGGCGCGCGCCTACGAATACTTCGGGCTCACAGCGCCCGGGAGGGGCTCCGGACTGTGGTGATCGATCCTTCCGCGCGGACGATTCACCGCGCACGCATTTCGAGCCTGGCGACCTACGTGCCGCCACGGCTGCTGACCAACGCCGATCTCGAACGGCTCGTCGAGACCACCGACGAATGGATTCTCCAGCGCACCGGCATCCGCGAGCGGCACATCGTCGATTCCGGGGTGGCGACCTCAGACCTGGCCGCGGAGGCCGCGCGCGAGGCGATTCGCCGCGCGGGCCTCACGCCCGCCGACATCGACTTCATCGTCGTCGGCACGACGACGCCCGACATGATGTTCCCGAGCACCACGTGCCTCGTCCAGACGAAGATCGGGGCGCCGCATGCCTGGGGCTTCGACCTCGGCGCCGCCTGCTCCGGCTTCACCTACGCGCTGACGACGGCGGCGCAGCTGGTCTCGGCCGGTGGCAGCAAGCACGCGCTGGTGATCGGCGCGGACGTGATGTCGAGCATCATCGACTACACCGATCGCACGACGTGCGTGCTATTCGGCGACGGGGCCGGCGCGGTCGTGGTCGAAGCCTCGGATGACGACGGCATTGGCATCATCGATTTCGAAAACTACGTCGACGGAAGGGGCGGCGACGCGCTGTGCATGCCCGGCGGCGGCAGCCTGCGCCCGGCGTCGCGGGAAACCGTGGACCAGCGCCTGCACTACGTGAAGCAGGACGGAGCGACGGTCTTCAAGTTCGCGGTCCGTAACACGGAAGAGGCCGCATCGCGGATCCTGGAGAGGAACGGCGTGAAGCCGTGCGAGATCGACCTCTTCGTCTCACACCAGGCCAACCGGCGCATCATCATGTCGGCCACGGAGAAGCTCGGCATTCCTCCCGAGAAGGTTGTCATCAACATCGAGCGATTCGGCAACACGACGGCCGGGACGATTCCGCTCGCGCTCAACGACGCGGTCGAGCAGAAGCGCCTCAAGAAAGGCGATCTTCTGCTGCTGGCATCGGTCGGCGCCGGTTTTACGGTCGGCACCGTGCTGATGCGGTGGGGGTTGAAGGAATAATTCCGGCGGAAGACTCTTTGCTACTAATCGTTTGACGTCATGGGAGCTGAAGCGTTAGGCCACGTCGTCCGGCTGCGCCCGCTGACCCAGAGTCAGCAGCAGCGGCTCGTAGCCCTGCGGCGTGTTGCCGAGCTGCTGGACTCGGCGTTTGTCGTGCCCGGGACGTCCTACCGGGTCGGCCTCGATCCGATCATCGGGCTCGTCCCGTGGGTGGGCGACCTCGTCTCGCCGCTGTTCACGGTGGCGCTGCTGTGGCAGGCGCGCGATATCAGCGTGCCGAAGATCGTCCTGCTGCGGATGCTCTTCAACGCGGGGATCGACGCGATCATCGGGGCCGTTCCCGTCGCGGGGGATCTGTTCGACTTCGGCTGGAAGGCGAACCAGCGGAACCTGGCGCTGCTCGAGCGTCACGCGTACGAGGAACATCTCGCGTCGGCGGCCGACTGGGTCTTCGTGCTCGTGACGATCGCGCTCGTGCTGCTGGTCGCCGTCGTTCCGTTCGTGCTCGCCGGGTGGTTCGTCGCGTGGGCGCTCGCTCACATCCCTCGCTGAGATGACCGCACGCAAGGCGGCGGCAGCCAGGAAGGCTGCGCCGCGCCGCACGCGTGCTCCGCGGAAGCGCGCTGCGCCGCCGCCGTCCCGCGTCTTCCTGCTCTCGCCTGCGAACCTCGGCGGCATTCGAGCGCAGATGATGCTCTCGCCGAACGCCCGGTTCGAGCTCGCGCGCCAGCTTCAGGGCGAATCCGGCGCCCCCCTGGGTGAAATCTTCAGCTTCGTGAGCGGCCTCTATTTCCGGGGCAAGCTGGCGTATGCGCGGCGATTCGCGCGGCCGCCGGACCCCACCGACCCCGTCGCAGCCGGCGGCGTGCTCGCCATCACGTCGAACGCCGGACTGCGGTCGGTCGACACGGTGGTCACGGTCGAGTCGTTTCGTGCGTTTGCGACCGGTGACATCGATCTTCGCAATCAGACGTACCGGAAGCCGCTCGAGCAGTCGGCCAGGGCGCTGCGGGACGCGATCGGCCCCGACTGCGAGGTCGTGCTCCTTGGGAGCGTCGCGTCGGGGAAGTACGTCGATCTGCTGCTGCCGATCTTCGGCGATCGGCTGATGTTCCCGCCCGATTTCGTCGGCCGCGGCGACATGAGCCGCGGCGGGCTCATGCTTCGCTGCGTGATGGCCGGGTTCGAGCTGCCGTACGTGCCGCTGGCCGGAGCGAGCCGGCACGGCGCGCGTCCGCCGAAGCTGGAACCGTTGAAGAGGCGGTAGCCGTGAATCAGTTGCCGTACCACGAACGGATCGGCGACCTGCTCGACGCGGGAGAGGATCCGAGCCGGTACAACCCGCGTGGCGCCCACGCGCATTCGACGCCGCTGCACCAGGCCGCGTTCGCCGGCCATCTGGATGTCGTCCGGTTGCTGGCGGATCGCGGCGCTCGCCTCGACATCAGGGACACGATCCACCAGGGCACGCCGCTCCAATGGGCCGCGCACGTCGGGCACGCGGACGTGGTTGAATTCCTTCGTGGCGCAGGTTCGGATCCCGCCGGACGGTGACGCGACGCTCGTGGTCGGACCCGCGAAGCGCGAGGTCCGTCTCACGAACCTCCACAAGCCCTTCTGGCCCGAGCGCGGCATCACGAAGGGGATGCTGATCCAGTACTACGCGGACGTGGCGCCGGTCCTGCTGCCGCACATCGGCGACCGTGCGATGGTCATGAAGCGCTATCCGCACGGCTGGTCCGGCGAGTTCTTCTTCATGAAGCGCGCGCCCGTTCCGCGGCCGGACTGGATCCGCACCTGTTCCATCACGCACGATTCGGGCAACGTCATCGACTTCCCGGTCATCGACAACATCGAGTCGCTGTTGTGGGTGATCAATCTCGGATGCATCGACCTCAACCAGTGGTACGCACGGTGCGACGACATCCATCGCCCCGATTACGTGCACTTCGATCTCGATCCCGGCCCGGGCGCGACTTTCGATCAGGTGCGCGAATCGTCGCTGCTCGTCCGTGAAGCACTCGAAGCGTTGAAGATGAAGCCGCTCGTGAAGACCAGCGGCTCGAAGGGCCTGCACGTGTACGTGCCGATCGTGCGCAGCCCCGTACAGAAGACGGTGTGGACGTTCGCCAAGGCGCTGGCGGTGGCGCTCGCCTCGCGCAACCCCGCGCTCATGACGTCCGAATACCGCAAGGAGAAACGCCCGAACGGACGCGTGCTCGTCGATTACAACCAGAATCGATGGGGGAGCACGCTCGCGAGCATCTATTCCGTGCGGCCGACTCCGCTGGCGACGGTGTCGACGCCGCTCGAATGGACCGAGGTCTCGCGCGGCGTCCGCATCGAGGACTTCCGCCTGGACAACGTTCGCGAGCGGATTGCGAAGGCAGGCGACCTCTGGAAGCCGCTGCTCGTGTCCCGTGGGAGAACCGACCTGGGAAAATTCGTGTAGGTTCGCCGCCTATTCGCCGAGCAGTTCGCCGACCGGCTTGAGGTTTTCGATCCGATCGCAGAACGCCTTCACCACGACGAGCATCGGGACCGCGAGCAGCGTTCCCCAGATCCCCCAGACGAAGCTCCAGAAGATCAGGCCGATGAACATCGCGACCTCGTTGGTGCGGGCCGCACGGCTCGTCAGCCACGGCGTGAGCAGCCATCCCTCGAGGCTCGTGATCACGACGGAGACGCCGGACACGTAGATCGCCATCGCGATGGTGCCGAACTGGAGGAACGCGGCGATCGCGGTCGCGCCGGCGACGAGGACCGGCCCGAAGTACGGGACGCTGTTGAACACCCCTGCCGCGACACCCCACAGCGCGGCGTGATGCACGCCCATCCACTTGAACGCCACCCACGTCGCGATGCCGACAACGCCGCTGGTGAGCACGCGGAGGAGCAGGAACTTCGCGATCTGCGCGTCGATCTCGTTGATGATCTGGACGGTGATCTTCTTGTGCTCGAACGAGGGGCCCGCGATCCTGACGAGCTTGCGTTTCACGATGTCGCCCGACACGAGCAGGAAGAAG
>Ga0209438_1000245_pt1 | contig 15732 bp, 13 predicted proteins | sample GraSoi_2013_20cm_FD_185825 | JGI IMG/M metagenome (GOLD analysis project Ga0209438, IMG submission 185825) | Grasslands soil microbial communities from the Angelo Coastal Reserve, California, USA - Sample 9_17_2013_20cm (SPAdes) (version 2) | ecosystem: Environmental > Terrestrial > Soil >...
ATGGTGGCCAAAGTGAATACTGACTGTCGTCGATGAACTATCGAACGTCTGTTCCTGTGCAATGGCACGCTTGAGACATGCTGACGGTCTCGGAAAACGTCCGTTTAGCGGGGGAGACCGGAAGCAACCGGCCGGTGTGGGTCAAAACGGCGCTTTTGACCCACACCGGCCGTTTCGCCTGTCGCAACAACCGGCGCCAACCGTCGGTTTGAGGACTTTCGGCAACAGTTATCCGCAATCATCCGTTAGCCTCCACACAATGTCATTAACTGCCACCGTTCGGCTCGGGAGGAGAATACTATTCGGTAGTCACCGTGTGTCGGAGTGTGTCGGAGGGTATCATGGCATGGCGCGTCTGTTTGGTAGCCGGGCTTTCATCTGCGTTGTTGAGCGGCTGCGCTAGCGTTGGCAATGAAAGCATCGCCGACGCTACGCCTGAGAGCGTGTCCGCGCAATTGATCAAAGGAAAAACCACTCAAGAGCACGTGCGCGGACTATATGGCGACCCCACAAAGACCTCCTTCACCGATAGCGCCAACGAAATATGGGAATACGATTTCTCCAGAATGCACTCGAAACCCACCAACTTTATTCCCTATGTAAACCTGATTCATAGCGGCGCTGAAGGCGACAAGAAGTCGCTCGTGATTTTTTTCGACAAGAGCAAAGTCGTTCGGCAATACACGATCAGCTCATCGAAAGTCGATGTGAGCCAAGGTCTGATCACGCGATAGCTACGGGTAATTGAGTTTCCTCTGCCGTGTGGCGACAGCGTTGATCTGCTTGTCGAGTACGAACCGGATCCGCAGGGCTGCACCATCACGGGTCGGGAGAGCAATTAATTGGCGTTCAGCATTCAGCGCGAACCTGCAACGCGGTCGAAATCAGTTGCCGAGCAATTCCCGATGGTGCCTGCGGCCCTGTCTCTGCATCATGTCGGGCTGATCCGATGAAGCTGTTCGCTGCGGGCCTATCGCCTCGAATTGCGCCTTCTGCTCGTCGCTCAGCGATCCATAGAAATCGTCAAGGGCCGAGCGCACTAACTTGACTGCCTGGAGCATGGTGTCGAGCCTTTTGCCGACGGCCGCGAGCCGTGCCGGTGGCGTGATCGCATCGCCGGCCTGGCACGAGGTCTTGAGCATGTCGGCCGCCCTGGCGCTTGCGTCCTGGAGCGCGACAAGGCTCGCCCGTTGGCTGTCTGTTGGGCGCAACCTCGCGTCAACCTCCTCGGCCGGCCATTTCAGTGCGGCAGGTTGCGCAACGTCGCAGCTCTGAGCAAGCGATCTATCGTGGCGCCGTGCAGCGATGCGCCTGCGCTGCTCCTCGCCAAGCGCATTCAGCCGCACCTTCTGGTCATCGTTCAAGAGGCTATAGAATTTGTCCAGCGACGGCTGCACCGTTGCTACCGCCGCGATCATCGCCTCAATGCGTTGCTGCATGGACGCAAGCCGGCTTGGTGCCGTCAGCGATAATCTTGTCGGGCAGGCGGCCTTGATGGTCTGCGCGGCCGTCACCGATGCATTGGCGAATTCGTCGAGTGCGGCACGCTGCGTCTCGGTCGGCTCGATAGCTTGCAGTATCAGATCAATCGGCAGGCCAGCAATGTCGCGGCTGTCGTCACCGCACATTTGCGCCAGCCGGTCGGGCGCTGCATTGAGTGTGCCAGGTGCCGCGACGCGCGGCGGCAAATAGCCGGCAAGATCATCGTAGGCGTAGGGCGCAAACATGCCGGCGTAGATGTCGTCGTAGCCGTAGCCCCAGAACGGCGCCCCAAAACCGCCGCCCCAGATCGCATAGTCATAGATGTCAAAATAAGCGAACGGCCAGAACAGCGGTCCGACCCATCCATATCCGCCATTGCTATGTTGCCACCATCCGCTTCCGGTCCGACCGTAATACCAGCCTGCCATCGCCGCGCCAGCGGCGACCCGGGCGCGAATATTGGGGTTGCGCAGCGCGGCCGTGTTGCGCAGCGTGCGAGAAAGCGCACGAGAGTTCATCGCGTTGCGCACGGCGCCGGATCTCATGTTGTGGACGGCGTGGCGCCCACCACCGCCGAAGTGCGCACGGCCGCCGAAATGTCCACCATGATGGCCGCCACCACCGAAATGTCTGCCACCATGACCACCGCCATGATGACCACCACCGTGATGACCGCCGCCGTGATGACCGCCGCCGTGGCCACCACCGCCATGACCGCCACCTTTCGCGGCGGCATACCCGGCGGCCGACAGCACGGTCGCGAGAACAATGAGGCCAATCTTGAGATTGAGTTTTGACATGTTGAGTTTTGACATGGCACCCTCAGGTCCCGGTGCGCCACGAACCCCCGGCACGTTCGAACAACGCTGGCTTGATCATATGGTTCCATTGCGACACCCGACGGGGCGGCTCGGTAGCCCGAGACCACAGGCGCGTCGAGAGGCCACCGGCCGTCCAATTGTGGTTCAGATGACCACGCCGTTGAATACTCGTCCGGCGCAGATGTGCACCTATTCGGCGAGGATGGAGCGATCCTTGAGGCAAGGAGCCGCTGAGCGAATTGGTAATGCTGGCGGCCATCAGCTCAACTCAGTTGCGATCTGCTGCCCCGTCGGAAGGGCCAGATTCTCCGGTCAATTGCTTGAAGATTTCCTCGGCTATGACATGTGGAACGCGCTGCATGTCATCTGATCCAACTACATACTGCTGGCCGAGAACTTGCTTACCTTTGACCACATTCCATAACTGAAAATCTTACCAGAAGGCGGTGATCCTGCTTCTTGAGGCGCCCTATGACAAGCCATTTAGCATCCGTCCCGCGCCATCTGTCGAAATGTGGCAAAGGGTCCGCCCTACCTTCAGTAGGCACGTTGGACTCGATAGGTAAGTTGGACTCAATTAGCGCAAATCGGCCGGATGCCCCCAGATCCGAGGCGATGGCTTGCGCCATGGTGGACCAGCCTGCGCCGTCGGATGTTGAACGGTCCGAGAAATCCGGCACTGCAATCGAGAAGCGTTGCCGATTGTCATTGACCACACTGGTCTCAGCAGACGCATGCTGCAATCGAGCGTAGGTGACGAGGCTGAAAATCATCACCAACAATATGTGTCGAGCGATTGATTTCGTTCGTGACATCAGACTCATCCCCCGCAGAAAATTGCTGCCGCAAGCCTTGATCGCCGATCAAATTGCGGATTGATGGCAAATCTAAGCCACCGCAGCTGACTCTAAACTCGTCTATGGACTTCCCTGGGACGCTGGCGTTGCAGATCGCAGCACCAGAATGTCTCTTGTCGACACCTTTGAGACATGCCGCTGCGTCGAGGAAATGTCCGAGTTCGAGGCAAGCGGAAAACATATGCTCGTGCTGAGTTCTTCTCAGTTAGACCGATAGCGGACATCGAAAGTTCAGAAATACTGCCATGCACCGTGGCATCGGACCCCATTTCGCAACCCGCAAATCCATGCTGTAATCATATTCTTCGTGAGCAACGGTCGGCGCAGTCCTGAGCCTCGGAGAAGACAGTGCGACGACGCAATTTCTAAACAAAAGGGTTATCGATCGTCATCCGCCGCTAAACCGATGAGGGAGATGCGACAATGAAAAAAAGCACGCAGATCAGTCTCAGTATTTCGGTGTCGATCGCCGTCTTGGCGGCTGGTGTCGCGATTTCCGCGCAGGACAAATACACTGTGCAAGTACCGAATGGGCTCGCGTTCTCTGAGTTTAGGGGATACGAGGACTGGCCAGTGATCGCGATCAGTGAGAACGGAGGCAAGATCGCTGCGATCGTGGGGAATCCGGTAATGATCGACGCCTATAAGGAAGGCGTTCCCGGCAATGGCAAGCCTTTCCCGGACGGCGCCAAGATGGCGAAAATTCATTGGAACCCGAAAAAACAAGAGACGTATCCCGGTCAGCCAACGGTGCCAGGTACCCAGCATGACGTTGATTTCATGGTGAAGGACAGCAAGAGGTTCGCGGACAGCGGCGGATGGGGATGGGGCGCTTTCGACTATGACGCGGCGTCCGATACGTTTAAGCCCGCCACTGTCGCGGACAATCCGCCGCAGGAAAACGACGCGAAGTGCGGGTTCGCGTGCCACACGGTGGTGCAGAACCTTGACTACGTTTTCACGGAGTACGGAAAGAGGTGAGTATCGGATAGCGGGAGCGGCGACGATCCCGTTCGGCTTGGCTTCGTCACAAGTCTCGCGAAACCCGGAGGAAACGCCACCGGGGTGACGATATTTTCCGGCGGACTGGCAGCGAAGCGGCTCGGACTTTTGCGAGATCTAGTCCCGCAAGCAAAAATCGTCGCGGTACTGATTAACTCGGATTGGCCAGCTGCCGTGCGCTTCCAGACCGACGTCGAAGAGGCGGCACACGTGGTCGGACTGTCGATTCAAATTCTGAGGGCCAACAACGAAAGCGAGATCGACGACGCTTTCAACGGCTTGGCTCAAACCCAGGCCGGCGCTCTTCTGGTTGGACCCGGCCCGTTCTTCGACAGCCGGCGCGACAAGTTGATTGCACTCGCGGCAAAAGCCGGGGTCCCGGCTGCCTGTGAATCTCGCGCCACCGCGATCAATGCCGCCATTGATCGGCTCAGCCGACAAAAATACGTTCAGCCGGCCATCGAGCCGAAACCCGCATTTCAAGCGTGTCGATGACCTCGCCTGGGTGCGGGGCGGGTCTTCTTGTCTGTTGCGGTCGGGATCATCACCACGCGACCGTAGCGTACGCCGCGTTCGGCGATGATGTGATCGGCGAAATGCTGGACGTCGCCAGCGGGTCCCTTCAGCGCCGTCACCTCCATGCAGCTGTCGTCGTCGAGATGAACGTGCAGCGTCGCCAGCGACAGATCGTGGTGGCCATGGAAGTTCTGCACCAGGCGCTTTGACAGATCGCGCGCGGCGTGATCGTAGACATACACCAGCGCCGCCACGCATTGCCCCGACGGCATGGCGTCCTGCGCTCCTTGCTGCAAGCCCGCGCGGGCCAGATCGCGAATGATTTCGGACCGGTTCTGGTAGCCGCGATCCTTTGCGGCGGCGTCGATTTCCGCGAGCAGGTCGTCCTCGATGGTGATGGTGATCCGTTGCATTGCAATCCCGATGATTGGCCTTTTCCCAGTATGATGTTTTCATTGTAACGTCATACTTGAAATGGTAAATGGTGGTGGTACCGGCCGGGTTAGATCGAACTGGTGCGGTGTTGAGCTGGTTGTAGCAGTTATCATGCGGGGGCATGAGCGTTGTGTAGCGTTTTGAGGGACCTATTTTTCCCGTTGGCCGTGTCATGCATTGTCGTTCTCACGTCGCCGGCACAAGCGCAGCGTCCAATAGACATCGAGGCCAGCCAGCTTCCTGCTGTCACCGTCATCGCACCTGAGGCGGCGCCAAAAAAACCAAAGCGGCGCGCCCAGCCGGCGCCTCGCGCGCGGCCTTCGCGATCTGCTGCGGCCGCCCCCCTCACCCCGGCCACGTCACCCGCGGCGAACGGTGTGACGTCCGCTTCCGCTTCATCCGGAACCGCCAATCTCCAGCCGACGGCGGCCAGCGAGACACGCGTCAGTGGCGAGGAGTTCAACGCGCGGCCGGCCTCGCGGGTCGGTGAATTGCTTGAGGCAGTGCCGGGGCTGATCGTGACCCAGCATTCCGGAGAGGGCAAAGCCAACCAGTATTTTCTCCGCGGCTTCAATCTGGATCACGGTACCGATCTGGCAATCAAGGTCGACGGCATGCCGGTCAACATGCCGACGCACGGGCACGGCCAGGGCTATGCCGACATCAACTTCCTGATTCCGGAACTGGTCCAGTCGGTCAACGTCCGCAAGGGACCCTATTTCGCCGACCAGGGCGATTTCGCTTCTGCGGGCGCTGTCGGCATCGACTACATCAACAAGCTGCCAAAGAACATCGCGGAATTGACGTTCGGAAGTTTCGGCTATCAGCGCGCATTGGCCGCCGGATCGACGCCGGTGGGCGACGGCATACTTCTCGCGGCCGTCGAAGCCAACAAATACAATGGCCCGTGGGATGTCCCCGACAATGTGCGCAAGCTGAACGGTGTCCTGCGTTACAGTCAGGGCACTGCCACCGACGGCTTTACACTTTCCGCGATGGCCTATTCGAACGGCTGGACGTCGACGGATCAGGTGGCTCAGCGGGCGATCGATCAAGGCCTCATCAACCGGCTCGGCTCGCTCGACTCCACGGATGGCGGAACCTCAAGCCGTTTCAGCCTGTCCGGCAACTGGGCGCAATCGAGCGATGCCGGACAAAGCAAGATCAGCGCCTATGCGGTTCGCTCGTCGTTGCAGCTCTTCAACGATTTCACCTATCTCCTCGCCGACCCCGTCAACGGCGACCAGTTCAGCCAGCTCGATCGCCGCACGCTTTATGGGTTCGATGCCAGCCACAGTTTCGAGGGACGATTGGCTGGTATCCCGACCCAGACCCGTATCGGACTGCAGACCCGTGCCGACGACATCACGGTCGGGCTGTTCCGTACGCTGCAGCGCGCGACGCTCTCGACCGTTCGCGCCGATAACGTGCAGGAGGGGAACATTGGCGTATGGGCGGATACGACGGCGCGCTGGACCGATTGGCTGCGCACGACCATCGGGGTGCGTCAGGATTATTTCGCCGGCCATGTCGCCAGCGATACGCCGGCGAATTCCGGCAACGCTCAGGCAACCATGACCAGCCCGAAGACCGGCATTGTGCTGGGTCCCTGGTACAAAACCGAATTCTACGGCAATGCCGGCTATGGCCTGCACTCCAATGACATTCGCGGCGCAACCATCACCGTCGATCCCAACGACAAAGTCACGCCGCTCGATCGCGTGCCGCTATTGGTGCGCTCGAAGGGCGCCGAGGTCGGCATCCGCACCACGGCGATACCGGATCTCACCAGTTCGCTCGCGGTGTTCGTGCTGGATTTCGATTCGGAACTGCTGTTCGTCGGCGACGCCGGCACCACCGAGCCGAGCCGGCCCAGCCGCCGCGTCGGCGTCGAATGGACCAACCACTACAAGGTGCTGCCATGGATGACGTTCGATCTGGATTTCGCCTACACCCATGCCCGCTTCACTGATTTCGATCCGGCCGGCGATCGCATTCCAGGAGCGCCTGCCGTCGTCGCGAGCGGCGGCGTGACGTTCGGCAGCGACACCGGCTGGTTCGGCGCCTTGCGCGCGCGCTATTTCGGCCCACGTCCGCTGATCGAGGACGACAGCGTGCGGTCGCCAAAATCGCTGATCTTCAACGCCCGTGCCGGCTACAAATTCGACAACGGTTTGCGGTTGCAGCTCGATGTTCTCAACCTGTTCAACGCGCAAACCAACCAGATCGAGTATTTTTACGTGTCTCGTTTGCCGGGCGAGCCCCTCGACGGCGTGGCGGACCGTCATGTTCATCCCGTCGAACCGCTTGCGGTCCGCCTTACGCTGGCTGGCAGGTTCTGATGGCGATCATGTCAGCTTTTTGGCACCTGTGAGACATGCCGACGGCATCTGAAAATGAAAGCTACTCGGGTACATTTTCAGTTTCGACTGTGCCGTGCCGCTCGCCTCGACGAATGTGCGTTGTTGGGGGAATTGTGTTGCAAAAGTCTTTTTGCGTCACTGAACACAAATTTTCCGGCCTGTAGGCATTTCTGTTTGAGTCAAGAGCACCAAAGCCAACTTGACCGCCCGAGGCCTGGAAGCTTAGATGGCGAGAACGGGTCGCGACCGGGTGGTGGCGAGAGATACCGGGTTGCGAGATTGAGCATCTTGCTCTTCGACGAAGATTTAGCCCTTGCAACCGATGCTTCAAACAAGCGGCCAACACGCCCAGGAGATTATCTCCTTCGGGCCGTTTCGACTGTATCCCTCTGAGCGCGCTCTGAAGAAAGGGGACCAACCGGTCAAACTTGGCAGCCGTGCATTTGATATCCTGCTCGTCCTTGTCCAACACGCTGGTGAAGTGGTCGGCCACAAGGAGCTGGTAGCCAAGGTTTGGCCTGGTATCTTCGTCGAAGAGGTCAATCTTCGCGTCCATATCGCGGCTCTGCGCAAGGCTCTCGACACCGGCGAAGCCGGGGCGCGTTATCTCACTAACGTGCCTGGCCGGGGCTACTGTTTCGTGGCACCCACGTCGCGCGAGCGGGTCGAGTCAATCGTCCCGGCTGCTAATACATCCTTCGATGCGCTCTACCAGCTGCCTCGGCGTTTGACGCGCATGGTAGGCCGCGAGGAGACTGTGCGCGAGGTCTGTCAGAAGCTGATAGCCGAGCGCTTCGTTTCCATCGTCGGGCCTGGCGGCATGGGCAAAACAACGGTGGCACTCGCCGTCGCGCATGCTTTGCTGATGGAATTCCGCGGCGCCGTCTGCTTTGTGGAGCTCGGCCCGCTGAGCGATCCCCAACTCCTGGCGGGTACAGTGGCTTCCGCGTTCGGTCTGCCGGTCCAGTCCCAGGATCCCATTCCGGGTCTTGTTGCCCACCTGCGTGGCAAGCGCGTACTGCTTATCCTGGACAGCTCCGAACATCTGATTTCGCAGGCGGCCGTGGTGGCGGAACGGCTTTTTGGCAATGTGCCGGACCTGCATATCCTGGTGACGAGCCGGGAGATACTCCGCGCCGAGGGCGAGAGCGTTCATCACCTGTCTCCGCTTGAGAGCCCCCCGGACAATCCCAACCTTACTGCTGCCGAGATGCTTGATTTCCCGGCGGCGAAGCTTTTCGTGGAACGTGCGGCGAGCAGTGGCGCGCCGATCCAGTTGCGCGATTCGGACGCGCCGATTGTCGGAAACATCTGTCGCAGACTGGGCGGCATTGCGCTTGCGATCGAACTGGCAGCCGGGCGCGTCGGCGCCTATGGACTGGGGGGGATCGCAGAACTTCTCGACAGCCAATTTGCCTTGCGCTGGCCGGGCCGCCGGACCGCGCCCCCTCGCCACCAGACCCTGAGCGCGACGCTCGACTGGAGCTACAATCTGCTGTCTGACGTCGAGCGGACACAGCTGCGGCGATTGTCCGTATTTGTCGCCGGCTTCACGCTCGAAGCTGCGCAGCGGGTTGCCGGCGATCTGGACATCGGGAAGGAGGAAGTCTTCGACGCGGTTGCAGGTCTGTTGGTGAAATCGCTGGCGTCGGCCGACACCTCGGGTTCCGCTACCCGCTATCGCCTGCTCGACACCACGCGGACCTACGCTGCGATGAAATTGACCGATGCCGGAGAGGGGAACATCTTGCGACGGCGTCACGCTGAATACTATCGGGAATTGCTGCGGAAGACGGCCGGCGATGCAGATTTGCCGGCGGACGAACGGCGCGCCCTGGCCACGCATCTCGGCGACATCCGGGCCGCGCTAAACTGGGCATTCGGGCCCGGCGGTGATCTGTCGCTGGGCGTCGACCTGACGAGCTATTCGAGCTCGATCTGGCTGGGCAAAGCGCTATTCGCCGAAGGCCGTGAGTGGATGACCAAAGCGGCCGCCGTCGCGTCCAGTAAAGACGGCGAAGCGACGCAGCAACAGCTTTTGATTTACTTGGCGCTTGCGAGCGCGGAGATGTTTACGGCTGGCATCTCAGATGAGGTTATGGCTACTTGGACCAAGACTCTGAAGCTGGCCGAAAGCCTTCACGACGTCGCAAGTCAGCTGATCTGCTACTTGCCGCTTTGGGGCCGGAAAATCCGGACAGCCCTGTATGATGACGCGCTCGACAGCGCGCAGAGGTGCGCCGAAGCGGCGAAGAAGGCGCCCGATCCGGGTCCGGCCGCTATGGCCGAGTGGATGCTGGGCCATACCAAGCATCATCTTGGCCGCCTCGCAGAAGCGCGGGTGCATCTTCAGCGCTCTCTGGACATCGACACCGAGAAGGCGCGGCTCGCGCAAGTCAAAGCGGTTGGTTATGACCGCCGGGTCGATACGCTCGGCAACCTGGCAAGTACATTGTGGCTGCAGGGATTTTCCGAGCAGGCGCGGCTATTGGGAATGCGAGCATTGGAGGAAGCCCAGCCACTTCAATTTGCGCTTCCGGTCAGTGTCGCGATGACGTGGGCCGGGTTCAACAGGTACTTGTCCGATACCGATATCGATGCCGTCGAGCACGACATTGTCGAACTGATGGAGCACGCCAGAACCCATTCGATCGCAAACCAGCTTGGAATTGGACATTGCCTTTTGGGTCTGTGTCAGACGAGACGCAATCAATTTGATACCGCTACCCCCCTGGTGAGGGAGGGGTTGCGACTGTTGGCCGAGACACAATACGAGGTGTTCAGTCCAGTTGTCCTCGCTCACCTGTGTGAGGCGGCTATCGCCGCAAACCGGCACAACGACGCGCTGTCGCTGATGGCGCAGCTTGAAAGCCGGGATCGCAATGCGGAACATTGGTGCACTCCCGAAATCCTGCGCGTGAAGGGCCTGATCGCGCTGTCGGGCGAGCGCGACGAAGCCGCGGCAGCGGACTTCTTTTCAAGATCGGGCGCCTTGGCCCGCAAGCAAGGCGCACTCGCCTGGGAACTCAGGGCGGCGATAAACCTCGGCAAATTGTGGGCTACCCAGAGCCGCGAAAGGGATGCGCTCGACCTGCTGGAGCCGCTTTACGGCAGGTTCACCGAAGGTTTTGAAACAGCTGATCTGATTGCGGCCCGGCGCTTGATCGATGAGCTCAGATCGTCTGCGAGTACTCGTTAAAGGCCCGGAAGCCGCCGCGCCACATCTCGACCTTAATGCTTTGAACCTGCCTCGCGACCGAGCTCGAAAGTTCTAGGAATTTGATCAAACCAAAATTCGCAATCGGCACAGCGAGCGTACTCCACAGCGCAAGATATCGGACGTTGCACGGCGCGGGCCGCCCGTGACCAAAGCAGAACCCCAAGCGCGGTCCGACGCAAGCCCGTGCAAAGGCGGGACGGCGCCTCCTGCTCTCCCCAGGCGCCTTGGTCGCGCGCGGTCAGATCATACGTAGGCCTTGACGATCTCGTTGTGGGCCCACCGCGCGGCATCTTCGGCCGGCATGCCCTGCACAGCCTTGGCGTACATGTCCACGATGATGTACTTGCTCAGCACCTCCGCCGCCTTGCGGCTGGGCGGCCCGGCATAACCCATCAGTCGCCCGGTGCGGACGGCCGACCGGAACGGTTGCATGACCGGGTCCTCGTTCCACAGCGGATGCTTCTCCCAATCGGTCGTTGGGCCGCTGGCGAAGCCCTTCTGCGAGACGAACCATTTCTCGAAGATCGGCTTGGAGCTCATCCATCGCATGAACTCCTTGGCGGCTTTCTGGTTTTTCGAATAGCGCATCAGCGCGTTCGAGAATGCCCCGTGATAGCTGAATTGACCGGCGGGGCCGGCGGGCAGGGGCGCGTGCTGGATGTCCGTCTTCAGCGGCTTGCCGGTCTCGGTCTGGTAGGCGTCGGGCTTGCGCAGGGATTCGATGTAGATCGAGGCTCCGTTGTTGGTGGCGCAGATGGTGCCCGACAGGAAGGCGCGATTGTTGTTAGAGTCGTCCCAGGCGAGCCCACCCTCGTCGTGGGCGTCCTTCCAGAAGCCGACCATGTACTTGACCGACTCGACCGTCTCCTTGCTGTTGAGCACCACGGTTTTGCCGTCCGCCTCCACCTCCTTGCCGCCGAACGACCACATGAACGGATAGGCGAAATTCGGCGCGTCGCCGAAGGTGTGGCCGAGCGTCTGGCCGATCGGGCGACCCTTGGCCTTGAGCTTCTTGCCGGCGTCGCGATACTCATCCCAGGTTTGCGGAAACTTGGTGTAGCCGATCTCGTCGAACCACGATTTTCGGTAGGCGATCTGCACGCCGACGGTGTTGTAGGGAACGGCGAGCCATCGCTTCCCGTCGTGAGCGGCCTGCTTGGCGGAGTCGTAGAAGCCCCCTTGCGCTTTTCCGAGCTCGTCAGCCACGTCGTCGACCTCGGCCAGGCTCTCCACGTAAAGATGCGCCCAGTTGTTGAGGAGGTTGACGATGTCGGCGCCAGCCCCCGACTGGATCGACGAGGTGACGCGCGCCTGGATGTCGTTGGCGTTGATCGTCTCGACCGTCAGCTTGATGCCGAGCGCCTTCTGGCACTCCGCCGTGATCTCGCCCTTGAGCAGAACATCCGACGCCGGCACGAAATCGGCCCAGCGCAGCCAGTGCACCGTCGCGGCCTGGGCGAAGGCTGGCGCCCGCCCTGAGGCTAGGATCGCCGCGATACCTCCGGTTTTTGCCGCGATCGCGCTACCACCAGTTAGTCTAAGAACGGTCCGCCGATTGATGTGAGCCATGGTTTGTTCTCCCTGTCATCATCTTGAGCTATGGTCTCTGCTTGTTAAGCTGAATCGTAGTACTGACGCGCCCGTCCCAGGCACGAACGCCAGCACGTCGAGCGCGGATTCATGTGCGCATGAAGCCTTCGACCTCACTCTCGGCCCAGGCAAGAGTTTTCTCCATGGCCTCGCCTTGCATGTGGCGCACTATCATTTTGGCCATGAGAGATCGAGTCCCAGGCAATATCCGCGCACAACATCCTCACCCTCCACAACTTGGCGGCCTGCCGCGCACCGTCGCGTGAATGTGCGTGTCAGGATGACGTGCACTCGCGTCTGAAGCGGAGCTCAAACGCGCCATTGTTGTTGGGTCATCGACGGGCACGGTCGAAGCCGCATGCGTTTTCAGCGTCCGTCGAGCCAAAGCTTAGGCCAAATCCATTGGTCTTGTTAGTGACAATCCACGTTGCGGCGCGGAATCCGCGCCGCACACCCTCCGGGGTCGAAGTCGGAAATATCCGACGTCGGCGATGCAGGCTCGGCGAGGCACGACCAACCTGTGCAGGTCTCCTTTGGCACCTGTGAGACATGCCGACGGCATCTGAAAATGTTCGCTCATCGGGGTAGAGCTGAAGTGGGCGGCGCTCAGTCAGAATGACGCGATTGACCCGGAGCGGGCATCGTTGCGCTCAAGAAATGGTCCTTAACGTTTCAAGATCGCGGGCAGAACGTACTTATCCAACAAGACGATTTCTGGCGCGATCATTTCCTTTGATTGACTCGAGGCATTGAAGACGACCACCAAATCCAGCGCAGGAGCGATGATGATTTTCTGGGAGTTGAAGCCCACCGCCGCAGCCCAGTCGATGACGCGGCCCTCGCAGTTTGATCGGCCCAGCCACCATTGGAAGCCGTAGGACATGCGGCTCGGGCTGCCGTCCGATATCTTGGTGGACTTCGCGGCTGTGATGGAAAGATCGATCCAGGATGACGAGACGATTTGTTTTCCGTGCCACGCACCGTGGTTCAATACCAACTGGCCGAGCTTGGCCCAGTCGCGCGGTCGCGCCTCAAGTCCGGCGACAGCCAAGGGATTGCCGTTGTGAAGGCGTCGGGTCCAAACCACATCGACGATCCCCAAGGGATCGAACAGTTCCTCCTTCGCCAAAACATCGATGGTTTTGCCAGTGACCTTTTGCAGGACTGCCCCAAGCAGTTCTGTCGAACCACTGTCATATTCAAAGGAATGGCCAGGCTCTTCCGCCATCTTTCGGTACAGGGCGTAGCGGTAGGGATCGGAGGCAGACAGTAGCCGCCGCCAATCCTTCATTTCGTCCCACTGCCATCCGGCGGACATGGTCAGCAGATGGCGCAGCGTAATCCGGTCATTCTCCGGCGCATGGAGATACGTATATTCAGGAAAGAACGAAAACGCCGACGCATCCAGATCCTTGATCAGGCCACGATCCACCGCGATGCCGAAAAGAAGCGATGTCACGCTCTTGGTCATTGAATTGCCTTCGTGCCTGGTGGTCGCGTCAAACACCAGCCATGGCTTGCGCGGATAAGTAAAGTAGCGTTCGTAGACCAGCGCACCGTGGCGAACGACGACGACCGAATCCACGTTCGGCAGCTTGCCGTCCGTAATGCCTTTGCCCATCGCGCAAAGGAGTGCAGGGTCGACCCCCTGTTGTTCGGGCGAACCGTTCACCCATCCGTCATGGATATCCGACGGAATGCCGCAGTCAGAGTTCAGTTCACCTCCTAATGCGAATGCAGCCGTCAAGGGGAATAAAGCCAGGGCACTTAAGATAGCAATCAAGCGGATCACCAATGCGCGCATTTGCTTTCCCCGGACCGTTGCTCCCGATCCCCTTACCTAAGACGGATCACCTCGTTTGTGTCCAGATCGTTTGGGGCCAGAAAGAAGTTCGATTTTCGATTATCGCTTTCGACGTCTGAATCTGGCACCTTTACTTCAAATGCCGGGCAATGAGGGCCGCAACGGCTTCCGCTTTATTGGACGCAAGGCTGTGATCGCCGCCGGGGACAACATGCAGCCTGGCATTCGGCATGCGGCGTTCGAGATGGAGCCCAACGCCAACCGGGCTGATCGGATCGGCGTCCCCCCAAACCAGAAGCGTCGGTGCGTCGATCAGCTCAACAGCAAGTTCCGCAGTTGCCGAACGCTGCATGATCCAGTCGGCGGCTTGTGGAAATTGACGTCGGTAGTCTGCCCGCCAATCGGAGGCCCCAAATTGCGTCATGTTCACGCCGGCTGAAGTGACCGCCAATACGAGCCGGCGAACGACAGTCGGTCTGTTGAGGGCTATGCGGGCCGCAATGACGCCGCCCATGGACTGCGCCACCAAATCAACCGGGCCATCCATCGTGACCTCGACCAGCCGAACGAGGGCGTCAATGCTGTTGATCCTGGGATCATGGGGTTGGTCGCCGAGGCCAGGCCAGCCAAAGAACACCTTGCCCCACTCATCCGGCAAGAGCTTCGCCACTGGCTGCCAAAACGCAGGCGAGCCTCCGGCACCAGGCAAGAACAAGATCTTGCGCATTTCCACACCCAGCTCTCAGGTTGAACGCATTTTGTATCCGTTGGCCCAGAAGTCTGCAACCGGGCACGGTGCCGTCAGGGTGTGTCCGTTGATGGGTGCTCAACGCCCGCGCGGCGCGCGGTTGCATCAGCATGTTATCTGCGCGGAGCATGTCCATCGCTCGATGGATCCTCGGCGCTGAGGGGATCGAACCGCAATTTGTTATGCGCACGAGCCGTCTCGCCTTTCGGAATTGAATTTTTAGCCTTGCCTGAAACAAACGGCTGGGATCAAATTCGATGGCGATAACCATCGAAGGGAGAGAACCGTGTTCAGGAAAATAATGTTCGCTGCATTCGTCGTAGCATTTGCGGGTGGAACCGCCCTCGCACAGGAGACTTGCGAGAGCAAGGCGGTCGGCAAGGACGGCAAGCCGCTTGCAGGCGCGGCCAAGACCTCGTTCGTAAAGAAATGCATGGTCGACACCTGCGCAACCAAAGCGGTGAGCCAGGATGGCAAGCCGCTTTCGGGTGCCGCGAAAACCAGCTTTATGAAGAAGTGCGAAAAGGGCGCCTGATCGCCACCTCTGGCAATACTGACCGTAAAGAAAAAAAGAGCCGCCGAATTCTCCGCTCGGCGGCTCGAAGTCCCCTGATGGGGAATGGACTCCCGGCCGCGGTGCCAGGCTTTAGTCAGTGAAGGGAAATTCCATGCGTATTGCGGTTGTCGGCGCCGGGGGCGTTGGAGGCGGATTCGGCGCGGCGCTGGCCAAGGCCGGTGCCGAGGTCGTCTTCATCGCACGCGGCGCGCATCTTGCCGCCATGAAGAGCGAGGGATTGAAAGTTCAGGGCGGCCGCGGCGAGACCCATCTGGTGCCGACCCGGGCCACCGACGATCCCGCTGAAATCGGCAAGGTCGACATCGTGCTGTTTTGCG
>Ga0209438_1000247_pt1 | contig 15716 bp, 11 predicted proteins | sample GraSoi_2013_20cm_FD_185825 | JGI IMG/M metagenome (GOLD analysis project Ga0209438, IMG submission 185825) | Grasslands soil microbial communities from the Angelo Coastal Reserve, California, USA - Sample 9_17_2013_20cm (SPAdes) (version 2) | ecosystem: Environmental > Terrestrial > Soil >...
GGCCAACTCCGGACGCGACCCCTACTGGCAGGCCGGCGTGAGGCGCGAAACGATCGACCACCCGATGCAGGCGGACGAGATCCAGGCCGAATGCGCGGCGTGCCACATGCCGATGCTGCAGAAGGTCTCGAAGGCGGCCGGCCGCAAGACCGAGGTGTTCGCGCAGCTGCCGATCAACAAGAAGGACGGTTCGGAGCTCCACAAGCTCGCCGCCGACGGCGTGTCCTGTACGGTCTGTCACCAGATCTCCGACGAAGGCCTCGGCACGCGCGACAACTTCAACGCGAATTTCACGATGCGGCCGACGCCCGCCGACGGCAACCGCGTCATCTTCGGACCGTTCCTGGTTGACGCCGGGCGCAAGACCATCATGCGATCGGTGACTGGCTTCCAGCAGATGCAGGCCACCCACGTCCAGCAGTCCGAGCTCTGCGCCACGTGCCACACGCTGTATACCGAAGTTCGCACGCCGGCGGGACAGGTGGTCGGCGCCTTCCCCGAGCAGATGAATTTCCAGGAGTGGCAGCACAGTTCGTACAGCCAGGGGCAGGCCGCGCAGGCGTGCCAGTCGTGTCACATGCCCGAAGTCAAGGAGAAGGCGCGCATCTCGTCGGTCTTCGGCGACTACCGCGAGGGTCTGCACCGGCACCTCTTCGTCGGAGGCAACGCCTTCGTCGTCCGGATGCTGAACCGCTACCGCGAGGAGCTCGGCGTCACCGCGCTCCCGTCGGAGCTCGAGGCGACCGCCAAGGCGACGATCCGCCAGCTGCAGGAGGAGACGGCGTCGATCTCGATCGCTCGAACGGAGCTCGCCGGCGGCACGCTGAACGTCGATGTGGACGTGAAGAACCTCGCGGGCCACAAGTTCCCGACCGGGTACCCCGCCCGCCGCACGTGGCTCCACTTCACGGTTCGCGATGGCGACGGGCGGCCGGTGTTCGAGTCGGGCGCGGTCAGCCCCGCAGGCTCGATCGCGGGCAACGACAACGACGCCGATCCGCTGAAGTACGAACCGCACTACGACCAGATCACCGCGGCCGACCAGGTGCAGATCTACGAGCCGATCCTCGGCGACGCCGGCAACCAGCCGACGACCGGCCTGCTGTCCGCGACGCACTACCTGAAGGACAACCGGCTGCTGCCGCGCGGCTTCGACAAGGCGACCGCGGACAAGGACATCGGCGTCTACGGCGCGGCCGCGCAGGACGGGAACTTCACGGGCGACGGCGATCGCGTCCGGTACTCGGTCGACGCCCCGGCTGGCGGAGGCCCCTTCCAGGTGGAGGTCGAGCTGCTCTACCAGTCGATCGGCTTCCGCTGGGCGCACAACCTCGAGACGTACGACGCGCCCGAGCCGAAACGGTTCGTCAACTACTACAACGCGGCTGCGTCGACGTCCTGGGTGGTCGTGGCGAAGACGGCGGTCACGCTGCGGTAAGGACGGCGCCCCGCGAACGGCACCCCGTCAAGGGGCGCCCCACGAACGACGAGATTGGGCATAATGCGCCCCATGGCTGTAGCGAAAGAGTTCCGCGACTTCATCAACCGCGGCAGCGTGATCGACCTCGCGGTCGGCGTGATCATCGGCGCCGCGTTCGGCAAGATCGTGACGACGCTCGTCGAGAACGTCATCATGCCGCCCATCGGGCTGGTCCTCGGCCGGATCGATTTCTCCAGCCTCTTCTTCGTGCTCGACTCCGCCAAGGGCGTGCCGGCCTCGCTCGCCGACGCGAAGGCGAAGGGCATTCCGGTCGTCGCCTACGGCCAGTTCATCAACGACATCATCAGCTTCGTGATCGTCGCGTTCGCGGTGTTCCTGCTCGTCAAGCAGGTGAACCGGATGAAGACCGCGGAAGAGGCCGCGCCGCCTCCCACGAAGGAATGCCCGTACTGCGTGTCGGCGATACCGGTGAAGGCGACTCGCTGCCCGAACTGCACGTCGCAGATTGGTGCGGGCGCAGCGGTCTGACCGCGCGCACTCAGATCTCGACCTGCACGCCCAACTCGACCACGCGCTCGGGCGGCAGGCGGAAGAACGCCGTCGCGCGGACGGCGTTGCGCGTCATCACGACGAAGAGCTTCTCCCGCCATCTCGCCATCCCCCGGCGGCCCGTGACGAGGATCGTCTCGCGTCCGAGGAAGTAGGTGATGTCGGTCGGGTCGATGTCCAGGCCGAGCGCGCGCGCCGCGTGCAGGGCGTTGGGCACGTGCGGGTCTTCCATGAACCCGTACACCAGCCGGACGCTGAAGATGCCGAAGCCGAGCGAATCGACCGTGATGCGCTCGTCGTCCGCCACGTGGGGGACCGGCGCGGTGCTGACGGTCAGCAGGACGACGCGCTCGTGCAGCATCTTGTTGTGGCGGAGGTTGTGCGCCAGCGCCGGCGGAATGCCTCGCGGCTGCGCGGTCATGAAGACCGCGGTGCCGGGCACGCGAATCGGCGGCGCCGCCGTGATCACCTCGAGGAAATGATCGATGGGAATTGCGCGGGCGACGAGGCGCTCGGCGACCACGCGGCGGCCGGTCTTCCACGTCGTCATGACCGTGAAGATACAGGCGCCGATCAGGATCGGCAGCCAGCCGCCCTGGAACAGCTTCAGCAGGTTGGCGCCGAAGAAGGTGAGGTCGATCGTCAGGAAGACGAACGTGATCGCGAGCGCCAGCGGCTTCGGCCACTTCCACCGTTCCACCGCGATGACATGGAGCAGCAGCGCCGTGATCACCATCGTCATCGTGACGGCGATGCCATAGGCGGCGGCCAGCGCGCTCGACGAGCCGAAGCCGATGACGATGAGAATCGTGGAGATCATCAGCGCCCAGTTCACCTGCGGCACGTACACCTGCCCCATCTCGTGCGACGAGGTGTGCTCGATGTCGAGGCGCGGCGCGTACCCGAGCTGAATCGCCTGCTGCGTCAGCGAGAACGCGCCGGAGATGAGCGCCTGCGACGCGATGATGGCGGCGGCGGTCGCGATGCCGACCAGCGGGAAGAGCGCCCACGACGGCGCGAGCAGGAAGAACGGCTGCCGCGCGGCCTCGCCGTTGAGCAGCAGCAGGGCCCCCTGGCCGAAATAGTTCAACATCAGCGCCGGGAGCACGAGCGCGAACCACGCGATGCGGATGGGCGTCTTTCCGAAGTGCCCCATGTCGGCGTACAGCGCTTCGCCGCCCGTGACCGCGAGGAACACGGCGCCCAGGACGGCGATGCCGGGAATGCCGTGCGCCTGGAAGTACCTGGCCGCGTGAATCGGGTTGATCGCCGCGATCACGCCCGGCTCGCGCGCGATCCAGCTGGCGCCGAGGCCGGCGATCGTCACGAACCAGACCACCATGATGGGTCCGAACAGGCGTCCCACCCTGTGCGTGCCGTACTTCTGGAACAGGAAGAGGACCACGAGGATCGCCACCGACATCGGGACGACGTACGGCGCGAAGAGGGGGGTCTCGACCTGCAGGCCCTCGACGGCGCCGAGCACGCTGATCGCGGGCGTGATCATGCCGTCGCCGTAGAGCAGCGCGGCGCCGAAGATGCCGAGGCCGATGAGGATCGGCCTCGCCCTGCGCGCGGCCGCCATGCCGCGCGCCGGCACCAGCGCCGTGAGCGCGAGGATGCCCCCTTCCCCCTGGTTGTCCGCGCGCATCACGATCGCGATGTACTTGATCGAGATGACGATGAAGAGGGCGTACAGCACCATCGACAGCACGCCGAGGACGTTCTCGGGCGTGACGGCCACCGCGTGGGTGCCGTAGAAACACTCGCGGATCGTGTAGAGAGGACTCGTGCCGATGTCGCCGTAGACGACGCCGAGGGCGGTGAGCGTGAGCGGGACGACGCGGGCGGAAGGCACCGCAACGCGGGTCATCGTCGCCGTCGTGGTCATCGTTCAGATCTCAACCTGCACGCCGAGCTCCACGACGCGTTCGGGGGGGAGTCGAAAGAACGCGGTCGCGCGGACCGCGTTGCGCGTCATGAGGACGAAGAGCTTTTCGCGCCACATCGCCATGCCGCGGCGATGGGTCACGAGGATCGTCTCACGTCCCAGGAAATAGGTCACGTCATCCGCGTCGATCTCGAGGCCGCGGTTCTGCGCCGCCCTCAGCGCGTCGGGGACGTTGGGGTCCTCCATGAACCCGTACACGGCGCGCATCGTGAACACGCCCTGGCCGAGCGCGTCGCACGTCAGCTGCTCGTCGGGGGCGACGTGCGGCACCGGCGCGGTCGACACGGTGAGGATCACGACGTATTCGTGCATGACCTTGTTGTGCCGCAGGTTGTGCGCGAGCGCCGGCGGGGTGCCGCGCGGCTGCGCCGTCATGAAGACCGCCGTGCCCGGGACGCGAACCGGGGGCGACGCGACGATGACGTCCATGAAGTGGTCGATCGGGATCGCGCGGGCGGTCAGCCGCTCGGCGACGATGCGGCGCCCGGTCTTCCACGTCGTCATGATCGTGAAGGTGCAGGTGCCGATGATGAGCGGCAGCCAGCCGCCCTGCAGCACCTTCACGAGGTTGGCGCCGAAGAAGGTGAGATCGACGGCGAGAAAGATCGCGGCGCCGCCGAACACGAGCGGCCTCGCCCAGTGCCACCGTTCGGTCGCGACGACGCACAGCAGGATCGTCGTGATGACCATCGTCATCGTGACGGCGATGCCGTAGGCGGCCGCGAGCGCGCTCGACGACTCGAAGCCGATCACGATCACGATCGTCGCGATCATCAGCGCCCAGTTCACCTGCGGGACGTACACCTGGCCCATCGCGGATGACGAGGTGTGCTCGATGTCGAGGCGCGGCGCGTACCCGAGCTGGATCGCCTGCTGCGTCAGCGAGAAGGCGCCGGAGATGAGCGCCTGCGACGCGATGATGGCCGCCGCCGTCGCGATCGCGACCAGCGGCAGCAGGCCCCACGCCGGAACGAGGAGGAAGAACGGCTGCCGCGCGGCCGCGCCGTCGATCAGCAGCAGGGCGCCCTGCCCGAAGTAGTTCAGCACGAGCGCCGGGAACACGATCGTGAACCACGCGAGGCGGATGGGCCGCTTGCCGAAGTGGCCCATGTCCACGTACAGGGCTTCCGCTCCCGTGACCGCGAGCACGACGGCGCCGAGGACGAGGACCCCCGGACCGCCGTGCACGCGGAAGAACGTCACCGCATGCAGCGGGTTCAGCGCGGTGAGCACGACCGGCGCGCGAACGATCCAGACGATGCCGAGGACGCCAATCGTCACGAACCAGACGAGCATGATCGGCCCGAACAACCCGCCGACGCGATGGGTGCCGAACTGCTGGAACACGAACAGCACCACGAGAATGACGACGGCAATCGGGACCAGATAGGGTTCGAAGAGCGGCGTCTCCGCCTGCAGGCCCTCCACCGCGGAGAGGACGCTGATGGCGGGCGTGATGATGCCCTCGCCGTACAGCATCGACGCCCCGAACACGCCGAGCAGCACGAGCACCGGCGCCGCGCCGGCGACGACCGTGCGCGAGGGAATGAGCGAGGTGAGGGCGAGGATGCCGCCTTCCCCCTGGTTGTCCGCGCGCATCACGATGGCGATGTACTTGATCGAAATGATCAGGACGAGCGAATAGACGACGAGCGACAGGACGCCGAGGACGTTCTCCTGCGTCGGCGCGAAGCCATGCGGCCCGTAGAAGCACTCACGGATCGTGTAGAGCGGGCTCGTACCGATGTCGCCGTAGACGACGCCGATCGCGGTCAGCGTGAGCGGAAACAGTCGCGGGGACCCGGCCGCGCCGGATCGGGCTGCCGTCATGATGCCGTCACAAAACACCGAGAATAACACGCATGAGTTCGAGGTCCGTTGACGTCAGCGGGTTTGCAACGCCGGAACGGTGGTTTGTTTTGGACACCGTTCAGCTATGGGAGGAAAGGGCCTATGAAATTCAAGGGTCTCCTGGTAGTGGCGTGCGCGGCCGGACTGATGGTGGGTTGCAACAGCCGGACGTCGAACACGATTGCCACGAGCAACGAACCGGGCACCACGGGAACTGCGGGCGCGGGCGTCAGCACGAGCGACAAGAACTTCGTCAACCATATGCTCTCCGACGGCATGGCTGAAGTGGATCTGGCGCGGCTGGCGAAGGATCGCGCGGCGAGCCCCGAGGTCAAACAATTCGCGCAGATGATGATCGACGACCACACCAAGGCCGGCGATCAGCTGAAGCAGGTTGCCTCGACCGCCGCGATCCCGCAGGACGCGAAGGTCGACGACAAGCACAGGGAGCTCATGGACAAGCTGATGAACCTGAGGGGCGCCGACTTCGACAGGCAGTACATGAGCGCCATGGTGGACGGCCATGAGGACGCGGTGCGCGATCTCCGGTCGCGCGTCGACGAGAACCGCAGCCTCGGCGACCGCGTCCAGGGGAAGAACCCCGAGAACCCGGCGACCGTCAAGCCGGAGGCGAGCGACAACCACGTGACGACGAGCGTCAACCAGTGGGCGGCCGACGTTCTGCCGACGGTCGAGCGTCATCTCGATCGCGCGAAGCAGATCAAGGACAACCTCGACCGCAACACGCGGAGCACGCGCGGCACGTCGGGCACGGGCACGACCCAGGGCACGACGAAGTATTGACCGCCGGCCGGTCCGAAGCCGGCCTCATCACGCGCCGGGCAGCCAGAGCGAGCGCACCGTCAGCTCGCGATGGTTCAGCCCGGCCGCCTTGTCCAGCGTCCGCAGCAGGGGCGGAAGGTCCACCGCAAATCGCCATTCGTCCGCGCGACCGCCTGCCTGACGCGCGCGTTCGGCGGCCTCATCCCACCACGGCGCCACGCCCCGCGCGATCGGTTCGAGAATCAGCACGCGGGCGCCGCGCGCGGCGGCGCCGAACAGCTGATCTTCCGCTCGCGCGCGAACCTCGCCGGGAAGCTCGTTGAGCACGTAGGCGGCGATCGCGGCGGCGCCTTGCGCGATATGCGGGAGGCGTGCAGCATCTGCCTGACGCGCCGTGCCCCGCACGTCGAGCGTGCGGTAGGTCCAGCGTGCTTCGTCAACGGCCCACGGGTGACGATCGATCCCCGAGACGAGAGGCGAGCCGCCCGCGGCAACGGCCCACGCGGCGCCGGCGGCGCCGGTCCCGCAGCCGATGTCGAGGATCGCGGTGGGTGGCGGCTGTGTCGCGCCCGGCAGCGACTCGATGACGCGCGAGGCGGCCAGAAAATGGAGCGGCGCGTAAAAGAGCGCGAACGCGGCGCGCTTGCCGGCACTGTCGAGCGGGCCCCGTGCCACGGCCTGCCCGCCCACGCTCGACGAGCGCAGGCGGGAGTGGCGCCGCTCGACATAGGCGGATGACAGCGCCCGCAACGCACGCGTTATTTCAGCGACGCGAAAATCAGCCAGGTGACGCTTCTCGAGCGCGGCAACCCAGTCGTCGAATCGCATGCTCAAATAGCGATTTGACCATGGAGTGCGTGATCCTGATCGGGCTGCCGGCCTCCGGCAAGTCCACGTTCTTCCGCGAGCGGTTTGCCGGCACGCACGATCACGTCAGCAAGGACCTGCTTCGGAACACCCGGCAGCCGCAGCGCCGCCAGGATCAGCTGATCGCGGCGTCCCTGGCGTCCGGCCGCTCGGTCGTCGTCGACAACACGAACCCGAGTGCCGCGGTGCGCGCGCCGCTCATCGCGCTCGCGCGGAAGCACGGCGCCGAGGTGACCGGCTATTTCTTCGTTACCGAGGCCGGCGACGCGCTGCGGCGCAACCGCGCGCGCGAGGGGCGCGAGCGGGTCCCCGACGTCGCCATCTTCACCGTGCGAAAGCGGCTCGAGCCGCCCACGATGGCGGAAGGGTTCGATCGTCTGTTTTCGGTGAGGGTGAACGAGGCGGACCGGAGGTTCGACGTGGAACCCATGTAGGGCGGGATCCGCCGGGTCCACGTCGCGCTCGCACGTTCCGCGACGTGGAACCCGGCCTACAGGTGGCGCGGCTCGGAGACGGCCGAGACCGCCCGCGCGGCTTCGGCCATTTCGACGATCACCGCGTTGCCGCCGGTTTGGCGCGCTTGCCGGAGCGCGCCGCCGGCCAGCCGCATCATCTCGTCTGGATCGGGACCCGGGGCGGTGAAGCACGCCAGGCCGACGCTGGCCGTGACCCGCGCGTTCGGATACGCGCGTCCGAGCTCCGCGACCTCGTCTACCACGCGCCGCCCGATCTTCTGCGCGTTGTCGGGCGAGCAGCTGTACAGCAGCAGCGCGAACTCGTCGTTCTCCAGGCGCGCGGCGAGGTCGCCCATCCGCGTCGTGAGCGACAGCGACGTGGCGACGGCGCGCAGCAGCTGGTCGCCCTCGTTGCGGGAGTACGCGTCGTTGAGCGTCTTGAAGCCGTCGATGTCGAGCCGCGCGACCGCGAGGCGCTCGCCGGTGCGGCGGCCCCGCGCTTCCGCTCCCTGCAGCGCGTCCACGAACGCCCGTCGGTTGCAGAGCGAGGTCAACGGGTCGGTGCGCGCGAAGCTGCGCTCGATCTGCAGCAGCTCGTTGATGCGATCCTTGAGGGCGTTCACGTCCTCGCGCCGCGAGTGGGCCCACGCCGTCAGCGCGGACGCCGCCACGAGCGCCGCGCCCCATGTCACGAGCTGCATCGCGGTGAGCTGATCGAAGCCGTTCCAGCCAACGTCGGCCCCCGCGCGCGCCCCGATGGCGGCGACGGCGACGACGAAGCCATGCGCGCGGTTGCCGAACCACGCCGCGGCCATCACCGGAAGGAAATAGAGGATCGAGAACGGCAGCCGCGGGCTCACGACCGCGTCGAGCACACCGAGTCCGGCGACCAACGCGATCGCACCTGCCGTCCGAACTGAAAGGGGCATCAGCCACGCTGAGTATAGCGCCGTAGTCAGCACCTCATCAATTGGCCGTGTTGGCTAGAATAGGCGGCGAGGAGGATCGCCGATGCGATCGACACGTTCGCTTCTAACAGTTGTTTTAGCCATCCTGGTTGCTGTCCCGCGTGTTTCTGCGCAAGTTCATGTAGCCGGGCAGCAGGCGCTCGATGCGGCGGTGCAGCAGCATGTCAGCGCCACCGATCAGGACCGGGAAACGGTCCGCCTGTTCCTCCAGCGCAGCGAGGTCAGGGCCATTGCGGGCAAGTACGGCGTGGACGTCCGCCGCGCGGAGAGCGCCGTGGCAACGATGAATGCCGCGGACCTCGCCTCGGTCGCGGCGCAGGCGCGCCAGGCTGACGAGGCGCTTGCCGGCGGCCAGTCGAGGGTCACCATCTCGACCACCACGATCATCATCGCGCTGCTCGTTCTGATCCTGCTGATCGTGGCCCTCCGGTAACCGTGACACGCGAGCTACGCGCGGCCCCTCGACTGCGAACGAGGCAGGCCGCGCTGCTCGCGCTCGCGTTCAGCATCCTCGCCTCTCAGGCCCGTTCCCAACCGCTCACCATCCTCGACGTCCCATTCGTCGCGCAGACCGAGTTGCTGTGCGGTGGCGCGGCGGCGGCGATGGTGATGCGCTACTGGGGCGAACGCGGCATCGATGCGGAGGCGTTTCAGCCGCTCGTCGACGCCAGGGCCGGCGGCATCCGGACCGATGCGCTGGCGGCCGCCCTGCGCGCACGGAACTGGAACACGATCGAAGTGGAAGGCTCGGCCGATGCCCTTGCCCGGCAGCTGCAGCAGGGGCGCCCCGTCATCGCGCTGCTCGAGGATCGTCCCGGCACCTACCACTACGTTGTCGTTGTCGCGGAGAGCGGCGACGGCGTCGTCTTTCACGACCCCGCGCGGGCGCCGTTCCGCGTGGCGAGCGCGGCGAATTTCGACAAGCGATGGTCGGCGAGCGGCCACTGGATGCTCGTCGTGACGCCGGCGGCGGGCAACACGCCAGCAGCGAAGCCGCCGCCGCCGGCGGCGGCGCCGGCGACGCCGTGCGAGCAGCAGGTCGCCGACGGTGTCCGGCAGGCAGAGCAGAACGATCTCGATGCAGCCGAGCGGACGCTCGCGTCCGCCATCTCGTGCCCGGGGGATGCCGCCTTCCGCGAGCTGGCCGGCGTTCGTGTTCTCCAGCGCCGATGGCCGGAGGCCGCCGACCTGGCGGCGGCGGCGCTCGCGCGCGATCCGTCCGACGAGTACGCCTCGAAGCTGCTCGCGACCGCGCGCTTCGTCGGCGACGACGCGCTTGGCGCGCTCGACGCGTGGAACCAGGCGCGCGAACCACGGATCGATCTCGTTCGCGTGAGCGGCTTGACGCGAACGCGCCAGGAGGTCGTCGAGCACGCCATCGGGCTGAACGCCGGCGAGACGCTGACGCGCGGCGCGCTGCTGCGCGGCCGGCGGCGCCTGAACGAGCTGCCCGCGACTCCCGGCACGCTCGATTACTCGCCGGTGCCCTCCGGCCTCGCGGAGGTGCGCGCGACCGTGGCGGAACGGCCGCTCGTTCCGCATGGCGTCTTCGACCTCGGCGTGCTGGCGCTGGCGACGTCCATCACGCGCGAACTGGCCGCCGCCGTGTCGTCGCCGACCGGCGGAGGCGAGCAGGTAGGCGTCGACTGGCGATTCTGGGCGCATCGCCCGCTGTATCAGCTCTCCGTCGCGGCGCCCGCGCCGTGGCGCGGCGTCTGGAGAGTGGCCGTCTCGCGCGAGCGGCAGCCGTTCACCGCCATCTACGCGCCGACGCTCCACGACTCGCTTCAGCTCGACGTCGCCGACTGGGCGAGCGGCAACACGCGATGGAATGCGGGCGCCGGCCTCGACCGGTGGAACCGCGGCCGCACGTTCGGCAGCGCCGTGGCTGGCGTGCGACTGGTGTCATCGGGCAGCCGGCTGGACGCGGGTGCACAGGTCCGCACATGGTTTGGCGGCGGCGACGAGTTCGAGCGCGCAGAGCTGCGCGTGGCTGCGCGTTCGTCCGCGCAGATGACAGGCGTGGTGCTCGTCGTGGACGCCGGGGCCGCCGCGGTGAACGCCTCCGCCCCTCCCGACCTGTGGGTCGCGGGAGATACGGGGCGCGCGCGCCCGTTCTTGCTGCGCGCTCATCCCATCCTCGGCGAGGGCGAGGCGTTCCGCACCGAACGTCTCGGCCGGTTGTTCGTCCACGAGTCGACCGAAGTGCAACGCTGGTGGTCGATCGGCCCGTTCCGCGCGGCGGTTGCCTCGTTTGTGGACACGGGACGCACCGCCAGGCGTCTGCGGGGCGACCCATTCAGCGACGTCGATCTGGGGATCGGCCTCCGCGGCGCGTATCCGGGACGCGCCGGCGCAATTCGTCTCGATTTGGCGCACGGCCTGCGCGACGGCCAGACCGCCGTGTCCGCGTTCTATACGGCGGACATCGGCCGCTGACCATGTTAAAGTAACCGCTCTTCCACGACCAACTCAGGGGTGCCCATGTTCCGGTGCGCGACGGTGTTCGTGTGTCTCGCGGCGATGACGGTGTTGCTCCCCCCTCCCGCGCGGGCGCAGTACTTCGGCCGCAACAAGGTCCAGAGCGCGCGCCTCGAGTTCCGGACGCTGCAGACCGAGCACTTCGACATCTATTACTACCCGGAAGAAGAACAGGTCACGCGGCAGGCCGCGCGCATGGCCGAACGCTGGTACGCGCGCTACTCGCAGCTGCTCGACGACACCTTCACGCACCGCCAGGCGATCGTCCTCTACGCCAGCCATCCCGACTTCACGCAGACCAACGTCAGCCCCGGCGCCGTTGACGAGGGCACCGGTGGTTTCACCGAGCGCATCAAGTCGCGCATCGTGATGCCCTTCGCGCCGGGCCTCGGCGAGACGGATCACGTCCTCGGCCACGAGCTGGCGCACGCGTTCCAGATCGACATCGCGAAACGCGAGCACCAGAACGCCTTCGAGCTTCCCGGCTGGTTCATCGAAGGGATGGCGGAGTACCTGTCGCTCGGTCCATCGAACGCGCTCACGAACATGTGGCTGCGCGACGCGAAGCTGCACCACCGGCTGCCGACCATCGAGCAGCTCGAGAACCCGCGCTATTTCCCCTATCGGTACGGCCACGCCTTCTGGTCGTACCTCGGCGAACGCTTCGGCGACGAGATCGTCGGCAAGCTGCTCCGGTCGCGGGCGCGCGGCGTCGTCGCGCGGCTCGAGGACGTGACGGGGAAGACCCGCGACGAGCTGACCCACGACTGGCACGAATCGATCCCGATGGAGGATGAGGGTCCCGATCTCGCCGTGACGCCGCGCGCGATCGTGACGTCCGCCGACGGCGGCCGCGTGCACGTCGCGCCGGCGATCAGCCCCGACGGTCGCCGCATCATGTTCATCTCCGAACGCGATCGGCTGTCGCTCGACCTGTTCATGGCCGACGCGGGCTCCGGCGCGGTCGTGAAGAAGGTGATCAGCACGGCGGCCGACCCGCACTTCGACAGCCTTCAGTACATCCACTCCGCGGGCGCGTGGGACGCCACCGGCCGTCGATTCGTCGTGGCGGCGCTCATCGACGGCGCGGCCACATTGAGCATCGTCGACACCAACGGCGATTTGCCGAGGCGCGACATCCGGCTGAAAGAGCTCGGAGAGATTTACAACCCGAGCTGGTCGCCGGACGGCAGGCAGATCGTGTTCTCCGCGATGAAGGGCGGCGTGTCGGACCTGTTCGTTTACAGCCTGGCCGACCGCACGCTGACGCAGCTCACCAACGACGAGTTCGCGGACCTGCACCCGTCGTGGTCGCCCGACGGGAAGACGGTCGCGTTCGCCTCCGACCGCTTCACGACGTCGCTCGACGAGCTGCGGTTCGGCGCCGTGCGCGTGGCGCTGCTCGACGTGACGACGAAGATCGTCCGTCCTCTCACGGCATCGATTGACGGCGGCAAGCAGATCAGTCCCCAGTGGACGCCGGACGGCAAGTCGTTGTACTACGTCGCAGATCCCGACGGCGTCAGCAACATCTACCGCGTCGAGCTCGCGTCGGGCGACATCCGCCGCGTGACGTCCGAACCGGCCGGTGTGAGCGGCATCACGGCGACGAGCCCGGCGCTCGCCGTCGCCTCGTCGAGCGGCCGGCTCGCGTTCAACGCCTATCGCGACGGGCGGTACGAGATCCAGACGCTCGAGCAGACGAGCGCCGAGAACGCACCGGTCGTCACGGCCGGCGCCGCGACGACGACCGGCACGCCCGGCCGGCTCGGCAACCTCGCGCAGCTGCTGTCGAACGCGCACGTGGGCCTGCCCGCCACCGGCGAATTCCTGACGTCGAAGTACGACGATCGCCTTCGCGTCGAATCGATCGCCGAGCCGTACATCGGCGCGGCCGTCGGCGGCGGGGGAATGGTCGGTGGCGTGCTGCGCGCGAGCTTCGGCATCACGTTCGGCGACATGCTGCGCGACCGTCAGCTGCAGGCGATGGTGCGGGTCGGGACGAACATCGACGACTACGCCGTGCAGGTCGCGTACATGAACCGCAAAGGACGGCTCAACTGGGGCGTGATCGGCGGGTTCGTCCCCGCGCGGTTCATCGGCGCGAAACGGTCGATCAGCCGCAGCCCGTCCCTCGTCACGCAGGAGTACTCGAACCTGCGCTACACGCACGAGTTCGCGAGCATGACCGCCCGTTACAACGTCAGCCGCGCCACCCGGTTCGAGTTCCGCGGCGGCGCGCGGCGGACCGGCTACGGGTGGCAGACGGTGACGCGCGTGACCGACATCTCCTCGCGCAAGCTCGTCACGCACATGGTGCAGGAGCTGCCGGGCGCACCGGCCGTCTACCTCGCGGAGATGCAGGCGGCATACGTCCGGGACACCGCGGTACTGGGGCCGACGAGCCCGGTCCTCGGCCAGCGCGTTCGCCTGGACGTCGAGCCCGCGGTCGGCGGCCTGATGTTCGCCGACGTCCGCCTCGACGCGCGGCGCTACTTCATGCCCGTGCGACCGGCGACCGTGGCGGTGCGGCTCCAGCACACCGGGCGCTACGGCCCCGACTCGCGCGACGCGCGCCTGACGCCGCTGCTGCTCGGCCTGCAGACGCTGGTGCGCGGCTACGACCTGAGCACGTTCGCGGCGGAGCAGTGCGGACGCAACGCGACGAGCTGCTCGACGATCGATCAGCTGTCGGGGAACCGCTTCGCGGTGATGAACGTCGAGCTGCGCGCGCCGCTGCTGGGACTCCTGACCGGCAACCTCGATTACGGCAGGACGCCGATCGAGGCGCTGATCTTCGCCGATGGCGCGATGCTGTGGACGCAGCACCCGAACGGACCGCTCGAGCGCGATCGCTTCAGCAGCGTCGGCGCCGGCGTGCGCGCGAATCTCGGCGGCTTCGTGCTCGAGACGACCGGCGTGAGGCCGTTCGACAAGCCGCGGAACGGCTGGACGGTCAGTTTCCTGATCCGGCCAGGCTTCTAGCGGTTCGGTGGTTCGCGGGTTCGACGTTCGTGGTGCGGCGGTTCGTTGTGCGCCGGTTCGAACCAGCGAACTAACGAACCAACGAACGACGAACTTCGAACCTACGAACCAGCGAACGACGCACCCCGAACCCCCGAACCCCGAACCACCTGATTCCTACTTCGGCTGCTCGCACGGCTCGCCGGTCAAGATCGACAGCAGGATGAGGGGCCGGTTACCCTTCCTTGTGAACGAATGCAGTGTGTTCCGCGGCACGGAAACGACGCTGCTCGAGGCCACCGGCATCTCACGCCCCGCCAGCCGCGCGGTTCCCTCGCCGCCGACAACGTAGTACTCGACATCCGCGGCATCGTACACACGATCCGGCAGCGGTTCGTTCATCTGGATCAGCATCGTGCGAGTGTTGCCGGTGCACGCAATCAGTGCTTCGCGTCGAGGTTGCTTGCCTATGAATTGTTTCTCGAGGAGATCGAGGACCGAGGAGACGCCAGGTTGTCCCGCGGGTCCCAACCGCGGGGTCGCAGGCTGGACCGCGGTCGGCGCCAGCGCGGGCGCGGGTGGCGGAGCCGCTGCAGGCGGCGTGAGATTCAGCGTCACCTCGACGCCGGTCGGCTGGCCGGCGCGCACGACCACCTCGCGTTCGAACGAGACGACCTTGTCGCCGTCGAACCGCGCGCGGTAAGTGCCGGGCTGCATGCCGACGAAGTTCACCTGGCCGTTGTCATCCGTTTCGCCGCTGCGATCCGACGGTCCCGCGACCGTGACGCGGACGTCGGGAATCGGCAGGCCATGGGCGTCGGTGACCGTCATGGCGATCCCCGATCGCGGCGCAGCCGGCGCGGGGGCGGGGCGTCGCGCGGCGGGCGCGGTCTGAGCGGGCGGCGCCGTGCGCGCCTGCGCGAACGACGCGCCGGCCACGCACAACAAGCTGAAGCAGAACAGCGTGCTCGTGCGCATATGAGAATTATGCCTCTACGGCTTCCGCACCGGGGCCGTTCAATAGCACCCACGCGCCGAACACGAGCGAGGCGACCATGACGATACTCCCGGCGACGTGGACCGTCATGCCGAGCGTGTGGTCGAGGTGGAGCCAGCCGAGGCGGGTGAGAATCGCCTCCCAGTCGTGCCCCTCGACCTCGGCGCCCGTGCCGCCTCCGAGGAGCGGCATCTGCAGCGCCCGGGCATCGGCGATATACGGGGCGAGGTCGACGAGGCTTTCGCCCGCCCACCAGCAGCCCACCGCCGTGCCGAACCAGTCGTCCCGCCGCGCGAAGGCGACCGCGCAGACGATCGGGACGATCACCTGCAGCAGCGAGCCGCCCAGGATGGTCATGAACTCGCCGAGCGGCAGGAAGATGTAGTGACCGGCCTCGTGAAACGGGAGG
>Ga0209438_1000248_pt1 | contig 15703 bp, 17 predicted proteins | sample GraSoi_2013_20cm_FD_185825 | JGI IMG/M metagenome (GOLD analysis project Ga0209438, IMG submission 185825) | Grasslands soil microbial communities from the Angelo Coastal Reserve, California, USA - Sample 9_17_2013_20cm (SPAdes) (version 2) | ecosystem: Environmental > Terrestrial > Soil >...
GCAGCGTGTCCAGCACGCCGCTTTGGAAACTCATGGCGGCCTTGCCTGGATGGATACCGCCGGGGTCCTGAACGTACGCTCCAGCACGCAAGTGCCGTTCCTGACGCGGCGCGCGCTGGCGGAACTTTTTGGTCTCGCGCCGGACCGGGTCAGGGTGTTTTGCGAACGCGTTGGCGGCGGCTTCGGCGGCAAGCAGGAAATGTTCGTCGAGGATATTCTGGCACTCGCCGCCATCAAGACTGGCCGCCCGGTCAAGCTTGAACTGACGCGCGAAGAGCAATTCATCGCGACCTCGACGCGGCATCCGATGCGCATCACCGTGAAGGCGGGCGCCGATGGCGATGGAAAACTGACGGCGTTACAGCTCGACGTGCTCTCCAATACCGGCGCCTACGGCAACCATGCCGGCCCGGTGCTGTTCCATGCCTGCGGCGAGTCGCTTGGCGTCTATAATTGCCCGAACAAGAAGGTCGATGCCGTCGTCGCCTATACCAACACCGTGCCGTCGGGCGCCTTCCGGGGGTATGGCTTGCCGCAAACGCTGTTCGCAGTGGAAGCCGCGATCGACGCGCTCGCCAAGGGCCTTGGCATCAGCGCTTACGAAATCCGCCGCCGCAACATCGTGAAACCGGGCGATCCGATGCTGTCGCCTCCCGGTCCGGCGCATACCGACGTGTTTTATGGCAGCTACGGGCTCGATCAATGCCTCGATCTGGTCGAGCGCGCGATGCAGACCGAAGCACCGAAGATCAGCCTTTCCGACGAGTGGCTGATCGGCGAAGGCATTGCGCTGACCATGATCGACACGGTGCCGCCGGACGGCCATCTCGCCGATGCCAGGGTTTCGTTGCGCGAGGACGGCGGCTTCGAACTGGTCGTTGGCACCGCCGAGTTCGGCAACGGCACCTCTACGGTGCATCGCCAGATCGCGGCGACAGCACTGGCGACCACCGTCAATCAAATTTGCCTGCTGCAGTCCGACACCGCGCATGGTGGCCACGACACCGGCGCCTATGGCAGTGCCGGGACGTTTGTCGCCGGACGTGCGACACAGGCCGCGGCGGAAAATCTGGCCAACGAGCTCAGGGTATTTGCTGCTACCGCGACAAGAACAAATCCCGATGCCTGCGTCCTTGAAAACGATTCCGCGGTCTGCGACAGGCAACGTGTGTCGTATGCTCAGCTCGCGGAAGCTGCACACGCGCGGGGACAGGCGCTCAGTGCGACCGGCACATCGGCGGGCACGCCGAGGTCGGTGGCCTTCAATGTCCAGGGCTTTCGCGTCGCCGTGAACAAGGGCACCGGAGAGCTCAAGATCCTGAAAAGCGTCCACGCCGCGGATGCCGGCCGGGTCGCCAATCCGATGCAGTGCCGCGGACAGATCGAGGGCGGGGTCGCGCAGTCGCTTGGCGCCACGCTGTACGAGGAAATGGTGATCGATGAGGATGGCCGCGTGGTCAATCCGAAATTCCGCGACTATCACCTGCCGTCATTTGCGGACATTCCGCGCACCGAAGTGTTTTTCGCGGATACCACGGATACGCTGGGGCCGATGGGCGCCAAATCGATGAGCGAAAGTCCTTACAACCCGGTGGCCGCAGCACTCGGCAATGCGCTTGCGGACGCCACCGGCATTCGCTTTACGGCGGTGCCGTTCAAGCCGGATAGGTTATGGCCGCTGCTGCATGAGAAGTTCGGCCAGAGTTGATCTTGGCCTGCCGCAGCGCTTCCAATATCCAAGAGCCCCCACCCCAACCCTCCCCCGCAAGCGGGAGAGGGAGTTCGCTGCGTCGCGTGGCAAGCGGCGTACAAACGGGCAACAAAGTGTAGCGGATTACCACATCTGCGTTTTAGTCTATGCGCGCCGGAAATGCTGCCTGCTCCCTCTCCCGCTTGCGGGGGAGGGTTGGGGTGGGGGCCGTAACACGTGCAGGGTTAGGAAACATCACCCCCGGCCCACCGTGCATTCGATCTGACCGTGGGGCTCATCGGTCGGCAGGAAAACGTCGTTGTTGTTATCCAACCCGAACGCCGACAGGTTCATCAGGATGAAATGCATGTTCGGGCACGCCATGCTGATTTCGGAAATTTCCGGCACCGCGGCAAGTGCTGCCTCGCCCATTCTGTACAGACTGTCCTGCACACTTGCACTGTAGGTGGTGCCGAACACCTCAAGCAGCGTTGCCAAAATCCTCGCATTGGTGGCCGGATAGCTCGCCGGTTTTGACGACCATTTCCAGGACGCCACCATGCTGGTCGCGCACATCCGGTCATTGGTCTCGGGGATCGTGGTATAGGGATCCTTGACGTAATTCTCCCAGCCCGACTGGGTGGATTTCATGAACGTAAAGCCGTCGATGCCCGAAGTGAGCGTCGATCCCTGACGCGTTGCCGTCACTTCGACTGATGGCTTGCCGTTGCTGTCGAGCACAAAACTGTGGGGATGCGGCTTGCCGCCGAAACTCAAGCGGCTCCATTTGGTCTCGTGCGCGGTCACGGCCACCGAGGCCACTTGCGGATAGCTGTCGAGATACTTTTTGGCCAACACCTGACAGAATTCCTCGGTGCAAAGTCCGGTATTCTGGCGCGCGACGATGTTGACTACATTCTTGATGGTGTCGGTCGAGACCGCCGTGGAGTTGTCGGCGTGGGTGTAGGCGCGTGCAAAATCGCCTTCGACCATCGCCTTGATGTTGAGCTGACTGACCTCGTGCTTGTCGCCATCGCGATGAATCCGCATGACACGAACGCGGCCTTTTCCATATCTGTTCTTGATGAGCGGCATTTGAAAGCCTCCAGTTCGCCCGGTAGATACGCAAGGGGTCTCGTTCCACCCCGGTCCGGCCCAATAAGGAGCAACCTTCGTGCCACGGGCGTCACGAAAGGGAATTAACTCCCCCGATAGGTCGCATAACTCCAGGGCGTGACCAATAGCGGCACGTGGAGATGGCCTTCGGGATCGCTCACCGCGAACCGCAGCGGAATGGAATCGAGAAACGGCGGATCCGACAGCGGCACCTTCCGCCCGGCAAAGTAATTCCCGACGCTGAAAGTCAGTTCGTAACGGCCGATCGGTACCGGCCGGCCGTGAACCAGCGGCTGATCGGTCCGGCCATCGGCGTTGGTGATCGCACGCGTCACGACACGATTTGCGCCGAGGTTGGATAGCTCCACCAGCTCGAGCGCTATCCCCACCGCCGGCCGGCCGCTGTGGGTATCGAGCACATGGGTCGACAGACAGCCGATCGTCCGAAGTGACCAGCTGATCGAGGCGCAATGCAGCGATGCGGCAGATTTCCTCGATCGAGTTCTGCGCCTCGGTCGTTGCATCGTTCGGCAAGCGACGTTCGAAATCGCGCAGAATGGAATCCCTGGTGTGGCGCCGGACGCAGACGATGTAGGGGAAACCGAACTTGGCGCGGTAGGCATTGTTGACGCGCTCGAATGCCTCATATTCGGCGTCCGACAACCGGTCGAGGCCGACGCTGTTCTGTTCGGCGCTGGATTCCGAGGTCAAGCCCGCCGCGCGTTGGGTCTTGTTGGCGAGATCGGGATGCGCCTTGATCAAGGCAAGGCGCAGCTCAGGGGCTGCGCGATCGACCGCAACCTTCATCGCCTCGAACAACGGCTTGACGCCGGCGAACGGCCGCACCGATGCCGCCTGCTCGGCGATCCACGGCGAATACTCGAAAATATTCGAAAGCGCGGCGACGAAGTCGTCCTTGCTGCACGCATTCAGATCGGAGAGCGGGTTTTGCGGCATTGCGCTCCTTACGATCCGATATCGAACGCGTTGGCGGCGAGATCCGAAAGGTTAGCGTGCCAATGCTGCGCGATCTGCAGCCGCGTCGGCACCCAGACTCTCTCATGATTCATGATGTAGTCGAGAAACCGCATCAGCGCGGCCGCGCGGCCCGGACGGCCGACAACGCGACAATGCAGGCCCACCGACATCATCTTGGGCGACGTCTCGCCTTCGGCGTACAGCACGTCAAAACTGTCCTTGAGGTAGGTGAAGAACTGATCGCCGCCACCGAACCCCTGCGCGTTGACGAAGCGCATATCGTTGACGTCGAGGCTGTAGGGAATGATCAGGTGCGGCCCCGCCGGTCCCTTGATCCAGTACGGCAGATCATCGGCATAGGAGTCACAGGAATACAGGAAGCCACCTGCTTCCATCACCAGCTTCACCGTGTTGATGGATGTGCGGCCGGTGTACCAGCCGAGCGGACGCTGCCCGGTGACCTCGGCGTGGATTCGGATCGCATCCGCAATCTCCACCCGTTCCTCCGCTTCCGACATGTCCTTGTGCTCAACCCACTTCAGACTGTGGCTGGCAATATCCCAGCCGGCTTCCTTCATGGCAGCGACAATTTCGGGATTTCGCTTCAAGGCTGTCGCAACACCGAACACCGTGGTCGGCAGCTTGCGCTCGGTGAACATCCGCCACAGCCGCCAGAAGCCGGCGCGCGAGCCGTATTCGAACATCGACTCGATATTGGCGTGGCGTTGCCCGGGCCAGGGCTGCGCCCCCAGCACGTCGGACAGGAACGCCTCCGACGCGCGGTCACCATGCAGAATGTTGTTTTCGCCACCCTCCTCAAAATTCACCACGAACTGGACGGCGATCCTGGCGCCGCCCGGCCAATGCGGATCGGGCGGGTTGCGGCCGTAGCCGCGGAGATCGCGAGGATACCTTGCTTCCGCCATTTACGCGGCCTCGAAGCGGACTTTCTGCGCGCCCTTCCACAACACGGTCTTTCCGAGCGCCGGCAAATTCTCAAGATTTGAGGTTAGCGTGATGAAGTGATTGCCCGCCAGCTGGCCCATCTTGCTGGCGAAATGCACGCCGCCATAGGCCAGCAGAATCTCGGTTTCGCTGATGCCGCCTGGATAAAGGATGATCTGGCCCGGCGCGGGGTAGCTGGTGTGGTTCTCGTAAGAGACGCCGAAATCGAGATCGCCGAGCGGCATCCAGACCCCCTCGCCGCTCCATCGTACATGGATAGCCTGGCTCTCGAACGGCATCGCCTTACGAAATGCGGCGCAGGTCTTGGGCGCCAGTTGTTCCTCGAAACGGGCTTGAAAGGTGAAGTCGCCGGCGTGGACAATGAGTTGGCTCATTCATGACACTCGTATTGCTTGAGAAGGAAGACTCCAGCGAAATAGTTTGCAACCGGCGATACCTGAAGCAAGGAATATTCCAGCCAACCGGCAGATTCTAGGACCTTTTGTCCCCCTCAGCAAAGGCCAATCCGGTCATGGATGCTCACTAAGGTAACCCTTCGCACTGGAAAAAGCCGAGACTATTCGGCAGATCTCTTTCTTTCATAAGACCAACCGAAAATTCCGCTTCGCTGCACTTCCGGCTCGGGCGGAGGCGAACTGATTTCAGCCTGCGGCGGCGGTGACGGCGGCGTCGGAAAATTGTCGCACTTCATCGAATAAACCAGTTTGCCGTCCGCCGTCCGGCCAATGGGCGCGCAGGGATCGGCGCGTGCGGTCGCGCTTTTGGGCAGCAATTTCGTTTGGGCCCATGCAGGTGACGAGATCAGGAGAATTGCGAAAACCAGCTTCTTCATCGGTCTCTCTCGCAAGATGTACACCATTCAGCCCGCATTGAACCGGATCGGCTGAACGAAGTCCATCAAGGTTATCGCCGAAGAGGAGGCGATCCAGCCTGTTCGCCTGCCGAATATTTAGCCCGAAAAATCTTTGACCAAGAAATTTGCTCGCCGTTTCGTGATGGGCGGGATCGTGAAAATCCGCGCAACCGATCGCTATCTGCAGGCCAAGGCGCTGTCGTGCGTGACGCCGTTCGGCGCGCCGCATAGTGCTTGAACAAGGGAGATTCATAATGCGAAAGACGATCCTGACAATTTTCGGTGCGGCCTTGCTCGCGGCATCGACCGCGCAGATCGCCGCGGCCGCGGAGCACCACAAGGCGCGAAAGGCTGACCGCGCCCCGGCGCCGGTGAGTGAACCAATCCGCAACTCCAACGCCTTCTACGGCTGGCCCTCGCCGTCGGTAGAGCCCGGCTGGTCGCGCTATGAAAACGGCGCGATGTCAGCGCCCGCCGGTCGCTGACCGCCGGGTTAAATATGAAAGCCGGTCGCACGCCGCGACCGGCTTTCGCTTTGAACTTTGATCCCATTTTTTGAACCCACCGGACATTCTTGCTCACGGTTAAAAAAGCGAGGCATCTCATCTGCAAATATCGGCGCATGAAATTCTCACCGTCTCCTGTTTGATCTGCTAGCAATGCTGGCCAGGCGAAGTGGCCGGCTTGTTGGATCGAGAGAAACCATGTTGCTTTTTCGTGTGCTGGCCGGTGTGCTCCTGCTGCTGCATCCGGCTGCGGCTCGCGCCCAGACTGTTTGGGATATGGCGACGGAGTATCCGCAAAGCGCCATGCCGGGGCTTGGCGTGACGACGTTCGCAAAGCACGTCGCCGAATCAAGCGCAGGAAAACTCCAGATCAGGCCGAGCTTCGATGCTTCGGGAGGAATTCGATCGGCTGGCATGCTCGCCGCGATTGCGGAAGGCCGGGTTCAGGCCGGCGACGCGTTTGCCGGCGCGCTGGAAGCCGAAGATGCGATCTTTGCCCTGCCCTCGCTGCCGTTTCTGGTGACGTCGATTGCGGATGCAAGGCGGCTTGCCGACCTCGCGCGGCCATTCCTGGCAACCGCCTTGCAGAACAAGGGCCAACGACTGCTCTATCTGACGCCATGGCCGCCTTCCGGTATCTGGTCGAAGAGCCCGCTGAAGATGCCGTCAGATCTGACGGGTCTTTCGATCCGCACCTATGACAAGACATCAAGTGAAGTTTTTGCCAGCGCCGGCGCCAAGGCCGCGTCAATCAGCTTTGCGGATACGATGCCGAAGCTGGCCGAAGGCAGTATCAATGCGGTCCTGTCGTCGGGAGACGGTGGTACCGGTCGCAAGCTTTGGGAATTCCTGCCCTATTTCAGCGAAATTACTTATTCGCTGCCGCTCTCAGTCGCTAGCGTTAACCAGGCAATCTACGACGGACTGACCCCCGACCTGCGAGAAGCGGTCGATACCGCCGGCCACCAGACTGAGATTGAATTGTGGTTGGCCCTGTCTACCCGGCTGCAGGAGAATTATCAGCGGATGCGCCAGAATGGCGTCACAATTGACTCAAGCCCTGCTCCCGCCGTCGTCGCAGTGCTTCAATCTGGAGCAGCAGCGGCGCAGCAGGCCTGGTGCACCAGATCTGGATCAACCTGCGCAAAGGTTCTCGAAGCCTTCAAGACCGGCAAACCATGAACTTCGTCGATCGTGCCTGCGAGAACGGCGGCCGGCTGGAGCATGATCCGGAAAAAGTGGACACCGGTTTTCCCTCGGGACAAACGCGAAGCGTTTGCCCGGAGATCATGCTCACACAAAAAGATAACGTTAGAGTCTGATTCAACTCAGTTGAAACAGACTCTAACGGCTTATTCCGCCTTCCCTGGAAAGGTCGTCCAGGAACTTGTCCAGCGCCTGGTTTCCGGCTTCGTGGGCCGCTCGATATGAGCGATAGCCAGAGCCGGAAACCTTGACGCCCATCGCTTCGCGTCGGCGCTGGATTTCCCAACTGAAGGGATAAGCACCGTCGCCGCGGCGCGTCACGATCACATAATATGTCCTCTTCCGATTATCGGGATGCATGCTCGATCAAACCGCCAGTTGGTGCGGCTCGCTTTCGATATCGAAAGCCGCAAAATCGGCCGGCCGCCCGCTCAGCATCAACGCTTCGGGCCAATTACTTCATCGCGTCGTAGACCGCGAAGGTGTAGGCCCCCTCGGGCTTCTTGGTAATGACGGGATCCGATCCGCCGGACATCAACGTGGCAACCGTTCGGTCGTAGTCCTTGACGTCCAGCTTGCCGTCGGCGGCACCGAGCAGCTTGCCGATTTCGGTCATCATCCGCTTCTGGTCCTTTTCGGTTTTGGCGCCAGTGGAGTCACCAGCCAGGATGATCTTCACGGCTTCATCCGGATTCTTCTTGGCATAGTCCCACCCCTTCATCGACGCCTTGACGAATTTTGCCATCTTGGCGACGAACGCCGGGTCCTTCAGGTTCTTCTCCAGCACATAAAGACCATCCTCCAGCGTGGCGACGCCTTCGTCCTCATATTTGAACACCACCAATTGGCTCGGCTTGTAGCCGCCATCGATCACCTGCCAATATTCATTGTAGGTCATCGTTGAAACGCAATCGGCCTGCTTCTGCAGAAGCGGATCGACGTTGAAGCCCTGCTTGATGATCTTGATGCCGGTTGGCGAGCCGTCGGTCTTGTAGCCGAGCTTCGACATCCAGGACAGGAATGGATACTCGTTGCCGCCGTACCATATGCCGATGGTCTTGCCCTTGAAGTCCGCGGGCTTCTTGATGCCGGTTTCGGCCCGGCATGTCAGCTCCAGGCCGGACTTCTTGAACGTCTGCGAGATATTGACCAGCGGCACGCCTTTTTCGCGCGACGCCAGGGCCGACGGCATCCAGTCCACCACAACATCGGCGCCACCGCCGGCAATCACCTGCGGAGGCGCTACATCCGGACCGCCCGGCTTGATCGTGACGTCAAGCCCGGCGTCCTTGTAGAAACCCTTTTCCTTGGCCACGAAGTAACCGGCGAACTGGGCCTGCGAGACCCATTTCAGCTGGATGGTGACCGTGTCCGCCGCCTGCGCAGTCGCCAATGACAAGCCCATCGTCACGCCTGCTGTGAGTGCCACTATGTTCTTCATGCAATACTCCGAAAAGCTTGAGAACCCGCCGAGTCAGGTTCGATAGGATGGATGCCAAAAAGTGGTCGCGCGCTCGGCGAGCGCGACTAATCCGTAAAAAGCCATTCCCGCGATCGCGGCGAGCGCGATTTCAGCCCACACCATATCGATCGCCATTCGCCCGGCTTCGGTTGAGATGCGAAAGCCGATTCCTTGCGTCGGCGTCCCGAAGAATTCGGCAACGATCGCGCCGATCAGCGCCAGCGTGGCGTTGATCTTCAGGGCGTTGAAAATGAAGGGCAGCGCTGCCGGCAGATCAAGTTTCATCAGCGTCTGCCAATAATCCGCACCGTAGGATCGCATCAGATCGCGCTCCATGTGACCGGATGCGGATAATCCGGCCAGCGCATTCACCAGCATCGGAAAAAATGTCACGAGCGCGACGACGGCGGCCTTCGATGGCCAGTCGAAGCCGAACCACATCACCATGATCGGCGCCACGCCGACCAACGGCAATGCCGAAAAGAAATTGCCAAGCGGAAGCAGGCCGCGGCCGAGGAAAGAAAAACGCTGCGCGACGATCGCGACCAGCAGGCCCGCACCACAGCCGATGACGTATCCGATCAATACGCCGCGAACAAAGGTCTGGACGAAATCCTGTCCGAGGATCGGCAGCGACGATACGAACCGTATCGCCGCGGCGCTTGGCGAGGGCATCAGCACCGGCGGGACGCCGCCCCGAACAGCAGGGGAACAGCAAGGTTTAGCGCGCGGCGCGCGCCGTCGCCGCGCGGACGCTGAGAGGCAAGCTCGACCACGCAAAGCCCGGCGCCCAGCCAGACAGCGAGCACCAGTGCCCAAAAGCCCGCCGCCGCCGACCCGCCGATGCCAGGATCGCGCAGCAGGACAAGCGGTGTCGCGGCTCCGCATAACACGCCCGCGAAGCCGAGCGCGATGGCCCGCGATCCGCCCGTCCAGGCGGAAGCGGCGAACAGCAGCGCCGCTGCGAGCGTCAATGCCAACAATATCGGCCGCGCCGACAAGGTGGCGACAGCCTCGCTCGAGAGCGGCAAGAACAGCGCCGACAGCACGCCTGCGGCGGCAAGAATAAATCCCAATCTGCGCCTTCGTGGATTCAAGGCCGGATCCCCATTTGCCGCGCGACGCCGCGTTCGGTCAGGTCCACCAGTCCAATCAGACCCGAGGCGAGGATTGCCGACGCCAGCAGCGCTGCCCATATCTGGATGGTCTGGCCATAGTAAGAGCCCGCGAGCAGTCGCGCGCCAATGCCGGCTTCGGCGCCGGTCGGCAGCTCGGCCACGATGGCACCGATCAGGGAGATCGTGATCGCGACCTTGAGGCTGGCGAAGAGATAGGGCACGGCCGCCGGCCAGCGCAGCTTTGCCAACACCTGTCTCGGCGTCGCCGACCATGTCCGCATCAGATCGAGCTGCATCGGATCGGGCGCGGTAAAACCCTTCACCATCCCGATCGTGATCGGGAAGAAACACAGATAGGCCGAAATGATCGACTTCGGCAGCAGGCCCTGCAATCCAATCGCGCCGAGCACCACGATGAAGATCGGCGCCAGCGCCAGGATCGGGACCATCTGCGAGCAGATGATCCAGGGCAGCAGGCTTTTCTCCAGCACGCGGCTGTGCACGATCATCAGCGCGAGGCCAATACCAAACAGCGCGCCCAGCACGAAACCAAGCAACGTCGCCGACAACGTTACGGTGGAATGATAGACGAGGCTGCGCGGCGCCGTCGGCGCATAACCGAACACCGAATCGACGAAGGCTGCGATCACCTGATGTGGTGCCGGCAGCAGCGGTCGCTCCGCACTCATGGTGCCCGCGATCAGCTCCGATACCGCATACGGCGTCTCCTCCCGCTCAAACCCGCCGCGCACCAGCGAAAGATTCATCATCACGGCCGCGATATACCAGATCGCGATCAACGCCAGAACGATGGTTACGATCGGCGCGTAGCGCACCACCAGCGGATGATGCCGCAGCGCGCCGGCGGCCGATGCAGGGATGACAAACGCATTACTCGTCATAGGAATGCCCCGCCCGCAGGCCGAAACGCACGCGCTGCGCGATCTTGAGGAATTCCGGCGTCTCGCGAATTTCCAGGGTGCGATCGCGCGGAAAGTCACAATCGATGATATCGATGATACGCCCGGGCCGTGGTGACATCACCACAATCTTGCTCGACAGGAACACCGCTTCGGGAATCGAGTGGGTTACGAACAGGACCGTCTTTCCGGTCTTGTCCCAGAGTTGCAGCAGCTGCTCGTTGAGATGATCGCGGACGATTTCGTCCAGCGCGCCGAACGGTTCGTCCATCAGCAGCAGCGCCGGATCGAACGACAGCGCGCGCGCAATCGAGACCCGCTGCTGCATACCGCCGGACAATTGCCAGGGGAACTTGCGCTCGAAGCCGGTGAGATTGACCAGCGCCAGATAACGCGCCGCTCGCCGCCGCTGCTCGCTATCGGAAAAACCCATGACCTCCAGCGGCAGCCTCAGGTTCTTCTCGATCGTCCGCCACGGGAACAAGGCCGAGACGCGCCTGTTCCGCGCTCATGCCGTTGACCAGCAGCGTGCCCGCCGTTGGTTGCTGGAGATCGGCGATCACCCTCAACATCGTGGTCTTGCCGCAGCCGGAGGGGCCAATAAACGAAACAAATTCGCCGTCAGCGACCTGCAGGCTGACATTCGACAGCGCATCGACCTTGCCGTCGGCGGTCTCGAACGTCAGCGAAACATTGCGTACGTCGATCGCCAGGCGCTGCGGCATCGATCCTGATTCGGCCGTGGCATCAGCTGTCTTGTCCATGCGTACCGCTTCGATCGGGGCGACGAACGATTCTCGCCCGCGCGGTCGCAGCGTAGCGCCCGGAGTATCCGGCTTCAACGACTTCGGCATGTGCAACGCCATGGGCAAATAGTGACAAACACCGCTGCAAATGGCGCGCTCAATGTTTGCGCATGCGGAGATATTAATGGGCAAGAACAACCATCGGGGTCAAACATGCCCTTATCGGATTTTCAGATGGCCAAAACGGGCTTCGATTTTTTGACTTGTTCCGGGGGCCGCCTCATACTTTCGCAGCAGCGTCTCGCCCCCGTGGCGCGGAGCTGCGTTTCGATTGCCTTCACGCGAGCGCCATGAAGCCTGCCCCCTTCAAATACATAGCCGCCACCTCCCTCGAGCACGCGCTCTCGCTCAAGGCCGAACATGGCGACGACGCGAAATTTCTGGCTGGCGGACAGAGCCTGATACCAACGATGAATTTTCGCCTGGCCCGACCCGCGGTCTTGATCGACATCAATGAGATCAGGGATCTTGCCGGCATTCGTCCGTCGGCCGCGGCAACCCGGGTCGGCCCCCTGACGCGATACCGGGCGCTGCAGCGCGATGCAGCTTTTGCACGCCTGTTTCCCTTGATCGGCGAAGCGCTACCCCATATCGCACACCCGCAAATCCGAAATCGCGGTACTATCGGCGGCAATCTTTCGCACGCCGATCCGGCCTCGGAACTCCCGGCGATCGCCTTGGCCCTGGGCGCCCGATTCCATGCTCGGACGGCAACACAACAACGATGGATCGCGGCATCAGACTTTTTTGTGAGCGCGCTGACGACGGATCTGAAGCCCGACGAAATGCTGGTGGAAATCGAACTGCCGTCGCCAAAGCCGCGCACCGGCTGCTGCTTCATGGAGATCGCGCGCCGGCGCGGCGACTTTGCGATCGTGGGTGTGGCAGCAATGATGACGCTTGGGGAGCAGGATGAATGCGCCGATGTCCGGCTGTCGTTTTGTGGGGTGGGCGAAACGCCGGTCGATGCAAGTTCGGCTGCCGACGTTGTTGTCGGAAGCGTGCCGAGCGAAGACGCCATCCGCGATGTCGCCGCAATCGTACAGACGATGATCGCGCCTAATGGTAGTGTTCACGCCACAGCGGATTACCAGCGCCATATCGCGGGCGTTCTGACCGAACGCGCACTGCAGACAGCTTACGCGCGGGGGCGTGATGGACACTGACTTCCACGACATCACGCTGTCGGTGAACGGCAAGCAGTATCGGCGCCGCGTGGAATCGCGCGTGCTGCTGAGCGACTTTATTCGCCACGATCTCGTCCTCGCCGGCACCCATGTCGGCTGCGAGCACGGCGTCTGCGGCGCCTGCACGGTGCTGCTCGACGGCGAGCCTGTGCGCTCGTGCCTGATGCTCGCGGTGCAGGCCCGGAATCACGAAATTTCGACCATTGAGGGTCTCACGAACAAGGACGGCGAGTATCATCCGCTGCAGCAGGCGATGCACGACCACCATGGCTTGCAGTGCGGCTATTGCACGCCCGGCATTCTGATGACGATGACGGCGTTTCTCGATGAGAATCCATCGCCGGGTGAAGACGAGGTGCGTGAGGCGCTGTCGGGTAATTTGTGCCGCTGCACCGGCTACCAGAATATCGTCGATGCGGTCTTGGCCGCCGCCGAACGAATGCGGAGCGGATAAGAAATGTCCACCCGCACATTCGGCGAGCCCGTCAAACGCAATGAGGATCGCAGGCTTCTCACCGGTCAGGCGCTGTTTATCGACGACATCGAGTTGCCCGGGATGCTGCATGTCGCGTTCCTGCGCAGCCAGATCGCGCATGCAAAAATCATCAGCATCGACGTCTCCAGAGCACTGCAGCGCCCCGGGGTCGCCGCCGCCTATGTCGCCGGCGACCTCGGCGACTACTGGCAGCCCGGCCCCATATTGGTGCCGCCTCCCCCAATCGCCGGCATTGTCTTCCACGAGCGAACCCAGGTTCCACTCGCCAAGGACAAGGTCCGCCATGTCGGGGAGCCGCTGGTGATCGTAATCGCGGAGAGCCGGTATATCGCCGAGGACGCTCTCGATGATATCGACGTCGAGCTTGAGCAGCTTCCGGCGGTGGTCGATCTCGAGAAAGGGCTCGCTGGTGGCTCAGCGCTGGTCCACGACGACGTCGGTTCCAACGTCTCCGCGCATGTGCGGCAAACCAAGGGTAACTATGCGGCCGCCATGGCCGCCGCCGACCATATCATCAGACGCCGCTTTCTCTACGAGCACGGCATCTCGTCTCCGATCGAAACCCGCGGCGTCGTCGCGCAATGGGATGCGCGCGCCAACCAGATGACGATTTGGGATACCACGCAGGCGCCGGTGTTCGTGCGCAACGGTCTCGCCGGCATGCTCGGCCTCAACGAACGGCAGGTCCGCGTGATCGCACCTTTCGTCGGCGGCGGTTTCGGCCCGAAGATCATGATGTTTTATCCCGAGGAAGTGCTGCTGCCATGGGTGTCGATGAAACTGAACCGGCCGATCAAGTGGATCGAGGACCGGCTTGAGCATTTCTTCGCCACCACCCATGAGCGCGGGCAAATTCATGATGCCGAGATCGCCCTGACAACAGATGGCCGCATCCTCGGCATCAAGGACGTGTTTCTGCACGACGGTGGCGCCTACGATCCTTATGGCCTGACGGTACCGATCAACAGCCAGTGCACCCTGCTCGGCCCCTATGTCGTGCCGCACTACGACAGCACCTTTACGCAGGTGTTCACCAATCTGCCGACCGTCACGCCATATCGGGGCGCCGGCCGCCAGCACGGCGTGTTCGTGATGGAGCGGCTGCTGGATTTCGCTGCCCATGAACTGAACATCGATCCGGCCGAGATCAGGCGGCGGAATCTGATTCCGCCCGATGCGTTCCCCTACAACAATGAAATCATCTACCAGGACTTTGAAGTGCTCGAATACGATAGCGGCAACTACGAGCCGGTGCTCGACATGGCGCTGGAAGCGATCGGTTATGGCGCTTTCAAGGACGAGCAAAAAAAGCTGCGCGCCGAAGGCCGCCATGTCGGTATCGGCCTGGCTTGCTATGTCGAGGGCACCGGAATTGGCCCTTATGAAGGTGCCAAGGTTCAGGTTCAATCCAACGGCAAGGTCAGCGTTGCGACCGGCATCGGCACCCAGGGACAAGGACACTTCACGGTGTTCGCGCAAATTGCGGCCGATCAGCTCGGTGTCGCTGTCACGGATGTCGACGTCGTCACCGGCGATACCGATCAGTTCTATTGGGGCGCCGGCACCTTTGCCAGCCGCGGCGCCGTGGTCGCGGGCAATGCCGTCAACGAAGCTGCGAAGGTGGTGCGGAAGAAGGCGCTGAAACTGACGAGCGATCTGTTCGAATGCGCCGAGGAAGATCTTGTGATCGAGGACGGCAAGGTTTCGATCGTGGGGATCCCCGGCAAATTCGTGAAGCTGGGCGATCTCGCCAATCATGCCAATCCGATGCGCGGAGCGGTCGAACCGGGCACCGAGCCGGGACTCGAATCGACCCAGTATTTCGGCCCCAAAATGGGCGCGACGGCCAATGGTGTCCACGCCATGATCATCGAAATGGATCCGCGCACCTTCGACCTGAAAATTCTAAAATACGTCGTGGTGCATGATTGCGGCACCGTGATCAATCCGATGATTCTGGCCGGCCAGATCCATGGCGGTGTCGCGCAAGGGATCGGTAATGCATTCTACGAGAAGCTGGCGTTCGACGATCAGGGCCAACTGCTCAACGCTTCGCTCGCGGATTATCTGCTGCCGACCGCACTCGAAGTGCCACGGATGGAACTCGGCCACACCGTGACGACGTCGCCACTCAATCCGATGGGCATCAAGGGAGCCGGTGAAGCCGGCGCTATTCCGGCAGGGCCATTGTTCGCGCAAGCCATCGAGGACGCGCTCGATTTGAAAGGCCGCGGCGTCGAACTGCTGGAAATTCCACTCAGCCCGAGCCGGCTGTTCGAGCTTACCCGGAACGCGCAACCCTAGCGCACCGTCGGGATATCACGCACATGATCCTGGTCACCGGCGCGGGCGGAAAAACGGGCGTGGCCGTGCTGAAGGCGCTGGTCGCGCGTGGCGCG
>Ga0209438_1000250_pt1 | contig 15658 bp, 16 predicted proteins | sample GraSoi_2013_20cm_FD_185825 | JGI IMG/M metagenome (GOLD analysis project Ga0209438, IMG submission 185825) | Grasslands soil microbial communities from the Angelo Coastal Reserve, California, USA - Sample 9_17_2013_20cm (SPAdes) (version 2) | ecosystem: Environmental > Terrestrial > Soil >...
ATCAAGCTGCAAGGCGATGAGGATCCGACCACCCTCGAGGTTCGCACGGCGGGCCTCGTCCTTACTTCACCACAGAACATGGTAATTGTCAGCCGGGACGGGCAGATCAAACAGCAGGTCTACAATCCCGCGCCGCAGCTGCCCGGACTGCTGCGGGCGCTGTACCGAATCAATTCGGTCCGCGCCGGACTGTACGGCGCCGCGGCGTCCGCCTACGGCGACGCGTTTGCGCAGGCCTCCCGCACCGCGACCGACACGACGGCCAAACGCATCACCAGCCAGCTGGCCACGGCGTACTCACAGGGCGGGGCACAGCTGAGCGGATATTCGCAACAGGCGGGCGCGCTGGCGTCGAAGCGGTTCAAAGCCTCACTCGCGACGCCGAGCGCCGTGTTCGTGCTGACGCGATCGCCCGACGGGAACGGCAACGTGCTGCTGCAGATCGACAAAGACAGCGGCCAGCCGCGCTCGCGCGTCGACCTCGGGAAGCAGCGCGAGCCCGTCTATGCAGTCGACGATATTTCGGGGATGCTTTTCTTACAGACTACCAGTGGGACGTTGGCAGGCTATCGGCTCTGAGAGGGCGCTGTGACGGTTGAAATCGTGAACGCGCCGCTCGTCACGCTGGCGGTGCCGCTGGCCGCTTGCAGGGTGTACGTGCCCGCTTCACTTACGGCGAGATTGCTGAAGGTCGCGATTCCATTGGTTGGTCGTACCGATGTCGTGCCGCTCAATGCCGCACCGGTCGAGTTCGACGCGAGTTCAATCGTGATGGTTGCCGTGAAAGCGCTGTCAATGCTGCCCAGAGAATCGCGGACGACGACCTCGACCGGCGGCGAGATAACCTGACCGACGTTCGCGGTGTTCGGCTGGACAAAGAAGTCCAGTACCGCTGCGCCGTTGCCCGTACCGCCATCGCCACCGGATGTGCCGACGAGACCGGAGCCCGTACCGCCAAAGCAGCCGCCGCTCGTCAGCGTGAGAATTAAGACGGCGTGTGCGATTCGCATGGGTTCGCTACCCATCCAACCCGCCGCCGTTCCCTCCGGTCACCTTTTTGTGGTAAACTGGGGGCCATGCCAACACAGGTTGCAGGTCGCAAGATCGACCACCGGGACGGCCAGTGGCTCGTCCCCGACCATCCGATCATCCCGTTCATCGAAGGCGACGGCACCGGGCCCGACATCTGGCGCGCCTCGGCGAAGGTCTTCGACGCAGCAGTCGCCAAGACCTCCGGCGGCAAACGCAGCGTCGTGTGGCGCGAGGTGTTGGCCGGGGAGAAGTCGTTCAATCAGAACGGCAACTGGCTGCCGGACGAAACGATCGCGGTCATCCGCGAGCACCGCGTCGCAATCAAAGGGCCGCTGACGACCCCGGTGGGCGGCGGCATCCGCTCGCTGAACGTCGCGCTGCGTCAGATCCTGGACCTGTACGCCTGCATCCGGCCCGTCCGCTACTTCGAGGGCGTCCCGTCACCGATGAAGGACCCCGGCAAGCTCAACGTCATCATCTTCCGGGAGAACATCGAGGACGTCTATGCCGGGATCGAGTACAAGGCGGGCAGTGCCGACGCCGACGCCCTGATCCAGTTCCTGCAAAGCCGCTTCAGCGCCAAGATCCGCGAAGGCAGCGCGATCGGCATCAAGCCCATGTCCAAATTCGGCTCGCAGCGGCTGATCGTGAAGGCAATTCAGCACGCCATCAAGCGCCGCCTCCCGTCGGTGACACTGGTGCACAAGGGCAACATCATGAAGTTCACCGAAGGCGCCTTCCGCGACTGGGGATACGAAATCGCGAAGGAACGCTTTGGCGCGCAGACGGTAACGGAAGCAGAGGGTGGCAAGGCCAAAGCAGACACCGGCAAGGTCATGATCAAGGATCGCATCGCGGATTCCATGTTCCAGCAGTTGTTGTTACGCCCGGACGAATACTCCGTCATTGCCTCGCCCAATCTCAACGGCGACTACCTGTCCGATGCCGCCGCCGCGCAGGTCGGCGGCCTGGGCCTCGCGCCCGGCGGCAATGTGGGTGACGGCTTCGCCGTGTTCGAAGCGACGCACGGCACGGCGCCCAAGTATGCGGGGCAGGACAAGATCAATCCGAGCAGCGTCATCCTGTCGGGAGTCATGATGTTCGAAGAGCTGGGTTGGGACGACGTCGCACGCGCGATTGGGCGCGGACTCGAAGGTGCGATCGGGGCTCGGCGCGTCACGTATGATCTCGCGCGGCAGATGCCGGGTGCCACCGAGGTGTCCACCTCTGCCTTCGCCGATGCCATCATCGAGCACCTGTCATGAAGACTCTTGTTTCGACGCGCCCCCTCGCCAGCCTCGAAACACCGCTGCTCGCGGTCGTCGTCGCCCAGGGGTCGGCACCGCCGGTCCAGGATGCGAGTCTCGACCGCGCCATCGCGTCAGGGGATTACAAAGGAAAGAAGGACGAGACGCTACTCGTGTACGGCAACGGCAAATCCTCGCGCATCCTGCTCGTCGGCGTGGGAAAGCCCGGCGACATCACCCGCAACTCGATTCGGCGCGCGAGCGCGATCGCCGCGAGGCGCGCGCGCGGCCTGGGTACCAAGGCCTTGGCGGTGGCAGTCTCGCAGGAAGCGCGCGGGGGCCTCGGCGCCGCCGAGCTGGCGCAGGTGGTCGTCGAAGGCGCGGCGCAGGGCGGCTGGCAGTTCACGGAGCTCAAGAAGCAGCCCGAGGACCCCAAGCCGGAGATCGAGACCGTCGAGCTGGTGGTCGACGCGCCGGACAAGACCGCGGCCGAAGCCGGACGCCGCATCGGCGACGCCATAGCGGCAGGCTACCTCTTCACCCGCAATCTCCAGATGCAACCGGGGAACGTGTGCACGCCCAGCTACCTCGCCGAACAGGCCCGGAAGCTGGGTGCGGCGCACGGGTTCAGCGTCACGATTCTCGACAAGGCGCAGATAAAGAAGGAAGGGATGGGCGCGCTCCTCGCCGTCGCCCAGGGCAGCGCCGAGGAGCCCCGTTTCATCGTGCTCGAATATCAGGGTGGCAGCGGAGCCCCAGTCGCGCTGATCGGGAAGGGCGTGACGTTCGATTCCGGCGGCATCTCGATCAAGCCGGCGCTGAACATGGAAGACATGAAGTTCGACAAGTCCGGGGCGACCGCCGTGCTCGGCGCATTCGAAGTGTTGGGGCGGCTGAAGCCAAAGATCAACGTCGTCGGTTTGATCCCGGCCACGGAAAACCTGCCCTCCGGGACCGCCATCAAGCCCGGTGATGTGGTGAAGAGCCACCTCGGCAAGACCATCGAAATCATCAACACCGACGCCGAAGGCCGGCTGATTCTCTGCGACGCGTTGTCCTACGCGCGCCGCTACAAACCGGCCGCGGCCATCGACGTGGCGACGCTGACCGGCGCCGTGGTCATCGCGCTCGGCCACCATGCGATCGGCATGCTCGGCAACGACGAAACCCTGCTCGCTGAAGTGCGCGACGCGGGCGAGCGCGCCGGGGAGCGGTGCTGGCCGCTGCCGCTGTGGGAGGAATACCGGGAGCTGCTCAAGTCCGATGTCGCGGACGTCAGGAATTCGGGCGGCCGCTCCGCCGGTACCATCGCCGGCGCGTGGTTCCTCCGTGAGTTCGTCGACAGCTTCCCGTGGGTCCACCTCGACATCGCCGGCACGGCATACCTCGAGGGCGAAGGCGCGGCACACGCGAAGGGGCCAACGGCGATCGGCGTTCGTCTGTTCACGGAATTCCTGCTCAAACGCGCCGGCGCTTGATTCCTCCGTGGGCCAGGGCGAGTCTCCTCGTCCTCGCCCTGTTGCCGGCGGCTCTCGCCGCCCAGGTGGATACCGCGGGTCGAGCCAGGGCGGCGCGGGATACGTCGGCACGTGATACCACGGCGCGCGACACGACGCCCGCCCTGCTGCCGACGTTTGAGCCCGCCATCATGTCCGGTCCCCTGCCGCTGGGCACGCGCTACACCTTCACGAGCGACTCCGTTCTGCTGTCGAACGCGCGCACGCTGAGTGATCTGCTCGCCCACATTCCGGGCGTCTTTGTCGCGCGGGGCGGCTGGTATGGAGAACCCGAGATCGTGTTGTACGGCGGCCGCGGTCCCGCATCGCTCGAGGTCTACTGGGACGGCGTGCCGATGCTGCCGCTCGGCCGTGACTCCGTCTATCTCGATCCGGCGCGGATTCCACTCGGGCCGATCGAGCGCGCCGACGTCATCGTGCTGCCCGCATCGCTCCGCGTCTATCTCGTCACAGCGCAGCACCGCTCGACCACGCCGCGCACCCAGATCGGGATCGTCACCGGCCAGCAAGACATCGCCGATTATCGGGCGGGCTATGCCACGCGCACCCGATCGGGGTTCGGCATCTCGATGCTCGCCGATTGGGCCAGCATCGGCCTCGGCTCACCCGGCCACACGAGCCCGCCGTTCGCCACGAGCGATATCTGGCTGAAGGCCGATTACGTCCCGGAAGGGGGACGCGTCGGGGCATCGTTCCAGGTGTCGAGCTCGAGCTGGCACCGGTCCTTGGCGCCCGACGGCCGCGTGGACGGTTGGCGCCAGGATCGCCGCGACCGGCAATTGCGGTTGTTCGTCGCGCAGCGCGATGACGGCCTCGGGTGGCGCTTCACCACCACGGTAGGGACCAGCGGGATCAGTCATGACACACTGGTTCCCAAGCGGACCATCTCGGTGGCCAGCGTCGAGGCGATTCAGGCGTGGCCCAATGCCACCGTCGCCGCGGTTGCGCGCCTTGGCGCCGCCGGCACGCCGCAGCAGTTCGAAGGGCGCGCGGGATGGATGCCGATCCATCCGCTCACGCTCGCGGCAACGATTCGCCAGACGGTCTACTCCAATCATCGCGCCGGTGTCCGGGCGTTTGCCACGGCGGGGCTCACGCTGCCGCTTGGCGTCTCGGCGCGGGCCGAGGTGGCCTGGCAGCACGACGTGCAGGCCCCATTCGTGACCACCGATCAGGTGCAGCAGACGCTCGACGTCGCGGGGTGGGTGCGCGTCGAGAATCGCCTGCTGACGCTGGAGGTCGGCCGCGGCAGGCGCGATCCGTTCGCGCCGCTCGGGTTCGCAGGCGGGATCAAGACGGTCGACTCGCTGAATCCCACGCCGCTCACAGAATTCGTCGCGGCCCACGCGATGATTCGGCTCGCGCCGGGATTCGAGCTGGCCGGGTGGTATTTCGACCCGGCCGTGGGCGGCGGAGATTTCGAGCCGCCCCGCCACGGGCGCGTGTCGGCAACCTTCTACTCGAAATTCTGGCGCGTCTTCAAGAGCGGGATCTTCGCCCTGCGCGGCGAGGTGGCGATGGAGTCCTGGAGCCGGTCGGCGCTGGGAGGGCGCGACAGCACCGGCGCGCAGCGGGCGATGACCGGATCGAGCTTCGTCGACACGGACCTCGAGATGCAGCTCGCCGGGGTCACGCTCTTCTGGAGCATCCAGAACATCAACATCATGCGCTCGAGCTTCGTCGAGGGGCTGGGGTATCCCAAGGCGGCGCAGCAGTATGGCGCCCGGTGGTTCTTCAATAACTAGCGCACCCGACTACATTTAACGCCCTGTGCCGCGTAGTATGACAGGCTTCGGCTCCGCCGAAGATCGAGTGCTCCGCGGACGGCTGCGAGTCGACATCCGCACCGTCAACCATCGCTATTTCAACCCGCAGCTGAAGCTGCCGGCTGACCTGGCCGGGGTCGAGACGGAGCTGCGCGAGCGGCTGCGCCAGCTGCTCGAGCGGGGGCATGTGGCCGTGACGGCCCGCTGGGTCGAGGCGCCAGGTCCCGAGCGCGCGGTCGCGGTAGACTTGGAGCGCGCCCGGCAGGTGATGGCGGCGGCGCAGCAGCTCAAGAAGAAGTTGAAGTTGAAAGGCACGGTGGATCTCGCATTCGTAGCGCGCCAGCCTGACGTCTTCACGGCGACGAATGGAGCGGGCGGCACGGGAGGGGGCGAGCAGCTCGTGCAGTGGTCGGACGTCCAGGCGATCGTCGAGCGGGCCGCCCGGGACGTCGTGGCCATGCGGGAGCGGGAAGGGAAGGCACTGGTCGGCGAGCTGAGCCGCCGGCTCGATACGCTCGAGGCCGGCGCGCGGGCCGTCGAAGCGCAGGCGCCGGCGCGGCTCAAGGCCGAGCATGCGCGACTCAAACAGGCCGTCGCCGAGCTGACGGCGCAGGCGACGGTGGACGAGCAGCGGCTGGCGCTCGAGATCGCTTTGCTGGCGGACAAGCTGGACATCACGGAGGAGCTGGTGCGCTTCGAGGCGCACGTGGCAGCGGCCCGTGCGGCGCTGCAGTCCGAGCAAGCGGTGGGGAAACAGCTCGGATTCCTGGCGCAGGAGCTGCTGCGCGAAGTCAACACGATGGGCTCCAAAGCGAACGACGCCCGCATCACGCAGACGGTGATCGCGATGAAGGGTGACCTCGAGAAGTTCCGGGAGCAGCTGGAGAATCTGGAGTGACGCCGCGAATAGTCGTCTTGTCCGCGCCATCGGGCGGCGGCAAGACGACGATCGCGAGGGCGGTGCGCGAGAAACACCCGGACGGCTTCGGATTCTCCGTCTCGGCGACGACCCGCAAGCCGCGCGACAACGAGCACGACGGCGTCGATTATCATTTTCTGGGGCGGTCGCAGTTTCTCGAGGCCGTGGGCGCGGCAGAGTTCCTCGAGTACGCGGAGTACGGCGGCGAGCTCTACGGTACGCTGAAGCGGGAAGTCGACAAGGTCTTGAGTGCCGGCAGGCACGTGCTGCTGGACATCGAAGTCGAAGGCGCGAGGCAGGTGCGTGACCAGTATCCCTCGCCCCGCTCGATGTCGATCTTCATTCTGCCGAGCGAGCCGCGGGTGCTGCTCGAGCGGCTGCGGCAGCGCAAGAGCGAGTCGATCGAGCAGATCCGGTGGCGGCTCGACCGCGCCGAGTATGAGCTGCAGCAGGCGACGCTGTTCGACCGCTGGATTCGGAACGACGATCTGACGACCGCCGTCGCCCAGGTGGTGGCGATCGCGAACGAGGGTAGCGCGCGCGGGCGCACGCGCGACAAGAAAGACTTTGAATGGATCACGAATTACGGACGGATGCTCCGAACACTGTACGATGAGCTGCACTAACCGAAAGGCTGAGCAATGCGGATCGTGACACCGGCAGAAGTCGCAGGACAGACACAGAACAAGTACCTGGGCGTCCTCGTGGCCGCTAAGTTCGCGCGGTTCGTGAATGATTTCCCGCGCGACCGGTCGGTGGACTGGGAGGAGAAGCTCACCACGCGGGCGTTCGACGAGCTCGTCCGCGGCGGCCTCAAGTACCGCCTGGTGCGGCGGCGGCGCCAGCAGGAAGCCTGATGCCGTTCGCCGGCCGTCACGTCGTGCTCGGCGTGTCGGGCGGAATCGCCTGCTACAAGAGCTGTATCCTGGCGCGCCGGCTGACCGAAGCGGGCGCCACGGTCGACGTGGCGCTCACGGCGGCGGCGGCCGAGTTCGTGCGTCCGCTGACGTTCGAGGCGCTCACGGGTCGCCCCGTGCTCACGTCGCTGTGGGAGCGGGGACGCGCGCTGGCACACATCGATCTCGCCAAACACCCCGACCTCATCATCCTCGCGCCGGCGACCGCCAACACCCTGGCGCGCTGCGCCATGGGGATGGCGGACGACCTGCTGACCGCGCTGCTGCTCGCGCGCGCCGATCGACCCGTGCTCGCGGCACCCGCCATGAACGACGCGATGTATGCGAACCCGGCCACCACCGCAAACATCACCGCGCTCACCGCGCGCGGCTGGCACTTTGTCGGGCCGGAGATCGGCGCGCTCGCCGAGGGGCCCAGTGAGCGGCCGGGGCGCATGAGCGAGCCGGACGTCATTTTCGCCGCGGCCGAGCGGCTGCTGGGGCACACCAACAAGAGCAAGTGGTTCGGCAAGCACGTCGTCGTGACAGCGGGACCGACGCGCGAGCACCTCGACCCGGTGCGCGTGATTACGAACCCCTCGAGCGGTCGGATGGGTTACGCGCTGGCCGAGGCGGCGCGCGAGCGCGGCGCCGACGTCGTGCTCGTCAGCGGGCCGACCGAGCTCACGCCACCGGCGCGTATCGCGATGACCCGCGTCGAGACGACGGAAGAGATGCAGCACGCACTCGAGTCTCTGGTCCCTAACGCCGACGCCCTCATCATGAGCGCCGCGCCCGCGGACTACCGGCCCAAGAGTCCGGCCGACAAGAAACGCGCGCGGAGCGCCGGCGCGTTGACCGTGGAGCTCGAAGCGACGCCCGACATACTGGGCGCGCTCAAACGGCGCAAGGGGATGGTGGTCGTCGGGTTCGCGCTGGAAACGGGCAACGGACTCGCGAACGCGCGGTCCAAGATGCAGAATAAAGCGCTGGATTTCGTGATCCTGAATGACGCCACTGAGCCCGGCGCCGGATTCGAGGTCACGACCAATCGCGTGACGATCCTGGGACGCAACGGTACGCAAGTCGACTTGCCGTTGCTACCCAAGCGCGATGTGGCCGAACGCATCCTCGACGTCGTGGAAGAGGCGCTTTGACTGACAGCCGGGCTCTGGCAGCGGAATACTTAAAACAACAGCGGCTCTTGGGGGGAGATTCCGTGATTCTCCCGACCATCTCGCCAACCCCGGACTCGCGTCCGGGGTTAGAAAACAAAACAGCAACAGCCGCTCCCGCAGTGCCAACCCCGGGCGCAAGCCCGGGGAAAACCCAAATTGCCGCCGATCTTCCACCTGCGGGCCTGAGCTTTGACCCGCCGTCCAGCGACCTGTTCGCGGTCGATCCGATCCAGCAGACCCAGTCCCTCGCGGCCGTCGCGGCGCTGATCGCGGAATGCCGCAAGTGCAAGCTGTGCGAGCGCCGCACCAACACCGTCCCGGGCGAAGGTCCGGCCACCGCGCGCCTGGTGGTGATCGGCGAGGGGCCGGGCAAAACCGAAGACGAGACGGGCCGTCCGTTCGTCGGCCGGGCGGGCGAGCTGCTCACCAAGATCCTCGAGGCGATCAAGCTGCCGCGCGATCAGGTCTTTATCTGCAACGTCGTGAAGTGCCGGCCGCCGGAAAACCGGCTGCCGCAATACGACGAGATCGCGGCCTGCCTCCCCTACCTCCACCGCCAGATCGAGCTCGTGAAGCCGACGGTCATTCTCGCCATGGGCGGGACGGCGGCGCAGAGCGTGCTCAACACCAAACAGTCCCTTGGCTCATTGCGCAATCAGGTTCACCGGTTCCGCGGCACCCCTGTGATCGTCACGTATCACCCGGCGGCGCTGCTCCGGAACCCCAACTGGAAGAGACCAACCTGGGATGACGTCCGTATCGCAGCTCGCCTCCTCGAGCGCTGACAGAGCAGGCGAGTTCGCCGGCCGCCAGACTCCGTGGAGCAACGACGCGGAGCAGGCGGTCCTCGGCGCGATGGTGCTCGACCAGGATGCGGCCCTCAAAGCGGCCGAAATCCTGGACGACACGATGTTCTACAAGGAAAGCCACCGGCTGCTGTTCCGCTCGATGATCGCGCTCACCGAGCGCGGTGACGTCATCGATCCCGTCACCCTGCGCGACGAGCTGAGCCGCCGCGGCGACCTCGACCGCGCGGGCGGGATGGAGTACATCGCCGCGCTGATCGACGTCGTGCCCACCGCCGCCAACGTCGAGTACCACGCCAAGATCATCCGGGACAAGGCGGTGCTCCGCCGCCTGGTCGAAGCGGCAACGGGGATCATTCAGGACGTTTATGAGGGACACGGCTCCGCCGGCGAGGTGCTCGACAACGCCGAGCACCGCGTCTTTCAGGTCGCGCAGTTCCGCCGCGCCGAGGAATTCATCCGGATCAAGGAGCTCATCTGGCCGACGATGGAGCGGATCGAGCAGCTCCAGTCGGGAGCCGGCTCGGTCACCGGGGTCCCCAGCGGCTTCGTCGATCTCGATCGTCTGACCGCGGGGTTCCAGCGTGCCGATCTGGTCATTATCGCCGCCCGGCCGTCGATGGGAAAAACGGCGCTGGCGCTGAACATCGTCCAGCACGCCGCGATCGAGCACAACACGGGCGTCGCCTTTTTCTCGATCGAAATGTCGAAGGACGCGTTGGTGCAGCGGCTCCTGTGTTCGGAGGGGCTGGTCGACGCGCAACGGCTGCGCCGCGGGCAGCTGCGGGATGACGACTATCCCAAGCTCGCGCGGGCGGCGGGTTTGCTCGGCACGGCGCCGATCTGGATTGACGATTCCGGCTCCTTGACGCCGCTCGCCATGCGCTCGAAGGCACGGCGGTTGAAATCCGAGCACAATATTTCGCTCGTGATCGTCGACTATCTGCAGCTCATGCAAGGTCCGGGCGACGTCGAGAACCGCCAGCAGGAGATTTCCTACATCTCGCGCTCGCTCAAGGCGCTGGCCAAGGAGCTCGACGTGCCGGTCGTGGCGATCTCGCAGCTGTCGCGCGCGCCGGAGCAGCGGGGTGGCGAGCACCGGCGGCCCCAGCTGTCGGACCTCCGCGAATCGGGCGCGATCGAGCAGGACGCCGACGTCGTGTGCTTCATCTACCGGCAGGAATTCTATGACGGGCCCGTCGATCCCAAGACCAACGAGAGCATCGAAGGCCTCGCCGAGGTGATCGTCGGCAAGCAGCGCAACGGCCCGACCGGGACGGTGAAGCTGCACTTCAAGAAGGAGTACACGCGATTCGACAACTACACCGCGCGGGAGTCGCCGGTGGAGGCTGGCCGTGTCTAAAGGCAAGTCCGTCTTTCGTTGCACGGAATGCGGGGCGGATCAGCCCAAGTGGGGCGGGCGCTGCGATAGTTGCGGCGCGTGGAACAGCCTCGTTGAAGAGGCGCTTGGGCGGTTGAGCGGTTCGGCGGTTAGAGCGGGCTCTCCAACCGCCAAACCGCCCATCCGCCTCTCCGAGTTGAAAACCGATACGTTGGACCGCTGGCGCACCGGCCTCGTTCCAGGCTCCGTCACCCTCGTCGGCGGCGAGCCGGGAATCGGCAAGTCGACGCTGCTGATGCAATGCGCCGCCCGCCTGGAGAGCCAGGGCGTCTCGACGCTGTATGTCTCGGGCGAGGAGTCACCCGACCAGCTGCGGCTGCGCGCGGACCGTCTGGAAGAGGACGCCGGCGGCATTCATGTGCTGGGCGAAACGCGCCTCGAGTCGATCCTGCATCACGCGACGCAGCTGCAATCACGCGTCGTCCTGCTCGACTCGGTGCAGACCACCTATACCGAAGAGCTCGAAGGCGCGCCCGGCAACGTCGGCCAGGTGCGCGAATGCGCTGCCCGCCTGATGCGGTTCGCCAAGGAATCCGGTCCCGCGGTGCTGCTCGTCGGACACGTCACCAAGGGCGGCGGCATCGCGGGCCCGAAGACGCTCGAGCATATCGTCGACACCGTCCTCTATTTCGAAGGTGAAACGACGCTCGACCACCGGATCCTGCGTGCCGTGAAAAACCGGTTCGGGTCGGTGGACGAAATCGGCGTGTTCCGCATGACGGGGAGCGGGCTCGAGCCCGTCGCCAACCCCGCCGCGGCGTTCCTCGCGGGCCGCAGCACCGGGGCATCCGGCTCCGCGGTGACGGCCTTGATGGAAGGCACGCGCCCCATGCTGGTCGAGATTCAGGCGCTCGCCTCGAAGGCGGGATTTGGCACGCCACAGCGCGTGGCGACTGGTCTCGATCATCGCCGCCTCGCCCTGCTGCTCGCGGTGCTCGAGCGGCGCGGCGGCCTCCCGTTCGGGAACCTCGACGTCTTCGTCAACGTCACGGGAGGTGTGCGCCTGATCGAACCCTCCACCGACCTCGCCATCCTCGCCGCCCTCGTCTCGACGGTCCATGACCGGCCCGTGCCGGCCGACGCGCTCTTCCTGGGCGAGGTGGGACTCGGCGGCGAGATCCGGCCCGTCGCGGGCGTCGAGCGACGCCTCGCCGAGGCCGCGCGCCAGGGCTTTCGCCGCGTGTTCTTGTCCGCCCGCTCGCGCGGCACCGCCGGCGAGCTCGAGATCATCGGGCTGGAGGGAATCGGTGAGCTCACCCGCCGCCTCGCAGCCTGACGTCGGCGTGGTCGTCGTCGCGGCTGGGGCCGGCGTACGGGCGGGCCCCGGCGAGCCGAAACAGTTCCGTCCGATTCTCGGCGTGCCGATGCTGCTGCGCGCCTTGCGCGCGTTCATCGGGCATCCGGAAGTCCGTCAGGTCATTGTGACGCTGCCGCCCGGGTACGTGGAGCGCCCGCCCGACTGGCTCGGCAAGCTCCGCGGTGAGCGGCTGGGCTTCGTGCCCGGTGGGGCGCAGCGCGTGGACTCGGTGCGCGCGGGGCTCCGCGCGTTGCCCGACGATGCCACGATCATCCTGATCCACGATGCGGCCCGGCCATTCGTGAGTCGCGAAACGATCGATGCGGTGATCACCCGCGCGCGCGCGGGGGTCGGAGCCGTCGCCGCGGTGCCGACCTCCGACACGTTGAAGGAAATTGGCGAGGGTGCCCCACGGGCCACACCGCGCATTGCGCGGACCGTCGACCGGGAACGCATCTGGCGCGCGCAGACGCCGCAGGGATTCCCGCGGCAGATGTTGAACGCCGCCTACGCGCAGCTCGGTGCGGCCTCGAACGGTGGCGCGCCCAGCGACGACGCCGAGGTCTGTGAGCGAGCAGGGTTTCCGGTGGAGTTGATTCCCGATTCGCCGTACAATGTCAAGATTACCACAGCCGACGACTTCCGGATCGCCGAGGCTCTCGCTCGTGAATTGCGTTGAAACCGATTCCGTTTCAATCGGATGCGGATGTTGCCACTGCGATCCCGCAGGTGGTGACGCATATGGGAAAGGGAGGCTTGCTCGCGTATCCCACCGAGACGGTGTACGGTCTCGGCTCACGCGCGGTGCAAGCAGACGTGGCGGCGCTCGCCGCGATGAAAGGGCGGTCGGCCAGCAAGCCCTTTCTGCTGTTGATCAGCGACCGCGGTATGGCTGAGGCGCACGGCCTGGCCTTCAATGCCTCCGCCGACGCTCTGGCGCGCGCATTCTGGCCGGGCCCCTTGACACTCGTCCTGCCCGGCGGCTCCGGCCGGTTGCCGGACATGTTGCGCGGACCGGATGGCGGGATCGCCGTGCGGTGGACCTCCCACCAGGCGATCGCGCGATTGGTCGCGGCGCTCGGCTCGCCGCTCACGTCCACCTCGGCGAATCTGCCCGGCCAACCGCCGGGGCCGGGGGCGGACGCGATCGCCCGCGACTTCGCGCCGGCGGTGGCGGCCGGACAGCTACTCGTGCTCGATGGCGGCGTGCTGGGAAACCGGCCCCCCTCGACCGTGGTTGATTGCACCAAGCCGCGGGCGGAGATCGTCCGGGAAGGAACGCTCAGCGTCCACGAGCTTCGCCGCGCCGTCGGGCGGCTCGCGCCGTGATCCAGCACGTCCTGTTCGTCTGCACCGGCAACATTTGCCGCAGCCCGCTCGCCGCGTCACTGCTCGAGCGCGCTCTCACCGAGCGCGGTATCGAGGTGACCGTGTCGTCGGCGGGGACGGGGGCGTGGGATGGCGCGCCTGCATCCGAAGGCGCGTATCTGGTGGGGCTCGAGCGCGGGCTCGACCTGTCCGGTCACCGCGCCCGCCTGTTGACGCGGGAGCTGGTCGAGCGCGCCGACCTGATTCTCACCATGGCCCGCCATCATCGCGCGCGCGTCGACGAGCTCGGGGGCGAGGGTCGCGTGTTCGTGCTCGGCGAGTACGCCGGCCAGGGCGGCGACGAGGTGAGCGATCCCTTCGGGGGCGATCTCGGCATCTATCGTGATACCTGCCAGGAGCTCGAGTCGCTCACGGCCGCCGTCGCCGACCGTCTCGTCGCTGAGAGCAAGCGTGGAGATCAGCGCTAACACGCGTTTGCTCACGGTCATCGGTGACCCGGTGGCCCATTCCCTCTCACCCGCGATGCACAACGCGGCCTGTCGCGCGCTCGGCCTCGACGCGGTATACGTCGCGCTGCGCGTCACGCCCGAATCGCTGCCCGCCTTCCTCGCAATGCAGGCGGCGACCGGGGGCGCCGGCAACGTCACCCTCCCGCATAAAGAAGCAGTCGAAGGATCCGTCGCGCGGAAAACGGATGTCTGCGCGCGCGTCGGCGCATGCAATACGTTCTGGACTGAGGACGGAGCCCTCGTCGGCGACAACACGGATGTGGCCGGCGTCGCCGCGGCGCTCGACCGAATCGGCGCGGCGCCAAAAGGAGAACGGTGGCTCGTGGTGGGAACCGGGGGGTCGGCGCGCGCGACGGCGGTGACCGCGGCGGACCGCGGCGTCACGCTGTTCGTGCGCTCGCGCGACGGCGCGCGCGCGACGGCGTTCGCGGCCTGGGCGAAGGGCATTGGCGTGCCCACCACGGTTGCCAACGGGCCGATCGAGGTGGACGTCGCGATCAACGCCACGCCATTGGGTCTCGCCGGTCACGATCCGCTGCCCGTCGACATCAATCACATCCCCGGCGTGCAGCGGGCACTCGACCTCGTGTATGCTCCGAGGGAGACGCGGTGGGTGCACGCCCTTCGCGAGCGGGGCATCGAAGCCGCCGATGGCCGGGAGATGCTGGTGCAACAGGGGGCAGCCGCGTTCGAGCGCTTCTTTCCCGGCAGCGATGCACCAGTCGAGGTGATGCGTGCTGCTGTCGTCCGTGCGCTCCGCGGTTGAACAGCTTCTCCTTCCTGCGGAGTGTCTCATTTGTCACGGTCTGCTCAATACCCGCGATGCCGCCAGGATCGTGTGCCCGCTGTGCCGGCAGCGGTGGCGCGCGGTGCGGCCACCCTGGTGCGAGCGGTGCGGGCAGCCCGAGCCCCACTTCGGCCCCTGCCGGCTGTGCGTCACGTGGCCGGCTGCGCTCAGAGCGGTGCGATCGGCGGTGTGGCTCGATGCGTACGCCCGGCCCGCCGTCCACGCCCTGAAGTACGGCGGCCTGCCGCGGATCGCCGACGACTTGGCAACCGCGATGCGGAAACGGCAGTCCCCGGCCGACGGAGCGGCGGTGCTCGTCCCGATTCCTCTCGCCACAAAGCGCTTGCGCACACGGGGCTACAATCAGAGTGCGATGCTGGCGCGCGCGCTGGCCCGACAGTGGCGGATTCCCGTGATTCCTGACCTGCTCGTTCGCACGCGGGAGACGCCGACGCAAACGGCGTTGACACCGGACACGCGTCTGGCGAACGTGGCGGGGGCGTTTTCCCCGCGGCATGGCCGCGGGGTCGGTCTACCTGGTGGCACGTTGATACTCGTAGACGACGTTTTCACGACCGGTGCCACACTCGCTGAAGCAGCGCGAGCGTTAGAGCAGGCCGGCGCGACGCGGGTCGAGGGCGTGACGTTCGCGCGCGCCGCAATTCCAGACTTCACCTAAGGAGCAGTCATGGCAGTGCGGGTAGGGATCAACGGGTTCGGACGAATCGGCCGCAACGTATTGCGCGCGGCCACCATGGCGAAGCAAACCGAGATCGAGTTCGTCGGCGTCAACGACATCACCGATACCAAAACGCTGGCCCATCTGCTGAAGTACGACTCCGTCCACAAACGCTTTCCCGGCACGGTCGAGGTGAAGGGCGATGCGCTGATCGTGAACGGCAAATCGATCAAGGTCTCGGCGATCAAGGAACCGGAGAAGCTTCCCTGGAAGGATCTCGGCGTAGAGTTCGTG
>Ga0209438_1000252_pt1 | contig 15649 bp, 16 predicted proteins | sample GraSoi_2013_20cm_FD_185825 | JGI IMG/M metagenome (GOLD analysis project Ga0209438, IMG submission 185825) | Grasslands soil microbial communities from the Angelo Coastal Reserve, California, USA - Sample 9_17_2013_20cm (SPAdes) (version 2) | ecosystem: Environmental > Terrestrial > Soil >...
GTGAATGCTGATGATCTCGGGCTCACCGTTGGCGTCAATGAAGGAATCTTCGACGTTCACGAATTCGGGATCCTGACAAGCGCGAGTCTGTTTGCGAATGCCACGGCCACAGCTCACGCTGTTCGTCGCGCCCGTTCGCTTCCATCGCTGGGCGTCGGCGCGCACCTCACGCTCGTGGACGGCACACCCACCCTCCCGCCTCATCGAGTACCTACCTTGGTCACAGACGATGGACGTTTCCGCCGGTCGTGGAGACCGTTCATCGTCGCCTGCCTGCTCGGACGGGTATCGCTCGCGGAGGTCGAACAGGAGCTGACGGCGCAGGTTGAGCGACTCCACGACTCGGGCGTCACGCTGACGCATCTTGACGCTCACAAGCATGTTCACGGGTACCCACCCATATTTCTAATCGTCGCCCGCCTGGCCGCGCGCTTCGGTATTCCAGTTGTACGTGTTCCCTATGAGCAGTGGCCGGGCTGGTCATCGTCCGTTGGCGACAGCCGTCAGCGTCGGACGACCCAGCGTCAGGCTCTGCTGAATGCCGCGATGTGGCCATGGGCGCAGCGCAACTATCGCACGGCGGCGCGTTTGGGTTTGCGCACGCCGACGTTCACCGGCCGGGTTCACACAGGCGTGTTGAGTCGGCAGACGCTCCGGGACGCGTTGCGCGCGACCACCTCCGCCGACGTCGAACTGGCCGTGCACCCGGGGTACGTGGACGATGCGCTGCTGCAAACCACCACGCGGCTGCGAGAGTCTCGTGAACACGAGGTCGAGTTGCTGTGCAGCGCGGAGACCCGGGCGCTTCTGGTGGACGAGCGCGTTGATCTGGTCCGGCACGACCTCGCTGATGTCGTCAGAAGGAGATTCCGTCATGTCTCGTAACTCGCCCCTGGCACCGGTATTGTCGATCGTCGTGCCGATCTTCAATGAGGCTGGCACGCTCGACGAGTTGCATCGACGACTCACCTCGGTGCTGTTCCTGCTCGGTCTGCCGTCAGAGATCATCTACGTTGACGACGGGAGCAGCGACGGCACGTCTGACGTGCTGGCCGTGCTCGCGGCGCGGTACTCGTACGTCCGGACGATACCGCTCGCCAGAAACTACGGTCAGACGGCTGCGCTCACGGCGGGCTTCGACGCCGCGGTTGGCGATGTGATCATCGCGATGGATGGCGACCTCCAGCATGCGCCCGAAGAGATTCCGAAGCTGCTCGCCAAGCTGGATGAAGGCTATGACATCGTCAGCGGATGGCGCGAACAGCGCGTCGACAACCTGTGGACCCGTCGTCTGCCATCGAGAATCGCGAACTGGCTGATAGCGAAGCTGTCGGGTGTCTCCCTGCACGATTTCGGCACGACATTCAAGGCGTACCGAGCGCCAGTCATCAAACGCATCCGGCTGTACGGCGAGCTGCATCGCTTCATTCCCGCCCTCGCAAGCTGGGGCGGGGCGCGGATCGCCGAGGTTCCGATCGCGAACATTCCGCGTCCGCAGAATCATTCCCACTACGGGCTATCTCGAACCTGGCGGGTCGCAGCGGATCTCATCACGGTGCGATTTCTCCTGCGCTATGTGACCCGTCCGCTGCATCTCTTTGGGCTTGTCGGCTTCGCCAGCGTCACCGCTGGCTTGGTCGGCGGCGGTTGGATTGCCGCCACGAAAATCGTGACGGGTACGCCGGTCTTTCTTGCGCACGGACCGCTGCTGCTTCTCAGTGCGCTGCTGATTCAGACCGGGGTGGTGCTGATCGGTCTGGGTCTCCTCGCCGAATTGTTGACGCGCATTTACATGGATGGCCGGCGTCGACGTATCTACACGATTGCTCGGAGGCGGCTGTCCCGGAAGGAGTGGGGCGGGCCGAGGCCGGTGCCCGTTCCGCAGCGATCGGGAGCGCTCCAGTGACACGGACCTGGCGGCTCACGGCTGCGACCGTTGCTATCGCCGTCGTGTCCCCTCTGTTGCCCGATGTGCAAGCCAATGGAGGCGCCACGCCCCCCGCTGTGACGGAGTTCGTCGTCGAGCGACTCCACTATTCCATCGCGGCCCGGATTCGACCGCTGCTTGTGTTCTGGCTGAGTCGAAGCGGCGTCGGGGACGCTGTTGTGACGCGCCGAACGGCGCCAGGTGAAGCGAGTTATTCGCTGCTGATCGGATCCGATCCAGAGCGCGCGCCACGCCGAATCAACCGCTGGGGATACATCCAAGAAGAGATTAGCGGGGCCGAAGCTCACCTTATTGGCCTCATGACGGAGTCTCAGGAGGAGACGGTGGAGCAGGCGCAAGAAAACCTGAAAACGCAGGCCGCCGGCCGTCATCCCTTCAAGGTGATTCGCGCCACAGTCAGCAGCGATCGGGCAAGCTCGCTCGTCACGACCATGACTGCGCCAGAGGATTACACGTTTCGCGAGCTCGAAACCGTGCTCAGGCTCGCGGTGCGCGACGACATGGGGGGCAGATCCCGCGTGCTCCAGCTGCAGCCCGGAACGAGGCCCGGACTCCTTACGGCACTCGCGGATGCCATGCACGATTCGTCCAGAAGTCCCATCAGGTACGTTTACGACGGCCGCCTCTACGAGTTGCGGCAGACTCGCCTCGCGCACATCCCCGATATGCGAATCGGCGGGGAGTCGTACGGCCCTGCGGTGGCCGCGGATTTCATGATCTCGAGCACCCATGACGGGACGAGAACGCCTTTCTCGATGACTTACGGGACCGAGGGACGCTTCGCCGAGGTACCTCTGAAGGTGAGCTATCAACCTCGATGGTGGATGCAGGTGGAGCTGACGATTGAGGATGCGACCGACAGCTCGCTCCTCTCCGACAGAGCCGGCCGTTGAAAGGAAGGCAGGCCCTGCTTGCGCTCGTGGCCATCGGGGCCCTAGCGATGTTCGCGCAGTCGGTGCGCCAGTTGGGCCTGGAGCAGATGATCGAAGGTCTCGACCGTGTGGGGTGGGGATTTGTCGCGATCGTGCTGCTCTCGGGCGCGCGCGAAGCGGTGCGGACGCTCGCCTGGATGCGAACCACGGAAGGCCCCGTTCCGCTTCGATTTCCGCAAGCATTCCGCGCCCGCCTCGTCGGGGAAGCGCTGAACACGCTGCTGCCGATGGGTATCGTGGTTGGAGAGCCGACCAAGGCGTCGCACGCTGGCAGCGATATTCCCTTTGCGACCGCCTTCAACGCGCTTGTCGTGGAGTTTGCGTTCTACTGCCTCTCCTTGGTGCTTCTGTTCTGCGCCGGTTTCTCAGCCTTCTTGCTGTTGAGCGACATCAGGCCCAGCGTTTCGGCTCTGTCGTTGGGAATAACCACGGTTGCGATGGCAGCCGTCGGGGCATTCCATGTCCGTCGAAGCTGGCGGGCGACGGCGCACGGGCAGTTCATTGCCCACCGCCACGGCCGTATCGCGACCATCACGAGCGGAGCGGTTGGCGGACTTCGACGCCTGCGTGACCTGGTGATCGGCTTCACTGCCCGTCATCCCGAGCAGGTGGGAGCGATCGTGGCGTTAGAGATCGCCTATCAGATCTTCGCCGTGACCGAAGTCTATTTCACCCTGCTGTTGGTCAGTCCGTCCCGGCCGACGTTCGAGTCGGCGATCGTGCTGGAAACGGTCAGCCGCGCCGTCACGATGGTGTTCAAGGTGGTGCCGTTGCGCGTCGGCGTGGACGAGGTGAGTTCGTCGCTCTTTGCCGGTCGCGTTCAGTTGAGTGGTCCAATAGGTCTCACGCTTGCGATCGTGCGGAAGCTTCGGCTGCTCTTTTGGGGCGCGATTGGCCTGGCGCTGCTCGCCCGTCGTCCCGCCTGGGCGAATCCGGTGGTTGCACGATCTTGAGCATCTGCGCGCTGGCACCCACTGCTGGACGACGTGCGCGAGACCCGATCGATCTACAAATTCGCTAAAGCACTGAAACTCCTAGGGTCCGTTCACAGCAGTTCGCCCGAGGCTTCTGGCCACGACCTTGCCCTGCGGGTGGTCATGACCACCAAGGGCGGCACGGTCGGCAGGGTCGGGATTCTGATGGCGCTGCTTGCAGGAAGCACTGCGGTCGCGCAGGAGCCTGCTGCCAGGGTCGTTGGCACCGTGTCGGTTGCAGGCGCGGACGGTCAGGCGCTGGTCATACCAGGGGTCGCACTGACGTTGAGATGTGCGAACCTTGATCCGAAGACAGAGATTTCGAACGAGCTCGGCGCATTCCAGTTCGTACAGTTGTCCGCAGGTACGTGCTCGATCATTGCAGACCTTCAGGGATTCCAATCGGCCACCGAGACCGTCGTGCTCAGGCCGGGAGAAACGACGGTGGTCGCACTACGGCTCGCGCTGGATACGTTCCGCGAAGAAGTCACGGTCACCGCCCGAAATGACGCTGTCTCCGTCGACCCAATCAAGGAGGTCGATCAGGTGACCGCGCAGGAGATTCGAACTGCGCCAATCGCCCGGGAGCGGCTTCAAGACGCGCTTCCCCTGATTCCTGGAGTTGTGCGCGGGCCGGACGGCCTTCTCAACATCGACGGCAACCGGAGCAATCAGAGCGCGCTGACCCTCAACAGTGCCAATGGAAGCGACCCGGTGACCGGCGAGGACGCCATCGAGCTGCCCATCGACGCGGTCGATTCCGTCGAGGTGCGAGGCGCGGCATATGCACCGGAATTCGGGCTGTCGGCGGGCGCCGTCACGACGGTCGAGACGCAGAGGGCCGGCGAAGCGTGGCATGTCATCGTGAATGACCTCGCACCGCGCCTCCGCCGCCGCGGCGGCTCATTCAGGGGACTCGAGTCCTTCACGCCTCGTGTCACCTTGGGTGGGCCGATCGTCGCCGGCAAGCTGAGTGTCTTGCAATCGATGCAGTACGAATACAGCCAGACCCGCGTGTTTGGCCTTCCCGCCCTCGAGAGCGACACCAGGCTTCAGAGCTTCGCCTCATTCAGCCGCGCGGACTGGATCGTCAACCAGACATCTCGCTTCACCGCGTCGGCGATGGTGTCGCCGCGCAAGACCACGTATGCAGGCCTTAACACCTTCAATCCCCAGGGTGTCACAGCCAACATCAGGAACCACAATCTCCTCGGCAGCGCTTCGGATCAGATCGTGGTGAGCGACCACGGAGTGTTCGAAACGCGTGTCAGCGTGAGGGAGTTCGACTCGACGATCGGCCCCGCTACGGGGCGCGGGCCGATGGTGCTCGCACCGGACGTGAATGCGGGCAGCTACTTCAACGACCAGGATCGTACCAGCCGGCGGACCGAGTGGCTCAGCACCTACTCGTTCACGCCGCTTGGCCCGACGCATATAATCAAGGTCGGGGCCGGCGTCACGCATGAGGCATTTGACGGATTCAGCACCAGCCGTCGAGTGGACATCATCCGCGAGGACGGCACGCTCAGCCAGCGGATCACATTTGCCGGCGCAGGTCGCCTCGAGCGGGGCAGGACCCCTTTTCTCGCCTACGCGCAAGACTCCTGGACGATCAAGCCGCGGTTCACAGTTCAGTACGGCGCTCGCTATGACCACGACTCGATCACCGGCGCTGCCAATCTCGCACCCCGCGCCTCATTCACGGCCGTGCCGTCCGGAGACGGCCGCAGTGTCGTCCGCGGTGGGTTCGGTGTCTTCTACAATCCGGTCCCGTTGAACGTCGCGAGCTTCGAACAAATGCAGACTCGCATCGAAACCCGGTTTGCACGTGATGGACTCACGACAACAGGGCCATCTGTCGAAGTGCCAAACGTTGTCGTGTCGAGTCTCCGTACGCCGCGGAGCATCAACTGGAACGTCGAAGTCGATCGTGAATTGATGAAGAACTTCGTGGTCCGTGTCGGCTACCAGGAGCGCCACAACCGCTTCGAGCCGGTCGTCGATTCGGCGACCCAAGCGAACGGTACCAGGGAGACAGCCCTCCGGACCGATGGCCGTTCTCGCTATCGCGAGGGACAAGTCACCGGAAGGTATGAGTTCCACGGCCAGGACCAGGTTGTGGGTTCCTACACGCGGTCGTCGGCGTTCGGCAATCTGAACGATTTCAACACGTTCTTCGGCAACATCGAAACTCCGGTGATCCGTCCCGATGAACGCGGGCCACTGCCGTGGGACGCGCCGCACCGGCTGCTGCTCTGGAGCAGCGTCAGTCTCCCACGCGGCTTCGCAGTATTTCCCGTGCTCGATGTCCGGACCGGCTTCCCCTTGTCGAACGTCGATGGTGACCGCAACTTCGTCGGCCCGAGGAACGCGATTGGTCGATATCCGAGATTCGTGTCGCTGGATGCGCAGGTCGCAAAGACATTTCGTGTGTTCAATCACACCGCAACGATTGGCGTGAAAGTCTTCAACATGACCGATCACTTCAACCCACGCGATTATCAGAGCAATCTGGCGAGCGTCAATTTCGGCGACTTCAACAATAGCGTCGGCCGCACATTCCGCGGCAAGTGGATCTTCGAGTTCTGAAGGGTCGGCCTATGCAACCGGACGGTGGGGACAATAAGATTGGGGGCCAAATCGGAAATGTGGCTCCGGGTGAAGCCTTGAAGACGCGCCTGCTCACGACGCTGCGCGTGATCGTCACGGCACCGCAGAACATCGGCGCCGTGCCTCATGGTACGCGCCGGACGGCTCCCTTGAGCGGCGGGGATTTCGACGGACCACGCCTTCGCGGGACGGTAGTGCCGGGTAGCAGCGCGGACTGGTTGCTCCTCCGCGTCGACGGCGTGCTCGAAATGGACCTTCGCGTCACGCTTCGGACCGACGACGGCGCGCTCATCTCGATGAAGTCCTTCGGCTTGCGCCACGGACCATCAGATGTGATCGCGGCCATCGGACGCGGCGAAACGGTCGATCCCGCGACCTACTACTTTCGGACACTGCCGCGCTTCGAGACAGCAGACCCGCGCTACGCGTTCCTGAATCGTCTTGTCGCAGTTGCGAGCGGCGATCGGCGACCAGAAGGTCCGATCTACACCATCTACGAAGTTCTCTGATCGATCTCGAGGGAAACGTCAATGAATTCGCGTCCGCTCTTGCTCCTCCGTCTCACAACCGCTGTCACCGCGGAGATCGGGTCGACGCCGAACGGCAAGCTCTCCATCTTTCCCGTCACGGGCGGCTCTTTCGAGGGTGAGCGGCTTCAGGGCAAGGTGCTCGCGGGCGGCGGCGACTGGGTCACGACGAAGTCCGACGGAACGATCGAGCTTGACTTGCGGGTGACACTCGAAACAGACGATGGCGCCTTGATCCACATGACGCTCACCGGCGTCCGCGACGACGCGAACAACTACTTTCGGACGCTGCCGCGGTTCGAGACCGCTGCGGCAAAGTATGCGTTTCTCAATCGTCTGCTCGCCGTGGGGATCGGGGAAATCCGCTCGGATGGACCCGTGCATGCCATCGAGGAAATTCTCTGACCCCCTGGCTAGCGCGGTTCGTTGAATAATTGCACGCGCTGATGCGCGAGCACGTTGTAAAACTTGGACGACGCGAGCGACAGACCCGATCGCAACTCTGCACAACCGACGGGACCGGATATGACAACCGCTCTTCTCGACATCATCGACCCGTAGGCCCCCGTTGCTCTGGTTCAGCGCCCCGGCTCTGGCAACGGGGCGCACGAGACTGTCACTACTCGTCAGGTCGACGAAGCCCAATCGCGGAGCGAGGCGAGCGTTTCAATCGGCCGTTCGTGAAAGGCCTCGCGAACATTCTCGTCAGTCAACAGCCGACCGACGATTAATTGCACGGTTGTCTGCGCCACTTTCAACAAACGTCAATGCATCGCGGCCCGCGGACAACTGGATTCATGGACGGCCGCTGACAATAGCGCGCTGACCGGCGCGGCTAACGGTGCGATGGTCAGCGCAGCTGTCAGGTGGAACACCGCCGTCTTTATCGAACGACGTTGATGATGACGCCGCCGTACACGCGGTGGCCGTAGCGGGTGTCGCGACCGAAGAACGATGGCGCGTTATCCTTGGCGCGTGCCGCCGTGAATCGGTAATCGCCTCGCAGTCCCCACCGGCCGTTCGGCGCATACCATTTGACGCCGCCGCCGACGTTGCCCGTCAGAAACGTCTCAGTGTCGTTGATACCGAGCGAGGCTCGCTCGAACATCGTGAGACCCCCAACACCCCCCGTAACATACGGAACGAGGGACGTGTGTGTCGGCGCCGAGACGACGAGATTCGCCGAGTAGTTAAGCGTGTCGGGGCTCTTCTGATTCGTCGTCGCTCCGCCGAACGCCAAGTCTTGCGAGATGCCGATGGTCCCGGCGACCTCGCCTTCGACACCGAGGATCCGGTTGATTGCGTAGGTGATGCCGGCCCCGAGCGTGTAGTTGCCGAAGTCCGGCGCAGTATCGGTGCTGGTGTAAAACGTGGCTCCGCCGGGGATGAGCGTGATTTCGATCGTGCCCGGTCCTGGTGTCACCTCCTGCGCGGACGCACGCCCTCCACCGACGATGACCACCGCTGCGATCAGAACTGCGAGTGAGCGTTTCATGGCGACCTCCTGTAACCCTTCAATGTCCGCCGATGAGAAGGGCAACACGAATGCCGACATTCGTTCGCGAAAACTGGCGCAAAGTGAACGGGACGCTGCGCGAGCGATGCGCGGACTCGGGCAGTATGCGTATCGGTGAGCGCAGCATCACCGATATTTCTAAGGTGTTCGACTCGGTGATTGACGACATTGTGTAAATAGCGCTCGCGATTATTACGTTCTTAGATTCGCAGGAGCTGCTTGGCCACTAGTTATTGACGGTGTGTGGGCGTGCTCGAGCGCGCACCGGGCATCGCGGCTCGTGGATTAACGTTCGCGGCCGATGAGAAGACATTCCACTCTGCGACGATGAGCTTACGAAAGCCGACACCTCATCTCGTTCGTCGTCGGTAGTGCTCGTCATGTGACTTCACAAGAAATCCCGTCTCGTGGAGTCGCGTCAGTACACGCTCGCAGGTCTCCGCGTCGAGGGCCCAAAACCGCGCGCCTTCGTTCACAGTGATCTCGAGGCCCGGCGCCTCGTCGAATTCTTCTCGAATACGTTGCACGAGTTTGGTCAGCGTCGATCCTGGCGTCAGCGTGTCCTCCCCGTCATCGATGCGATCGCGGCGCTGTCCGACGTCGATGGAGCTGTATCGGCGCCTCACCATCGGGCGATGACGCCGCTGACACGTGTCGTACGTGACGGCGATCTCATGTAATTACTATTTATGACAGTGATCATGTATAGTGTCAACTGGTTGGAAAGAGGCATCCATGAGAGTGACGCGCGAGCAGGCGGCGGCCCACCGCGACAAGATTCTGGAGCCGCTCGTGATCTCCAGGTTTTGTCCTGAGGCAACGTATGTGCCGTTGGTGGCCTTGATGGAATCGTCGTCTGAGCCTGCTTTCAAATCTCAACGGCTCGTCAGTGTGTGTGCCGGACACACACACTGACCATTCTGAGCGTACCGGGCGAGCTTTCACCGTCCGAGGGCGCGCCCAGACCGCGATCCTTCGCCGCATTGACGGCACGCAAGCCGCAGGGACCGGCGAAGGCGGGCGGCATGCCAGCCTCTTCGCGCATTGCACGGTCTCTCGGCCGCACAATTCCTGCTTGTTTTTGATCGCTGCTTGCAGTTGGATCTCGGCATTGGATCCCGGGAATCTCGGATACGCCGCCCGAAAATGCCGCCAGGAAGGACAAAGTACCATGCACCGTGACCTTGACCATGAAGCAAACGGGGTGAGGGAATGTGAGCCCTGGGATCGAGTGGTGGCGGACGCCGCCCCAGGCGATCACATCGTACAGCTCTATCAGGACCAGGAGTTTCTGAACCGCGCCGCCTGCCGGTACATCGGCGCCGGCGTCGCGAACGGAGAGGGCATCATGCTCTTTTCAACGCTCACCCACTGGAACGCCTTCCGCCCACGCCTCGACGCCGCGGGCGTGGATGTGCATGCGGCACAGGAGCGCGGACAGCTGACGGTGTTTGACGCCGACGAACTCCTGTCCCGCTTCATGCGCGGCGGCATGCCGGATCCGCCTACGTTCAAGGACGTCCTCGGGGACATCATCGGACAGGCGCACGCTGGAGGGAGGTACCAAAACCTGCGCGCGTGGGGAGAAATGGTCAATGTCCTGTGGGAGCGCGGGGACGTCGCCGCCAGCATGAACCTCGAGGACCTGTTCGATCAGCTCAATAAAATAGTCCACATCGTGATGTTCTGTTCGTTCCTGATGGACAACTTCAACGGCGATGTTCACGAGGCCATGCTGCCGAGGCTCGGGACGAATCACTCTCACCTTATTCCAGTGGAGGACTATGCCCGGCTGGAGCGCGCCGTAGACGACGCGCTCCGGGAAACGGTCGGCCCGGACGAAGCCCGTGTCCTGGAAAGCCGGCTGCTCTCCCGCTATCAGCCGCCCTTCGACATGCCGCGCTCCGAAGCGCTGCTGCTGGCACTGCGTCAGTTTCTCCCGACGGTTGCCGATCCCGTCCTCCGACGGAGCCGCGAGCTCTACTCCGCTTCCAGCGCCGCCTCATGACCGCACAACCTGCCACGCTCGATGGCGGCTGGATGGGTTTCCGGGCAGGCAGCGGTGACGACGCTGCCGCAAACACGGCTGCGGCCGATCTGATCAACATCCTCGATGCCGTTGATGTTCCCATCGTCGTCTTGCGACGCGACCTCATGATCGCGGGCTTCAATAAGGCGGCGGCGGATGTGCTTCGCCTCTCGCCATCCGACATTGGCCGGGCGTCCCGCGATATCCCGGTTCTCGCTGGCTTGCCCCGTCTGGAAGAGCAATGCAACCAGGTCATCACAAGCGGAGTGGAATCCCGGGCCGATTTTCGCGACGGGGATAAGTGGTTCGTCACGCGGATATCCCCCGACACCCAAGGGGATCGCCGGGTCGCTGGCGCCGTGCTGACGTTCACTAACGTGACTGCTTTCCGCGCAAGCATCGATCAGGTCATTTACGAACGCGAATGCACTAAGGCGATCCTCAACACGGTTGCCGATCCTCTCGTCGTGCTGAGCACTGATCAGCGAATCCAGTCAGGCAATCGCGCCTTCTACACACTGTTCTTGGAACTCGCCTCGTTGCGTACGAAGCTCAAAGCGATGCTTGCCGGCAGTCGTGCGTTCCAGCCCATTGAGGTGGATCACGTCTTTCCGGGAGAGGGTCAACGGACGCTGATTCTCGACGCCCGTCCGTTGACTTTGCCGGGCCATTCAGAGCGCAGGGTTCTAGTGACTTTCCAGGACATCACGGCGCGCAAAGCAGCGGAAGCGGCCAACGATCTGGGTGCCATCGCGGAACGCAAAGAAGGGTTGCGGCGCAGCGAGGCATTCCTCGCGGAGGCTCAACGCCTCAGCTTGACCGGCAGCTTCTCCTGGCGGGTAACGACCGACGAAATCACGTGGTCAGCACAGCTCTATCGCATTTTCGAGTTTGATCAGGGTGTGCGCGTGACGCTCGAGCTGATCGGATCCCGGGTCCACCCGGAAGACATCCCATTGCTGGATGACATCATCGAGCGGGCACGAGGCGTCGGGACCGACTTTGAGTATGAGCACCGGCTGCAGATGCCCGACCAGTCGATCAAGTACCTGCACATCGTCGCTCACGGCACCCGAGACGAGGACGGCCGACTGGAATACATCGGGGCCGTTCAGGACGTGACGGCACGGCGATTGGCCGAAGAGGAACTGCGTCGGAGCGAAGCCGAACTGCACGAAGCACAGCGTTTGAGCCATACAGGCAGCTGGAAGCTTGATCTCTCATCCGGCAGCCTCAGTGTGTCGCCGGAGGTGTTTCGGATCTTCGCCGTTAACCCGGATAAGGAGATCGCGAGCTCGGACTTCTGGTTCGACAGAATTCATCATGAAGACAGGCAGCGCGTCCGCGAGCACTTCGAACGATGCGTAGCCAAGAGACTCGAATATGAAGCCGACTACCGCATTGTTCTGCCTGATGGAACGATCAAGTACCAGCACGCAATCGGCCATCCGGTCTTGGATCAGTCCGGCGCACTCAGGGAATTTCTCGGAACGGCGATGGATGTCACCGAACAGGTGCAGGCACGAGTCGCGTTGGAGAATGCGTTCGAGGAAATCACACGCCTGAAAGACCGCCTCTGCGACGAGAATCTCGCCCTGAAAGAAGAGATCGCTCAGGCGTCGATGTTTGAAGAAGTCGTCGGCGCATCTGCCGCGTTGAGAGCCGTATTGTCTCGCGTCACGAAAGTCGCGCCCACGGACTCAACCGTCCTGCTGACCGGGGAAACGGGAACAGGCAAAGAACTGATCGCTCGCGCCATCCACAAGCGATCGCAGCGATCCTCGCATGCGTTCGTGAGTGTGAATTGCGCGGCTATTCCCGTCTCGTTGATCGCCTCGGAGCTGTTCGGGCACGAGAAGGGCGCATTCACCGGCGCATCAGGGCGTCGCGTCGGTCGATTTGAACTGGCAGCAGACGGCACCATCTTTCTCGACGAGGTTGGCGAACTACCAGCCGAAACGCAGGTGGCTCTCCTACGGGTGCTGCAGGAACGTGAGTTCGAGCGGGTCGGCGGCAATCAAACGATCCGAACCAACGCGCGGGTTGTTGCGGCGACGAATCGCGACCTGGACGCGGCCATCGCAGCGGGCACCTTCCGGAGGGATCTGTTCTACCGGCTCAACGTGTTCCCCATTGAGATTCCCCCGCTGCGGGAACGAAGAGAGGACATCCCGCTGCTGGTTGAGTACTACATCGCGCGTTTCGCGCGGAAAGCTGGAAAGCGCATCCGCGGAATCAGCAAAACAACGCTGGATCTACTCTTGTCATATCCGTGGCCGGGCAACATTCGCGAGTTGCAGAATGTCGTTGAGCGATCGGTGGTCGTTTGTGAAACAGAGACTTTCTCGGTGGATGAAAGTTGGCTCTCGAGACAACCTCATTCACCGCAGCCAGAAGCCCACCTCGACCTAGGCAAGCTAGTCGTTCAGGAAAGGGACATCATCGAGGTCGCCTTGCGCGAAAGCCGTGGGCGGGTGCACGGACCGTCCGGTGCCGCCACCAAGCTGGGTATTCCAGGAAGTACTCTGGAATCAAAGATCAAGTCGTTACGAATCAATAAGAACCGCTTCAAAACGTAAAGGGCCGCCGGGCTATTTGCGACTTTCCGCAACATTGCGAGAAGTCGTCATCAAGTTCTGAGCCAAAGTCACCAAAATCAATCAGTTCGAGGTGGAGTCGGAATTGCCATGCATTCCGGCGATCGGCGCAGTCGCGGCGATAGCAGCGAAATCTTCCGGAAAGGAAAGATGCTCAGGATCACTTGGGACACGAACGGGGAGGTCGTCTTCAAAGTGAGCGGTCGATTGGACGCGGAGAACCTGGGCGATCTGATAGCGCTCTTCGGCTCGGAGGCGAACGGGCGACGGATCGTTTTAAACCTGCTCGAGCTGACCCTCGTCGATCACGACACAGTCTGCTTTCTCGAGGGCTGTGAAGCGGATGGCATCGAGCTCTTGAATTGCCCAACATATATCCGTGAGTGGATCACGAGAGAGCGACAGTGCGGTTAGGGCTACGAGACAGGTCGACCAAGGAGTGTGTATGGAAGGCAATGTGGCGCGCGTCGTTGACAGTGTTTCAGATTATCTCCGAGCCGAACCCATCACCGATGGTGGACAGCTACCGCCACCGTTCACGTCGCAGGCTCACGATCCACTTCCCACCCGCACCCTTATTGGTACAAGTCCACAATGGCGTGCGGTGTTGAAGCGAGCCGGTCAGGTCGCGTCAACGGACACCACGACTTGCCTCCAGGGCGAGTCCGGCACGGGGAAGGAAGTGGTGGCACGGTTCATCCACGCCACGTCGCCCCGCAGACGGGGTCCATTCCTGGCCATCAACTGCGCGGCGCTCCCGGAGGCGCTTCTCGAATCGGAGTTGTTCGGGTTTGAGCGCGGGGCCTTCACGGGCGCTCAACAACGAAAGCCCGGACAGATCGAATTAGCCAGCGGCGGCGTGCTCTTTCTCGACGAGGTCACGGAGATGCCGTTGATGGCGCAAGCGAAAATGCTACGCGTATTGCAGGAGCGCGAATTTCTACGCTTGGGCGGAACACAAGCGATCAAGGTGGATGTGCGAGTGATTGCCGCGACCAATCGGGAGTTGCGGAGCGCCGTGGCCCACGGCCAGTTCAGAGAGGATTTGTACTATCGCATCAATGTCTTCGACATCCGGATCCCGCCCTTGCGTGAGCGTGGTCACGACATCCTGCTGCTTGCCCACAGCCTGCTCGAGGGGTTCTCGCGGCCGAACGGCCGCCCGCCAATGCAATTCACTTCACGCGCAGAAGACGCCTTGCTCGCCTACCGCTGGCCTGGGAACGTGCGGGAGCTTCGCAACGAGCTTGAGCGGGCGGCGATCCTGTGCGAAGGACTGTTCATCGACACCGAACATTTATCGCTGGCGGTCAGGGGGGATGTTCAACCATTGGGTGGCATCGATCTGAAGGGTCTCGAGCGACAGGCCATTGAACAGGCCCTGCGAGACGTCAATGGCAATAAGGCGAGAGCGGCCAAACAACTTGGGATATCGCGCACACAGCTGTATAGCCGCCTTCGGAAGTACGGACTCAATGACGCCGTAATCGCCCAGACTTAAGACTATGTGGGAGACAGTCGACCGCACACATATGTGCGAATGACCGACAAGCTAATGCGGTAACTCCCTAATACACCGGTAGAAGTTCGTCAGCACAAGGTTTGCTAAGGCACGGCGCAGTCACGACGCGGCATTTGGGGTCAATCGCGAACGTCACGCCCCGCGTCGCGTGGAGAACGACCAATAGAAGGAGAGAGAAATGAACATCTCACAAATGTCCCGACCTGCGTTGATAGCAATTCACACCATCGATTCGGCACCCCAGAAGCCCTACTCAGCGCGCCGAGGCCTGATGCAGCGTCTCGGCTTCGCGTGTCTCGCATGGAGTCTCGGCATGGGTGCGACCGGCTCTGCGAGTGCCGGCCAGGCTCAAGACGAAGCAGCCATTCGCGCGCTCGGAGATACCTTTGCCACGGCTTTCGTTCAGAAGAAGGCGGAACTCCGCGCATCCGTGTTCGCCGAAGATGGAACCTTCGTGACACCGCGGGGCGACTTGCTGCAAGGGCGGGCCGCAATGGTGAAGGACTTCGGTCCCGAGGCGCAGCAAGCCGTCAACGGCACCACGCAGGCGGCCTTCTCCAACTACCGGGTCCGCTTCATCAAACGCGATGTCGCAGTCGTCGACGCCCTTCTTACCGTGCGCAATGCCAACGGTCCAGATGGGACCATCATCCCCGCGATACCGGTCATCGTTTTCTACGTGGCCGTCCACCACGCTGATCGATGGCTGATCCAGGATGGGCGCACGCATTTCGCGGCCGCGCCGCCTTCGAACATGACCAGGTCCGGGGCGTCTCAAAACTAGCGTGGAGAATGCGTGTGACCCGTTCTATTCATCTCGGCGAGGTGATCGCTACACGCATGCCGGAGGAAAGAGCCGGCTTGCGTGTCGTTCGCAGACATCACCTGCTGGTGCGGTGGAGCCATTGGCTGAACGTGCCAGTCCTTCTGGGCCTCATCATGAGTGGCGTGTCAACTTATTGGGCATCTCCGGTCTATCAGCACAAACCAGATC
>Ga0209438_1000253_pt1 | contig 15644 bp, 12 predicted proteins | sample GraSoi_2013_20cm_FD_185825 | JGI IMG/M metagenome (GOLD analysis project Ga0209438, IMG submission 185825) | Grasslands soil microbial communities from the Angelo Coastal Reserve, California, USA - Sample 9_17_2013_20cm (SPAdes) (version 2) | ecosystem: Environmental > Terrestrial > Soil >...
AGGGCGCGATTGGAGACGACTCCGGACTTGTCACGTGTGCCGATCGCCAGCGCGCCAATATTGGTGTCGCCGACGTGTCCGTTGACTTTGCCACCGACGATGATCGGCACCTCGACTCCGTTCACCAGGCCGACGCGCCGGCTGAAGAACGGAATAATGTCCTGCCCAAGCCCGAGACCGAACGAAAAGGTGTCGGCACCCTCGAGAAAGAACGTGCGCTTCTCTGGAAAGAACAGCGGGAAGCGAGTCAGATTTGTCCGTCGCGTGTCGACGTCCGTCTCGGCGAAATCCGTGTTCACCGTGAGCGATGCGAGGACATTCGTCCCGAGCCGTTGCGTGAGATCGAGGCTCGGTTGAGCGTCTCTCTCGATGCGCGCCGACGGAGCGGGAACGCCGCCACCGGCCGTCATCGCCGGTCGTACGCTGAGACCGAGGCCCTGGCTGAAAGCCGGCAGTCCCGTCAGCAGTCCGGCACGACTGGTTTGCGTCACGAGATACTGGCGGGCCGGGAATGCCCAACGATCCGTTTCGAGCAGACGTTGGATGCGGCGCTGGACGTTCAAGTGCCATTGACGGAGATCCGGCCGGAAGCTCAAGGTCTGCATGGGAATCCGTATTTCGACGCTCCATCCGGTAGCCGACCGCGTCGTCGCCGCCTCCCAGATTCCGTCCCAATCGGCGTTTTCTGACGCATCGCCGGGGTTGATCAGGGCGTCGTAACGCGCGCCACTCGGATTGACAGCAAAGACATATCCGGATCGGCCGTCCAGAAACGGATCGAGCACGATGCGGACATGATCCTCGTTGCCAAGCGGCGCGTCACGCCGGACGCTGAAGCTGACAATGCCTTTCGGATCAGGATCGTCGCACGCGATGCCGATGGCCAGCGCGTGAGGGCTTGCAAGGACGCGCACGACAGTACGAGCAGCCGGCACCTCTCCCTCTGCCGGATCGGTCTGCGTGAATGCGTTGGTCGCTTCCGCCGTATTCCACGCCGGTTCGTTGAGCATGCCATCGACCGCGAGATCTTCCGGCAGCGTTCCCGCTCGCAGCATTGGGGGTTGTATGTCCTGCGCCAGTGCTGGCGCGGTCCACCACAGGGAGGCGATGCAGAAGAGAGTCACACAGCCCGGCGTCCGAATCATCGTGGCGCTCACAGGCGGAGCCGCGCTCTGCCCGCCTCAATCCCCGCGATAGACATGACTTGAATTGTGGAGTTCTGACGATCAGCAGCGTAGCAAAAGCAAACTCTCGCCTCACTGCCAGGCAGCGCGCGTCGCTATAGGTCATCGCTGATTTTGCGAGCTCTCGGCGGTCGAGCTTCGAAACAGAAGGAGGTTACACCTCCGCTCCTGACGGAGGGCGCACAGCCGCGTAGGAAGGCTCGGTGGATGGTCGCAGCCCCCGATCAGGCATCTCGGATGGACTGCGGCAGGGCACAAGCTCCGCCACGGTGCGGACCAGGGCCGCCGCACTCACCGGTTTCGGCAGGTGCCTTTGGTACCCGGCGGAAAGGGCGGTCGCAACATCCTCGGGAGTAACCTTGGCCGTCAGTGCGACAGCCGGAACGAAGCGGCCGCTTCCTTGCCGCAACTGCCGCATCATTTCGTAGCCATCGGTCACGGGCATCGCGATGTCGCTGACGATCACGCCGACGCGGCCGCCGGCGACAAGCGCGAGTGCCTCTTCGGCCGAAGCGGCTTCCGCCACCTCCGCCCCTTTCTGCTGCAGGATCGCCGTGGCAACCTGACGCGCGTTGAGCTCGTCGTCGACCACGAGCACGCTGATGCCGTCCAGCCGCGGCAGCTCCGCCCACGGAACGTCCGGCTCGGCCTCCTGGCGCGGCGTGGGCAGCGGCCGCTCGGCGGGTTCGCGGTACACGCGGATCGGCAGGGTCACCGTAAGGGTGGCGCCACGGTTCTCGCCCTCGCTTTCCGCCCGGACTGTTCCACCATGCAGCTCGACGAGGTGTCGCACGATCGACATGCCGAGCCCCAGGCCCCCGTGGGCGCGCGTCATCGAGCTGTCGGCCTGCGAGAATCGGTCGAAGATGTGCGGAAGAAAGGCTGGCTCGATACCCTGGCCGTTGTCGGCCACGACGATCCGTACGTCGGCGGCGAGCGTGTCCACGCGCACATCGACCCGGCCATCCCGCGGCGTGAACTTGATCGCATTCGACAACAGATTCCAGACGATCTGCTGCAGCCGGTCGCGATCGCCACAGGTGGCCGGCACATCCGCGATGTCGGTCATCACCGTGATCTGCTTCGCCTCGGCGGCTGGCCGCAGCGTGTCGAGCGCCCCGTCGACGATGCTACGGATGTCGACCGAGGACATGTTCAGCATCATCCTGCCGTTGACGATCCGCGACACGTCGAGGATGTCTTCGATCAGTTGCTTCTGGGCAAACGCGCTGTTCTTGATGACCTTGACCGCACGCTGCACCCTGTCGGGATCGAGCTGGCCCGTTTCGAGCAGGTGTGCCCAGCCCAGCATCGCATTCAACGGCGTCCGCAGCTCGTGCGACAGGGTGGCGAGGAACTGGTCCTTCATGCGGTTGACGCGTTCGGCTTCGCGCCGCGCCTCCTGTTCGCGGCGCAGCAGGTCGGTACGCTCGGCTTCTGCGCGCCGGCGCTGGGCGATGACCGCCTTCAGCCGCTCGTTCGCGCGCGCCAGTTGCTCGGTCCGCTCGCGGACGCGCAGGTCGAGCGCATCATGCGCGCGACCGAGTTCCTCGGCCTCGCGCTTGAGCGCCCATGACCGCTGATACAGGTCGACGAAGACGTTCACTTTGGAGATGAGCACGTCCGCCGACACCGGCTTGAAGATGTAGTCGACGGCGCCGACAGAGTACCCCTTGAACACGGCAGCCGCGCTCTTCGGGTTGGCGGTGATGAAGATGATTGGCGTGTCCCGATTGGCCGGACGGCCGTGAATCAGCCCCGCCACCTCGTACCCATCCATATCGGCCATCGCAACGTCGAGAAGAACCAGCGCGACATCTTCCTGCATGAGGATTCTGAGCGCGGCGCGGCCAGACTCGGCCAGCAGGGTGCGATGTCCGAGCCGTGAGAGGACCGCCTCGAGGGCGACGAGGTTGTCGCGATGGTCGTCGACGATCAGGATTTGCACGGGCTGCTGCACACTCATGTCACACCATCTGCGCGATCTGTGGTCAGTGCCTGGCCTCGATTGTTCGAGCATGGCCATCACGTCATTCTGCGGTAGAGCCGGTGCGGCGCGTCGAGCTCCTCGTATCGATCCCGCAGGGGCATGAGCGATAGCATTTCCTTGGAGCCCAGGCCGAGCACGCCAAAGTGTGCGAGGCTGTCGTACAGCAAGTGGTGCACGCGCTCCTGCAGCGCTCGATTGAAGTAGATCATCACGTTGCGGCACAGGACGAGGTTGAACTCGTTGAACGAACCGTCGGTCACGAGGTTGTGCCTCGCGAACACGACCTGGTCGCGCAGGGCAGGCCTGAAGATGGCGTTGCCGTACGCGGCGGTGTAGTACTCGGAGAACGAGCGCGTCCCGCCCGCCCGGATGTAGTTCTGCGTGTACTTCTGGATCGGCTCGAGCGGGTAGATCCCCTCGCGCGCTTTGTCCAGAACGCTTTCGTCCATGTCGGTCGCGTAGATTCGGCAGCGACCGATCAGCGCTTCCTCCGCGAGCATGATGGCGAGTGAGTACACCTCCTCGCCGGTCGAGCACCCGGCCTGCCAGACGCGGATATACGGCCACGTGCGCAGTAGCGGGAACACCTGCGCCCGCAGCGCCTGGAAGAACCCGGGATCCCGGAACATGGCGCTGACGTTGACCGAGAGACCCCGCACGAACCGATCCATGCACGACGCGTCGTGCACGATTTTGTCGAGCAGACGGGTGACCGTATCCACCTTCTCCGCTCTCAGCCGGTTCTGAATCCGTCTCCACAGCGACGCCCGCGCGTAGTTGCGGAAATCGAAGCCACCAACGCGATAGACGGCTTCCAGCAGCAGGTCGACCTCGAGCTCCTCGATCGAGCTCCAGCCCACGCGCGGCTTCGAGGTGGTCACGGCCACGGCTCAGCGGTACAGCCAGACCCGCAGCAGCGAGACAAGTTGGTCGGTGTCCACGGGCTTGGTGATGTAGTCCGAGGCGCCCGCTTCGATGCAGAGGTCCCGGTCGCCCTTCATCGCCTTGGCCGTGAGGGCGATGATCGGCACGTCGCGGAACTGGGGCAGCGCACGAATCGCGCGCGTGGCCTCGTACCCATCCATCTCCGGCATCATGACGTCCATGAGCACGACGTCGATCCCGGGGTGGCTCTTCAGGCTTTCAATGCCGTCCTTGCCATTCTCCGCCGGGACGACCCGCATCTCGTACTGCTCGAGTGCGCTTGCCAGCGCGAAGGTGTTCCGGAGATCGTCGTCCACGATGAGCACGGTTCGCCCGTTGAGGACCGGATCAGCGTTCCGCAGTCGCTCCAGCATGCGGCGCTTCGCCTCAGGCAGGTTTTCCTGGATGCGATGCAGAAAGAGCGCCGTTTCATCCAGCAGACGATCGAGCGACTTCACGTCCTTGACGATGATCGTCTCCGCGACGCGGCGTAGTTCGCTCTCCTCCAGCCTGCTCAGTTCCCTGCCGGTATAGACGATGACCGGCAGTTGAACGAGGCGTCCACGTGTGCGCAATTCCTCCAGCAGCTCGAAGCCGCTCATGTCCAACAGCCCGAGGTCGAGCACCATGCAATCGAACGTCTCCCGTTCGATGGCGTCGAGCGCCTCCTGCCCGGTCGCGACGGCAGTCACGTGCACGTCGTTGTTGCCGATCAGATCCACGATACTCGAACGCTCGACCTCGTCGTCCTCGACGACGAGCAGCTTCTTGACGCGCCGCTCGATGAACGCGCGGATGTTCGTGAAGGCGTCGTCGAGCGCCTTGCGCGTCACCGGCTTCGTCAGCTGGGCGAACGCGCCCTGCCTGAGCGCGCGCTGCGGCTCGTCGGCGACCGAAATGATGTGCACGGGGATGTGGCGTGTGGCGGAATCGTGCTTGAGGCGATCGAGCACCTGCCACCCGTCAGTTTCCTCCAGCTGAATGTCGAGCGTGATTGCGTTCGGGCGATACCGGTGCGCCAGCGACACCGCCGCGTCACCGCGCGAGGTGACGATCCCGCGGAATCCCTGCTCCCGGGCCGCCTCGAGGAGAATCGGCGCGAACGTCTGATCTTCTTCGACGATCAGCACGATCTCGTCGTCGGGAGCGATCACGTCGCGATCGTCGGCGATCTCGGGCGCCAGCTCTCTGTCGATGGCGGCAGAGAGCGTCGCCGGCCGCTGCAGGTGACGGGCACCGCCACTCACGGCCGCCAACGCCGAGGGCAGGCGGCTGAACTCGCCGGACAGCACCTCGCCTCCCTGCGGCAGGTACAGCACGAACGTGCTGCCCTGGTCCACAGCGCTTGTCAGCCGGATTTCGCCGCCGAGCAACCGCGCCAGCTCGCGGCTGATCGACAGGCCGAGGCCCGTGCCGCCGTACTTCCGGTTCGTCGTGCCGTCCACCTGCTGAAACGCCTCGAAAACGACCTCGTGCTTCTCCGGCGGGATGCCGATGCCCGTGTCAGTGACGGACCAGGCCAGCACGCGGGGCGCGATCGCGAGCGCCGCATGATCCGGCGTCCAGCCGGCATGGGCGACTGAGATCTCGAGCGTGACGCTTCCCTTTTCGGTGAACTTGAACGCGTTCGACACCAGGTTCTTCAGGACCCGCTGAAGCCGGTGGGCGTCGGTATCGATCGCCGGTGGCACGTCCGGCGCGATCACGACGTGGAAATCGAGGCCCTTGGCCGTCGCAAGCTGTCGAAATGTTCGTTCGAGCTGGTCGCACACGTCGGTTACCAGCAGCGGCTCGATGGTCACCTGCATCGTGCCAGACTCGATCTTCGCCAGGTCCAGGACTTCGTCGATCAGCCCGAGCAGGTCTGAGCCGGACGAGTGGATCGTGTTGGCGAACTCCACCTGCTTCGGCGTGAGATTGCCGTCCGGGTTCTCGCGCAGCATCGCCGAGAGGATGAGCAGGCTGCCGAGCGGCGTCCGGAGCTCGTGCGACATGTTCGCGAGGAACTCGGACTTGTACTTCGAGGTCAGCGCAAGCTGTTCCGCTTTGTCCTCGATCGCGGCGCGCGCCAGTTCGATTTCGCGATTCTTGCGCTCGACTTCCTGGTTCTGCTGCGCGAGGAGTGTCCCCTTCTCCTCCAGTTCCTCGTTGGTCTGCTGCAGCTCTTCCTGCTGCTGCTCCAGCTCCTCATTGGTTTGCTGCAGCTCTTCCTGCTGTTGCCGAAGCCGTTCCTCGGATGCCTGGAGCGATCGGGCCTGCTCCTCCAGCCGCGCGTTGGTCTCGGTCAGCTCATGCTGGCGCGTCGTGAGCTCGTTGGCGAGCGACTGCGACTGCTTCAGCAGCTCCTCCGTCCGCATCGTGGCGGCAATCGTGTTGAGCACGATGCCGATGCTCTCGGTGAGCTGGTTCAGAAACGACAGCTGGATCTCCGAGAAACGATAGAACGAGGCGAGCTCGATGACCGCTTTGACGTCACCCTCGAACAGCACCGGCAACACGACGATGTTGAGCGGTCTGGCTTCGCCGAGGCCCGAGGAAATCTGAACGTAGTCGCCCGGCACGTCCATGAGGACGATCGGTTGGCGCTCGAGCGCGCACTGTCCGACGAGCCCTTCCCCGGGCTTGAAATGGTTCGCGAGGTGCTTGCGTTCGGTGTACGCGTAGCTCGCGAGCAGCGTCAGGTCGGGGTCGCCGTTGCCTTTGACGTAGAACACGCCGTGCTGCGCGTGCACGACGGGCGCGAGCTCGGAGAGGATCGTGCGCGAGACGGTGGTGAGATCGCTCTGCCCTTGCAGCAGCCGCGTGAACCTGGCGACGTTCGTCTTGAGCCAATCCTGCGCCGTGTTCTTGTCGGTCGTGTCGCGCAGCTTTCGAATCATTTCATTGATGTTGTCCTTGAGGGCCGCGACCTCGCCGAGCGCTTCCACGTCGATCGAGCGGGACAGGTCGCCCTTGGTGACTGCAGTGGCAACGTCCGCGATCGCCCGGACCTGTGTGGTGAGGTTCGCCGCCAGCCGGTTCACGTTGTCGACGAGGTCCAGCCACGTGCCGGCCGTGCCGGGCACGCGTGCCTGTCCGCCGAGCTTGCCTTCGATCCCGACCTCGCGCGCAACCGTCGTCACCTGGTCGGCAAAGGTCGCGAGCGTGTCGATCATGTTGTTGATCGTTTCAGCGAGCTGCTCGATCTCACCTCTGGCTTCGAGCACCAGCTTGCGCCGGAGATTCCCGTTGGCCACATCGGTGACGACTCGGGCGATGCCGCGCACCTGGTTCGTGAGGTTGTCCGCCATGAAGTTGACGTTGTCGGTGAGGTTCTTCCACGTTCCGCCCGCGCCCTGGACAACCGCCTGGCCACCGAGCTTCCCTTCCGTGCCGACCTCGCGCGCCACACGCGTGACTTCCGAGGCGAACGTGCCGAGTTGATCGACCATCGTGTTGATCGTGTTCTTGAGCTCGAGGATCTCGCCCTTGACGTCGACCGTGATCTTCTTCGACAGGTCGCCGTTGGCGACCGCCGTCGTGACCGCGGCGATGTTCCGCACCTGGCTGGTCAGGTTCGATGCCATGAAGTTGACCGAGTCGGTCAGGTCCTTCCAGGTGCCGGCCGCGCCGCGGACGTCGGCCTGGCCACCCAGCTTCCCGTCGGTGCCGACCTCCCGCGCGACACGCGTGACCTCCGCCGCAAACCCGTTGAGCTGATCGACCATCGTGTTGACCGTCTGCTTCACCTCCAGAATCTCGCCGCGGACATCGACGGTGATCTTCTTCGAGAGGTCGCCATGCGCGACCGCGGTCGTCACCTCTGCGATGTTGCGGACCTGGGACGTCAGGTTGCTCGCCATCGCATTGACGTTGTCGGTCAGGTCTTTCCAGGTGCCGGCGACGCCCCTGACCTCAGCCTGTCCGCCGAGCTTGCCTTCCGTCCCGACCTCGCGGGCGACGCGCGTTACTTCAGACGCGAACGACGAGAGCTGGTCGACCATCGTGTTCACGACTTTCGCCGTCCGCAGGAACTCCCCGGTCAGCGGCCGTCCCTCGAACTCGAGTGCCATCGTCTGCGACAGGTCGCCCTTCGCCACGTCGCCGATGACCCGCGCGATCTCCGTGGTCGGCTGCACGAGGTCAGTGACAAGCGTGTTCAACGCGTCGATCGACTGTGCCCAGCCGCCCCTGGCGCCGGCCAGCGATGCGCGCTGGCGCACATTGCCGCCCTTGCCGACGACGGTGCCGATGCGCTGGATCTCGGCAGCGAGCCGCTGGTGCTGATCGATGATCTCGTTGAGGGCGTCGTAGACCTTCGCGGCGGTACCGCTCCGATTGGCCGGCATACGCGCGGTGAAATCGCCGCGCTTGTACTGTGTCAGGACGTGGAGCATCCCGTTCGCATCAATGCGCTCTGTCGCGTCGAGGGGAGTGGCCATGGGGATCCCTGTTTTGAAAAGGTGTTCGACGTCACAGGCTTCCCGCGATGGATGTCACGACCGCCTGGGGCAGGACGACAGCCGCCATGCCGACCGACTTGAGCTCCCGGTCGACGTCGTGTGTTCTTCGCTCCGCGTGCCGGCGGTCGTTCGCGACCCACTGGGTCCTCCGCCGACGCTGGCCGCGGCGCCGATCCAGCACCACATTGGTCCAGCCTACGGAATTCACCACGCGTATCGTTTCGAACAGCGCCGGCCGATCGACAGCGACGATGAGAACAACGCCACTCATCGCGACGGAGTTCAGGCAGGTATCAACAGATGCCACGATCACGTCTGTGTCGACAGTACTCAGGTCGATGCCAGCCGCGGACATGCGTACCGACGCGTCGAACACGATCCCCTTGTCGAGGACGCGGTCGAACACATCGATGACAGGGGCTCTGGACACTTTCTCGGCCGCCATTGTGAAGCCGTGCCCCGCCGCAGGCGCGGGCGTGGTCGACGGCTCTGTCGAGGGCAAACACGGCCGCCTGGACTTCAAGCAACCTGTCGCCATCGGGCCCCGCGCTCGGATCTTGTCTGCTTTGAGGCGCGTGGATTATCGGCTGGCGGAGATCCCCGGTCATTCACATGAATTCCCTGGGTTGTTACCGAAAGCGACTGGGCAACCCAATCAGCTCTGCCGGAGTGCCTGTCACAGTGGCTCGTTGACAGCAACCCCAGAACCTCTCGAGGTCCGGGATTACAAGCCAGCCCTTCTGTCGGCGGATCAGGTCGTCGTCCTCCAACTGCTTGAGCACACGAGCCAGGTGCTGCCGGGTTGTGACGATGGCACGCGCGAGTTCCGTGTATCGAAGAGGCAACGCGACGCGCAACGGACCAACCATGGAAGACTGGTGCTCGGCGGTAATGATCTCGCCGATCAGGCGGAGCAAACGATCTTTTGTCGACAGCGCACCCAAACCTGCCAGATGAGTGACGTAATCGAGGAGCTCTTGGGCATGGATCTGATGGAGATCGGATGAAACCTGTACGTTGGTCATGACGAGCTGTAGGAAATGGTCGAGGCTGATCGAGAGGATTTTGCAACGCGTAAGCGTTTCCGCCGTCACGACGTGAGGCGCGCCGAGAATCGCGGCGGCAGTTCCGAGCGGCCAGCCGGAAACACGGATGCCAACCGTAACAGCCTCCGCTTGATTCTCCCATCGCAGCAGCTTCACAAGGCCCTCCTCGATCAGCGCGACGGCGCGAACGGGACTGCCCTGCTCGAAGAGAGAAACGCCTGGCGGGTATGTCTGCGCAAGGCCGACCGCCTGGAATTCTTCCCATGCGTGAGAAGACCATAGCGACCTCGCCGCTGGGAGACTTGCGTTCGGTTCCATACAGGGGGGAGGGCTGGCGCTCTCCTTGTGCATGATCCGAGCCCGTTGTCCCCTCCGCCAGTTCGTCGCCGCAAGTGGACGTACCCGCGGAAGGCTCGTGGGCGGTCACGCGAATCACAACGGCGCGAAGTCCCGTGTGATCTGCTCCAGCACCTTCTGATCGACGACACGGGTGTCGCCCTTGTCGGGCTCGTTTTCGGAGTAGACCGTCAGCCTCACCGCACCGCACGTCGGACCGAACGCAGCGGGATCGAACACGTAGAGCCCTTCGTCGATTGCCTCGGTCTCCGAAATGCGGTGTTCGACGACGAACGGGTGAATCGGCGTCACCTCCGTGTTGCCGCAGAAGACACGCATCCGCAGGAAGCTGGACTTCGCGCGCTTCATCGGCGGCAGCGCCATCCCTTGCGTCATCGCCGCACCGCGCGCCACCTTGGCCCACAACCCCTCGACCATCTTTGGCGTGACCCGAACCACCACCGCGCGCGGATAGTCGGCCAGGTATTCCGACCAGCTGCCGAAGTCCATCACCGGACGCCGTACCTGATCCCTCGCGCCGTAGATGTGAACCGGTGTCATGAATGCGAGGTCGAAGTTGGTCGTGCTCATCGGGTACGGACTCAGGCTGCCAGCACGATTCTTCACCGCCTCGCTGAGCGCGCTGACGGCAACTGGCGGCGGGTCGAGCGGCAGGCGCGTCGCGTCTGGCGGCATCGCCACGGCCATCTTCGTCTCCGCCGATGCCATGACTTCGCAGGCCTGGTCTATCCTGACAACCCGTGTATCGGAGCGGCTGTCCGGCTCGCGATCATCGACCGTGGTGAATCCAACCAGGGCACCCGCCGCAAAAGCCGGTCCCCCGGCACTTCCACGCGCGAGCCTCAGATCCGACAGAAGCAGACGCGGTCCGACGCCAGTCACGTCCCCGGGAGTCAGATCCTTTTGTCCCGTCATCCCCGCGCCGATGGCGTACAGCTCCTGCCCGTTCGCCACCGACGGTCTCGTCTGGCCGCACCCGAGCGGCAGCGGCCGCAGTGATGCGATCACCGACGGATTGACCCGGAGGATGGCCACGTCGCGTGTGGGATCCGACGCGAGAACGGTCGCCACGACCTTGATGTCGTGAGCAAACTGCGCCTCGACGGACGTCGCGGTGCCGACGACGCGCTGATTGGTGACAATCAGGCCCCGAGGATCGACGACAAATCCGGACGCGTGCTGCGTTGGCGTCCACAACGCGACGACACTGTCTTGCCATTGCGCTGCGAGAAACGAAGGGTCCGTGTCTGAAGGTGTGGCCGATGTCGCCGCGGCTGTACTGGTGCCGACCGACGCGTTGCCGGCAGTCAGTGCGAGCGTGGCGTCACGGCCGGCGACGACGTCAATGCGCTGCGACCATTCGTAGCTTTTGCCCTCGAACGCCACCGGCTGATCGGACTCCACGGCATAACGTCCGGGACGCAGCGTGATGTCGGCCGTGCCGGCCACCGTGGTGAGGATGCGTCGAGGCTCCTTGGTTGGCGGCTCGTCGCTGATGAGCAGGGCGTGCCGTGCCACCGGCGTGGTCTTGCCGGTGGAGTCAGCCAGCGTGACGGTGATGTGGAGCGTGCTCAGCGCCTGGGCAGACGCCGCCGGCGAACTGGTGACCAGCAACGTTGCCACGAGCAGCGCCCGACCCATGAAGCCATCGTCCGCTCGGGGCGAGCCGATGTCAACCGCTCGCAATGAGGTTACCGCCGGCGGCTACTTCCGCTTCTCGACAACCACTCGCCCATCAGCATTCATGTATACCCGATACTTGTTTCCGTCCTTGCACGTCGCGGCGTAGTCATCCTTGGCCAACTCGGTGACGGCGACGACCTGGCCGCACGGCAATCCCTGAAGCGCAATCACCGCTGTCAGGTCCTTCTTGAGCGCCTCGTCGTCATCGGCAAACAACGGCACGGCAAAGAGCGCGGCCATGACGAGTGAGCGCGCGACCACAAGGGTGAGTTTGTTCATAAGTTTTCCTGCCTTCAGCCCTGGAGCGTGGCGAACTTCTTCGGGTCCGAGAGCAGACCCCAGATTGCCTCGCGCGACGACACGACTTCCGAGGCGAGCGTCTGGTCGGAGTCCTGAAGCAGCGACAGCACCTTCATCAACAGCAAGTCGTACGCTCGTCGCAGTTCGGGCATGGTGGTGGTCTTGCCTTTGCCCTGGTAGTGATCGCTGAACTGTTTCATCAGGTCATCGACCTGGTTCTTCAGCGAAATCTTGGTGAAGACGCCGATCGCTTTGGTCGCCTTCAACTTCTCCTTCAGCGCAGCCAAGTCCAGCGGCGCGGCCACAGTCGATGCGACGGGCGCCGCAGCAGGTTTCGGCGGTCTCACAGGGGGTGTGGGCGCCCTGGCAACCGGCGGGGCGGTTTTGGTTGCGGCCTTTGGCGCCGGGTTCGCCCCGTTCGGTGCAGGGGTGGTTGCTGGTTTGGTCGCCTGGGTCGCTCCGCTCGGCACAGGGGCGGTTGCTGGTGTCCCCGCCGGGGCCGCTTCGCCCGGTGCAGGTGAAGACGCGGTTGGTTTCGAGGCTGCCGGCTCCTGGGGCTCGGCGACGGGCTCCGGCGTCTCGGGTTGCGTCGCGACGGTCTGAGGTTGCGGTTGCGCGACTTGCGGCTCGGTCTTGTGGCTCGCGCAGCCCGCAAGGGGCAGCATCAATAGAACGGCTGAGTAGACGACTGCAATGGACCAAGGTTTCATCGCAGTGTTATCCGGTTCAATTTCGGTACCGGCGGAGGTGGACCTTTGTTATTCGAATGACTGCGTAGCTCTTCTGCGGGGGGAGACAGCTCAGCGCACTATCGCGCAGCGTTTCGATGAACGCGGCGTCGTTCCAGGTGCCGTGTGGGGTGCATTAGCTCGACACGAGCTCATGCGGACCGTCGAACCACCGTTAGCTTTTGCTTCTACTGCGGCCAGGTGGCCGCACCGTCGAAGTTGATGATCGACTGCCCCGGCTCGGTCGGAACCATAGGACGCAGATAGGGCTTGCCCGATGCCTTGTGACAGCCATAACAGGCTTGCAGCGTCTCGCGGTACGCCGCGGAGAACGCGGTTGAATTCTGCGCCTGGATGGCATCGGCGACCGCCTTGAACGCGCTCGTGTCGATGCTTTCGAAGATCGGCAGCAGGTTCACATCGTTTCCGTCCGGCCCCTTCCGCACGGGCCGCAATTGGATCGTCCAGAGGATGTGTGCGCGTGATTCCTCGAAGTAGAACATGGCCAGCGGCCAGTTCTTCTTTTCTGCGGCAAACCAGAGATTGGTCCAGTGATATCCGACGTCGGACATCGTGTGCGACTGGGATGGCGCGTTGGTCTTCAGACGGGCGACGTCCGAGCGCAACGCGTTGAGATCGTCTCTCGCGCCGCCCTCGTCTACGGCACTGGTCACCCTCGGGCCGGCGGCCGCCGTGACATCGTTCCGATGGAGGTACGCGACGGCACCTCCCCCAATCAGCACGCCGATTGCCGCGGGAAGAATTGCCCGTACGAGTGCGTTCGACGCTGGCATGGCTCCCTCACTGACTGCCGGCCGAGGCCGGCCGGCTGCCCATGATCGAGTGCGAGGACGTTGTACACTCGATGTCCACCTTCACCATCATGTGGCGGTCCGTCTCGACGCTCCTTCTCGCCGCCATGCTGTCGGCATCGTGCGGCGGCGGCGTTTCGGGCTCGCGCGTCTCGCGCATCCGCCAGCGCGGCTTCCTCGTCTGCGGTGTCTTCCCGGGGATCGCCGGGTTCGCCCGGGTGGACGGCCAGGGCCACTATAGCGGCTTCGACGTCGACATCTGCCGAGCAGTGGCGGCCGCCATCGTCGGGTCCGCCGAGCGGATTCGGTACCAGCCGATCGCCTCGATCGATCTCCTTCAGCGCTCCAGCGATATCGACATCGTCTCGCGCCGGTTGACATGGTCGCTGCGCCGTGAAGGGCTGCACGTCCTGTTCGGTCCGGTCACGTTCTACGACGGTCAGGGATTTCTCGTGCCCGAGCGCCTCAAGGTCGATCGCGCGGCGGAGCTGGCAGGCGTCCCTGTGTGCGTCGCCGAGGGTTCGGAACACGACGTCACGCTGACCGCGTACTTCCTACGACACCAGATCGCGCTCGATAAGGTTCGCGTCGTGGACGGCGCGGCTGGTGGACGCGCGTTGGCGGAAGGGCGTTGCCAGGCATTCAGCGCCGACGTGTCCGAGCTGGCCTCGGTCCGCAGTGAGATGGAAAATCCGCGAGGCTTCCGCATTCTCGCCGATCGGATTTCACGCGAGCCGCTCGCGCAGCTCGTACGCCAGGAGGACGTCGACCTGTTCAACGTCCTGCGCTGGACCGTCTTCGCGATGATCGCCGCTGAAGAGCTCGGCGTCACGTCGGCCAACATCTCAGAGATGGCGGCGCGAGACGATCCCGAGATTGCGCGACTGCTCGGCGTGAGTCCTGGAAATGGCGCCGCGCTGGGGCTCGACGAGGCGTGGGCCCGGCACGTCATCGCAGACGTCGGCAACTACGGCGAAGTGTTCGAGCGCAACCTCGGAATGGCCACACCCATCGCCCTGGAGCGCGGGCTCAACGCCCTGTGGACTCGGGGCGGCCTACTGTTCGCGCCACCGCTGAAATAGCCGCCAGACCGAAGCAGGCCGCCAACAGGAAGATCGTCGGCTTTGCCGAGTCCGTGGGTGCGCTGCTGCTGTCGCCGCCCGGCGCGCCGGGTTGACTCGCGGCGGCGATGGACGCGCTGGCGCCTGTGTTGTCGGCGTTCGTTTTCGGCACCATCTTCACGTTGAGCTCGACGGCGCCCTTCGACTGGCGAGGGATGTACGCGACCTTCATCGTCTGATAGCCCGCTGCGGTGATCATGATTTCCATCTGCCTGGTGTCGATAGGCCGAGAGCTGACTTCCAGAATCGCGGCGCCGATGTCCGGGCTCCTGAAATGTCCCGGGGCGTCGCCCTGGAAAGGAATGACAATCCCGGTGAACGGATCGACGATGGTGACGTACGGCTTTTTCTGGATTGGCCTGCCCGTTCGCGCGTCCTTGATGCGGGCGAAGTAGACGAGTTCGACCGGCCCTCTACCTGCCGGAATGAAGAAGGCCTGACCGTTTGCCAGGAGCGTTCCTGCACTCGCAAGGATGAAAGCCGCAACGATCGCCACGAGGGCGGCTGAGATCGGCTGCTGTTTCTTCATGGTGCTCCTCCCTTACGAGGTAAACCACCGGCGCTCGTAAATCAGCATCCCAACCACCACGGCCGTCGGGATGATCCATGCCCAGCCAGGCCAGAGACGGTCCGCCATGTTTCTTGGCACCGCGAACGCGATGGCCGCGCTGGCAAGCGCCGAGGTGGCGATCCAGCCGTACCACAGTATTACCACGCCGAGGTTGTCATTGCGCAGGAAGTGGAATTGCCCGACCTCCGGGTAATACCGGAACAGCGCCAGATCGTAGTAAAAGGCGGCGAGATAGAACACGCCGAACATGATGGAGAAGATAGTCAGCCTACCCGTCATGATGGCAGCAGTCCTCTGATGTCGTTGAGCACATGTCCGACGATGAAGCTCCACCAGACGAAGAACGCGAGGAGCCACGTCAGGTAGCGGCGTGCCGCGGCCGTCTCCGGCCCCTGCCGCTTCCGCCAGAAGAGCCAGTATACGGGCAGCAGTCCCAACCCGATCGCCACGAGGTGCTCCTTGATTTCGAACACCCCGTTCGCGGCG
>Ga0209438_1000254_pt1 | contig 15633 bp, 14 predicted proteins | sample GraSoi_2013_20cm_FD_185825 | JGI IMG/M metagenome (GOLD analysis project Ga0209438, IMG submission 185825) | Grasslands soil microbial communities from the Angelo Coastal Reserve, California, USA - Sample 9_17_2013_20cm (SPAdes) (version 2) | ecosystem: Environmental > Terrestrial > Soil >...
ATGTTTCGGTCATGAACACTGAGGTCGATAATCGCCTCGTGAACTTCATGAATAATTCGAGAGCGGACGCGCGAGTGCTCTCTTCAATTATCACCAACCGGCAAAAATTCCCGGCGGAAAAGTTCGAAGGCGTGAAAAATGCCTTTCCTGTGATCATCGCCAACATCCGACAATTCGGTGAGTACACGCCGCTCGCACCTGACGTGTTTGATGTGGTCGTGATTGACGAAGCTTCCCAAGTTTCGGTTGCGCAGGCTTTTCCGGCGATGCTCAGAGCCAAGAAGCTCGTTGTGCTCGGCGACACCAAGCAGTTCAGCAACACAAAGTCGTCAAACGCGAGCATCGCGCTGAACGAAAAATATAAGGCGGACTTGCATGCGTATTTTCGCCAAAAGGTCAGTTACGACGCGGGCACGTTGCAAAGGCTGTCCCGCTTCGACGTGAAATGCTCGATCCTCGAGTTTTGCCAGCTTTGCGCAAACTACTCGATCATGCTTCGGAAGCACTTCCGCTCTTATCAGGAGCTGATCAGCTACTCGTCTCAGACCTTCTACGGCGGACAATTACAGGCGATCAAAATTCGAGGTGTTCCCCTCGATGAGGTGATCAAATTCGACCTGATCAATGTCGGTGATACCAAGAGATCCCGTGGCACCAATGAGGCAGAGGCGCAGTTCATCCTAGACCGCCTCTTGGAGTTGCTGGAGGATGAGGATCCACCCACAGTCGGAGTAATCACCCCGTTTCGCGAGCAGCAAGCGTTGCTCTCGAAGCTGCTATTTTCTCATGCTTCCGGCGCGGATTTCCGGGACAAACTCCGGTTGAAGGTCATGACTTTCGACAGCTGCCAAGGCGAGGAGCGAAAGATAATCTTCTATTCGATGGTGGCTACAGCGGAGCATGATGCGTTGAATTATGTCTTCCCGGTTACGCTCGACGATGCGGAAGAAAGGGTCGAAGAGAAGCTAAAGGTTCAGCGGCTGAACGTCGGATTCAGCCGCGCGGAAGAGATGATCTGGTTTGTCCTATCGAAGCCGATATCCGACTACAAAGGCACGATCGGCCGGGTGCTCAACCACTACAACAGCATACTTCAGAAGGGTGACGTCTCACCCGATCTCACGGACGCCAATAGTCCGATGGAGGTCAAGGTGTTGGATTGGCTGCAAAAGACAGCTTTTTATCAGCAGCATCGTGATGACCTCGAGATTCTACCGCAATTTCCGATTGGGGAGTATCTCCGGCAACTCGATCCTACGTACCAGCATCCATCATGGCGCGTCGACTTCCTTCTGACGTTCGCCTCTGAGAAGGGCACTGCTCGGATTGTCATCGAGTACGACGGCTTCGAGTATCATTTTCAGAAGGGAAAGAGTGTCGATGTGGGCTCCCACGAGCGTTACATGCTTGAGGCAGATGTCGAGCGACAACTCACGCTCGAGAGTTACGGCTACAAGTTCTTGCGGATTAATCGGTTCAATCTCGGCAAAGACCCCCTTGCGACGCTGTCGGATCGGCTGAGCCGCCTGGTTGAGACGCTTCATGATGAAATCGAGGTTGTCGCAGTCGGACACGTGCAGGCAACGGCCGGCGGCCTGGCATCCAAAGAGCTTAAAGAATGCACGAGTTGTGGTGCCATTAAGCCCGTGTCGGATTTCTTTGATCAGTCGTTGGCTAACGGCAGCGGCGCCACCGGCAGAAAGTGCATGCAGTGTAAGCGACTAGCGGCGGCTTCAAAGGTAGCGAGGCCCTACTCCGGCCGCGGGCGATATCGACATTATCGGCGCCGTTGGCGCTAGTGGGTTTCCGGCGGACCTCTAATCCACCCGCGAGTAGTACATTGGATTGCGAAGCCAGCCTTCGATATCGCCCTCGCGCCAGCCGACGCACCGTTCGGAAATTCTCACCTGCTTTGGGAACGTTCTACACTCGATCTTCCGATAAAGCGTGGAGCGCGAGAGGCCGGTTCGATCCAGAACTTTGTTCAATCGCAAGATACGCTGCGCATCGTCGCTCGACATAGTACCTCCTGAGATAGCGACCTCTTTCTCAAGCGACTGAACCGCGCAACGGCTGCAGTACTTGGCGTCGTTCTAGAGGGCCTCGATGCATCGCAAATGTACCTAGCCGTGAAGTCGATCACGCTTCACCCACACGCCGACAAAAGTCGGACGAAGAGACGTCGACGTGCGCACTGCACTGGCACTCGCCCCGCAATCGGTTAAGCTCGATGTGTCGGGTCACCACGGAACTTGCTCGGATCCAGGTCGCCGACGCCTATTCGCTGTAGGCATCGGAGGGGCGTATGAAGTTGATCACGGGCGAGCTACGGCCGAGTGCCTCGGACTTAGCAGGGTATCTCAACTGCCATCACCTGACCGAACTTGAGAAGGCGGTCGCGCGAGGCGAGCTGAAGCGGCCAAAACTGTGGGACCCGGCGCTTGAAGCGCTTTGGGCACGTGGACAGACTCACGAGAAGGACTACGTCCAGCATTTAGCTGACCAAGGGCTCGAGCCGGTGCTCATCGGCGGCATCGATATCGATGATGACGCCGTTGCCGCCACTCAAGCGGCCATGAAGTCCGGCGCGGCCATCATCGTCCAGGCTGCCTTGCGATCAGGGCAGTGGGCTGGGCGAGCCGATGTGCTCGGCCGCGTGGAGCGACAGAGCAATCTCGGCGGATGGAGTTATGAGGCCGTTGACGCCAAGCTAGCGCGAGAAACCAAGGGCGGCACAATATTGCAGTTGTCGCTCTACTCGGACCTGCTCGGGCAGGCACAGGGTCTAACGCCCGAGCACATGTATGTCGTCCGCCCGTGGACCGAATTCGTGCCTGAGCCATATCGTGTCGACGATTTCGCGGCCTTCTATCGCAAGGTCAAAGCGAGCTTCGAAGCGGCCCTAGAGGTCGATGGAGCAACCTATCCGGACCCGGTTGTGCATTGCGACATCTGCACATGGAAGCCGGTCTGCAATCAACGGCGCAGAGATGACGACCATCTCAGTCTCGTTGCGGGGCTCACCAAGATTCAATCGGGGGAGCTTGAGAGCCAAGGTATCTCGACACTTACCGCGCTCGCAGCCTTGCCCTTGCCGATTGCCTGGAAGCCCGAGCGAGGGACCACTGCGTCATATGAACGGCTGTGCCACCAAGCACGGCTGCAGCTCGAAGCGCGCGAAACCGGGATCATTCCCTATCAGCTGCTCGCGCCCGAGCCTGGCGTCGGCCTGGCGCTTCTGCCAGAGCCGAGCGACGGCGATATTTTCTTGGACTTCGAAGGCGATCCCTTCGTCGGCGAAGGTGGTCTGGAGTACCTTCTCGGCTACCAATATCGCGATGCCGGAGAGTGGAAGTACGCGGCCCTTTGGGCGCTCGATCGGTCTCACGAAAAGGCCGCTTTCGAGGAATTCATCGACTTCGTGATCAGTAGGCTGGATGAATATCCCGACCTCCACATCTACCACTATGGGGCATACGAGCGCAGCGCCCTGACAAGGCTCATGGGACGTTATGCAACGCGGGAGGAGGAACTCGACCAGATCCTGCGAGCTAGAATTCTGATCGACCTGCTCACAGTGACGCGCCAAGGCGTTCGGGTTGGCGTCGAAAGCTATTCCATCAAGAAGCTTGAGCCCCTCTACGGCTTCGAACGCGAAGCAGCACTGCCCGACGCCAACATCGCCCTCACGAAGCTTCAGACGAGCCTGGAGTTGGGAGACCTCGGCGAGATCAGTGCCGCCGATCGAGAAGTGGTGCAGCGTTATAATCGGGATGACTGCGCCTCCACGCTGGCGCTGCGTCAATGGCTAGAAGATCGTAGAGAAGAGGCGATCGCCAGTGGTGCCGCTATCCATCGCCCGCACATCGAAGATGCTTCGCCAACTGAGAATGTGGCGGCTTGGATTCTTCTGATCACGCCACTCGTCGAGGCGCTGACAGAAGATGTCCCGCCAGACCCGAAAGATCGAACGAGGGAGCAGCACGCCCGCTGGCTCCTCGCGAACCTGCTGGACTTCCATCGACGTGAGGACAAAGCGCTCTGGTGGGAGTATTTCCGGCTTGAGGCGTTGCCAGCCGAAGATTTGCGCGACGAGAAATCGGCCCTTGCGGATCTGCAGTTTGTCGAGCGTGTCGGCGGGACCGATGCCTGCCCCGTCCACCGCTATCGGTTCGCGGCGCAGGATTCTGATGTCCGGAAAGGCAAAGGCCTCCAGAAGGCAGGAGGCGACGAGAAGAAACGTCCCTACGGTTCAATTGAGGATATCTCCTTCGAGAACCGCACGATCGACATCAAGAAGACCAAAGCCACAGCGGAAGTCCACGCGCCGGCAGTTTTCCTGTTCGACTACATTGGAAAGGAGCCGCTGAAGCAGGCGCTCGTTCGGTTGGCCCAGCATGTCGTTGAGAGCGGCTTCGCCGGCGACGGTCCTTACACTGCAGCGATTGATCTGTTGCTCCGCAGCCCTCCGCGTTTCCCGACACCCTTGCGGCATGAGGGCGAAACGGTTCTCGATGCAGCGAAGCGATTAGCTCCAATGCTCGGGGCCGGTGTTCTACCACTGCAAGGACCTCCTGGGACGGGAAAAACTCATACCGGGGCGCATATGATCGGCGACCTTGTTGCCAGTGGCAAAAGGGTCGGAGTTGTCGCCAATAGTCACAAGGTCGTGCGCAACCTTCTCGATAAGGTCATCGAGGAAGCTGAAGAGGCAGGCCGCGTCGTGCAGTGCGTCCAGAGAATACCGTCGGATGAGAAGGAAGTGGATCAATCAAAGCTTAAGTTTGCGTACAAGAACCCGGCTCTATTCGCCGCTCTGGACGGCGGTGCCAATGTTGCGGGTGGGACAGCGTGGCTCTGGGCGTGCGAAGATGCCTTCCAAAAAGTCGACGTCCTTTTCGTCGACGAAGCAGCTCAGGTGTCACTTGCGACGGTTCTAGCGGCCAGTCAGGCCGCTCCAGCCATGGTGTTGCTTGGTGATCCGCAACAACTCGATCAGCCCATGCAAGGCAGCCATCCGGACGGGACTGCTTGCTCGGCGCTCCATCACCTCCTCGATGGTGAGAAGACCATCACCGAGGAGCAGGGACTCTTCCTCGAGACCACGTGGCGGCTTCATCCGGATATCTGCAGCTTCACGTCGGAGCTCTTCTACGAGAGCAAGTTAGAGCCATTGCCCGGACTTGAGACTCAATCGCTAGGTGCACAAGCGCCACTTGGCGGTGCGGGCCTTAGGTTCGTGCCGGTCGAACATCACGGCAACACGAACTGCTCGCCCGAGGAAGCCATTGCGGTCGCTCAGCTCGTTAATGAGCTACTGAACTCAGGTGCGACGTGGACTGACCGGCACGGCGAGGTCCGACCGCTAGCGCTCAAGGACGTGCTGATCATCACGCCGTACAACGCCCAGGTCATCGAAATTCAGAAGCACCTGCCTGGCGCGGACGTCGGCACGGTCGACAAGTTTCAAGGGCGCCAGAATCCGGTCGCGATCTATTCGCTCACGACCTCGAGCCACGCCGACGCGCCACGCGGAATGGAATTCCTTTACAGTTCCAATCGCCTGAACGTCGCGACTTCCAGAGCGCGGTGCGTCTCGATCATCGTCGCTAATCCGGATGTGTTCGCTGCGGATGCGAAGGCGCCTCGCCAGATGAAACTGGCGAATGCCTTTTGTCGCTTTTCCGAGTTGGCCGCGAACTGACAGTCTAGATGCAGGTCAGCGGCCCAAGAGCCATGACCAGAAGCTGCGCCGCTCCGGTCTGATCTCCTCGCGAGAGATCTGCGGCGAGGGGAGGGCGTCCACTCGCGCTAGCACGTCCTGAAGCATTACATCATTATGTCTCTGAGCAGCCGCCCTGCCGGCCATGTGGATGTCCGGATAAACGCTTTCACCGGTCACGTGTCGCTTGGGCGAAGGCCATGCCTCGGCCATCCACTTTTGATCGGTCTTGTTGAGCAACGGCAGTTCGTCCCAACCGATGTTCGAAGGTGCGAGGTCTAGTTTCTCAATCTCCGCGAACGGGGTGATATCGAGTGGGTCGTATGGCGCCAGGCTCGCAATGGCAGCGAGCCTATGAAGCTCGCTCAGCTCTGCCTCGAACGGCGTGCCGGTTTTGCGCTTGGTTCGAATGATCGCGCGCAGGGCGATCGAGGCTTCCCGAAAGGCAGCGGGCAATGGGAGATTACGCTTTGCCATTGCCAAGCGCCGAGTTGGATCGTCGTAAGTGTCCTTGATCGCGTCGGCCCAAAACTGATCGCCTTCGTACAGGCCTTCGCCATTCACCCGGCCGACGAGTCCACCCTCTGGCGTTTCACTCAGGGCCGTGCCCCACATTGCGCTCCGGCGCCGCTCGGCGTCGGAACGGGTGCACGTTTCCAGCCAAATCATGCGACCGCTGCGCCTTTGGACTCGTTTGTCAGATCCGAACGAAATCGCCGGGGCGATTTCCTTTCATCCTGCACGACCAAGCACGCCCTGAGGTCGAGAAGAGGACCAGAGAGCCGCGTTGCGGCTGTAGCAAAGTTCGCAGGTCTGCACGGAACTGGCTCATCGTCACCCCAATTGGTCGCCGAATGAGTAGTGTCGTAAGTTGAGGCACCAAATCGACCTCATATCCTCGGTGCTCGAGCCTGCGCTTGGCTCGCCAGATGCTGTCGCCGACGCAGCGGTTGAACTCGGCGAAGTACCGCCAACGCACGAGCAGCTTTCTTTTCATCATTCGAACTCCCGCTCACCAATCGGCAACGGTCTAGCCCTACCACTCGACCGCAGTCCTTGAGCTCTATTTACCGCAAGGGCGGTGCTGCCGGAAGGCAAACGCAAGGTCTCATTGATAACGGGGGCCACCGCGCTCGGCGCGGTGAAGTCATTGATCGCCTGCGGCCGAGCGGGGTGGGCGTCGCTACCCTCTAGGCTCGCCGCGGCGGCCCGCAACCTTCCGCTTCGCTCCAGGTCCTCCACTTCGTTCCGGCCCTTCGGGTGCAGGCCGCCTCATCCGGCGGGCCTGCCAGTCCGCTCCTGCCGCCCACCCCGCATTCCGCGGCCGGTGCGGTGTTTTGAAGGAGAAAGGACATGCAGCTTCGTCATATCGATATTGCAAACCTCACCGTCTCGACTGCCAACATGCGCGGGAAGGGTAAGGTCGACATCGCCAACATCCTGCCGTCCGTCAGGGCGCGGGGCATCTTAGTTCCGTTGATGGTGCGGCCGGACGGCTCTCCTGACACGTTCGAAATCGTCGCGGGCAAGCGGCGCTACCACGCGGCATTGGCTATGGCCGAGGAGAACGGCGGTGAGTGCGAACCGCTGCCTTGTGCGGTGCTCGAAGATGCGGACGACGCGGCTGCGCTCGAAGCCTCGCTGATCGAGAATGTCGCTAGGCTGGACCCCGACGAGGTCACCCGTTGGGAAACCTTCACTCGGCTGGTGAAAGAGGGTCGCTCACCGGAAGATATTGGCCTCACTTTCGGCCTCACCGACCTTCAGGTGAAACGGACGCTTGCCCTCGGCAACCTGCTGCCGCGGATTCGCAACCTCTATCGCGATGAGAAGATCGACGCAGTGACCGTTCGGCACCAGACGCTCGCGAGCAAGGCGCAGCAGCGCGAGTGGCTGAAAATGCTCGACGATCCCAATGCGTATTGCCCGACCGGCTCGCAGCTGAAGGCTTGGCTGTTCGGCGGGACGTCCATTCCAGCAAGCGCGGCGCTCTTCGACCTCGCGTCATATGAGGGCGAGATGGTCAGCGATCTGTTCGGCGAAGACAGCTATTTCGCGAGCGGTGACGCCTTCTGGGCTGCGCAGAACGCCGCCATTGAAGCCAAGGCCGAGAGCTATCGCGACGCCGGTTGGACGGACGTGATCGTTCTCGAACCCGGCTCCTACTTCCATATCTGGGAGCACGAGCGTCGGCCCAAGAAGAAGGGCGGCAAGGTCTTCATCGCAGTCGGTTATCGCGGCGACGTTACCGTGCACGAGGGCTATGTCTCACGCCGTGAGGCTCGGCGGCAGGAGCAGGCGCAGGGCGCGGGTGAGAAGCCCAAGCGACCCGAAATCACTGCCCCGATCCAGAACTATATCGACCTTCACCGCCACGCGGTTGTGCGCTCGAAAGTAGCGGGCAAGCCGATGCTGGCGCTGCGTTTGGCGCTGGCGCATGCGATCGTCGGGTCGGCTCTCTGGAATGTGCGCGTCGAACCGCAGCGGGCGCTGACCGATGCGATTGCCGAGAGCGTCGAGACATGTCCGTCCGAGGCCGTTTTCGACGTTCAGCGGCGCGCGGTTCTTGCCTCGCTCGGCTTCGACGCCGAGGCTCCGACCGTCACCAAGGGCTATGACGGCGACTGCGGCATATCCGGGCTGTTCGTGCGGCTGCTCGCCTTGCCTGACGAGGCGGTGATCGACGCGCTGGCTGTTGTCATGGCGGAAACGCTTGAGTCCGGAACCGCGCTCATCGAAACGCTCGGCCAGCAGCTGCAGGTCGACGTGGCCGAGGCGTACGGGGTCGACGGAGCACTGCTCGACTTGATCAAGGACCGCGAGGTTCTCGACGCCATGGTGGCCGAGGTAGCGGGCGAGCAAGCAGCCGACGCCAACGCCAAAGCGACCGGCAAGGTGAAGCGGCAGATTATCGCCGACTGCCTTGCGGGCGCCAACGGTCGAGCGAAGTTGGAGCGGTTTGTTCCTCTGTGGATGACGTTCCCGCCGAGCGCTTACACCGGGCGTGGTGGTGTCGCGACGGTCACCCGCGCGGCTGTCGTGGACGGGTTGTTCGCGCCTGCGGCTGCCCCTGAAACACAGCCCGACGCCGAAACTGGCGCGTCAATCGAGCCGGTCGCGGAAGCGGCCTGACCTGTGGCGGGCGGCACTACCCGCCGCTCCTTCCTTGAAGGACAGCAGCTATGTCCAACGACCCAGAACTGCTGCGCAGGCTCGAGGAGGCCGTCGCCAGCATGCCGCGCGTCCAGCGCGAAGTCTTCCTCGCTCACCGGCTGGACGACATGTCCTATGCCGAGATCGCCCGCCGTACGGGCCTCTCAGTGAAGGAAGTCGAGCGGCAGATGGCGAGGGCCATCTACAAGCTCTGCAAGCGAATGGACGGCCATTCGCTCAGCTGGTGGGAGCGATGGTTCTGATAGAAATCCGGCGGCCGGAGGGCAGGCCCTCCGGCCGCTACACGGTTTGCAGCAAGAACCACAGGCTCTAGGATCAAACCCACATGCGCACCGATGTCGATCACCTTCCAGCAGCCAAGCAGCGCGAGCTGGAACGTGTCGTGCAGATTCTCTTCGAGGAGTTCGACGAGGCTCGCTCGCTTGCGACGCAGGACTGGAAGAAGAAGGGCCGCATCCTCAAGATCATTCTCTACGGCTCTTATGCCCGCGGCGGATGGGTCGACGAGCCGCATACTGCCAAGGGCTATCAGTCGGATTTCGACCTGCTGATCGTCGTCAACGACAAGCGCCTGACGGATCGCGTCGAATATTGGGTGAAGGCAGAGGAACGGCTGAACCGCGAGTTGTCGATTACGAAGACACTCAAGACGCCGGTCAACTTTATCGTGCACACATTGCACGAAGTGAACGACGGGCTGGCGCACGGGCGTTTCTTTTTCATGGATGTCGCCCGGGACGGCATCGCCATCTACCAGAGTGAAGACAGCGAGCTTGCGGAGCCCAAGCCGAAGACGCCTGACCAGGCGCTTGTGATGGCGCGGGAGTACTTCGAAGAGTGGCTGCCGGCAGCAGCTGACTTCAAGGAGAGCGCCGATCATTTGATCAGCAAAGGCCGCTACAAACGAGCCGCGTTTCTCCTGCACCAAGCGACTGAGAGCCTCTACCACTGCGTGTTACTCGTCTGCACTTTCTACACGCCGCACGTCCACAATCTCGGGTTCCTGCGTACGCAAGCCGAGCGCCTAGACCGACGTCTGACTTACGTCTGGCCGATGGACGCGCGCAAGGAACGGGCGACGTTCGAGAAGCTTAAGGACGCTTACGTGAAGGCCCGCTACTCCAGGCACTATCGTATCTCCGCCGAAGAGCTGGCTTGGCTGTCAGCGTGCGTCGAGGAGCTTGGGCGCGTGGTTCAGACGATCTGCGAGGAGCGTATCCAGATGCTGGAGCGCAGCGCCGCAGCCTAAGCCACCCGAGTTTCTGGCACTTCTCCTCTTCTAAGCTCCAGAAGGATTCCGGCTCTTCAACACGCTGATCTATGGCCGGTTCGATCGCCTGAAACCCTCGCTTTCGCACTTATTTCCCCGCCGCATAACTGCGGCTCCTCGCGACCGCGACGCTCCAAATAGGCGCTCCGCTCCGGTCCTCCGCTGACGCTTCAGCCATTTGGTTCAAGCGCTCTTTTCCCCGTCCATTTGCACGCGCGTGTCGCCGGAAAATCTCTTCGGGCGACGACGAGAAGGAATGAAAGATGCCTGCAATCGGAATCGTCACCAAGGCTCAGGACGGCAGCTTCAAAGGCCAGCTGAAGACGCTCAGCATCAAGGCCGACATCTTGATCCAGCCAAACGACCGCAAGACCAGCGACGCTCAGCCCGACTATCGCGTCTTCTCCGGCGACGTCGAGATCGGCGCGGGCTGGATGCGCCGGTCCGAGGCTTCAGGACGCGACTATGTGAGCCTCTCGCTCGCCGCTCCAGAGTTTGGTCCGCGCCGGCTCTATGCGAACCTGGGTCGCGCCTCGGGTGCAGACGAGGATGCATTCGCCCTCATCTGGAACCCGGCGGACTGAGATCGCTAGCGAAAAAGGGACGGCTCTTGAGCCGTCCCTTCTGGCGATCCGACACGCTGCCGATACCAAGCTACATCAACCTCATTCGCTTGCAAACGGCTACTAGCGCCCTGCAATTTCCGGGAAGCTGATTGTTCCAGCGAGTAGCGCGTGGGCCACGAGTTGCGACCTGCTGACGACATCGTACGTGGCGCGGGCGTGCTTCACATACTGTCGGACTGTCTCGGCGCTGATCCCGAGAATTGTGCCGATCTCCGAGTCCGTCTTACCGCGCGCGATCCAAATGAGGCACTCGCGTTCCCGATCGGATACGTGGAAAGCCTTTAGGGTGTTTGGGTTTACAGCTCTCACAAACTGGCGAGCTGCCTGAAAAGCGAAGGCGCCGACCAACTGGGCCATCACCAGATTTTCGCTCTGCAAACGCACCCCTTTGGCGGTCGCAAATGAGCAGGAACCGCTAAGTTCTCCCGGCACGTGCGCTGGTATAGTGAACCCCTCGCCGATCCCTCGGCACGCCGCGGCATCCAGCACGCGCAGGTCGCGCGGGGTCAGGTGGACCATGCGCGGAAGCTCAGACCAGGAGAATCCGATCGCGGTGCGCTGACACGCGCGATGCACCGGATCGCGCGATCCGAGGCGTTGATCGTCGTGATATTGCTCCAGTTCAGCGGGGTAGTTGTGAACGCGGATCGCGGGCGTAGATGCCCTTCGCGGATCAATGTGATGGGCTAGGGCGAAGTGAGAAAAGCCCAGCTCCTCAGAGATCTCCGCTAGGATCAATTTGAGTTCGGATATGGCCGCTGCAGCGCGAACATCGTCGACGAATGCAGCAATTCTTTCGAATTCGACGCGCACCGCGTTCCGCCGATCGCGTGGGACGTTCCAAGCTCGCCTCATCCACACGTCGTCCCCTGAGGTCACGCCGTGGTTTCTCACGCCACCACGTGACCGCCGCCGAGCCAGCGTAGTATGATGACAATTGCCGCCGTTGCGCAATTCCCCCCATTTGAGGGGATTGCTTCTCCGCCGTCCGTGGCCGTGTCGCCGAGGCTTTTCGCGCGGTCGATTGAAGCCACGCTACTGCGGTCATAATACCGGTCCGATGCGAACCCAGCGGCCGTTCACCAGCCCGTCGATCTTGGCGAGGAACTCCGGTGTGGCGCCATCCCAGAAGTAGATGATGAAGCCCTGAAGCGCGCCGTCATCGGCCCTTTGCGGATCGATCCGGTACTCGACGCGGTCTAGTTCTTCAGCTGAAACGCCAAGCGCTCGCGCGAGGTTCTCTGTGATTTCGCGCGCGCGTTTCTCCTGCAATTCTCGCCGCGCGCGTAGTTTCTCCAATTCTCGGTTGCTCAATTCCGTTTCCCCGTCACTTCAACCGAGCAGCGTCGAAAAACGTAAGCGCGCGCTCGCTGAAACCAATCGATCTGTACTGCAACTCGGCACCTTGAGCCGTGCGGTAGATCGGCGGTCGAACTGCCAAGGCCACTTCCTCCGGAGGGTTGTGTTCTCTATTTGTTCCTTATGCGATTCGGGATGACTGACCTGCGGCAACGCGCTTTGGCCGCCGTCGACGAGGCGACAGATCAGTCGAATGAAGGGCCGGTGCGGCCCACTTTGGCCCTGCGATTCACGCTCGCTTTCCTCGCCAATTTTGCGGGAGAGCGGTGGCCGTTTGACAACTTCTGGCAGGCGATCGGAAGCAAAAATGACCGCGCTCGCTGGCAGAATGCGAACGCTGCCAGGAACGCCATTCGAAGAGCTGTCGGCGTTGATCAGCATGACCGTGAAGAAGCAGGCACAACGGGAAAAGAGTAAGGCAAGATAAAGCGGATTTCAGCTCACCGCAGAAATGTCGCTATGTGTTTGTCTGCACATCGTTTTTTCGGGAGACTGCCTGTCTCCGTGCTGGCGCAGATGAGAGACTGAGCGGCCTTTCCGACGCACGGAACGGCAGATTTGCGGCGCTCGCTCGCGAGATACTTTAGCCGCTCGGCGCGCGGGCGCATATCCTCGCGGATGGCAGGCGACGAGAACAGGTTCGAGCCGCGGCTCGGGCGGATGCGAAGGGGCAAAAGCCGCGCCGGTGCGCGTCGTGCATTGCAGTCGCTGCTGATCGGCCGGATCGCGCGCGGCGGCGGTAACTGGCGCTCACTTTCATCCGGCGCCGCGCGCCAGTCGGGCCGGTTCAATGCCCGCGGCCGAGGCGGCAGATTGTCGTTGGCGGCGAAGTCATCGGGATGGTCGGTGGACCGGATCTCGGGCATGCGGGTGCGGGCCCGGCGAGTGATGATCAAGGCGCGCGTCGTGAAGCTCGCGAGCACCAAAGCCGCCGGCGCAGCTGCGGCGCACTTGCGCTACCTGCAGCGCGACGGCGTCACTCGCGAGGGCGAGCACGGACGTTTCTACTCAACGTTCAGCGACGACGTTGACGGCAAGGCACTTCTTGAGCGCGGCGCCGGCGATCGGCACCAGTTCCGGTTCATCGTGTCGCCCGAGGATGGCGCCTCGTTTGACACGCTGAAGTCCTTCACGCGCGAGCTGGTGGCGAAGATGGAGCAGGATCTGGGCACGACTCTCGACTGGGTAGCAGTCGATCATTTCGATACAGGGCACCCGCACACGCACCTGATCCTTCGAGGCGCGACCGAGGACGGGAAGGTGCTCAACATCGCCGGCGACTATATCGCCCAGGGTATCCGCGGCCGCGCATCGGAGATCATGACCCGCTGGCTCGGACCGCAAAGCGAACTCGAGGTGCGCGAGCAGCTCAGCCAAGAGATCCTGGCCGAACGCCTGACGAAGCTCGATCGCGACATCCTTGCGCGAGCCGATGATCACGTCGTCGACCTGCGGCAGCCCGCGCGCTGGGACGGCGACGGCTCCTACCAGCAACTTCTGATCAGCCGGGCGCGCGAGCTCGAACGCATGGGCCTGGCCGAACGCGACGGGCCGCTCGCCTGGCGACTGGCGCCGACCGTGGAAGAGACGCTGACCGATCTCGGGCGGCGCGGCGACATCATCCGGACGATGCACCGGGTGATGACGACGGCGAAGCTGGACCGCAGGCCCGAGCTGTACGTGATTGACCGAGCAGAACCCGACTTAGCTCCTGTGGTTGGGAGGGTGGTCCATCGCGGGGCCGCCGATGACCACCACGACCGGCGATATTTGGTCATCGACGGTGTTGATGGCCGCACCCACTATATCGAGGTCGGGAGAGGTGGCGACGGAACGCCGATCGGCAGCGTAGTCCGCGTTGAGCGGCGGCAGGCCGAGCTCAGGAAAGCGGATCTGGTCATCGAGGAGATCGCCCGAGCGAACGGCGGCGTGTACAGTCAGGACATCCATCTCGCGCACGATCGCTCCGCGACCGACGAGTACGTCAAGGCACATGTTCGCAGGCTCGAGGCGCTTCGCCGCGGAGGCGCTGCAGTGGAGCGGCAGCCGGACGGCAGCTGGACCCTGCCGTCCGATTACTTCGACAAGGCGCTTGAGCACGAGAGGCGCACTGCCCGCGCCGCGCCGGTTCGGATCCAGGTGCTCACCGTGCAAACGCTTGAGCAGCAGGCGACTGCGTACGCCCCGAGCTGGCTCGACCGGCAGCTGCGTGGCGAGGAGCCGATCGAGATCGCGAAGCACGGTTACGGCGCTGAGGTGCGCCAGGCGATGGCCCGGCGCCAACAGTGGCTCATCGAGCAGGGGCTGGCGGAGCAGCAAGGCGACGAGGTCCTCTACCGCGGCGACATGGACCAGAGACTGAGGCGAGCCGAGCTCCGGGTAGTCGCAGCGCGGCTGAGTAAGGAGCTGGGCCTCGACTTCAGCGGCGAGCCCGTTCCCGGCGAGCGGATTTCCGGCGTGGTGCGCCGACGTGTGAGCCTCTCGTCGGGAAGCTTCGCTGTGGTGGAGAATTCGCGCGAGTTCACGCTCGTGCCTTGGCGGCCGGTTCTCGAGCGGCAGCTCGGGCGCGAGATATCCGGCGTCATGCGCAGTTCGGGCTCAATCAGTTGGACCCTCGGCCGTGGGCGGCAGGGACCGGAAATCGGCATGTAACCTGATAGATGGCGTCAAGATGCCGCTCCGTGCGTCGAAGAGGCTGTGGCGCCGTGCCTCTGACCGACGGTACTACCTGACGACATTTCAGCCGGGGCGAGGCTTGGCGTGAAGACAAACAAAGTTCGGCATCAGCTCTTTCTGCCCAAGGACCTCAGTGGTCGATTGGATCGGATCGCCAGTGGAACAGGGCGTGCGCGTTCGGAACTTCTCGTGGAAGCGCTCGAAGCTTGGTTGACCCGCCGCAGCCCGGCGGCTGCGGAGGAGGTACTTGCCGCCCGGCTGACGCGATTTGAGCGTCACGTCGAGGCGGTGCGGCGTCAGCAAGGCCTTCAGTGGGAGGTGCTGGCGCGTATGTTGCGGCACCAGCTGCTCACGGCCGCGGCCCTGCCTCCTGCCGATCCGGCCACTCAGGCGAGCGCCTTGAGGGCATTCGAGGCGGCCATCGACGAGCTAGCTGACCGGCTAAACGGCAAAGAACCCCCTCCGAACACGGATCCTGGTATCGCCAAGGTGAGACGGTTTCATTGACACGTCCAATCTTCTCGGTTCGGTTACAAGTCACGAACGGCCGAAGAAACTGCCTATCAGCGAGGTGGGCTTGGCAGAATTGTTGCTGACTGCCTGCGCAGCTGCTGCGCCGATGAGCTGAGTAAGCGCTAACTCGAACTCACGAGTGACGTCGGCGAAGCCAGTCTTAGCATGAGCGATTTCATGCAGGAGAGTGCCCGCAAAATCCTGAACGGACGAAAGCTGATCGCGTCGGATTACGATCGATCTGGTTTCCGGGTCCCAGAGGCCTGCTGCATCGCATCCCGACGCGAAATCAA
>Ga0209438_1000256_pt1 | contig 15590 bp, 12 predicted proteins | sample GraSoi_2013_20cm_FD_185825 | JGI IMG/M metagenome (GOLD analysis project Ga0209438, IMG submission 185825) | Grasslands soil microbial communities from the Angelo Coastal Reserve, California, USA - Sample 9_17_2013_20cm (SPAdes) (version 2) | ecosystem: Environmental > Terrestrial > Soil >...
TCGACCCGCCGGTCTACGTGCTGTGGTTCGCGCTCACCGTGTGGATCGCCGGCTTCGACCTGATCTACGCCTGCCAGGACGTAGAGTTCGATCGGGACCACGGCCTGCACTCGATGCCCGCCCGCTTCGGCATCCCCGCCGCGCTCACCACCGCGCGGGTCTGTCACGTGCTGACCATCGCGGCCTTCGCGCTGCTGGGCTTCCAGATGGGGCTCGGCCTGCTCTACTGGGTCGGGGTGCTCCTGGTGGCGGGCCTGCTGGTCTACGAGCACTCGCTCGTCTCTCCGGGCGATCTCTCGCGGCTGGACGTCGCCTTCTTCAACGTCAACGGCTACATCGCGGTGATCCTCTTCCTCTCGGTCCTGGGAGGCCGGCTCGCGTGACCGAGGCGCTCCAGGGCGTCGAGAAGGCCCGCTTCGTGCGCGCGATGTTCTCGCGCATCGCGCGCCGCTACGACCTGATGAACGGCCTCATGACGCTCGGCATGCACCACAACTGGCGCCGGGTGGCCGCGCGCCAGACGATCGCCGCGCCCGAGGGCCCCGCGCTCGATCTGGCCACCGGCACCGGCGATCTCGCCATCGATCTGGCCGAGGTGCACCCGCATCGCACGGTGGTCGCGGCCGACTTCTCGCTCGGCATGCTGGAGGTGGCGCGCGACAAGCTGGAGGGCCTCGACGAGCGGCGCCGCGTGCGCCTGCTGGCCGCCGACGCGCTGGCCCTGCCCTTCGACACGCGCACGTTCGCCTGCGTGACGAGCGCGTTCCTGCTGCGCAACCTGGCCGACCTCGAGCAGGGCCTGCGCGAGATGCGGCGGGTGACCCGGCCGGGCGGGCGCGTGGTCGCGCTCGAGATCACCCAGATGCGCGCGCCCGGCTTCACCGCGCTCTTCCGCTTCTACTTCCATCACGTGGTTCCCTGGATCGGCCAGCTGGTCGGGGGCGACCGCGAAGCGTACAGCTACCTGCCGCAGTCGGTGGACCGCTTCGTGACGCCGGGCGAGCTCGTGCGCCTGATGGAGAGAGTCGGGCTACGGGGCGTGACCTACCAGCGACTGGGGCTCGGCACCGTCACCATCCACACCGGCATCGCGTAGGCGCGGCGCCTACCACTCGGGGCTGGAGTACTCCTCCCACACGCGACGCACGACACGGATCTGCTGGGCGCGGCCGTCCTTCTGCTCGAGCGTCACGATGTCGCCCTCGAAGAGCTGCTCGAGGTCGCGCGTGGTGCCTTCGTCGGTCACGACCACCGTCTCTCCGCAGCTGAGGTCGGTACAGACCTCGGCCTCGCCGCGGACGCGCACGATGCCGGCGGCCTTGTCCACGGAGACGATACTGAAGCGGTTGTGCTTGAGGGAATCGGTCAGGCTGTAAGCCATGGCACCCTCCTTGTCCGACTTGGGTCCTGTTATATCAGGCGGCCGGCTGCCCAGCAAGACCTACGGGCGGCCGGCCATGCTAGTATTTTCCGGAACTTATGGAGCTGATAATGCCCCGCGGCCGGATCGCTGAGACGTTCTATTCCATCCAGGGTGAGGGCGCCACCGCCGGCCTGCCCGCCATCTTCGTGCGCCTGCAGGGCTGCACGGTTGGCTGCGGCTGGTGCGACACGAAGTACTCGTGGGACCCGGCGGCCGGCCGCGAGGTGGAGCTCCCCGCGCTCCTGGACGAGGTGGCGGCCTTCCCCTGCCGCCGCGTGGTGATCACGGGCGGTGAGCCGCTCGAGTCGCCGCTCTTCGCCTCACTGGCCGCCGCCCTCGGCGCGCGCGGATACGTCGTCGAGGTCGAGACCTCCGGCACCCGCCCGCCGGCCGCCGAGGCCGACGCGGGCATCCAGTGGAACGTCTCGCTCAAGCTGTCCGGCTCGGGCGTCCCCGAGGACACACGGATCAACCCGGCCGCGATCCGCGCCTTTCTCGCGCGCGGGGCCTGGTGGAAGTTCGTGGTGAGCGAGCCCGGCGAGATCGGCGAGGTGCTGCGGCTGGCCGAGCGATTCGCCCTGCCCCGCGAGCGCGTCCTGCTGCAGCCGGAGGGCCTGCGGGCCGAGGAGCTGGCCGCCCGCACCCCCTGGCTGGTGGACGCCTGCAAGGCGCACGGCTTCCGCTTCTCGCCCCGGCTCCACATCCTGATCTGGGGCGCCAGGCGCGGGGTCTGATGCCGGCGCGCCGCGCGGTGGTCCTGCTCTCTGGCGGTCTCGACTCGACCACCGCGCTCGCGGTGGCCCGGGCGGAGGGCTTCGATGGCTACGCGCTCTCCTTCGACTACGGCCAGCGGCACGACCGCGAGCTGGAGTCCGCGCGGCGGGTGGCGGCGGCCCTCGGGGCCAAGGAGCACCTCGTGCTGCGCCTGGACCTGCGGGCGATCGGCGGCTCGGCGCTGACCGGTGACATCCCCGTGCCCAAGGGCCGGAGCCATGAGGCCATGGGCTCGGGCATCCCGGTGACCTACGTCCCGGCGCGGAACACGATCTTCCTGAGCCACGCGCTGGCCTGGGCGGAGGTGCTCGAGTCACAAGACATCTACATCGGCGTAAATGCCCTGGATTACTCGGGGTATCCAGATTGCCGACCCGAGTACGTCGAGGCCTTCGAGCGCATGGCGAATCTCGCCACCAAGGCCGGGGTCGAGGGCCGAAGCCGGCTCACGATCCACACGCCGCTGATCCGCCTGACCAAGGCCCAGATCGTCCAGCGCGGGGCCGAGCTCGGCGTGGACTTCGGGCTCACCTGGTCCTGCTACGAACCTCAGCCCGACGGCCGAGCCTGCGGGCTCTGCGACTCCTGCCTGCTCCGGCAGAAGGGCTTCGCCGAGGCCGGCCTGCGCGATCCCGTGCCTGTGGCCCGGTAGGTCCGCCCCGGCCCGTGTCCGAGCCCGCCGATGCCCTGAGCCGCTTCCCGCGCGAGCGGACCTGGCTGCTCCCCGCGCTGCATGCGCTCCAGCACCGCGACCGCTGGCTCTCCCCCACGGCGCTCGAAGAGGCGGCGGATCACCTGCGGGTGCCGAGGAGCGAGGTGTACGGGGTCGCCACGCACTATCCCGAGTTCCGGCTGACCCGGCCGGGCCGGCGCGTCGTGCGCGTGTGCGTGGGGCTCTCCTGCCGCGTCCGTGGCGGGCTCGACGTGCTCGCGGCCTGCGAGCGACACCTCGGTATCGCGGCGGGCGCGACCACCACCGACGGCGCGGTCACGCTCGAGCGGCTTGACTGCGCGTTCGACTGCGCGATGGCGCCGGTGGTGGAGGTGGAGGGCGAGCATCGCGGGCGGGTCGACGCGGGGGCGGTGGACGCGCTGCTGGCCGTGCCCCCTCACCCTGCCGTCTCCCCCTCCGGGGGCGAGGGCTCCCACGCTCCGGCGGATCTCCCGCCTCCCTCCGGGGAGAGGGGGACGCCCCCGCTCACTCTGGTCGTCGGCGCCGGCACCTGCGGCCTCTCGGTCGGCGCGGCCGACACGCTGCGCGCCCTCCGCGACGAGATCGCGCACCGCCGCCTCGAAGCCCGCGTGATCGCCGGCGGCTGCAACGGGATGTGCTGGGCCGCCCCCGTCGTCACCGTGCTGCGCGGCGACGAAACCCCCCGCGTCGTCTCGCGCGTGACCGCCGGCCAGGCCGCGGCGCTCTTGACCGCGGTGACCGCGGGCACGCTCTCCGAGTCCGCCGACGTCACCGCCTTCCTCGCCGGCCAGCGGCGCGAGCTGATGAGCCGCTGCGGCGTCACCGACCCCCGCGATATCGGCGACGCGATCCGTCGCGGTTCCTACGAGGCGCTCACGCGGGCGCTGGCCGAGGCGCAGCCGGAGCGCATGATCGAGACCATCAAGCGCGCGGGACTGCGGGGCCGCGGCGGCGCCTACTTCCAGGCCGCGCTCAAGTGGGAAGGCGCGCGCCGAGCGAGCGGGCCCGTGAAGTACCTGATCGTCAACGGCGAGGAGGGCGAGCCGGGCATCTTCAAGGACCGCCATCTCCTGGAGGGCGACCCGCACCGGCTCCTGGAAGGCGCCCTCCTGGCCGCCTACGCGGCGGGGACCCCGCGCGTGATCCTCTATATCCACGGCGAGGCGCACCTGGCCGCGCGGCACGTCGAGCGCGCGCTGGAGCAGGCGCTTGCCGCGGGCTTCGCGGGCGAGCGCGTGCTCGGCAGCGAGTTCTCGGTCACGGTCGAGGTCCGGCGCGGCGCGGGCGGGTTCGTCCTGGGCGAGGAGACCGCGCTGATGGAATCCCTCGAGGGCCGCCGCGCGATGCCTCGGCCGAAGCCGCCGTTCCCGACCGAGTCGGGCGTCTTCGGCCGCCCCACCGTCATCAACAACGTGGAGACGCTGTTCACCGTCCCGCTGATCCTCGGGCGTGGTGCCGAGTGGTGGACCGGCCTCGGCCGCGGTCACGGCACCAAGGTCTTCGGCCTCTCCGGGAACGTGGCGCGCCCCGGCGTGATCGAGGCAGAGCTCGGCCTGACGCTCCGCGATCTGCTCGAGCGCATGGGCGGCGGCGCGCCGGATGGCCGGCCCGTCACCGCGGTGGCCCTGGGCGGCCCCTCCGGGATCCTCGTGCCGCCGCGTCGCTTCGACGAGCCGCTGGTGCCCGCCGGCAACCCGAATCCGGGCACCGGCGGAGTCGCGGCGCTGCACGCCGGGGTCGGGGTCGCCGAGGCGGTGCGCGTGCTGCTCGACTTCAACACGCGCGAGTCCTGCGGCAAGTGCACTCCCTGCCGCGAGGGCACCGCGCGGCTGCGGGACATGCTCGACGGCCACGCGCCCGCGGACCCTCGGACGGTGGCCGAGCTGGCGGACGTGGTGCGGGTGGCCTCCCTGTGCGGCCTCGGTCAGGCCGCGCCGCTCTCCATCCTCTCCGCCCTCAGCGAGTTCCCGGGCGAGCTCTAGGGCAGCGCGCGGGCGGGCGGGCCGATGTAGTCCGCGCGCGGCCGGATCAGTCGGTTGTCGGCGTACTGCTCCATGATGTGCGCGCACCAGCCGGCCACCCGGCCGACCGCGAAGATGGACGTGCAGAAGTCGGGCGGGATGCCGAGCGCGTCGTAGACCACCGCCGAGAAGAAGTCCACGTTGACCGGCAGGCTGGTCCGGGCCTTCATCGCGTCGTAGAGCCGCTCCGCCACCTCGAAGAGCTTGCCGCGCCCGGTGGCCTCCGCCATGGACTTGGCCATCCCGCGGAGCACCCGCGCCCGCGCGTCGTCCACCTTGTAGACGCGATGGCCGAAGCCGGGCATGCGCGACTTGGGATTCGCGCGATCCCGCTTGGAGAGCGCGGCGCGCGCCCCGATCCGCGCCTCCACGAAGGCCTCGGCACGCGAAGGCTCGGCGATCTCGAGCAGCATCGCGAGCACGTCCTCGTTGGCGCCGCCGTGGCGCGGGCCCTTGAGCGTCGAGATGGCCGCGACGACCGCCGAGTGCATATCGGCCACCGTAGCCACCGCCACGCGCGCCGCGAAGGTGGAGGCGTTGAACTCGTGGTCGGCGTGCAGCGTGAGGATCACGTCCAGGATGCGCGCGACCTCCGCGGAGGGCTTCGTGCCGTCGAGCATGTAGAGGAAGTTCGCGGCGTGGGAGCCGTCGAGCCGCGCGGCCACCGGCTCGCGGCCGGTCCGGATGCGCTGCCAGGCGGCCACCGTGGCCGGCACCAGGTTCATCAGGCGATAGGCCTTGCGTAGGTTGGCGGCCGGCTCGTCGGAGCGGACGTCCGGGTCGGAGGCGGCGGCCAGCGAGACCGCGGTGCGCAGGGCGTCCAGCGGATGGCAGTCGCGCGGCAGCCGGCGCAGCAGATCGAGCACGGGCGGCGGCAACGGCCGCGTCTCGGCGAGCCGCGCGCCGAACTCCGCGCGCTCGGCCGCCGACGGCAGCTCGCCAGACCAGAGGAGCCGCGCGGTGTCCTCGTAGCTGGCCGCTCCGGCCAGGTCCGCGATCTCGTAGCCGCGGTAGTAGAGGCGCCCGGCCTCCCCGTCCACCCGGCAGATCGCCGACCGCGCCGCGATGATGTCCTCGAGACCGTCCTTGTACGCCGCCGCCGCCGTCGTCGTCATTGGCTTTGTCCCCCTTGGTTGATTATAGTTGATTTAGATTGATTAGACCAGACGGAGCCTGACAATGCCGGGCCAGACGGCCGAGGGGCTGCTAGCATGGAGGCCATGGTGGTCATCGAAGGCGAGGAGTACCTGACCGGGGACGAGGCGGCGGGCCTGCTCGGGGTGAAGCGCGAGACCCTCTACGCCTACGTGAGCCGCGGGCTGCTGAAGAGCTACCGCCAGGGCATCAAGCGCCAGCGCCTCTACCGGCGCGCGGAGATCGAGGCTCTGCTCCGCCTGGCCCCCTCGATCGCGGCAGATCCCGCCGCGACGCCCGACGGCCGCGCCGCCCAGCCGGCGGAAGTCCCGCTCGCCGAATCCTGGATCCGGGAGTAGTTCGGCACGCCCGGCTACCGGTCAGCCGGGCGGTGGGGGTATGTCTCGCTGGACGTCGCGCCTGTCTCGCTCCTGCTCGCCCGGTGGAGGGGCCATTGGCCCCGGAGTGCGCAGGGCGAGATAAGCGAGTCCCGCGAAGCCACAGACCAGAGCCACCAGCACGACGCTATCCGCCGGGCCCGCCCACCAGACACGGACCGCCACCAGGGCGGTGGCGCATGGGACGAGCCACCATAGATGTCTCATTCCAAGTATCTCAATCCTGGAAGGCGGCCAGGGCCTCCTGGAGCCGCTCCGCCTCCGGGTCCTCCGCGAACACCGAGCGGAGGAAGCGCGCCCCGCACGGGCAGATGACGGCCAGGCGGAACCCCCGGTCGATCGGCTTGGTGGCGCCCCGCAGCACCCCGCATTCGCGATGCGTCAGAACGAAGCCGCGCAGCTCGGCGTAGACACCCATGGTCGTCGGTAGAGTAACAAACCCGGAAGGCCCCGGCACGGGCCTGCGTGTAGAATAGGCAGCCGATCGGGACTGATGGGGTCTCCGATGAACGCCACGACCGTACACGTCACCGTCGACGAATCCGCAATCGAGGTCCCGCCCGGCGCCACGGTGCTGGACGCGGTGAATCGTCTCGGCATCCCGCTACCGCAGCTCTGCAAGGATCCGGACCGCGCGCCGCTCGGCGCCTGCCGGACCTGTCTGGTCCACGTCGAGGGCCAACGCGGGGTGCCCGCGGCGTGTCACCTGCCCGCGCGGGACGGGATGGTCGTCAGCACCGTCCATCCGGAGGCGGTGCGCGCGCGGCGCGCGGTGCTCGATCTCACGCTGTCCATGCTCACGCCGTCGGCGGCCCGCGACGGCTTCGGGCAGCTCGGCGCCGCCGCGGCCCGCCACGATATCCCGCGCTCCGGCTACCCGGCGCATCACCACTTCGAGCCCGACGCGTCCAAGTCCTTCTTCGTGCTCGACCGGGAAGCGTGCATCCTGTGCGGCCGCTGCACGGTGGCGTGCGGCGACGTCCAGCACATCGGCGCCATCTCGCTGGCCGGCCGTGGCCACGACGCGCGCGTCGGCGTGTTCGCCGACGGCGCGATGGCGTCTTCGGTCTGCACCTCCTGCGGGCAGTGCGTGGCCACTTGCCCTACCGGCGCGCTCCGACCAAAGGAGGAGCCGTCGCCCATCGTCCGCCAGGTCGAGACCACGTGCCCCTACTGCGGGGTGGGCTGCGGCATCACGCTCCGGGTGCGCGCCGACGAGCGGCTCTCGATCATGGCCGACGACGTGCCCGCCAACCGCTCGAGCCGCGGCACGCTCTGCGTGAAGGGCCGCTTCGCCACCGGCTTCGTGCATTCGCCCGACCGCATCACCACCCCGCTGATCAAGCGCGACGGCCGCTGGGAGGAGGCGAGCTGGGACGAGGCCCTCGACGCGGCCGCCGACGGGCTGGCCCGCAACCGCGGCCACTTCGGCGCGCTCGCCTCGGCCAAGGCCACCAACGAGGACGGCTTCGTCATCCAGAAGCTCACCCGCGTGGTGATGGGCACCAACAACGTGGACCACTGCACGCGGCTCTGCCACTCGCCCTCGGTGGAGGCCATGCTGGTCTCCATGGGCTCGGGCGCCACCTCGAACTCCTACCAGGACTACGAGGAGGCGGGCTGTCTCATGGTGGTGGGCGCGGACGCTTCCGCCAACCACCCGGTCATCGCGATCCGCTTCCGGCGCGCGGTGGCCCGCGGGGCGCGCCTCATCGTGGTGAACCCCAAGCGCGTGGATCTCTGCGACCAGGCCGATCTCTGGATCCGCCAGCAGCCGGGCACCGACGTGGCCCTCTTCAATGCGATGGCGCGCGTGATCCTGGACGAGGGGCTCGCCGATCTCGACTTCATCCGCTCGCGCACCGAGGGCTTCGACGCGTGGGTCCGCTCGCTCGATCCCTACACCCTCGAGTACGCGGAGACGGTCACCGGGGTGGCGCGCGAGGACATCGCGCAGGCCGCCCGCTGGTACGCGCGGCCGCCCTTCGCGGGCTCGTGCCTGATCTGGGGCATGGGCATCACCCAGCACATCAACGGCACCGCCAACGCCCATGCGGTGCTCAACCTCTCGCTGGCCGCCGGGCAGATGGGCTTCCCGGGCTCCGGAATCTCTCCGCTACGCGGTCAGAACAACGTGCAGGGATGCGGCGACTCCGGCTGCATCCCGACCAACCTGCCCGGCTACGCCGGCTACGGCGCGGACGACCTCGACCGCTTCGAGCGGGCCTGGGGCGTGCGACCGCCGGACGAGCAGGGCCTGGTCGTCACCGAGATGGTGGAGGGCTGCCTCGACGGGCGCGTGCGGGCGATGTACGTGGTCGGGGAGAACCCGCTGCTCTCGGAGCCCGACCTCCACCACGCGGAGAAGGCCATCCAGCAGCTCGACTTCCTCCTGGTGCAGGACCTCTTCATGCACGAGACCGCCGAGCACGCCCACGTGTTCCTGCCCGCCGCCGCCTTCGCCGAGAAGGACGGAACCTTCACCAACTCCGAGCGGCGCGTGCAACGGATCCGGCAGGCCATCCCGCCGCCGGGCCAGGCGCGCCCCGACTGGTGGATCGCCTGCGAGCTGGCCAAGCGCACCGCGCGGCGGCTCGGGACGACCGTGACCGGCTTCGACTACCGGCACCCTTCCGAGATCTTCGACGAGATGGCGAGCCTCTGGCCGAACGTCGGCGGCATCTCCTACGCGCGGCTCGACGGCGGCGGGCTGCAGTGGCCGTGCCCGAGCCCGGAGCATCCCGGCACCCGTTATCTCTACGGCGAGTCGTTCCCGCGGGGCAAGGGGCGCTTCGTGCCGGTGGCCCAGACCGCGACCGCCGCGGAGCTGCCGGATCCGGACTATCCCTTCCTGCTCAATACGGGCCGGCTGCTCTACCACTGGCACGGCGGCACCATGACCCGCCGGGTACAGGGCCTGCTCGAGCTGGCCCCGCGCCTGGAGGTCGCGGTGCACCCGAGCGACGCGCGCCGCCTGGGCGTAGGCGACGGGGCGGCCCTGCGCGTGATCTCCCGCCGGGGCGAGCTCACCGCCTATACCCGCGTGACCGAGGCGGTCCGGCCGGGCGCGATCTTTGTCCCGTTCGTGAAGCTCGCCGACTCGGCGGCCAACTTCCTGACCAATGCCGCCCTCGACCCCTCGGCCAAGATCCCCGAATACAAGGTCTGCGCGGTCCGCCTCGAGCGGATCTGATACACTCCCGCTCCCGGGCGGTCAGGCCAGCGCGGTGGCTTCGCTCAGGAAGGCATCCAGCACCGTCGCGAAAGGCACCGGCGCATCGAGCACCAGATGATGGTACGTACCGGGAATCTCCACCAGCCGGGCCCGAGGCAAGCGCGTCAGCATGTCCGCGGCCATCTCGCGAGGCAGGATCGGCGAGTGCTCGCCGCGGACGAGCAGGGTGGGCGCGGTGATGCGGTCGAGCAGGGCCCAGCCGTCGGTCGGCCGGCGGCGACCGTTGCACGCGGGATCGAAGCGGTAGAGGAAGCGGCCGTCCCGCTCGGCGATCCCCTGGCGGGCCAGGTGCTCGAGCAGCCGCGGATCGGCCACGGTCTCGCGCGGGAGCAGGCGAAAGCTCTTGATCGCGGAGCCGAGCGTCTCGTGCCGCATGGGCCCCCGATCGCCCCGGCGGTGCATGTTCTGGAGGCGCTCGGCCGGGATCGAGGGCCGGCTGTCCACCACGACCAGCCGCTCGGTTCGATCCGGATGCCAGGCCGCGAAGCCCATCGCGTTGTGGCCGCCCATCGAGTGGCCGATCACGGTCATCCGCGGCCAGCCCATGGCGTCCGCGACGTCGACCAGGTCGCCCGCGAAGTCCTCGGTGGCGTAGGCGGGCTCCGGCGCCCACTCGCTGGCCCCGTGGCCCCGCTGGTCGAGCGAGAGCACGTGGAAGCGATCGGCGAAGGCGGGTACGACCCCGTCGAACCAGTGGGCGTGCGCCGAGCCGCCGTGTAGGAAGCAGAGCGCCGGGCGACCGGGCTCGCCCCATTCCAGGGCGTTCAGGGTCAACCCGCCCACCTTGAGGGCTCGGGTCCGGGCGGTCTCGCAGGCGAACCGGAGGGGATCGGTCATGCGCCGCATTGTACCGAGGGGGCTCGCGATTGTGACCATCTGCGTTGTCACCTGGCGGACTTTGTCAGCCGGTGGACGCAGGCCGGCCGCGGCCCGATAGAGGGAGGCCACGTTTTCAGTGACTTGCCGGGACGGGGGAATGGCAAGCGGGTTGCTCATAACTCGCGTGCACATTGAAGGTCGTTGGCACAATTCCTTTGGCCACACGAACCCCTTACCGGAATAAACTGAGACCGAACAATGGGCCATAGCGCCTCTCCCCGCTCGCTCTCCTGGACCTCGCTCGTTGTCCTGACGTTGCTGGCGGCTCTCCTCGAGGCGACGATCCTGTTCCCCTCGACCTTCTTCCCGACCACGCGCTTCGCCGCTGCGCTGTCGTGGGACGCGAGCCAGCACGACTACCCGACGCCGGAAACGCTGGCCACCGAGGCGCCCGCGACGCCCGAGGCCACGTCCCCGGCCACGCCGGCGCCGAAGCCCGCGGCACAGACCCCGGCTCCCGCCGCTCCGCCGGCGCCTCGCGGTGACGCGCGCGCGATCGCGGGCCGCGTGCTGGACGCGGCCACGGGCTCGCCGCTGCGCGGGGCGTCCATCTGGGCCGGCTCCACCGAGATCGTGACCAACGCCGAGGGCCGGTTCACGACCGGGCCGGTCGAGCCGGGCGCCACGGTCTGGGTGAAGGCCCCGGGCTACACGCGCAAGAAGCTCACCGGCGGCGAGGCCGCCGACGTCACCGTCAAGCTCGCGCCGCATCCGGTGCGCGCCGCCTACCTCACCTACTACGGGGTGGCCGACCGCACCATTCGCCAGCGCGTGCTCGATCTCGTCGAGCGCACCGAGCTCAACGCGGTGGTCATCGACATCAAGGGCGACCGCGGCCTGATCCCCTATCGCACCTCGGTCCAGGCCGCGCTCGACGCGGGCGCGCAGGGGCCGGTCATCATCAAGGACTTCGACGACCAGCTCGCGGTCTGGAAGGCCCAGGGCATCTACACCATCGCCCGGATCGTGGCCTTCAAGGACAACGTACGGGCCAACGCCCGGCCCGACCTCGCCATCATCGACACCCGCACCGGGAAGCCGTGGATCGACCGCGAGAACCTGGCGTGGGTGGATCCGTTCCGCGAGGAGAACTGGGACTACATCATCTCGGTCGCGAAGGAAGCCGCGCTCAAGGGCTTCGACGAGGTCCAGTTCGACTACGTGCGCTTCCCCACCGACGGCAAGCTCGCCGCCGCGCGGTACTCCCAGCCCAACAACGCGGCCACGCGCCTGCCCGCCATCGCCGGGTTCCTGGCCAAGGCCCGGCGCGAGCTGGGGCCGACCGGCGTGTTCCTGGGCGCGGACATCTTCGGCTACACCGCCTTCAACGCCAACGACACCGACATCGGGCAGCGCATCGAGGAGCTGTCGGTGAGCCTCGACTACATCTGCCCCATGGTCTACCCGTCGGGCTATCACCTGGGCATCCCGGGCGTCCGGAACCCGGTGCTCAATCCCTACGAGATCGTCAAGGAGAGCGTCCGCCTGACGCGCCAGCGCTCCCAGAACCCGGGCGCGCAGGTGCGGCCGTGGCTGCAGGACTTCAAGGACTACGCCTTCGACAAGCGGATCTTCGGCCCCGGCGAGGTGCGCGCGCAGATCCGCGGCAGCGACGACGGCGGCGGCTCCGGCTGGATGCTGTGGAACCCGAAGAACGACTACACGGGGGCCGCGCTCCGATCCAAGACCTCCGCCATCTCCAAGTCGTCCCAGTAGCCATGCGCGCCGCGCTCTCGGCCGTCCTACTCGGCATCACCCTGGCCGTCGCCGTGCTGGCGGGCGCCCAGGCGCCCACGCGGGAGCCCAACGAGCTGGGCCGCGTGATGATCCTCGAGTACCACAAGATCGACACCCCGGAAGCCCGCTGGACTCGCACACCGGAGAACTTCCGGCGCGACCTGCAGCGCCTCTGGGAGCGCGGCTATCGAACGGTGGCCCTCAACGACTACCTCGACGGCAAGATCGCCCTGCCCGCGGGGACCACGCCCCTCATCCTGACCTTGGACGACTCCTCGCCGGGCCAGTTCCGGTATATCCAGCGCGGCACCGACTGGGTCATCGACCCGGAGTGCGGGATCGGCATCCTGGAAGCCTTCGCGCGCGAGCATCCGGGCTTCGGCCACGCGGCCACCTTCTACGTGCTCCCGGGCGCCAACCCGCCCAACCGGCTCTTCAACCAGCCCGAGCTGGCCACCCGCAAGCTGCAGTACCTGGTCAGCCAGGGCTACGAGATCGGCAATCACTCCCTCTGGCACGCGGAGCTGGGCCGGTACTCCGAGGCCGTCGTGCGCGAGCAGCTCGCGGGCGCGCAGGAGTGGGTGCAACGTCACGTGCCCGGCTATCGCTTCCGCACCCTCGCCCTTCCGCTGGGCAGCTACCCGAAGGAGCTCGGCTGGGCGCTATCGGGCGAGGCCAAGGGCATGACGTACAAGCACGACGCCATCCTGATGGTGGCGGGCGGCGCGGCTCCGTCTCCGCACGCGCGCAACTTCGACCCCAACCGCCTGCCCCGCATCCAGGCGGTGGGGACCGACCTCGACCACTGGATCACCTACTTCGACCGGAACCCCGGAGAGCGCTACGTGAGCGACGGGGACGCCGCGACCATCACGGTGGCGAGCGGCAGCACCGGCAAAGTGGGCGCGGTTCGGACCTCGCGGGTCGTCGAGCGGCGGTAGCCGCCCGGCTCTACTTGTAGAGCAGGTAGCTCGCGCGGCGCTGCAGGAACGCGTTGCGCGCCCAATCGGCCCACGCGAGGACCCGCGCGAACGGGTCACCCCGCAGGATCGACCACATCGTGGATCGGTTCACCAGCAGGTTCTGGATCGCCGCCGGCCGGAAGTTCCCCGGGTAGCGCTCCATCAGCTCACGGCCCAGCGCCAGCCCCACCGGAACCGCGCGGAACGCGTCGCGATCCGTCACCTCGAGCCGCACGCCGCCCACCTGCCGTCCCGCGTGGACGCTCGAGGTGGGCGTGAAGAAGATGGGCTGGAACTGCACCCCGGCCAGCCCGCGCGCGTTCATCGCGTCGGCCAGCACCTGGGGATCCGTGATCCACGGCGCTCCGATCACCTCGAAGGGCATCTCGGTGCCCCGCCCGACCGACAGGTTGGTCGCCTCCAGCAGCCCCACGCCCGAGTAGAGCAGCGCCTGGGTCTGGTTCCGGATATTGGGCGACGGGTTCACCCACGTGAGGCCGGTCTCGTCGAACCACTGATTGCGCTGCCAGTTCTCGAGCGGGATCACGGTGAGCTTGACCGGCAGCTTCCGCTCCGCCACCACCATCAGGGCGAACTCGCCCATGGTCATCCCGGTGCGCACCGGGATGGTGTGGGGCGCCGTGAAGGAGCGCATGTCGGGATCCATCAAGGGTCCCTCCACCACGCTGCCCGTGATCGGGTTCGGCCGGTCCAGCACCACGACCTGGATCCCGCGCCGCCCGCCCTCCTCAAGCGCGTACACCAGCGTGGTGAGGTAGGTGTAGTAGCGCACGCCGACGTCCTGGATGTCGAAGACCAGCGTGTCGATGCCGCTGAGCTGCTCGGGCGACGGACGCCGCGCCGGGCCGTAGAGGCTCCAGATCGCCAGCCCGGTGGCCGCGTCGCGGCCGTGGGGCACGTTGGCGTCCACGAGGCCGGTGATGCCGTGCTCGGGCGAGAAGAGCGCCCGGAGCTTCACCTGCGGGGCCGCGGCCAGCAGATCCACCGCGCGACGCCCCTCGGAGTCGATGCCGGTCTGGTTGGTGATCAGGCCGACCGTGCGCCCGGCCAGCGGCGCGAAGTCGTCGGCCACCAGGCGATCGAGCCCGGTCAGGGTGCTTCCCTCGGGCAGGAGCGGCACCCCGTCCGTCCCGTCCGCCGCCGGGCTCACGGTCCCGTTCCGGATCGAGGCGGTCGCGACCGTCGGCTCCTCGCGCGGCGCGAACCGCGTGCCGACCGCCGCGCTGACCCGCCGCCGGAGCTCGGCCACGTCCCCCTTGCCGTAGGGATGGACCCGATTGGTGAGGAGGATCATGTACACGCCGGTGGCCGGGTCCATCCAGATGGCGGTGCCGGTGAAGCCGGTGTGGCCCACCGAGCCCATCGGGAAATACGCCCCGAGCGTGCGCGAGTAGGGCGACGAGATGTCCCAGCCGAGGCCGCGCGTGGACTCGCCGATCACGTGCGGCGCGAACATGGCCCGCACGGTGGCCTCTTTCAGGTAGCGGCGCCCGCCGAGCTGGCCGCCGGCCAGAAGCATGCGGCAGAAGCGACTCAGGTCGCTCGCGGTCGAGAACACGCCGGCGTGCCCGGCGATGCCGTGCAGCAGCCGCGCGTTGCCGTCGTGCACCACCCCGCGGAGCGGGCCCTGGTTGTTCACCGCCTCGGTGGACGCGATGCGCTTGCGCCACGCCGCGGGCGGGTCGAACGCGGTGTCGCGCATGCCGAGAGGAGCGTAGAACTGCTTCCGCGCGAAGGTGTCGAGCGGCTCGCCGCTCACGCGCCGGACCAGCTCGCCGAGCAGGATGAATCCGGTATCGCTGTAGAAGAACGTGGAGCCGGGCGGGACCGCGAGCCCGGCCCGGGCCTGGATCCGCGCCGCCTCCGGGAACCCCTTGGTCATGGCCTCGCGCGACGGCAGATCGTTCATCCCGGCCGAGTGGGTCAGCAGCCGCAGCACCGTCACGTCCTGGTACGCCGCGGAATCGAATTCCTTGAGGTACCGGCCGAGCGGCGCGTTCAGATCGATCTTGCCCATCTCCCAGAGCCGAAGGACGGCCGGCGTCGTCGCGATCACCTTCGTGAGCGACGCGATGTCGAAGATCGTGTCCGCGGTCATCAGCTCGGGATGCGGCACGGTGGCGCGCCAGCCCAGCACCTTGCGGTGGAGGACCTGATCTCCCTGGCCGACGACGAGCACCGCACCGGGGATCTCGGACGAGGCCACCGAGTCCCGCACCGCTTCGTCCGCGGCTTGCTGCCAGGTGACGGTCTGGGCCCGGGCCGGGTCAGGCACGGCCAGCATCGTCGGGAGCACGAGGACGGAAAGGAGG